>Ga0073928_10004663_pt1 | contig 20016 bp, 17 predicted proteins | sample PaiPotPPA55metaG_FD_76969 | JGI IMG/M metagenome (GOLD analysis project Ga0073928, IMG submission 76969) | Iron sulfur acid spring bacterial and archeal communities from Banff, Canada, to study Microbial Dark Matter (Phase II) - Paint Pots PPA... ...
CGCCGCCTCGCCGCTGTCGGCCAGCGCGGTGAAGAAGGCAATATTGAGCGCATGCGACAACCCCAACACATAGGCAATCAATCGGTCGTGTTCGTCGAGGCCCATGACCACGCGTTCCGCCATCGTCGGCGCAAACAGTTCCTGTGCTTCCTGAAGCGCCTGGGGATTCCCCAGGTCGATGAAGATCACATGCCGACCCGACAGCAATTCCGTGTCCGGTCCGAACATGGGGTGCAGCGAGGTCACGCGGCACCCGGCCTTGACCAGCGCATCGAGTCCGGCGCGCAGCGGCGTCTTGAGCGAACCCAAGTCGAAGATCAGGCCACGCGGCACTCGCCGCGCCAAGATCTCGAGCAGGCGCGTCGTGACGCTGAGAGGGGTGGCCAGCACGATCAAGTCGAAGTCCAGGGGATCGTTCTCCCACTCGGCGACGGTATCGAATCCCGGCAGACCTCCCATGGGATCGGCAATGGCGACACGGAAGCCCTGCGAGGCCAGAAATTCCGCGAACCACCCGCCCATCTTGCCGTGACCGCCGATCACCAACGCACGTTTGCCGCTACCGTGCGCCTGGGCGGCAACCCGCGCCTGCTCCTGCGTGGCCAACGAGGATTGTATCAATTGCCGCAAAAGCGATTCGACCAGGTCCGGCGATACGCCCCGCTGCGAAGCGGTATTGCGACCCCGCAATATCACTTCGCGCTCGCGTCCGAAGTCGCGGGTCGCCCGTCCGGTGGCGCGCTTGACGGCCGCCACCTGTTCGCTCAATGCCTGACGGCGCGCGACCAACTCCACCAGCTGGCCGTCGAGATCAGTCAGGGCGGTGCGCAATTCATCGAGATTCATTGAAAGGAGTCCCCTATTCTAACCGTTCCCGTTCTACTGGGCGCCCACGGCTACCGCAAGCGCACGAGCGCGGCTACCATTCTCATATGAGCAGCAGCATAAAGACACACTGGACGGAAACTCTGCCTGACCCCTTGCCGGGGAATCCCCTCACCGTAGTGGCACAATGGCTGGCGCAGGCGCGGGCAGATGCCGCCCAGCCCAATCCCAATGCCATGGTGTTGGCCACCGTGGACGAACGCGGCCACCCATCGGCGCGAGTCGTACTCTGCAAAGAGATCGACGCGCCGCTGGGCTACATCGTTTTCTACACCAACTATCGGTCGCGCAAAGGTCGGGAACTCGAGGCCAACCGCAGGGCCGCGGTGGTATTTCACTGGGATCACCGCCACCGCCAGGTACGCGCCGAAGGCGTGGTGGAACCCCTCTCGGATGCCGAGAACGACGCTTATTTCCGTACCCGGCCATGGCAGAGCCGGCTCGGCGCCTGGGCGAGCGATCAAAGCCAACCCGTGGAATCCCGTCAGACGCTCGAGCGCGGCGTAACTGCCATGGCTCGCCGGTTCGGGATTCCCTATGAAGGTCCCGGCGCGGCTGAACCCGAGGGTGTCACCGTGGACGTGCCGCGGCCGCCTCATTGGGGCGGATATCGTCTGCATGCGGACGCTGTGGAGCTCTGGGTGGAAGGAGAGTTCCGCATCCACGACCGCGCATTGTGGACGCGAACTTTGCCCGATCGGCCGGGCGCCGAACCTGCCGTGGCCTCGCCCTGGTTGGTCACTCGTTTGCAGCCTTGAGCGAGGGCGTCATTGGATGACGTCGACGTCGTGAAAGATCTTCGCTGCTGAGTCCAGAAAGGCACGAACCTTGGGCGCCATATGGCTGCGGCTCAAGGTAACGAGTTGCACCGGTAGAGCCTCCGGCTCGAAATCCTGCAGCAGCCGCACCAGGGACCCGGCGGCTAATTCATCGGACACCTGATAGGACAGTACGCGCGCAATGCCGCGGCCAGCCTCCGCAGCCTGCAGCTGTGCCTCGACATCGTCGACGAGCAGGCGCGGTGAAAGGCGCACGACTGAGCCTCGCCGTGGCGGGCCGAAGCGCCATTCCCGCGCGGGCGAGCGTGCCATGCCGAAGATCGTGTCGTGCGTCGCTAGATCCGCCGGTGTTCGAGGCACGCCGCGCCGTGCGAGGTACGCCGGGCTCGCTACGACGACGCGCCGTACGCTGCCGACTTGCCGCGCAATCAAGCTCGAATCCGCGAGCGGACCGATGCGTACCGCCAGATCGAGTCCCTCCTCGATGAGATCAAGATTGCGATCGTTCAGTGAAAGTTCGACGCGTATGTCGGGGTACTGATTGAGGAACGCCGACACGATGGGAGCCACATGGCGGCGGCCGAACTGCACCGGCGCAGTGATACGCAGCACGCCGCGAATCGGCGCCTGCGAGGCGCCGACCAGCATCTCCTCGTAGTCCGCAAGCCATGCGCGCGCGCGTTCAGCCAGCGCGCTGCCGGCTTCGGTCGGCGCCAGCCGCCGCGTGGTGCGATCAACCAGGCGCAGGCCGATGCGATCCTCCAGGGAACTGAGCGCCCGCGTGATGGCGGGCGGCGATCGCCGCAGACGCCGGGCGGCGCTCACCAGACTGCCGGCTTCAACGATTGCCACGAAGATGGTCAATTCATCCAGGCGGTCCATCAATTATTCCTATTTATGGAATTCTGACTTTCAACAGAGCCGGCTTTAATACGACAATTGCAATAGTAGACTGTGGCGGGCGAATCGCAAGCAGCAGAGGAGTAAACCGCCATGTCGACCCCCGAAATCACTCTTCATGGGACAGAATTGTCGGGGCACTGCCATCGCGTCGAACTGATGTTGCGGATGCTCGGCCTGCCTTTTCGATACGTAGAAGCCCCGGCCGCGGTCCGCAGTTCACCGGAATTCCTCAAGCTGAATCCGCTCCGCCAGATCCCCGTGTTGCAGGATGGCGATCTCACGCTCGCGGACAGCAACGCCATTCTGGTCTACCTCGCCAAACGCTACGCGCCGGGCAGCCAATGGCTTCCTGAGGAGCCGGTCGCCGCCGCGCACGTGCAGCGCTGGTTGTCCATCGCCGCGGGACAAGTGACGTATGGGCCGGCGACTGCGCGCATGGTCACCTTGTGGAGCTTTCCCGGCGATCTCCCGCGCGCGAGGCAGATCGCCGCAGCGCTCCTCCGCTTCATGAACGATCATCTGAGCACCCGGAGTTTTCTCGCCGCGGACCACGCAACCATCGCCGACCTGGCTTGTTATTCCTATGTCGCGCACGCGCCCGAGGGCGGCGTTCCGCTCGGCGAACATGCGTCGGTGCTCGCCTGGCTGCGCCGCGTCGAAGCATTGCCGCATTTCAAGCCCATCCCGCCGTCGCCGATACCAGCGTCAGCGTGAGGCGGCCATGAACGGCTCGCCCTTCAATCCCGACGAGTTGGCCGCGCAGGTATTGGCAGGCGGCGGGCCCCGTGGCAGCGGTATCCGGGATTTCATGCCTGAGCAGCACCGGCACTTCTTCGCTCAGCTGCCCTATGTACTCCTCGGTACAGTCGACGCAGCCGGTTGGCCGCTGGCGACCCTGCTGACGGGGCATCCGGGCTTCATTCAGTCCCCGGATCCGGCCACGCTGCATATCGCAGTCCTGCCGGATGCCGGTGACCCCGCGGCCAAGGCCCTCGCGGTGAATCGGGAAATCGGCATTCTAGGTATCGATTTCTCGACGCGAAGGCGCAACCGCGCCAATGGCCGCATACAGAGTCTCGAGGCAGGCGGCATCATCGTCGCCGTCAACCAGAGCTTCGGCAATTGTCCACAATACATTCAGCAGCGGATCATCGCCCCTTCTCGAGTCGAACCGGCCGAAGGCGTTTCGACTCCGGTCGAATCCTTCGATCATCTGGATGGAGCTGCGCAAGCCGCCATCGAACGGGCCGACACGTTCTTCGTCGCGAGCCGCTCTCGAGCCGGCAGAGGTGCCGCCTATGGCGCCGACATCTCGCATCGCGGCGGCCGGCCGGGTTTCGTCCGTGTCGACGGCGACGTATTGACGATTCCCGATTTTCGCGGCAACCGCTATTTCAACACGCTCGGCAATCTGGTCGCTGAACCGCGCGCCTCGTTGCTGTTCGTCGATTTCGAGACCGGCGACCTCCTGCAACTTCAGGGCAGCGCCCAAGTGGATTGGACGGCCAGCGCGGCGGAGCAGCTTGCAGGCGCCGAGCGCCTGTGGCGTTTCCATGTCGCGCGCGGCTGGCGACGCAAGGCTGCCTCGCCGCTGCGATGGGTCTTCGTGGAATATGCTCGTACAACATTACAAACAGGTCTTGCGCTCACAGCCTAAGAGCCATCAGAAGAACGTCCTGATACCGATCCTCCAGCTTTCGGCCGCGCACCTTTAGCCCTTCCTGGCAGTGCCACTCAAGGCTCTTTGAGCGCCGTCACCGGGTAACCCGCCTCGCGCCACGCTTTCATGCCACCGTCCAGGGCTACCGCGCCGCGAAATCCCATCTGGCGCAGCGTGGCGGTCGCCAGCGTCGATACCCGACCAAACTCGCAGCAGACGAGAATCCTCTTGGTGGGGTCGGTCAGCTCCTGATTGACGCGCAACTCCAACTGCCCGCGCGGCAATAGCCGTGCCCCCTGAATGTGGCCCTCCTCATAGGCTTCGCGTTCGCGTACGTCGAGCACGATCAGGTCGCTCATCCGGGACTCGAGACACGAATTCAGTTCGCCCAGTGACATGAACGGCACCATCGCCGCCGCTTCGGACAGCATCTGAGCCACAGTCTTGCCGCCGGTCATATTGGTACGCAATGCCTCTGTGATATGCGCGGGCATCGTGAGATTCAAGCTCTGCATCATCTCGATGAAGGCGCCACGATCGCATTTCTGCAGCCGCGGATTCTCGGCGAGCTCCTGGCCGATGGTCGAGTGAGAACGGCCCTTGTATTCGTGCGCCGGAAAGACTTTGAGAGACGGATCAAGCCTCAGCACTCCCTCAAACAGACTCTCATAGAGAGCTCCCGCGTCACCGCTTGGCAGGTCGGTGCGCCCCGTTCCGCCGATGAGCAGCGTATCCCCGGTGAACACGCGGTCCTCCACACGCAGGCACATGGAATCGCGCGTGTGGCCGGGAGTGTGCAGTGCCTGCAAGCGCAGCCTTCCGACAACCAGGAGCTCACCACCCTGCAGGCGCAGGTCGACGAATGGGGCCGGGCTCGCGCTATGCATCACCACCGGCACCCCGAGTTGGCGCGCGAGCTGCTGGGTTGCGGAGAAATGATCCGCATGCGTGTGCGTATCGACGAGATATCGGATGCGCAGACCGTCCCGTGCGGCCAGCGCGGTATAGCGGTCGATCTGGCCAAGCTCCGGGTCGATCAGCGCAGCGGCACAAGTGTCCTCGCAGCCGATCAGATAGGATCGGCAACCACCGGTTGAAACTGTTTCGAATAGCATTGGACGCCCCCCTGGCCCTATCCAGAATGAACTCTGGAGAGCAGCAGATTGAATCCGAGTCCAACCACGAATGTAGCCAATACCAAGAGCCAGTCTGCCGGACTAGGCGGCCTGAACGCACAGCCACCGGCACATTCGGCGAAGCCGTAGGCGAATTCGACGACGGACAGAAGTGCATTTACGGCCAGCCACGCTGCGCCGATGAATAAAGTGGTCAGCTTCCGACTATACACTCCCAACGCGCGAAGAACCTTGAACAGGAAATAGAGATTAAACCCGACGGCGGTAGCGCCCAGAATACCGAGTACGAACTGCAGAGGATGGGTGTAACCATTTCCCAGTGAAACTATTAGCATCGCCATCACAACCAGACTAACGACGATGTCTATTTGCGCAATCACTTTTTTCATTTTTTTGCTGGGCATGATTGATTGCCACGCATGGATCGAGACACCGGCGAGTATACCGAAACGGTCAACTTACCATGATCGGCGCCCCGCCTTTGTACTCGGATTCGTCGCCTTTGGATCGACACCGATCATGACGTGAGTGGATCCGTAGGCATCGCTATTGCGTCTTTGCACGGACAGACACCAGCTCCGACAGCGCGTTCGCCAGCCGTACCAAATCGCTCTCGTCGTTGTATACATGAGGCGAGACACGCACGGCGCTGCCACGCACAGCCACGTGGATCTGGCGTTGAGAGAGGTGCCGGCGGCACGTCTCCGGATTCATGCCGTCCGGCAACTTTACGCCAAAGAGGTTTGCGCATCGTTCGCCCTCGTCCGCTATTTCGAAGCCAAGAGAGCGCAGCCGATCGACAGATCCTCGCTCAATGTTCAGCAAGTATTCGCGAATACGACCTGGCTGCCAGTCGATCAGCAAGCGGCAGGCCGCCTCCAGCATGGCGATCAATATTGGGTTGGCGCGCAGACTCGTATCGAAGCGCCGCATTCCTTGCGCGTAACGATCTTCATAGTCGACCAGGCGTGCGAAGTTCTCGCTGCCCGATCGCATCAACCAGCTCTCCTCCAGTGGACTGGCGTCGAGGAAACGGTCGCTGAATACCGCGAAGCCAAGCCCGTAGTTCGACAGCATCGACTTGTAGCTGTGCACCACCAGGGCATCGGGCTGCAGTCGCTGAACATCGAATGGCATCGCGCCTACCGTTTGGGTGCCATCGACGACGAATGCCGCACCCACTTCTCTGCAACGTGTCCCGATACGGTCGAGATCGAAGAGCGTCCCATCCGTCCAATGCGCAGGCTCGACCGCGACGAGCGCGGTGCTGGAGTCGATCGCACGCACAACGGCTTCGTTCCATAGCACCCCTCGACTCGCGCCGGTCGACTGAGACGACCATGGAGCCGCAGGAGCATGTACCGTGCGCATTTCGACACCATGACTTCGCCAGTTCCGCCACGCGTAAACATTGCTGGGAAACATGTCGCCGAGCATGACGACGTTCTGACCCGCCTTTGGGTGGAGATTCCTGGCGACGATGGCCGTGGCGTATGCCACCGTTGGGACAAACGCGACACGTTCCGGGTCCGCCTGAACGAGTTGTGCACACAATATTCGCGCCCGTTCGGCAGGTTCAAAGAAGTCCTGCGCCGTCAGTCCAATGGGTGAGGCGCGGGCGGCGAGCGCTGCCACGCCCGCCTGCTCCACGGGCCGCGGCAGGGGGCCCATGAATGCGCTGTTCAGGTAGCAGTGACTGTCGGGAATCGAGAACAGGTCTCGCTGGCAAACCAAGGGTACGGATGTTGATGGCATAAGTTGACGGTGAGTTGTTTCGGGATTCGCTCTATGATCGCCGGATGGCCCTTCCGCATCTATCAGGAAATTTCAATCGAGGCTTCGCACCATGAACGTGGAGCTTGGCTGGGCGCGCGTTTCACTGCTGCCATCGGCGCCTTATTCGATCCGCGAGAACTCGCGCTTGTGCGTAGTGGGCCTCGCGTTCGAACGGCAGCGTGGAGTGCACGCCATTGGCGGCGATCAGCGTCAGGATTTCGATGCCTGGCCTGGAGAGCTGGCGCTAACATCCCCCAATGTGGAGATCTTCTCAGAATCCGAGATGGGCGGGGAGTACTTAACCCTGCACGTGGCACGCGCCGCCTCTGATCCGAACAGCGATGTCCCCTTCGGCGCACCCCGCGCGGTCTTCCGCGGAGATCGGCGTGCGGTGCAATTGGGCTGGCGCTTGCGCCGGTTGATCCTGGATTCGCAACGGCGATCCGGGCTCATCGAGGAGCACGCAGCAATGCTGCTGGAACACGGATTGTCCCGCCTAGAGCCGGTGCATCGCGGGTCCGGTTGCTACGACCTCGAGCGCAAAGCGCATTCACGGGTCATGGAATACATCGATGACACACTAGATGGCCAGCTGGGTCTGGATGAGCTGGCACGTGTTGCAGGCATGCCGCTGCTGCGGTTTCTCCGCAGTTTCGCAAGCGCCGTAGGCAGTACGCCCCACGCCTACATCACCGAGAGGAGGTTGCAACGGGCTCGCAGGCTACTGCGCTCGACCGACGAACCCATTGCATCCATCGCCGCCGACTGTGGATTCACCCATCAATCGCATCTTGGCGCGGTGCTCAAGCAGCGGCTGGGGTTGAGCCCGCGTCAGTACAGAGGTCTCCGCGGCAGAACTAAATAGCCGACGGCTAACTCTGAGCAGAACCGCATCCTCTCTGCGCAGAACCGCATCCAACATTAGCCAAGCAGGCCGGGCAGACGCCTAGTCGACCAGCTGGTTGCCGCGTCATACCCATAGGCCAGCTGCAAACAAGCCGTTTCCGCATGAATCGGCCCCACGATTTGAATACCGATCGGCAACCCCCCATGACTAAATCCCGCGGGGGCGGCAAGCGCGGGGCAGCCGCTCATGGTGATGGGAAGCACCCCCTTCATCCACTCATGATAGGTCTCCATCTTTTTGCCCGCGATTTCTTGCGGCCAATGGAGATTGACGTCGAAAGGAAACAACTGCGCGGTTGGAACTATGAAGTAATCGTACTTCTCGAAGAACCGGCGCACTGCCTGATACCATGCGGTCCGTACTTCGGACGCCGCGGAAATATCGAACGCGGTGAGCTTAAGGCCGCTCTCAACCTCGAATATTGCCTCTGGTTTCAGCAGGGCGCGCTTTGCCGGATCGTTGTAGTAAGCAAGCAGGCTTCCTCCGGATTGCCAGGCACGCAGCTTCAACCATGCTCGCCAGACGGCATCGATCGAATACTCTGGTTGGGCTTCCTCTATGCTGCAGCCCATCGACTCGAATACCTTCAAGGCGCTCCTGCAAACGTCCAGCACCCCGGGTTCAAACGGCAGATAGCCTTTAAAGTCTCCCGACCATGCAATCCGCTTCCCTTTGAGATCGGATTCCAAGCGCCGTTGAAACGCGCTTCCGTCACCCATCGTGGATAACGGCGCCCGAGCATCGTAACCTGCTTGGACCGAAAGGAGCATCGCCAGGTCCGAGACGTTGCGCGCCATCGGGCCTACGACGCTCATGGATGGAAACCAGCCGTCGAGCGCGCTGGTTGGCACCAGTCCCATGCTGGTACGAAAACCGAATACATTATTCCAGCCGGCCGGATTGCGAAGGCTGCCGCCGAAGTCGCTGCCATCCGCGACCGGCAGCATGCGCAGGGCGAGAGAGACAGCTGCACCGCCGCTGCTGCCGCCAGCCGAGCGGGACTGATCGTACGCGTTGCGTGTGGGCCCGTAGACCGGGTTGTAAGTATGCGAACCTAGCCCGAATTCCGGAGTATTCGTCTTGCCGATAAAGATAGCCCCGGCTTTCCTGAGGCGCTCCACCATGATGCCATCCGCATCCGGCACGAAGTCCTTGTAGATCGGTGAGCCCATCGTCATGCGGATGCCTTTGACGGGCATCAAATCCTTGACGGCCAGCGGGAAGCCATGCAGGGGCCCCATCAACTCGCCGCGAGCAACTTGCCTGTCTCGCTCTTCGGACTGAGCAAGTAACGGCGCTCGATCTTGCATAGCCACGATGGCGTTGACCCGCGGATTCAGCTTCTCAATGTGATCGAGATACGCGGTCATCACCTCGACACAAGAAACCTTCCGAGCCCGAATGACATCGGCAAGTGTCACCGCGTCCAGCATCACTATGCTGGACGGTTGGACCGCGGCGGGGGTAGCCTGCACCAGCGATGGCGCCGCTGCGCTTGCGGCCACGCCTGTCGCCAGGCCTAGAAGTGCTCGACGATCAAGATTGGGATCGTCTGAATCTGTGGTCGTCGGCGGCACGAGCATTTCCCCAGCTGCGTGACATAGGTTTCCCCCTCACAAGCCGGATCCTACTACGGATTCCGCGCTGTAGCGGATCAAGGTGCGAGCTGGTGGACCATACTCTGGATGATCTCAGAGCGCTGGAGTTCGGCCGTAACCTCGGTAGAATGCACATCGCAAAAACAGACTCGTCTTGAGCGTTCAGCGCATCCGCGCTGTGGAGGCAACATGATCTCGCCCCGTATCTCTCTAATCGTTCTTTTTCTCATCATCGGGCTTGGAGACTCGGTGGGAGTGGTTGCCGCCGACGCGCCTGCCGCACAACAAACGCCGTTGCCGGTGGCATTGGTGGATGCTTTGAACAAACTTTCCAGCGGCCCGCACCAGGGCTTCCGTGCCAATCATGCAAAGGGCGTGATGGTCGAAGGAACGTTTACGCCCAGCCCGTCCGCCGTGTCTTTCAGCAAAGCGCCTCATTTCGCGAAGAGCGCACCGGTCTTGGTGCGGTTCTCCGATACCACTGGAGTCCCAACACTGCCCGACGCGGATCCCAACGCCAGCCCGCACGGAATCGCGATTCGATTCACGCTGCCCGACGGTAGCAGTACAGACATCGTGAGCATTTCGGCCAACGCGTTTCCCGTCGCCACGCCGGAGGACTTTCTGGCGTTCTTGCAGGCTGCCGGGCAGAGCGGACCCGACGCGCCGAAGCCAACGCCCATCGAGAAGTTTCTAAGCACTCATCCAGCGGCGGTGAAATTCGTCAGCACGCCGAGGCCCCCGCCGGTGAGTTTCGGGACACTGGCTTTCTACGGAGTCAATGCGTTCAAATTCACCAACGCCAAAGGGGTGAGCCACTATGCGCGCTACCAGATCATTCCGGTGGCCGGCGAACATGCGCTGAGCGACGCGGAAGCAAAAAAGGCCGATCCCAATTACTTGATGGATGAGTTACCCAAGCGCATTGCCCAGGGGCCGGTCAAATTTCGGTTGTTGGCGCAAGTAGCCAATGAGGGCGACCCCGTCAACGACGGGACGGCGGTGTGGCCGGACGATCGCAAACTAGTCTCGTTAGGCACGATCAGCTTGACGAAAATGGTTAAAGATCAGGCGACGGCTCAGAAATTGATCATGTTCAGCCCGTTGAATCTGCAATCCGGCATCGAACCTTCAGCCGACCCGGTGTTGCTCGCGCGCCCGTCGGCTTACGGCGTGAGCTTCAGCCAGCGCATTCGTTGACGTCGATGCGCCAACTATCGGGTTAGCTCAGCACGAAGCAGCGCGGCAGTTTGAGTGTCACCCACGCGTTCGGCGGCCGTGATAGCACCGGCCAATGCACCCCGCCGGCCCGGCGCGAAGGTCAGGGCTGCCTGGAACTCGTGCAGCGCCTGCTCCGGACGGTGCAGGTCGAGCAGCAATTTGCCGAGTTGCTCGCGGGCCGGGACGATTGGGCCCGGAGTGACCGGAAGTTTCTCGACGGCGTCCTCCTCATCTGCCGCCGCTCGTAGACTGAGAATTGCTGCTTCAGCGTCACCGTCAGCCGCCAATTCCCAGGCCTGAGCTTCCTTGACTAGCACATCGACCTGTGTGGCCCAGTACAGATTCCCCGCGGATTTCAACTCGCTCAGGCAAGCCTGCAGCTTGACCAAGTCGGTGTCCGATGACCGCGGATGTCCGGTCTGAGCCTGGCCGAGCGCTCTGGCCCAATAGACCAAGGCGACGACCTGCGGCGCCGACTGCGGCAGCGGATCTAGTGAGGCGGCGCCGTCCCAGTCATGGTGCTCGATTGCCAGGCGGACCGGCATGGCTGTCGCGGCGTAGGACGCAATGAACTGAGTCGCTGGGGGATCTTTCATCAATCGAAGGTCTGCGACCACATGCTCTGCGTCCGCATAGCGCCCACGTTGCAGGTATGCGTAGGTCAGGTAGTCCATTGCGTGCAGTTCTTCCCCCCGATCGCCCTGCATGTGCGCCGCCGCCCGCGCGGCCTGATTCGAGGCGATGGAGTCGTCCCATAGTCCCAGGCGAGTAAAGATATGCGACGGCATGTGCAGTGCGTGAGGCGCTGATGGAGCGATCTTGGAATACGCGCGCGCTGCAACCAGACCCCGTGGCGCAAGTTCCGCGCTGTCGTACGCGTGGATCAGATAGTGAGCCAGTCCGGGGTGCTGCGGTTGCCGGCGAAAGATGGGTTCGAGAATCTCGGCGGCTCGTTTCTGATTCCGATGTACCTTGTCGGCCGGTGGCGCGGTTGCGATAAGGGCCAGCGCGTAGAAGATCCGCGCTTCGGGATCACGCGGATTGTTTCGAGCCACGTCGGCCATGGCTCGCGCATACGCTTCTGCGCGAACTGCAGGTGCGTCATGTTCGGGGTCACGATAGTAGGTGCCTAAAGCCTCGATGAACTGGATCTCCCGAAGCGAGCCCGCTCGAACTTCGGCGGCCCTCCTGACTTGCTCGGCGCCTTCGCGCAACTCCTCGCCTGACGGCGGTTGCCAAAGCTGGTGAAACAGGGACATAGCAATCCCCCAGTGAGCGATGGCGCAGCTTGGATCTCGGCCGGCGACGTCGCGAAACGCCTGTTCGGATGCGGCATACGCGAATGAATGCAGCAGGGCCAGCGCCCTTTCAAAGGCGGGCTTGACCGCCGCTCGGCAGGACGTCGGGAAGGTCACCGTACCCAGCCTCTCGGGCGCGGGATGCGAGTGGTGCTCCTCGTCCGCAGCGTGTAGAGATCCGCCGAACGTCATCGCCAGTACGATAGCTGCGAGCCGCTGCATCACACATATCCCTCCTGTGTCCTCGACCTGCCGACTTTCGCCGAACAGCGAGCGCACATCAGCGCGGCTTTCTGCAGCCGTCTTACCGATAGCGAGCCATCAGCTTGTCGAGCGCGGCACGGCCCGGGGAGAGCTTTTCGAACGGGATGCTGTTCAGCGGGGCTTGGGTGGTGCGGTTGAGATTGTGGAACTCGGTCGAGTCCGTTTCATCGATGTGGATGAGTCCCGTCACGTATTCGTTATTTTTGAGCTTGTTCTCGATGTAGTTGTACGCGGCGGAGCGATCCGTGGGGTCGTAGGTCGGGTCTAGCTTTCGCAAGATGACGCGGCTGCCATCGTGCAGACTCACCGGAATCGACTCGCCTTCCGCATAGTCCACCGCAATCTCCTGCGCTCGCGGCACGAAATCCGTTTCGACCGCCGCATGGTAGTGCTCGCGCGTGAAGGTATAGCTCTTGGTCGAGCCCTCGTGATCGTTGAAGGTCACGCAGGGCGAGAGCACATCGATCAAGGCAAAACCGTTGTGACGCAGCCCGGCCTGAATGAGGGGTACGAGCTGTGCCTTGTCGCCGGAGAAGCTGCGCGCGACGAAGGTCGCGCCCAAGGTCAGCGCCAGCAATACAGGGTCGATCGGCGGCGACGAATTCACATCGCCGCGCTTCGCCTTGGTGCCGATGTCGGCGGACGCCGAGAATTGCCCCTTGGTCAAGCCGTACACACCGTTGTTTTCGATTATGTACAGCATGTTCACGTTACGGCGGATCGCATGCACCAACTGACCGATGCCGATGGACAGCGAATCGCCGTCGCCGGAGACGCCCACGTAGGTCAGCCGCCGATTGGCCGCGTTCGCTCCGCTCGCGATCGAAGGCATGCGGCCGTGCACCGAATTGAAGCCATGCGACCCGCCCACGAAATACGCGGTGGTCTTCGAGGAACATCCGATGCCGGACAGCTTCACCAGCTGTTCGGGGCGAAGCGAAAGACCCCAGCATGCTTCGATGATGGATGCCGTCACGGAATCGTGGCCGCATCCGGCGCACAGGGTCGACATGCTGCCCTCGTATTGGCGGCGGGTCATTCCCAGCGTGTTGGTCGGAAGCGAAGGATGAGCGACTTTCGGTTTGTTGATGTATGACATGTTGGACTCTTCAATTCTTGCGCGTTACCGCCGTCAGCCGCGGCGCCTCTGCGAGCTTGGCTCGAATGCCGTTGACGATGGGCTCGGCCGATATCGGGAATCCGCTGTAGCTCAAGATGGAGTAGAGCTTGGATTTCTCCACCGCGGTCTCGAGCGTCAACAGCGATTTCAACTGAGCGTCGCGGTTCTGCTCGACGACGAAAATGGTCGAATGCGATTTCAAGAAGGCTTCGACGTCGTTGTTGAACGGGAATGCCTTGACCCGAAGATAATCCACGTCGATTTTCTGGCGCCTGAGGACGTCGAGCGCTTCGCGAATTGCGCCGTCGCAACTGCCGAGGCTCACGATGCCGACGTCGTTTCCGCCCGTTCCTATCATGACGGGTTTGGGCAGATACTTCGGCGCGTTCGCGAATTTCCGTTTGAGCCGATCGAGGACGACCTGGTATTCGGCCGAATCTTCGGTGTATCCGCCATATTGGTTGTGGCCCGAGCCGCGCGTGAAGTAGGCACCCTTGGAGCTCATTCCCGGCAGGGTGCGATAGGTTATTGCATCGTCGTCGCGATCCACATAGCGATAGAACTTTTCCAGCCCCGCGAGCTCTTCCGGCGACAGGATTTTGCCTCGATCCGGCCTGTAGGCATCATCCCATTGAAGATCCGGGCACATCCAATCGTTCATGCCGATGTCGAGATCGGAGAGTACGAACACCGGGGTCTGCAGGCGTTCCGCGATATCGAAGGCCTGCACCGCCAGGTAAAAACATTCTTCGGGATTTGCGGGGAACAACAGCACATGCCGCGTATCGCCGTGCGACGCATAGGCGCACAAGAGAAGGTCAGACTGCTGCGTGCGGGTCGGCATGCCGGTGGACGGCCCAACCCGCTGGACGTCGAAAATGACGCAGGGCACCTCGGCGTAATACGCCAAACCGACGAATTCATTCATCAAGGAGATGCCCGGCCCGCTGGTGGGCGTGAAGGCGCGCGCTCCATTCCACGATGCGCCGAGCACCATTCCGACCGCGGCCAATTCGTCCTCGGCTTGCAGTATGGCAAAGTTGCGCTCGCCGGTCTGCGGGTCGACGCGATAGCGTTCGCAGAAGCCTTTGAATGCATCCATCAGCGAGGTCGAGGGGGTGATGGGATACCAGGCGCCTACCGTTGCGCCGGCATACACGCAGCCCAAGCCTGCGGCCGTGTTGCCGTCGATCATGATGTGGCCGCGGGTCTTATCCATGTGCTCGACACGCAGCGGCAGCGGCGATGTCAGATGCTCCTTGACGTAAGTGTAGCCGAGGCGCAGAGCCTTGGTGTTCGACTCGAGCAACTTCGGCTTCTTGCCGTAACTCTCGGTCAATAAGCCGCTGATCACCTCGAGATCGACGTCGATCAAGGCGGCAAGCACCCCGGCATAGGCGATGTTCTTCAGGAGTATGCGGTTGCGCACACCGTCGAAGTTCTCGTTCACGAGCTTGGCAAGCGGCACCTCGATCACCGTGATATCGCCGCGTTGCAAAAGCGAGCTGCGCGGCCATGTCGAGTCGTAGATCAGGTAGCCGCCGGAATTGAGCTCGCGAACATCCCGCGAATAGGTTTCCGCGTTCATCGCCACCATGATGTCCACCTGAGTGGCGCGGGCGGCGTAGCCGTCGCGCGTCACGCGGATCTCGTACCAAGTGGGCAATCCCTGGATGTTCGAAGGAAAATAGTTCTTTCCGGTGACCGGCACTCCCATCCGAAAAATCGCCTTCATGATCAGCGAATTGGCGCTGGCCGATCCGGTGCCGTTGACATTGGCGAACTTCACGACGAAATCGTTTACACGATTGGCATTGGCAATCACGCCGGGCATGCTGCGACCTCCTCATCGAGGGCGTGCGGAATGCGGATCGTCGACTTTTGCATGTCCCACGCCGCGGTCGGGCAGCGTTCCGCGCATAAGCCGCAATGCACACAGACATCCTCGTCCTTGACCATGACCCGGCGCGTTTGCGGCAGCGGCGCCGAGACATACAACGCCTGCGAACGATTGGCGGCGGGCGCGGTCAAACGTCCGCGCAACTCGGCCTCCGTGCCGTTCTGGGTGATCGTGAGGCAATCGACCGGACAAATGTCGATGCAGGCATCGCACTCGATGCACAGCTTCGCCGCAAATACCGTCTGGACATCGCAATTCAAACAGCGCTGAACTTCGAGAGCCGCCTCTTCGGCGGTAAATCCGAGTTCCACTTCGATGTTGATCTTTTTGAAGCGCTCGACGAGTCCCACGTGCGGCACGAGACGCCGCTCCACCCCGTTGTACTCGTTTTTGTACGCCCACTCGTGCATGCCCATCTTGCGGCTCGACAAGCTCACTCCGCGCGGCATGCGCTCCTCTATGGCCTCGTCGTGGCAAAACTTGTGTATCGATATGGCGGCCTGGTGTCCGTGCTCGACGGACCAGATGATGTTCTTAGGACCGAATGCCGCATCGCCGCCGAAAAATACCTCCGGCCGCGTGGATTGATAGGTGATCTTGTCCACCTTGGGCACGTTCCATTTATCCAATTCGATGCCGATGCCCTTCTCGATCCACGGAAAGGCGTTTTCCTGGCCGATGGCGAGAATGACGTCATCGCAGGGGAAAAAGACATCGCCGAGGCTGCGCCTGGCTTTGATGTCGCCGTTGTCGATGTCGTACTCAAGTTTCTCGAACATCATGCCGAGCAGTTTTCCGCCCTCGGTGACGAAGGATTTGGGCGCGTGATTGATGACGATGGCGACATTTTCGTGCTCGGCATCTTCGAGCTCCCACTCTGACGCTTTGAAGAACTGGCGCGGCTTGCGCGCCATGACTTTCACGTCCTTGGCGCCGAGACGCAGCGAGCTGCGGCAGCAGTCCATCGCGGTATTGCCGACGCCGATGATCAAGACTCGCTCGCCGACGCGGTCGACGTGGCCGAAGGCAACCGATTCGAGCCAGGTGATTCCGATATGCACGCGATCGGTGTCGTGGCGGCCCGGCAGATCGAGTTCCTTGCCTTTGGGCGCGCCCGAACCCACGAAAACGGCATCGAATTCTTCCGATTCCAGCAGTTGCCGCATGCTCTTGACCGGCGAATTCAGGCGCAGGTCCGCGCCCATGTTCACGATGTAGCCGATTTCCTCGTCCAGCACATTGGCGGGGAGGCGGAATGCCGGGATGTTGGTGCGCATCAAGCCGCCGGGTACGGCGTATTGCTCGAATATCGTGACTTCGTAGCCCAGAGGCAACAGGTCGTTGGCGACGGTGAGCGATGCCGGGCCGGCGCCGATGCAGGCGACGCGCTTGCCGTTTTTCTCGCGCGGCGCCTTCGGCAGCAGCGCCGTGATGTCGTCGCGATTGTCAGAGGCGACGCGTTTCAGACGGCAGATGGCAACCGGCTTTTCCTCGATTCGGCCGCGCCGGCAGGCGGGTTCGCAGGGTCGATCGCAGACTCGGCCCAAGATACCCGGAAAAACGTTGGACTCTCGATTCACCATGTACGCGGCGGTGAACTCGCCCTGGGCGATCAGTCGGATGTATTCGGGAACATCGGTGTGCGCCGGACAGGCCCACTGGCAATCTACCACCCGATGGAAATAATCAGATTTCGAAGTATCGGTCGGCTCCATGATTCCTCGTATTGATGCCCCACAAACCAGCCCTCCAAGTATAGCCGCCTGGACGTGTTTGTGACGGGAATGGCGGCACAATGTCCGGCCAGCCTCGCAGCGGCCGCGCGCTGTGCCTGCCCGGCCGGCTTCCCGTCCGCTCCCAGCCCCCTGCGCCGCGCGGCTCAGCCCCGAACGGGCGCCCCCTTAGGTACTATGACGCCGGTTGCCGCCATTATGTCGAGTATGCGCCGATGAACCTTCTTCAGGACAAAGACGCCACCTGTCCGCACTGCTGGGAAACCATCACACTGACCCTCGACCTATCGGTACCCGAGCAGTCGTATGTCGAGGATTGCCCGGTGTGCTGCAAGCCGATGTTGGTGGCTTACACGGCCTCGGACGGTGAATTAGCCGAATTCAGCGTCGAGCCCACCGAGTGACACCGACCCGTAGTGACGGGCCGCAGCCCGGTGCCTCTTCTCCGCGTGAAACCGCCCCGACGCGCCGCGGCGGTCCGCCGCGCGATGCCGTACCGCGGCGGGGCGGATTCAGGATGTTGCGCATCCTGATATTGCTGCTCATCTTGCTGCTGGTGTCGGTGAGAACTTGTCAGGATCACTATTTCAGCACGCGCTGGCGTGACCCGCTGTATGTCGCGATCTACCCCATCGCGGCGGACGATAGTCCCGTGACGCGAGCGTATCTCGCGGCGCTCGACGCCGAGCGCTTCAAACCCATCGATCGGTTCTTCGTGCGCGAGGCCGAGCGGTATCATCTGAGCACGAGTGAACCGTTCAGAACCCGGCTCAGACCCGAATTGCAAGATCGCCCGCCGCAGCGAGCGGCGGATGCTGGGCTTTTGTCGACGGGCCTTTGGAGTCTGCGGCTCCGATACTGGGCCTGGCGCGTAAGCGGACATGCGCATGACCCCGAGGATATCCGTGTGTTCGTCCTCTATCACGACCCGTCATTGACGCCCAGCGTGCCTCATTCTCTGGGTCTCATGAAGGGACTCATCGGCGTCGTGTATGCGTTTGCGGCGCCCGAGATGAACGGCGAGAACAACGTGGTGATCGCCCACGAATTGCTGCATACGGTGGGAGCCACCGACAAGTACAGTTTCGCCGATGACGCGCCGCGTTTTCCTGATGGCTATGGCGACGCGGCGCAGAAGCCGCTTTATCCCCAGCTGACGGCGGAATTGATGGCGGGACGACGCATGCTGGCGCCGGATAAGTGGCAACAGGCGCTGAGTCTCGATGAAGTGGTCATTGGCCCCGTCACCGCATTGGAAATTCGCTGGCCGCAGCATGCTCGCTGACGCCAGCTCCTTCGAAAGCGCGGCGCCTCTGCTCGAATGCCGGGGCATCGATGTCTGCGTCGGGTCGCGCACCTTGGTGCGTGGGCTCGATTTGCACTTGGGCCGCGGCTCTGTGCTCGCGGTTCTCGGACCGAACGGCTCCGGCAAGAGCCTCTCCCTGCATACCCTGGCCGGTCTGCGCGCACCCAAGGCCGGAGCGCTGCTGATCTCAGGGCGGCCCCTGACTGACTGGCCGCGCCGCGCGCTCGCGCGCGAATTGGCGCTGTTGCCGCAAAATGTCGAAGATCCCTTCCCTGCCAGCGTTATCGAAACGGTGCTGCTCGGCCGTCATCCGCACATCGCTCGATGGCAATGGGAATCGGCCCGGGACCTCGCCATCGCTTCGGACGCCCTGGTCGCGGTGGGGCTTGCCGGTTACGAGGAACGCGATGTGCTTACTCTGTCCGGCGGAGAGCGGCGGCGCGCAGCGCTGGCGGCCGTCCTCGCACAGACACCGCGCATCTTCTTACTGGACGAGCCGACCAACCAGCTCGATCCGAACCACCAGCTCGAAGCGCTGCAGCTGCTGCGCGAGCGCGCCGATGCGGGCGCCGCCGTCATCGTCACTCTGCATGATCCGAATCTCGCCGAGCGGTTTGCCGATGCTGCGCTGCTGATCGGCAAGGACGGCGATTGGCGATGCGGTCGCGTCGCCGATATTCTCACCCCGCAACATTTGTCGGCCTTGTATGACACGCGGTTCGAGGCCGTAGAGATCGGCGGCAGAAGAGTGTTCTACCAGGCTTAGATTAGCGGAGCGCCGCCAATATCGGGGCGTGCATCCGCCCGTTGGTTGCCAGCACCGAGGTGGATTGCAGGGTGATCGGCGCACCATCGAGGTCCGTGAAACGCCCTCCCGCCTCGTTGACGATCGCGACGCAGGCCGCAATATCGAGAATATTCACATCGGTTTCGATCACGGCATCGATCTTGCCGCTCGCCAGCAAATGATAGTGCAGAAAATCCCCATACCCCCGGATGCGGTTGACCTGCGCCACGAGCGCGCCATATCGCGCCCACTGACCGCCGGTCGCAAGAGTCTTCAAATTGCCGGAGGACAGCGCAGCCGACTCGAGCGTTGCGATCTGGCTTACGCCCACGGGTTTACCGTTAAGATACGCGCCGCGGCCGCGCTCGGCAAAGCTAAGTTCACCGTATACGGGAGCGCTCGACACGCCAAGCACGATTTCCCCGCGGCGCATCAACGCGATCTGCGTGGAGAACATCGGGTATTCGCGCACGAAAGCCTTGGTGCCGTCGATGGGATCCACCAGCCACAGACTCTCGGCATTTTCGTCGCGCGATCCGGTTTCCTCGCCGTAGAACCCATAGGAGGGAAATCGCGCCTCCAAAATCTCGCGAATCGCGATTTCACAGCGTACATCGGCCTCGGTCACCGGCGATTTATCGGCTTTGATGCGCACCGCGATGTTGTGCTGGAAAAGTGCGCGCGCAATGGATGCGGCTTGTTCAGCGGCGTCGAGGGCCGCCTGCAGTTCGGGTGACGGATTC
>Ga0073928_10004664_pt1 | contig 20016 bp, 16 predicted proteins | sample PaiPotPPA55metaG_FD_76969 | JGI IMG/M metagenome (GOLD analysis project Ga0073928, IMG submission 76969) | Iron sulfur acid spring bacterial and archeal communities from Banff, Canada, to study Microbial Dark Matter (Phase II) - Paint Pots PPA... ...
CGCATCGAGGCGGCGGCGCGCGGGCTCGAGCGGCGCGGCATCGTCGAGCTCGGCGGCTGGCAGCGCGCCTTGCGCGACATCGCCAACCCGCCGGCCGAGGATTTCGTCGACTGGCTCTCGGTCGAGCGCAGCGATTCGCATGAGACCGATGTCGGGCTGCATCGCCATTGGGTCGACCCGACGCGGCCCTTCGCCGAGTTCGTGGCGAAGCCGGCGCATGGCGTGCTGGTGACGTCGGCGACGCTCACCGACGGCAGCGGCGATCCGGTCGGCGATTGGGAGAGCGCCGAGGCGCGCAGCGGCGCGCGCCATCTCGCCGGCCCGGCGCTGCGCGCGCGCGTGCCGTCGCCCTTCGATTACGCCAAGCAGACGCGCGTGCTCGTCGTCACCGACGTGCGCCGCGACGATGTGGCGCAGGTGGCGGCGGCCTATCGCGTGCTGTTCCTCGCCGCCGGCGGCGGCGCGCTCGGCCTGTTCACCGCCATCGCCCGGCTCAAGGCGGTCTATCAGCGCATCGCCGCGCCGCTCGAGGCGGCCGGGCTGGCGCTGCTGGCGCAGCATGTCGACGGCATGGACACGTCGACCTTGGTCGACATCTTCCGCGCCGAGGAGGATGCCTGCCTGCTCGGCACCGATGCGATCCGCGACGGCGTCGATGTGCCCGGCCGCTCGCTGCGCCTCATCGTCTTCGACCGCGTGCCGTGGCCGCGCCCCGACATCCTGCACAAGGCGCGGCGCGCCGCGTTCGGCGGCGCGCGCTATGACGACATGCTGACGCGTCTGCGGTTGAAGCAGGCGTTCGGACGGCTGGTGCGGCGCGCCGACGACAGCGGCGTCTTCGTGCTGCTCGACCCGATGATGCCGTCGCGCCTCGCCGGCGCCTTTCCCGAAGGTGTCGCGATGGAGCGCGTCGGCCTCAAGGACGCGGTCGAGCGCACCGCGGCCTTTCTCAGCCGCTGATGCGCGTCGCGCCAGCGCGCGTCACGGACCTAGTTGTGCTCTTCCGGCCGCCCCGCTCAGCACGCGATCGACCGCGTCGAGAAGGTCCGCCGGCTTGAACGGCTTCGGCAGGACGGCGTCGGCGCCGAGCTTCTTCGCGGCGCCGAGATAGAGCTTGCCGCTGGCGCTGCCGCTGGCGGACATGGCGATGATCTTCGCGTCCGGGCTCAGCCGGCGCATCTCCTGGATGGTCTCGATGCCTTCGCGGTTGGGCATGAAGAGGTCGGTGATGACGAGCGCGGGCCGCTGTGCCGCGAACAGGCTCAGCCCGACCTCGCCGTCCGGCGCCTCGATCACCGTATGCTCGGCCTCGGCGAGGACGCGGCGCATCAGCTGCCGCACGGTGGCGGCGTCGTCGATCACCAGGATGACCGCCATCGCTCCCCCTCGGCCGTCGCGCGATCCGATCGCGCTGGTCTGTCGGTTGATGTGATCGCAACCATCGGTTGTAAAAATTCCGCTCGCTGCGCCGTGTTGCGGGAACGCAGCCTCCGGCCGCGGCCCCGAATAGTGGCATCGTCGCAGAGAGCGGTTAACGAGCGGTCAAGCCCGCCGCGTTGACCGCGGCACGCAACCTCTGCATGGTGGCGGCGCACGCTCGACGGGGTGACGCGACCGGCGCGCCCAACGCCACGACATTTTCCCGGGGGAACGCGCTCATGATCGATCACCACGCCGCCATCATCTACACCATGGTGCTGGTCTCCGCCGCCGACACCGACATGACGGATTCGGAGCTGCAGGTCATCGGCGACACGGTCAACCATCTGCCCGTCTTCCGCGACTACGACCGCAAGCGGCTGACTAAGGATCTCAAGGAATGTGCCCAGCTGCTCGGCAAGGATGACGGGCTCGAGGCTGCGCTCAAGGACATCAAGGCGGCGTTGCCGGCGAAGCTGCGCGAGACGGCCTACGCGATCGCCTGCGACGTCGCCGCGGCCGACGGCGAGACCAGCCAGGAGGAGCTGCGCGTGCTGGAGATCCTGCGCCATCGCCTCGGCATCGACCGGCTGGTGGGCGTCGCCATCGAGCGCGCCGCCCGCGCCCGCTTCGCCGCCGCCTGAGGCGCTGGCAGCACTCTCCGGGCCAGGCTGCTAAACCCTTGGCGCTATTAATTTTTTGTTGAGTGGTGACGCGATAGCATCGACACTCGTTGACGGTTTTGGCCACCACGAACGTGGAGTGACCCGGCGATGAGCGATTTGCGGCTGCAGCTGCAAGGCTATCGGATGACGACGGCGGAGATCCTCTATCATCTGCCCGACCACCCCACCCTCCTGCAGAGCTTCATCTGGCAGCATCTGGACATGGCGCCGGAATTCCCGGTCCTGCGGCGCTTCCTCGATTTCTGGACGCGCAACATCGAGGGCAAGCTGCATTCGGTGAAGGTGGCGCGCATGCCCATCGTCACCGCCGGCGAGCTGCGCCACGTGGGCATGTCGCTCCAGCTGCACTAAGGGCCTGCGCCTTAAGCCCTTGCCAAGCGCGGGCGGGATGCGCAGGTTCTGGGACGATCGGCCCAGCCTGGAACCCGTGAAGCCGCCGCACGCGCCCGTGTCCTCGATCGCCTTCCCTGCCGCGCCGCCGCGGCGCGCCGCCGCCGAGCGGCCGATCGCCTACTGGCTCCTCGCCTGCTGCGCCATGAGCTTGCTGATGGTGGTGATCGGCGGCATCACGCGCCTCACCGAATCGGGCCTCTCCATCACCGAATGGCGGCCGGTCATCGGCATCGTGCCGCCGCTCGGCCAGGAGCAGTGGCAGGCGGAATTCGACAAGTACAAGGCGATCCCGCAATACCGCGCCCTCCACCCGGACATGAGCCTGGGCGAGTTCAAGCGGATCTTCTTCTGGGAGTATCTGCATCGCCTGTGGGGGCGGCTCATCGGAATCGCCTTCGCCGTCCCGTTCGCCTATTTCCTGGCGCGCGGCCGCATCCCGTGGCGACTGGCGCCGCGGCTGGCCGGGCTCTTCGTGCTCGGCGCCCTGCAGGGGGCGCTCGGCTGGTACATGGTGGAGAGCGGCCTTTCCGAGCGCATCGAGGTGAGCCAGTACCGACTCGCCGCGCATCTCGTCGCCGCCGTCATCATCTACGCGGCGATGCTGTGGGTGGCGCTCGACCTGCTGTGGCCGCGCGGCGCGCCGGCGCTCGACCGCCGCCAGGTCCGGCTGCGCCGGGGCGCCGGCGCGGTGCTCGGCCTCGTCTTCCTGACGCTGATCGCCGGCGCCTTCGTCGCTGGGCTGCGCGCCGGCTATCTCGACAACACGTTTCCGCTGATGGAGGGGAGCTTCGTGCCGCCGGGCTACGCGCCGCTCGCGCCCTGGTGGCGCAGCTGGTTCGAGGATCCGACGACGGCGCAGTTCGACCATCGCCTGCTCGCCGAGATCACCTGGGCGGTGGTCGCCGCGCTGTGGCTCTACAGTTTGCGCCTGCGTCTGCCCGGCCGCGCCCGCGTTGCCTTGCACGCGCTCGCCGCGCTGGCGACGCTGCAGGCGGGGCTTGGCATCGCGACATTGCTGCTGGTGGTGCCGCTGCCGCTGGCGGTGGCGCACCAGGCCGGCGCGCTGCTGCTGGTCACCGCCGCGGTGGTGGCGCGGCACGCGCTGCGTTCTCCCCGCGTGGACGCCGTCGCACCACAGGCGTTATAGTCGCGGGCGGGCGCTGAGGACGGATCATGGCGGATTTTCCGGAGAAAACCCTGGCCGAATGGCGGGCGCTGGCCGAGAAGGAGCTCGGCGGCAAGAGCAGCGACGCGCTCGCCTGGCAGACGCCCGAAGGAATTTCGGTCAAGCCGCTCTACACCGCCGAGGACCTCGAGACGCTCGAGACGGTCGGCACCTTGCCGGGCTTCGCGCCCTATCTGCGCGGGCCCCGCGCCACCATGTACGCCAACCGGCCCTGGACCATCCGCCAATATGCGGGGTTCTCGACGGCGGAGGAGTCGAACCGGTTCTACCGCGAGAATCTGAAATCGGGGCAGATGGGCCTCTCCGTCGCCTTCGACCTCGCGACGCACCGCGGCTATGACAGCGACCATCCGCGGGTTATCGGCGATGTCGGCAAGGCCGGCGTCGCCATCGACAGCGTCGAAGACATGAAGCTGCTGTTCGACGGCATCCCGCTCGACCAGATGAGCGTGTCGATGACCATGAACGGCGCGGTGCTGCCGGTGCTCGCCGGCTTCATCGTCGCCGCCGAGGAGCAGGGCGTGCCCCAGGCGAAGCTGCAGGGCACGATCCAGAACGACATCCTCAAGGAGTTCATGGTCCGCAACACCTACATCTATCCGCCGACGCCGTCGATGCGCATCGTCGCCGACATCATCGAGCACACGGCGAAGCATATGCCGAAATTCAACTCGATCTCGATCTCCGGCTATCACATGCAGGAGGCGGGGGCGACGGCGGTGCAGGAGCTCGCCTTCACGCTGGCCGACGGGCTCGAATATGTCCGCGCGGCGCTGTCGAAGGGCTTGAAGATCGACGATTTCGCGCCGCGGCTCTCCTTCTTCTTCTGCATCGGCATGAATTTCTTCATGGAGATCGCCAAGCTGCGCGCCGCGCGCTATCTCTGGGCGCGGCTCGTCAAGCCGTTCGAGCCGAAGAACCCCGCGAGCCTGGCGCTCAGGACGCATTGCCAGACCTCGGGCGTCAGCCTCACCGAGCAGGACCCCTACAACAACGTCGTGCGCACCACCATCGAGGCGCTCGCCGCCGTGCTCGGCGGCACGCAGTCGCTGCACACCAACTCCTTCGACGAGGCGATGGCGCTGCCGACGCCGCAATCGGCGCGCATCGCCCGCAACACGCAGCTCATCCTCGCCGAGGAGAGCGGCATCCCCAATGTCGTCGACCCCTTGGGCGGCAGCTACTACGTCGAGAGCCTGACCCAGGCGGTGGCCGCCGCGGCATGGGAGCTCATCGAGGAAGTCGAGTCGCTGGGCGGCATGACCAAGGCGGTCGAGAGCGGCATGCCCAAGCTCAAGATCGAGGAATCGGCGGCGCGGCGGCAGGCGCGCATCGACCGCGGCGAGGAAGTGATCGTCGGCGTCAACAAGTACCGCACCGAAGGCAGCGAGACGGTCGACATCCTCGACATCGACAACAGCAAGGTGCGCGAGCAGCAGGTGGCGCGGCTCGCGCAGATCCGAAAAATCCGCGACGGCCAGCGCGTGCAGGCGGCGCTCGGCGCGCTCACCGAATCGGCGCGGAGCGGCACGGGCAACCTCCTCGCGGTCGCCATCGATGCGACGCGCGCGCGCGCCACGGTGGGCGAGATCTCCGACGCGCTCGAGACGGTGTTCACGCGCCATCGCGCCACCATCCGCTCGGTCTCCGGCGTCTATGGCGCGCTGCATGAGGGCGACGAAAGCTATCGCCGCATCCAGCGCGAGGTCGAGGCGTTCGCGCGGAGCGAGGGGCGGCGGCCGCGCATGCTCGTCGTCAAGCTCGGCCAGGACGGCCACGACCGCGGCGCCAAGGTGATCGCCACCGCCTTCGCCGATATCGGCTTCGACGTCGATGTCGGGCCGCTGTTCCAGACGCCCGAGGAAGCCGCGCGCCAGGCGGTCGAGAACGACGTCCATGTCGTCGGCGTGTCGAGCCAGGCGGCCGGCCACAAGACCCTGGTGCCCGCGCTCATCGCCGCGCTGCGCCAGGAAGGCGCCGACGACGTGCTGGTGATCTGCGGCGGCGTCATCCCGCCGCAGGACTACGATTTCCTCAAAGCGGCCGGCGTCGCCGCCATCTTCGGCCCCGGCACCAACATCCCCGCCGCCGCCGGCGAGATCCTCCGCCTCATCGAGAAGCAGCGGATCGCGGCTTAAGGGACGAGCCGCCCGGAAGGATGCTGCAATTCGGCCGGTGCGTCCTTCGACAGGCTTCATTATGAAGGGCGATGAGTCTGGCATCGGCATATGCCACACTCGATTTTCCTCATCCTGAGCCTGTCGAAGGACGCACGATTCCCATGCAGTCCTTATCAATCGCGTGAGCGCCTGTCTCTACATCCTCCGCTGCGCCGACGGCTCGTATTACGTTGGCACGATGCAGGCGTCGCTCGAGCAGCGGATCGCGCAGCACGACGCCGGCACCTTTGACGGCTACACCGGCCGGCGCCGACTGGTGGTTTTGGTTTCTCACGAGCACTTCGAGCACATCACCGACGCGATCGCCGCGGAGCGGCAGGTCAAAGGTTGGCGGCGCGACAAAAGGGATCCGCGGCGATTATGCGGCGTTGCGGGAATTGTCCGTCGCCTACGAAAAGCCCGGCATCAGCAACGTGCGTCCTTCGACGGGCTCAGGATGAAGAAAAGCGGGTATGGCATGCCCAGATGCAAGACCGAATATGCGTCTGCAGATGCCATTCTCGACTAGCCCTCATCCTCAGCCGGTCGAGGGACGCCTTGTCGTTTTGCAGCGATGCGCCACCCTGACCGGCAGGCACACGCTCCGCCCGCTTGACCGACCCGCCGGCTCGGCCCATATACGCATCGTACGCAAACAGCGTTCGATCGGAAGGCGGCAGGCGATGGCGGGCGAGGGAGGGCAGGCGAACGACCGGAGCGCGCGGGAGGGCGCGGCGTGCCGGATGGCCGGCGGGCAAACATTAAAATTACGAAACGAAGCCAATTCTGCCGCCGGCGTAAGCCGCGACGGTGCGCGCCCATCGGGCCCAAGGCGATGGCGCTGCCCGCTTGTGCCCATACCCAGGGGTACCCTCGGCCGGCGAAACGCACTATCTATCGCGCACCCATGCCCATCCTCTTTCTGATCGTCTTCATCGATCTCCTCGGCTTCGGCGTCATCATTCCGCTGCTGCCGTTCTATGGCGTGCATTTCGGCGCGACGGCGACCGAGGTCACCTGGATGATGGCGTGCTACTCGCTGGCGCAGTTCTTCTTCTCGCCCATCCTCGGGCGGCTCAGCGACAAGCTCGGACGCCGGCCGGTGCTGCTCGTCAGCCTGGTCGGCTCGGTCGCGTCCTATCTCTGGCTCGGCTTCGCCGATGCGCTGTGGATGCTGTTCGCGGCGCGCCTGCTGTCGGGCGCCGGCGCGGGCAATCTCGCGGCGGCGCAGGCCTACGTCACCGACATCACGCCGCCCGAGGGGCGCGCCAAGGGTATGGGCATGCTCGGCGCCGCCTTCGGCCTGGGCTTCACCATCGGCCCGGCGCTGGGCGGCCTCGTCGCCGGCAGCGACCCGAGCCGCGCCGACCTGTCGCGGCCGGCTTTCGTCGCCGCCGGGCTCTCCGCGCTCGCCTTCGTCCTCGCCTTCGCGCTGCTCAAGGAGAGCCTGTCGCCCGATTCGCGCACGGCATCCTCCCGGCCGAGCCGCCTCCAGGCAACGCGCGACGTGCTGCGACGCCCGCTGCTGCGCCAGCTCGTCCTGCTGTTCTTCGCCGCCATCAGCGCCTTCGCGGCGATGGAGACGACCTACGCGCTGTGGACCAACAGCGCCTTCGGCTGGGGCCCGAAGCAGGTCGGGCTGGTCTTCCTCTATGTCGGATCCGTGCTGGTGGTGGTGCAGGCGCTGCTCATCGGCCGATTGTCGCGGCGCTTCGGCGAGGCGCGGCTGGTCGCGGCGGGATCGGCGCTGATCGCCCTCGGCCTCATCGGCCTGCCCTTCGCGCTGACCTTGCCGCGGCTGATGCTGGTCAACACGCTGCTGCCGCTGGGCATGGGGCTGCTGAGCCCCTCGATCAACAGCCTCATCTCGAAGCAAGCCGCGGCGGACGAGCGCGGCGGCGTGCTCGGCGTCGCGCAATCGGCCGCCAGCCTCGCGCGCATCGTCGGCCCGGGTCTCGCCGGGCCGCTGTTCTCGGCCTTCGGCCGCGACGCGCCCTATTACGCGGGCGCCGCGGTGATGGTCGTGGCGGTGGCAATGGCGCTGCGCCTGCCGCGATCGAAGGTCGAGCGCGGCGCCGGCGCGCAAGGCGAGCCGCGCGCGTCATGAGGGGCGCGCGCACGGCGAAGCCCATCCGCGGCAAGGCGTCGGAAGTGGGCCTCCGGCAGGAGCTCAAGGCCGTGCGCGGCCTCGCTCCCTATCTCTGGCCGCGCGACTGGGATTTGCGCGCCCGGGTGCTGGTGTCGCTCGCCCTCCTCATCGTCGCCAAGCTGGTCAACGTCTATGTGCCGCTGCTCTACAAGGGCGCCATCGACGCATTGTCGCCCGGAATCGTCGCCGCGACGGCGGCGGTGCCGATCGGGCTCATCGTCGCCTATGGCGGCGCCCGCATCGGCGCGCAGCTTTTCGCCGAGCTGCGCGATGCGGTCTTCGCCAAGGTCGGGCAGCGCGCGGTCAGGCGGGTCGCGCTCGCCACCTTCCGCCATCTCCACGCGCTGTCGCTGCGCTTCCACCTGGAGCGGCAGACGGGCGGGCTGTCGCGCGCCATCGAGCGCGGCATCCGCGGCACCGAGTTCCTGCTCTCCTACCTGCTCTTCAACGTCGTGCCGACGCTGTTCGAGATCCTGCTGGTGTGCGGCATCCTCTGGGGCTTCTACGAGGCGAGCTTCGCGCTGGCCACGCTCGCCACCATCGTCGCCTACATCGTCTTCACCTTCACGGTGACGGATTGGCGGGTCAAGTTCCGCCGCGAGATGAACGAGCGCGACAGCGAGGCCAACACCAAGGCGATCGACAGCCTGTTGAATTTCGAGACGGTCAAGTATTTCGCCAATGAGGAGCACGAGGCGGAGCGCTTCGACAAGGCGCTGCGCGCCTATGAGCGCGCCGCGGTCAAGAGCCAGACGACGCTCTCCGCCCTCAATATCGGCCAGGGCGCCATCATCGCCGCCGGGCTGGTCACGGTCATGCTGCTGGCGGCGCGGGGCGTGACGCGGGGCACCATGACCGTGGGCGATTTCGTGCTGGTCAATTCGTACCTGGTGCAGCTCTATTCGCCGCTCAACGTCCTCGGCATGGTCTATCGTAACATCAAGCAGTCCCTGACCGACCTCGAATCGATGTTCCGCCTCCTCGGCGTGCCGGCCGAGATCGAGGACCGGCCCGGCGCGCCGGCGCTCGGCGTCATCGGCGGCGAGATCGTCTTCGACCGCGTCTCCTTCAGCTACGATCCGCGCCGCATCATCCTCCAGGACGTCTCGTTCCGCGTGCCGCCCGGCGGCACGGTCGCCATCGTCGGCCCGAGCGGCGCCGGCAAGTCGACCATCGCCCGGCTGCTGTTCCGCTTCTACGATGTCGACGAGGGCGCCATCCGCATCGACGGCCACGATCTGCGCGACGTGACGCAGGCGAGCGTGCGCCGCGCCATCGGCGTCGTGCCGCAGGACACCGTGCTGTTCAACGACACCGTGCGCTACAACATCGCCTATGGCCGGCCCGGCGCCGATGATGGCGAGATCGACGACGCGGCGCGGCACGCGCGCATCCACGATTTCATCGCCGCGCTGCCGGACGGCTATGCCAGCATGGTCGGCGAGCGCGGCCTGAAGCTGTCGGGCGGCGAGAAGCAGCGCGTCGCCATCGCCCGCGTCATCCTCAAGGAGCCGCGCATCCTCGTCTTCGACGAGGCGACCTCGGCCCTCGATACCAAGACCGAGCAGGAGATCCAGGCCAATCTCGACGAGCTGCGCGCCGAGCGCACCACGCTGGTGATCGCCCACCGCCTGTCGACGGTGGTCGGCGCCGACGAGATTCTGGTGCTCGACCAGGGCCGCATCGTCGAGCGCGGCGACCATGCCTCGCTGCTGGCGCAAGGCGGCGTCTATGCCGCCATGTGGGCGCGCCAGCAGGAGGCGGATGAACGCGCCGCCGCGCTCGCCGAAGTAGCGGAGTGAAGGCGATGGCCAAGACCAGGGCCGCGGACGATACGCGCACCGATACGCGCACCGTCAATCTCGCGCTGCAGGGCGGCGGGGCGCACGGCGCCTTCACCTGGGGCGTGCTCGACCGGCTGCTCGAGGACGACCGGATCCGCATCGAGGGCATCAGCGGCACCAGCGCCGGCGCCATCAATGCGGCGGTGCTGGCGCAGGGCCACATCAAGGGCGGCGCCGCCGGCGCGCGCGCCGAGCTCGACCGCTTCTGGCGCCGCCTGAGCGAGCTCGGCTGGCTCTCGCCGGTGCATCGCGGCTGGTACGAGCGCGCGATGGGCACGTGGAACCTCGACGAATCGCCGAGCTCGGTCTGGCTCGACCAGCTGAGCCACATCGTCTCGCCCTATCAGAGCAACCCGCTCAACCTGTCGCCGCTGCGCGACCTGCTGGCGAGCATGCTCGATTGGCAGGCGCTGCGGGCGCCCGACTCGATCAAGCTCTTCATCACCGCGACCAATGTGCGGACGGGGCAGCCGCGCGTCTTCCAGCGCGCCGGCCTCACCCTCGACGCGCTGCTGGCATCGACCTGCCTGCCGCAATTCTTCCAGGCGGTGATCATAGACGGCGAGCCCTATTGGGACGGCGGCTACATGGGCAATCCGTCGCTCTGGCCGCTGATCTACAAATGCACGTCCCGCGACGTCGTCATCGTCGAGGTGAACCCGCTGACGCGCGAGGGCGTGCCGCGCACCGCGGCCGAGATCACCAACCGCCTCAACGAGATCACCTTCAACGCCTCGCTCATCCGCGAGATGCGCGCCATCGCCTTCGCCGCGCGGCTGGTCGACGGCCAAGCCAGCGGGCCCGAGATCGACCGCTTGAAGAAGGTCTTCGTGCACATGATCGAGGCGGAGGAGGCGATGGAGACGCTGGGCGTCGCCAGCAAGCTCAACACCGATCTCGATTTCCTGCTCTACCTGAAGGAGCTCGGCCGGCGCACCGCGGGACGCTGGCTCGAAGAGAATTTCGCCGCCCTCAACCACCGCTCCAGCATCGATATCGGCAAGACCTTCCTTATCGACCCGCTCGCGGATTGAGGCTGCGCTGAGCCTATACCGGCGCCTCGCCTTCCATGCTATTGACGCGGGCCATGGGGGCCGCCGCCATCGACGTCGGGAAGCTCGCCGCCGCGCTGCGCGCCGGCGACCGGCGCGCGCTGGCGCGGGCGATCACGCTGGTCGAATCGACGCGCGAGGATCACCGCGCGCAAGCCGAGGAGCTGCTCGCGCTGGTGCTGCCGGCGTCCGGCAGCTCGGTTCGGATCGGCATCTCCGGCGCGCCCGGCGTCGGCAAGTCGACCTTCATCGAAGCGTTCGGGCTCGCCGTCACCGGCGCGGGCCACCGCGTCGCCGTGCTCGCGGTCGATCCGTCCTCGAAGCGCGGCGGCGGCTCGATCCTCGGCGACAAGACGCGCATGGCCGAACTGGCGCGGCGCGCGGATGCGTTCATCCGCCCCTCGCCGGCCGGGAAGACGCTGGGCGGCGTGGCGCGGCGCACGCGCGAGGCGATCCTCGTCGCCGAGGCGGCCGGCTTCGACGTCATCATCGTCGAGACGGTCGGCGTCGGCCAGTCGGAGACCGCGGTCGCCGACATGGTCGACCTGTTCCTGCTGCTGCTCGCGCCCGGCGGCGGCGATGACCTGCAGGGCATCAAGAAAGGCATCGTCGAGCTCGCCGACCTGCTGGTCGTCAACAAAGCCGATGGCGACCTGAAGCCGGCGGCGCTGCGCGCCGTCGCCGACTACCGCCACGCCATGCGCATGCTGCGCCCGGCTGCGGCGGAGGGGGAGGCGCCGGTGCTCGCGGTCTCCGCCCTGGCGCGCGAGGGCGTCGACAAGGTATGGCACACGGTCGAGCGCGAGCTCGCGGCGCAGCGCGCCAGCGGCGCGCGCGACCGCCGCCGTGCCGCCCAGGCGCGCGCCGCGCTGTGGAGCGAGATCGGCGAGGGGCTGGTCGACCTGTTCAAGGCCGATGCGCGCGTCGCCAAGCGCCTCGCCGAGCTCGAGGCGAAGGTGGCGACGGGCGGCCTGACGCCGACGGCCGCTGCCCGTGCGGCGCTCGCGGCCTTTCGCGGGCGCTCGCGCGCGACTTGACGGCGGCCGGGCGGATGGCCTAGAAAACCGGCTTTCGCGCGGCCCTTCCGGCCAGGGGGGGCCGTGCCGCGTTGCGAGGATGGGTCATGGCCAAGCGGTGCATCGTTTCCGGCAAGGGCGTTCAGGTCGGCAACAACGTCAGCCACGCCAACAACAAGACCAAGCGCCGCTTCCTGCCCAACCTGCAGCGTACCTCGCTGCTGTCCGATGTCCTCGGCGCCTCGATCCGCCTCCGCGTGTCGACGCGCGGCATCCGCACCATCGAGCACAATGGCGGCATCGATGCCTGGCTGCTCGGCACCTCGGACGCCAAGCTCAGCGCCGAGGCGCGCCGTCTGAAGCGGCGCATCGAGACGGTTGCGGCGCGCAAGGCGGCAACCGCGGCCTCCTGAGCCGCCGGCCGATCATCCGGATACGTTGAAGCGGGTCTAAGCCGCCGAGCCGCGCGACAGTCCGGTTTCGGCCGGCTCGTCGCGATAGTAGAGCGCGCCCATCAGCATCGAGATCGTGCTGCCGTCTTCCGACAGCGGCAGCCACAGCACCTCATACGGGAGCGGATTGCGGGCCAGCAGCAGCCGATTGTCGGTGGCCGCCACCGGCCGCCGCCCCTCGACGACGCTGCGGCAGCGCTCGATCAGCATGCGTCGGTTCTTCGCATTGGGCAGCTCGTCGGCCATCTTGCCGGTCATGTCGTAGCCGGCGCGCAGCGTCAGCGCGGTGCCGTGCAGACGGAAGCGGAAACGCAGCGGCTGATAGAGCACGTCGAGCAGGATGACGTGGCCCAGCGCGTAGCGAAAATCGAGCGGATCGATGTCGCGCCGCGCCGGGAATTCGCGCCCGCGACGCAGCCCTTCCCAATAGGCGTAGAGCCGCCGCAGATCCTGCGTTTCGATGTTGTCGGTTAGACTGGGCATGAAGCCGGCGATCATGTGACGGGGTCAGCATCATCGCCGAAAGTCATGAAATGAGCATGAAGGGGCGCGCGCCCGTCGGATCGCAATTGAGGTGAATGCGCGGGATCGGCGGCGAGCGCCGCTGCGCGCAACGCAGCTCGCCGGCGCGGGGCGCAGCGTGCGCATCGCACCGGACGAGTTTTGCGAAAATTGCGGCGAACATTCACCGGCGATTAACGCCGCGGCGTCATGCTACGCGGGTAAGGGGAACCCGGCGAATCGCAGGTCGGACGATGGACGAGGAATCAATCGGCTTGCTGGGCGTGCTGCTGATCGTCACGGGTCTGGTGCTGAGCCATCAGGTCCAGACCAGCCACGCCCTGCCGCAACTGCACGACCTGCACTGGCCCGATGTCGTCGAGGTTCTCGGCTGCGGCAACGAGGCGTCCGAGCGGAGCTGCACGATCGCCCTCGCACGCTGACGCAGCGCCGCTTTTCTCAGCGTCCCGACGGATAATCCAGCTGATGGCCCAGCGTCGCGCCGCCCGCGGCGCCGAGAGCGCAACCCAGCATCATCGCATTGGGCGTCGCCGCGATCGTCGCGCCGCCGGTCGGCACGGCCAGCGCCACGGTCGAGCCCATGCCCGTCGCGGCGCCCAGCGTGCAGCCGACCGCGCCGCCGCTGATCGCGTTGCGGTTCTGCGAGACGATGATGCCGCCGATGATGACGGCGTCATGCGCCGCCGCCGCGAAATCGTCGGCGCGGTCGGCGAGCCGGTCGGCCCAGCCTTCGGCCGCGGCGAAGGCCTGATGGATGATCTCGTGCGTATCGGCCTCGGCCGGCGCCGCCGACAGCGGCAGCAGGGCGACAAGCGCGAGCGGAACGGCAGTCAACCAGCGCATCACGAAGCCTCCCACAATCTCACGACGTGCTAAAACGCGCGCCCACGCATCCGCGTGGCGGATCGACATCGCCCCATCTTACTCCGATACTGGCGGCGTGCGATATCCGATCAACGCGAGAAAAAGTCATGCGCATCCTCGACGTCCGCGAGAAAACCGTCTCGATCGCCTCGCCGATTGCCAACGCCTATGTCGATTTCTCGAAGATGACCACATCGGTGGTCGCGGTCGTCACCGACGTCATCCGCGACGGCCGGCGTGTCGTCGGCTACGGTTTCAACTCCAACGGCCGCTACGGCCAGGGCGCGCTGCTGCGCGAGCGCTTCATCCCGCGCCTCTTGGCCGCCGCTCCCGACGCGCTCACCGACGCGGCGCACGACAACCTCGATCCCTTCCGCATCTGGGCGGCGATGATGAGCAACGAGAAGCCGGGCGGTCATGGCGATCGCTCGGTCGCGGTCGGCACCATTGACATGGCCGTGTGGGACGCGGTGGCGAAGATCGAGGGAAAGCCGCTCTATCGCCTGCTCGCCGAGCGCTATCGCGGCGGCAAGGCCGATGACAAGGTTTGGGTCTACGCCGCTGGCGGCTACTACCAGCCGGGCAAGGATTTGTCGGCGCTCAAGGCGGAGATGAAGAGCTATCGCGACCGCGGCTACCGCGTCGTCAAGATGAAGATCGGCGGCGCGCCGCTCGCCGAGGATCTCCGCCGCGTCGATGCGGTGCTGGAGGTGGTGGGCGAGGGCAAGAATCTGGCGGTCGACGCCAATGGCCGCTTCGACCTCAAGACCGCGCTCGCCTATGCCGAGGCGCTCGCGCCCTACGGCCTCTACTGGTACGAGGAGGCGGGCGATCCGCTCGACTATGCGCTCCAGGCCGAGCTGTGCCGCCGCTACGCGGGCGCGACCGCCACCGGCGAGAACCTGTTCTCGCATCAGGATGCGCGCAACCTGCTGCGCTACGGCGGCATGCGTCGCGACCGCGATTTCCTGCAATTCGACTGCGCGCTCTCCTACGGGCTGGTCGAGTATCTGCGCACGCTCGATGTGCTGGCGGAGCAGGGCTGGTCGAGCCGGCGCGTCGTGCCGCATGGCGGGCACCAGATGTCGCTCAACATCGCCGCCGGGCTCCACCTTGGCGGCAATGAATCCTATCCCGACGTGTTCGAGCCGTTCGGCGGCTTCGCCGACAGCATCGCGGTCGAGGATGGCTATGTCGGGCTGCCGGAAATTCCCGGCATCGGGTTCGAAGCCAAGGCCGCGCTCTACCAGGTGATGAAGCCGCTCGCCGCGTAGGCGTGGCGGCGACGTCGGCGGCTACTCGGCGGCGGCGCGGCGCGGGCCGCGCCGCTCGATCTCGGCCAGCGTCTGCTCGAGCCGCTCGCCTTCGGGATCGGCCAGCGCCGCGGTGTGCGCGGCGGCGACGGCGTCGATCGCGACGGGAAGGGCGTAGCTCCCGGCGAGCGCGGGGCGGATGATGCGCGTCTCGATCTTGCGGTAATTGGCGGCGCCGCGCGCGTGGGTCTCGCCATAGCCTTTGATGAGCCGCGCGCAATCGGCGACCTCGAGCGCGAGATCGGTCGACTGCATCGCCGCGGCCCCAACGAGAACGAGCCACGCCTTGATCGCCGCCTGCTCCTCGGCGAAGCGATGGGTGAAGCGCCGCCAGCGCCGCAATTTGGCCAGCAGCTTGAGCCGCAGAAAGCCGGCGACCGCGTTGCTGCGCACTTCCATGCCCCAATACATCTTGCCCAGCCAGCCGCGCCGCGCCGATAGGCCGAGGATCGGCCGCGCCAGGAAGGGCGGCAGGATCGAGCAGAATTCCTCGATGCCCGGCTTGAAGAAATCAAAGATCGCGAGCGGCTCGTCGTCACCAGGCCGCATGTCCGCGCGGATGCGGGCGAGCCGCGCCGGATCGGTCTTGGCTTGCGCCACGCGGATCACGTCCTCGAACGACATGCGCACGGCGAGATGCCGCGCCGTCTCGCGCAGCAGCCGGCCGCCGGCGGCGGCGCCCGCATCGGCCTCGCGGATCGGCGCCAGGCGGTCGAGGTAGAGCCGTGCGTAAGCGAGATCCTGGTAGGCGGCGAGCCGGCGCAAGCCCTCGAGGATGATCTCGATCGCCGCGCGCGGCATGACCTCGATTGCCTGGCGCTCCAACTGCTCCAGCGTGGCGCGCGCCGGCTGGCGGCGCTTCTCCCAGGCCGCCGGCTGGGTGAGCTCCGAGCCGCGTCGCACCGCTTCCAGCCCGGCGGTGAAGCCGCGCAGATTTGCGTCGACCGCCTTGCCTTCGGCGCGGATCGCCGCGGCGAAAGCCTCGGGCGGGATCGGCAACCGGCCAGCGCCGGCGATGGCGCCGAGCATGACGGCGCTGATCACGCTGCCGGACTGCCGCGCCGTGTCCTCCATGTCGAAGAGGACATGGCTTTGCGTATGCTCATCGACCGCCTTCAGCAGGCGGCCGATGTCGAATTGCCCGTCGCCGCCGGCCATCTTCTCGGTCATGGCGAGAATGCGATGGGTCGAGGCGATGAGGGTCGTGCGCTCGGGCGTGACGAAGCCGCCGGCGATGGCGCGGCCGGCTTCGAGCAGCTCGCTCGCCACCATCACGTCGATATCGCCGGCGCCGGGCACCAGCGACAGCACCGGCCGCCGCGCGCTGAGCTCGCTCCAGCGTGCCGGCAGGATCTCGATGTAATAGGTCGTGGCGCCGGTACGCTGCGCGACGCCGGGGATCGAGGTGCTTTGCACGGGAAAGCCCAGCACGCCCGCGGCATCGACGATCCAGCCGGTGAGCACGCCACCGCCCTCGCCGCCGAGCGCGGCGATGAGCAGCGTCAAGGGCCGCAGCGGCGCGCTCATGCGGCAACCTCCGCGCCGCCCAGCGCGGCGATGACGCGGCGGCGCGCGCGGTCGAGCGCGCGGTCCCAGCGGCTCGGGTTGCGGATCACTTCCGCGCGGTAGAAAGAGGGGCACAGCACGGCGGCATGGGCGACCTCGCCGCACAAGCCGCAGCCGACGCAGCTCTCGATGACGCTGGCGACGGGGTCGGTGCGCAGCGGATCGGGATTGGGCTTGACGGTGAGCGACGGGCAGCCGGAGAGGCGGATGCAGGAATGGTCGCCGGTGCAGATCTCGTCGTCGACGCCGTAGCGCACCCGCACCACGCGCTCGCCGCGCGCCAGCTTGCCCGCATCGTCGGCGCGCACGCGGCGCTGGCGCGCAAGCTGGCATTCGCCGTCGGCGATGATCACTTTGAGGCCGCGCTCGGCAGTGCTCATCGCCTCCTTCAGCGTCTTCAGCATGGCGGCGACGCCGTAGGTGCGCACCTTGCGCAGCCAGCGCACGCCCATGGCGCGCAGCGTCGCCTCGATGCTCATGCCGGGGCCCGCGCCGTTGCGGGTCGTGCTGCTCGACGGCATGAATTGCTGCCCGGTGGCCGAGGTGTAGCCGTTCTGCATGATGACGAGCACGCCGTCGCCCTGGTTGAAGAGGTTGCTGGCGACGCCGGTGATGATGCCATTGTGCCAGAACCCGCCATCGCCCATCACCGCGATCGGGCGCCGGGCAAGATTGGGCCCGACCGCCGCGGCGCTGGCGAGGCTCATGCCGTAGCCGAGGATCGAGTTGCCCATGGCGAAGGGCGCGAAGGTGGCGAAGGAGTGGCAGCCGATATCGGCGCTGATATGCGTCGGGCCGATCTCGCGCTGCATGAGCTTCAATGCGCTGAACACCGGCCGCTCCGGGCAACCCGTGCAGAAGGTCGGCGGCCGCGCCGGCAACTCGCCGACGGCAGCGGTCGCGGCCCGCTTCAGCGCTGCGACGCGCTCGGCCGCGTCGGCGACCGGCGCGAGGTCGAGCCCGGCCGGGCGCGAATCGGCGAGGAACGAGGCGACGCCCGCGAGGAGCACTTCGCCGGTATATTCGCCGACGTCGGGCAGCGCGCCTTTGCCGAGCACGCGCGTCTGCAGATCGGCGCGGCGCAGCAGGACATTGACCTGCTGCTCGATATAGTCGGGATAGCCTTCCTCGACGACGAGTACCGCGCGCTTGCCGGCGCAGAACGGCGTCACTTCTTCCGGCACCAGCGGGTAGACGACGTTGAGCACGTAGAGCGGCACGCGGGTCGCGCCATAGACGTCGGCGAGGCCGAGCCGCTCCAGCGCGCGCAGCACGCTGTTGTAGAGGCCGCCCTGGACGATGATGCCGATATCCGCGAGATCGCCGGCGAAGTGCTCGTTGAGCGCGTGCGCGCGGATGAAGGCTTGCGCCGCCGGCAGGCGCTCGCCGATCTTGCGCTTCTCCTGGGCGAAGGTCGCCGGCGGGTGCGCGAGGCGGTCGTAGTTGAAACGCGCCGGCGCGGCGATCGGGTCGAGATGCGAATGCGCGGCGCGGCGGTTGTCCTTGGCGACGAACTCGCCGCTGACATGACAGGCGCGGATGCGCAGCTCCATCATGACAGGCGCATGGGTCGCCTCGGAGAACTCGAAGCCCTTCTCCACCAGGCGCACGATCACCGGCAAATCGGGGCGCGGATCGAGTAGCCAGATCGAGGATTTCATGGCGAAGGCGTGCGAGCGCTCCTGGATCACGCTGGCGCCCTCGCCGTAATCCTCGCCGACGATGATGAGCGCGCCGCCCGTCACGCCGGGCGAGGCGAGGTTCGACAGCGCGTCCGACGCGACGTTGGTGCCGACGATCGATTTCCACGTCACCGCGCCGCGCAGCGGGTAGTTGATGGAAGCGCCGAGCATGGCGGCGGCCGAAGCCTCGTTGGTGCAGGTCTCGAGATGGACGCCGAGCCCGCCGATGATGTCCTCGGCCTCGACGAGCACGTCGAGCAGATGCGACACCGGCGCGCCCTGGTAGCCGCCGACATAGCTGACGCCGGATTGCAGCAGCGCCTTGGTGACCGCGAGGATGCCCTCGCCGCGGAACACCTCGCCGTCGCCGAGCTTCAGCGCCTCGATCTCTTTCTTGAACGACCGTTCCATGGCGGGCCTCTTTGGCGCTCCCTAGCGCATATGGTCAGGCAGGTACGTGGCGATGATGGGAAAGGCGATGAGAATGATGAGCCGCAAAATGTCGGTGGCGATGAAGGGGAGGACGCCGGAGAAGATGGTGAGGAAGCTCACTTCCGGCACCACCGACTTGATGACGAAGACGTTCATGCCGACGGGCGGATGGATCAGTCCCAGCTCCACCGTCATGACGATGATGACGCCGAACCAGATCGGGTCGAATCCCAGCGCCGTGATCACGGGAAAGATGATGGGCACCGTCAGGATGATCATCGCCAGCGCGTCCATCAAGCAGCCCAGGGCCAAGTACATCAGCATGATCAGGGCGAGCACGCCGTAGCGGCCAAGGCCGAGGCTGGTGAGGAACGCCGTCACGCTCTGCGGCGTCTGCGTCACTGTGAGGAAATAGCCGAACAGCAGCGCGCCGATGAGGACGGTGAAGATCGCCGCGGCGGTGCGCGTCGCCTGCAGCAGCGACTGCAGCAGCTGCGCCGGCGACAAGCGCCCGCGCAGCGCGCCGATGATGATGGCGCCGACGGCACCGACGCCGCCCGCCTCGGTCGGCGTGAACACGCCGCCATAGAGCCCGCCGATCACCAGCACGAACAGCAGCAGCGGCGCCCACACCTGGCGCAACGCCGCGCGCTGCTCGCTCCACGAGCTGCGCCGGCCGGCCGGGAGAAAATCCGGTCGGACGAAGCCGATGACGGCGATGGTGGCGATGTACATGGATACCGCGAGGAGGCCCGGAAGAATCCCGGCGATGAACAGCTTGCCGATGTCCTGCTGCGTGATGAGGCCGTAGACCGCCAGCACGGTCGAGGGCGGGAACATGGCGCCGAGCGTGCCGCCGGCGGCGATGACGCCGGTCGAGAAGGATTGCGGATAGCGGTATTGCCGCATCTCCGGATAGGCCACGGTCGCGAATGTGGCCGCCGTCGCCACCGACGAGCCGCTGATCGCGGCGAAGCCGGCGCAGGCGGCGATGGTGGCGATGCCGAGCCCGCCCTTGAAATGCCCGGTCAAGGTGTTGCCGGCGCGGAATAGCTCGCGGCTCATGCCGGAGGTCGAGACCACCGCGCCCATCACCAGGAACATCGGGATGATGCCGAAGGAATAGTCGGCGACCGTGCGCATCGATGTCTGGCCGACCATCTTGAGCGCCGGCAAGCCGCCGACGATGTAGCCGAAGCCGGTGACGCCGACCAGGCCCATGGCCATGCCGACGGGCACGCGCAGCAGCATCAGCGCGAACAGCACGACGAAGCCGATGAC
>Ga0073928_10004665_pt1 | contig 20015 bp, 20 predicted proteins | sample PaiPotPPA55metaG_FD_76969 | JGI IMG/M metagenome (GOLD analysis project Ga0073928, IMG submission 76969) | Iron sulfur acid spring bacterial and archeal communities from Banff, Canada, to study Microbial Dark Matter (Phase II) - Paint Pots PPA... ...
AGCACACCCAATAAGCGCAGTCAAGCAAGGGTTCCCCATGAGGCAACTTTGCCTGTTTCAAGCGCATGGATCTCCAAGTCGAATTGAATCAGCCTCCGACATTCCCACGCAAAGAACGCGAAATTTAGAAGGGGACACCCAGCCTCAGATATGCTAGGAGCTGAGGTTCGCTTGCGAATTCGGAACCAAATTAGTTTTGTAATTGCGGCGACTGGACTCCTCCTGTCCCTGCCAGCGCCACTTCACGCCCAGAATTCCCCAGCCCAAGAATCAACGCCGCCCTCGCCCTCCGCTCCTACGAAGTCTGGCTCTGTCCCAACTTTTCGCGCCAGCTCGCGGTTGGTTCTGGTTGACGTTGTGGCGACCGACAAGAATGGCAAATTCGTGCAGGGCCTCAAGGCTACTGACTTCTCGGTTACCGAAGATGGCAAGCCGCAACGGATTTCCGGCTTTTCAGCGCACGTGAGTGAGCCCGTAACCAACGTCCCCCCAAAAGTGCAGCTTCCGCCGAATCAGTACACCAACTTCTCCACTCAACAACCCGGACACGCGATCAGTATTGTTTTATTGGACATGTTAAATACGCCGCGCATGGACCAAGCCTACGCGCGAAAAGAGATGCTCAAGTTCCTAGCGGCAATGCCGCCGGGCCAAACCGTGGCGTTGTTCGCGCTCAATTCGCAGTTGAACATGATCCAGGGTTTCACCAGCGATTCCAAGACGCTGGTTGCAGCGGCCGAATCTCTTTTGCTGAGCAATTCTGGCTCGCATCTATTAACGACCGAAGAGGAGCGCCAGAACTCGGAGATATCGGCGGCGAACGCGGCGGCGAACGCGGCGGGGACCGCGCGAGGCGATCCGTCTCAAGGTGCCGCATCGGCGATCCTCAATGCTCTCAGAACTGAAGAAGACTTCCAGGATGATGTGCGAGTCAGAATCACGCTAGAAGGTATCGCGGCGCTGGCACGGGCGGTAGCGGGCTATCCTGGCCGGAAGAATCTGCTTTGGCTTTCTGCGCGTTTTCCTTTCCGCCTCGATCCCGAGTTCAACCGCCCCGGCCAGGCGCGATATTTCTACGGAAATTCCGATGCTGTTCTGGAAACTGCGGCTCTCCTCGCCGCGTCGCAAACCGCCGTCTATCCCATCGATGTAATCGGGCTTGAGGTTAATGGGCTTTCGATTTCCGCGCCCAGCACTTTCACGGGAGTCCAGCAGGGCCAAATTGAGGGGGCAACGAATCGTCAAGTCACAGCGCGGTGGGACCGGCAGGAAGCAATGTCCGACCTTGCTCGCGAGACTGGCGGTCGTCCGTTTTACGGCAGCAACGATCTCAAATCCGCGATGTTGCGGAGTCTTCAGGAAGGAAGCAACTACTACACTGTCGCCTATATGCCCGCGAACTCCAAATGGGACGGCGAGTACCGCAAGATCGGAGTAAAAATCGCGCGCGGCGGAGTGTATACCCAGTACAGGAGTGGATACTACGCAGTTGTGGCAAAAGAGGACAGCGGGAACCAGGCGGAACGAATGCTGGTTTCGGCTATGCAGCCCACACTGCCTGAATCCACAATGCTGCTGTTACGTGTTCGAGTGCTTCCGCCAGACCTGGAACACTCCGCAGTGAGAATCGACTATGCCGTCGCTGCGCAAGATCTGAGCTTCACTGACGCAACGGACATAAATAAAGACAAAAATGCGAACATTGAATTTATAGCGATCGCCTGGGACAAGAATCACCTGAACGCCGGACAAGTTGTCGATACATCCGAGGTTTGGGTTGGCACATCCGCTTTCGAAGAGGTAATGCTGACCGGCTTCCCCAGACATCAGGAACTCGAACTTAAACCCGGATCGTATACGCTGCGACTGGGCGTGATCGACCTCAACAGTCAGAAGATGGGCACAGTGGACGTGCCTTTGACCATCGCCCCAAGTGAAACTCCAGAAAAGTAAGCCGAGCGCGAGGTCCCAACATTGTCATCCTGAAGGGGTGGAATCGTTCACTCGCGAATAACTTTCTACGGAGAATCTTTGCGCCCGTCCGTACCCTTAAATCGGAAACGTCAATCCGGCAATGTCACGCCGCTACGATCTTCCGGTTCGCATGGGATACAACCGATTTAGCGCCACTGGGAATATGTCGCCACACTTGAATCGTCAAAATCACAGTCGATGCCAACAACAAAGCTCCGGTGACCACATGCGCCACGGTTGAGATCACCATGGGAAATTCTGGTTGGGCTGCGTCCTTTCCCCATTCGACTCGCGTCATGAATGCCAGAAATCCCAAGAACAATTGCGCGACTAAAAGAGAGAGCATGGCAATCGCAGGCCGCCGAATCGCTTCAATCTTTGAATAACCCGAGAGTGCGCGAACTGCTGTCCATGTGAGGACAATCGCGACCATGGGCGCATTCAGCACGTGTGGCAGCCATCCCATGCCATGGTGGCGAAACATTGCTCCTAAAATAAGTTGCAGGTACAGAACGGCGATTGAAAGAAACGAAAGTGTAAGGAGACGAGGATGCCGGCTATCGCTTTCGAGCTGAGGCGTTTCTTCTATCCAATCGCGGCTAGTGAAGAGTGTAATCGCGCAAGCGATGCAAAAAAACGTCTGCGCCACGGCAGCGTGGGCGGAAGACACCATCGGCGGCTGGAAGTAGAGGACTGTCAGACCTCCCAGAATTCCTTGCGCGATGATCGTGGCAAGCGCGCCGAGAGCTAATCCTTTCATCCAACGGCGGTTATCGGAAATCCACGTCCAGATGGCGATTCCAATGGTCAACAGTCCAGTAGAAAATGCGATCGCGCGATGGCTCCATTCGTACTGAATCCCACCATGCCAAGGCGGGATGTTGAATGATCCGAATGAAGTCGGCCAATCTGGAATAGAAAGTCCGGCATCGTTGCTGGTCACCAGAGCGCCAGCGATCAGCAAGCAGAACGTCGCGCACGCAACAAAGACTGCGAACCAGTGATGGGCTGGATTGTAGCGGGTGGATATGGCCTTCAACTGGGCTCCTAAGGATCCAAACTTCGGGAACCGAACATCTTAGCAAAGCGACGTCGTAATAAAAACCAAGGAACAGCGATCATCCGCGATGTAATTCTATGGATTAGCCGTTTGCGCCCAATAACTGGTTCGGAAGAGAACGGTTGATGTTCCGCGATCCGCCAAATGCACCTGGATTTCGTGTAGTCCCGGATGTGGATTTTGCGGCTGAAAGCTAAGCAGGTAGCGGCTATGCAAGTGATTTGTGAAACCAGTCATATCGGTTTCGAAGCTCTTGCGTGACGAAAACAACTCGTATTCGCCGCCAGTCATGGAAGCTATTGTTTTTGACACGTTTTTTCTCATTGATTGGGCCGTCATCATGAGTGGAGCAAGAAGGTCCGGACCGGCCTGCATCTCGTCCTTGTTGCTGCCCCGCTCGGTATCGAGAACCTGCGATAACGATGGAGAGAACGGCAGCGCATAAATCACCGTGTTGCTATCTCCCACGTTTGCAATTACGTCGTCGACTTTGGCGAATTTGCTCCCATGATCTCGAGTCTCGCTGATCAACAAAAGCACGCGCTGAGATCCCTTCGGTTCCTGCTCCAACAATTTCACCGAATAGTCGACAGCATCGAGAATTGCCGCACCGCCGTCGCCGGGTCGCAATTGCTCGAGATCTGAATGGATCACGCCATCATTGTGGGTAAAATCGTGAATCAAACTGACCTTGCTGTCAAATTCGACGAGCGCAACTCGCGACTGCGGTTGGTCGAATACGGGTTGCAGCATTGAACCCAAACCGCGAATCCGGGGAAACTCGCGCATGGCTCTGCGTCCGGTTTGTACGGCAACAACCACTGAAATCGGCTCGGACTCCGCTTCTTCATCGAGACGCACTGTTTGCTGTACGCCGTCGTCCTCAACGATGAAGTCTTTGGATTGCAAACCGTATACCGCGTTGCCTTTGGCATCTCTTACCAGCGTTGGAACAAGTACAACCGTGGATTGACTGCTGAACGAGGGCTCTTGCGCAACGGAATTTCCAATAATAAGAATCGGTAAGATGCTGAACACGGTAAACAACAAGCGGGGACTTGGCGAAAGAAACTGCGCAACAAATTTGCAGATCAGGAGCTTTTCCTGGCTGCTATCGCCGTAGGATGCTTCGGCTGGTAGAGACCGAGCTGGCCACCTCCCGGCAAACCGATTCTCGTCAGCGTTCCCCAACGCTCTTCAACGATTGGCGAGCACTTGATTTTTCCGGCTTTCAGTAACTCGATCTCCGCGCGAACGTCATCGCACATGAAGTAGAGTTCATGCCGATTATTTTCATCGGCAGGGTGGAGGGCCGCCTCCGCCGGCGGCAAGGCGAATATGAGCCATCCTCTACCAGCTTCTACCGCCTCGAACTTAAGGATGTCGCGAAAGAATTTGCGATCGGCGTCGGGATCTTTGCTGTAAAGAATAAAGTGAGCGCCGGTGATCATTCGAACCCTCCCATTCGCAAGAATGCATCTAGGCTTGCGAAACTGCAGAAGCCGGGGTAGCGGTTTGCATCGCGTCGATCACCGAATCGGCGAATGCCATGGTTCCAGCCTTGCCTCCCACGTCTCGCGTGCAGTTCTCTTTGGTGCGATAGACCTCATCCAGGCCATGCTGAACCTTTGCCGCAACTTCGTTTTCTCCCAGGTGCTGAAGCATCAGCAACGCCGACCGGATGACCGCTGTCGGATTAGCCATATCTTTTCCCGCAATATCCGGAGCTGAACCATGCACCGCTTCAAAAATCGCGCAGTTGTCGCCCAAATTTGCGCCCGGCACGAATCCCAACCCGCCGACGAACGCAGCGCACAGATCGGAAATAATGTCGCCGTAAAGATTCTCCATCACCAGTACGTCGTACTGGTAAGGATTCATCACCAGCTGCATGCAAGTGTTATCGACGATGTGCTCGCCATAAAAGATTTCGGCATACTCTTTCGCGACCGTACGGCAGCAGCGGAGAAATAATCCATCCGAAAGCTTCATGATGTTGGCTTTGTGAATGGCGTGGATTTTCTTTCGGCCATGCTTGCGAGAATATGCAAAGGCGAAGCGTGCAATACGCGTTGACGCCTTCTCGGTAATAATCTTCAAGCTCTCGACCACACCGGGCACAACTTCGTGCTCCAATCCGGAGTAAAGGCTCTCGGTATTTTCGCGGACAATGATCAGATCAACGTCGGGATATCGAGTAGGAACGTGCGGCAGATTCTGGATCGGCCGGAAGTTAGCGTAGAGCTCAAACTGTTTGCGAAGCTGGACGTTGATGCTGGCAAATCCGCCGCCAACAGGAGTTGTGACCGGGCCCTTTAGCGCGACTCGAGTTCGCTCGATGGATTCCGTAAGCTCTTTGGGAATGTATTCGTGATACTTTTCGAATGCTTCCGCTCCCGCCTGGAAAGTCTCCCACTCAAACTTCAAACCCGTAGCTTCGAGGATGCGCACAGCAGCCCGTGTGACTTCGGGGCCGATGCCATCGCCGGGAATGAGGGTGATCTTGTAGGTCATTTTAGATAGCTTCTAGCTGCTAGCCTATAGCTCAGAGCCTTAGCTTTTGGCATTAGCTAGAAGCTAGCAGCCAGAAGCGGGTTTACTGCGTTTTCACTCCCGCTTTGCGAATCTCTGGCGGCGGGAGTTCTTTTGTCTTGAGCAAGTCTTTCAGCTCCGTCATGAACTCTTGCACGTCCTTAAAGTCCAGATAAACCGATGCGAATCGCACGTACGCCACTTTGTCATAGCGGCGCAGGCGGTTCATGATCAGCTCTCCCACTTCACTGGTCTTGCGCTCGCGCTCGGCGGATTCGACAACGAATCCTTCTGCTTCGTTTACAATCTGCTCCAATTTGCCGATCGGGACCGGACGCTTTTCGCAGGCCCGCAGCAATCCATTGAGAACTTTTTGACGGTCGAACTTTTCGCGGCGTCCGTCTTTCTTCACCACCATATAAGGAATTTCATCGATTCGCTCATACGTGGTGAATCGTTTCTCGCACTTCAGGCACTCCCGCCTGCGGCGTATGGAATCGGCTTCCTTACTCTCGCGCGAATCTACGACTTTGTCGTTTGCGAAACCGCAAAAAGGACATTTCATGTTGATAATTAGGGATTTCGATTGATTGTAACAGGCCGAATCTGACCCTCAGCGGCTAAAGCCGAGGCTGATGATGTGGAAGTTATCGCAGCGGTGAACCGCTGCGCCACCCAAAACATGCACATTGTTGGTTTTCCGCAGTCTGTTCAAGCGGGTGGAGGCGCGACGGCCGGAATCGCGGCTTCTTCGTTCAGATGTGCCTCGTCAGATAGCCGCCGCAACGAGAGCCGTTCCTGGTGGGCAAGCAATAGTCCCGCAGGAACAATCGAAACAAAAGTGACCAGCCACAAGAGGATTCCGCAATTCGCGGCCAGCTCATGCGAGGCATTGAAGATATGCTCGAGGGCTGAGATTGTCGCCAATTGCGATCCACCGCCGACGCCGGGGAGTTGGATTAATGAACCCAACATACTGGAGCCCATCAACAGCAGAACTTTAGAAACTGTCAGGTCCGCTAGAGCCGCGCCATAAGAGTGAGTGACCTCGCGATAGGAGAGCGCAATCAGCCACCACATCAGCAAAGATAGGCCACTCAATTCCATGAAGGAGACAAAACTATGAATGGTATCGAGCCCTCCGTGGAATTCCCGGATCTTTTGTGCGATCCGATGACCCAGGTTTGCCGCAAGATGAAAAAATCGTCGTTCGATCCACTCCGCGACGAAGTCACCGTACCTCGCCACTATCACCGCAGCAATTGCCATGAAAGCGACCAGCCCGATGAGTAGAAAGCCTCCGGTCCGAAGCCTCGGATAAATATCGGGGTTGGGGAGGAACCTAAGATCCGTTGGCAGGAAAATCGCAAGAACAAGCAGCGTCGTGAATGCCCCAATATCGAAAATGCGTTCGACCGTCCAAACCGCCATCTGCGAAGAGAAACTTAACTTGGTTCTACGCGCGATGAGATAAGGCCGAATCAATTCGCCAGCCCGGCCAAGCAGGGCAAGCCCAGTGAAGCCAATGATTGTGGGCGGAAGTAATTGGCCCGCCGCGACACCCTTGCGAACCGGGCGTAGGAAAATTGCCCAGCGCCACGCCCGCAAGAAATAAGTGATGTAAATCAAAGCCACCGCAAAAAAAATGTTAAGAGGATTAATGTGTTTCCAGTGCGACCAAAAAGTCGGCCAGTCGAAATTTCGCCATGTGCGAAATTGGAGGTACATCAATACGGCGAGGACGGCGAGCACCAATCCATAGATAAGAAATTGTTTGTTTTTCATTTATGAACTGGTGGGACCGAAGTCAGTCAGTTGGGCGCTTCTCCCGGAGGACAGTACATACTCAAGGTAAACGACGTGGAAGGGACGGTCAAACTGGACGATTTTCCCCACGAGGACGAGCCGAATTTCAGCGAGACGATTGCGGCGTCTCCGTGTGAGGGTTCTGAGCAATTTTCTGCGTTGCCGCCGAATCTTTCTGAGCCGCGGGCTTTTTACTCTTCGCCGCCAATGCAGCAGCTTTCTGTTCCGCCAATTTCTTGTTGTTAAAGTCCCGTATTATGCGAGCGACATAGGCGCGGGTCTCGTGGTAGGGAGGCACTCCGCGATACTGCTGCACGCGCAACGGACCGGCATTATAGGCGGCCAGCGCTTTTTGCAAATCGAACTTATATAACTCCAAAAGCTCCAGTAAGTAGCGCGTGCCCCCGTCTATATTCGCTCCCGGATCGAATGCGTTCGCCACCCCCAAATTCGCGGCTGTCTTCGGCATCAACTGCATAAGGCCCTGGGCACCCTTGGGAGAAACCGCATGCGGATTGAATCCACTCTCGGCATGAATCACGCTGCTGATCAGGTCGGGATCGATCTGCGTGCGATCACTCGCGCTATTGATGGCTTGGTTCAGTGCGAGCGCTGTCATGGGAACTGGAACAGGCGCACGGAGGACGGGCGACGGCGCGGTGGCAACATTCTTCTTCTCTGTCTCGCCTTTTTTCTCCGGCGGAGCTACCGGACTCAAGTCGCGTTCGAAATGTTCGATTTGAGCGGAGGGAACATCCACATAGCTGGTATTGTCGGCGCCTATGTAGAGGCGGGTAATGGATCCCATCACCTCGCGGTGTTCGTGGCGGATCGAGAATCCATTCTGCAGGACCGCCAGGTCAGTGCCAAAGGACGAAGCGCAAATGAGGATTGCACCGATGAGCGCGGTGAATTTGATCATGGATTTCATCAGTTTTAAGCGCTGACCCCGGCACCCAACACTCGCTCGATCGCCGCAGCCACTCCATCCTGGTCGTTCGGCAGGGTCACTTCCCATCCCCTGCTGCGCAGGTCTTCTGCCGCATTCCCCATGATAAATGGGCGTCCAGCAAAGGCAAGCATTTCCACATCATTATAGTTGTCTCCGATGGCCATGACCTCAGCACGGTCAATACCGCGGTAACGTGCCCAACGTTCGAGGGCGTGCCCCTTTGAACATCCGCGATTGAGAATGTCCACGATCGAAAGATCGCGCTCGGGATATTCGGTACGAGACACCGTTATGGAGTTCTCCAACCCGTTGGATTGCAATGTTGTGATGGCACGGTGCATTTTTTCGACTGGACCGCAGATCATGGCCTGCACCGGATCCCGGGTGAGAGATTGTTCGAGCGGAATGACGAAGTCGATGAACTCAAGATTCTTTTCCAGCCAGCGCCGGATGCTGATGGTCAGTTCCTCCATGTGCTCAAGGACGATTGCGCCCTTGCCCTCGGTGTCGAAGGTCAGAACCGTGTTCCCTCGATAATCTTTCATCTCAGTGCATAGACGGCGGCAGGCTTCCGCCGGAAGCATGTCTCGATGGAAAGTCTCGCCTTGCAACGACCGTGTGACTGCGCCGTTCGAACTGATCAGCCAGGGATTGAAGCCCAACATCTCCGCGATAGGCCGCGCAAAAGCATGGCGGCGGCCGGTTACCAGAACGATCTCAATCCCCGCCTCATGAGCGCGGCGCAGAGCCGCTAAATCGGCTTCGGAGATTCGAAACTCAGGATTGAGCAAAGTGCCGTCGATATCGGCGGCCAGCAGGCGGATGGGTGGCTTCACTTAATACATTCTATCGGCAGCCGTGCTCTCCCGATATCTAAAAGTCTGTCATCCCGACCGACCCAGTTAACTTGCGAAGCAAGTTAGCTGGCGAGTGGAGGAACCTGCTTCTGGATGCTTCCAACAACAGGTCCCTCGACTGCGAAAATCATTCGCGATGGAATGATCTTCTTCGCTCGGGATGACTGAGTTGAATTATTCCAGTTGCAATGCCCATGCTATAGTGCGCATCTACGCATGGGATCTCTGCTGGTTTTCGCCTTTTCGTGGTGGGGAATCATTCTTCAAGGAGTGGCAATCGTCCACTTTATCCGGCGGCGTCCGGACGGTTACTGGTTGTTCATTATCCTGATCGGCGGCTGGCTGGGAGCGCTGGTTTACATTGCGGTTGAAGTGATTCCCGACGCTGGCCTGCTGCGGCAATCTTTCAAAGTATTTCCGCGGCGAAGGCGAATTCGTGAACTCGAATCTGCAATCCTGGATAATCCTTCAGCCGGAAATTACGAAGAGTTGGGCGAGCTGTATCTAAGCGAAGGAAGGTTTGAAAGAGCACGCCAGGCCTACGATAAAGCAATTTCTTCGCGTACGGATTCGATCGATCCTTTCTATCGGCGTGGGATCGCGGAAGTTCGCTTGGAAGATTTTGCCGCCGCTATTCCAGACCTTGAGCGTGTGATTTCAGAAGATCCGGCGTACGACTTCCATGGAGCGATGGGCCTTCTGGCGCACTCGTACGCGAACCGGGAGCAGCCCGAAAAAGCCGATAAGTTGTTTCAGGAAGCAACCAGGATTTCGACTTCCTCCGAAACTTACTACAACTACGCGCTCTTTCTGGCTTCGCAACAGCGAAACGCTGATGCGCGAGAATGGGCCAAGAAGATCCTCGCGAAAAAAGTAAACATGCCAGGATACTTGCGTCGCCGCGAGCGGCCCTGGTTTCGCAAAGCGAACATGCTGCTGATGCGCCTGCGATAGGAGCACTGAGACTAAATCTCTCGGTGTAAACTTCGTCATGACCAGAATGGTTCACCGAGCATGCCCAAAATGCGGCGCGGAGGTTCCGTTTGATAATACTTCCTCAGAATGTCACGAGGAGAACAACGTTCTCGTTGTTCGTTACGACCCGCGCCATAAAAAAATTGTGCTAATCAGCGCCGAATCAGGACTAAGACACGAAATTAACCTTTCGGGCGCGCACCAAACACCAAGCCCGGCATCGCGCCAAATCGGCGGAATCATCGGCCCCTATTAGAACCTCAACCGTCCTTCGTCAGTCAAAAGGGCTCTCGTCTGCGCTACGTCCGTAGATAACCGGAATCGGGACATCCAGCATCCGCAAGTAGACCGAGAGCTGACCCCGGTGGTGATACCAGTGGTTCAGCATGATCGATCTCAAGACGCCGATCCGAGGTTTGGTGAATAGCTTTTTATCTTTCAAACTCAGACACCAGTCTCCTTGCGCCTCTTGATCGGTCATCCCCGCGAGACATTCCTCGGCGTCGCGAACACTCTGTTCGAACGTCCCGTGAATCTCTTGCAGGTCCTTGGGCTGTGTCGGCACAAAATTGCCTTGCGACACGTCGAACCCGTCCTGTTGTGTGATCCTGGACAGAGAACCGGGTACCTGTGCGATGTGAATCGCCAACTGCCCCAGCGACATAGATTTTTCATGCGGCTTCCAAGACAGCTTGTCGGCCGGAACTCTGTCCAGAATCCTACGTGTGATGACAGTTTCTTCACGGAACTCGCTTAGCATTGGATCAAGCATCGTCGCCATTTTTATTCTCCTAAGATTGATTGGACCCGGCACTCGCCAAGCATGCTGGACACATATACCCTCCCGCATTTCTAACGAGAACGTTCCGCCCGGGCGCGGATTTGCGAAAGAATATGCCCCCAACCCTCGCCTACTCGTCCCCGGTGGTCGTCCTGAATCGCTCCCATCGCATAGTGATGAAACTTGATCAAGGTGCCGCCATCGACTTCGCTCAGCCGGTATTGCACGTTAGAGACAGCCGCATATGACATGAACAACGGCCCGGTGATCTCGAGCAGCGTGGGACGCTTGATCGCCTGCACGTGTCCCCAGAAATGTCCGTTGTTATCGCCCAGATCGCGGTACCATCGCCCGCCCGGCCACGGTTCGATCTTCATCGGCATCGCATTCCCTTCCGGGGTGTCATTCTGTGGTCCGATTTGTTGCAAAAGTGCCGCGAATGTGACCTCCAGCGAAGCACGCACATGGATTTCCTGCGTTACGTTCAGAGTTAAATTCTCGATTCCCGGTACTGTCGCAGTCATGCTCATACATCCTCCTTGTGATCCTTGGTTTTTGCTTCGGCGCATTCCTTGACGCGAAGTAGTTGGTGCGCCCATAAACGTTCGAATGTTTTCGTCCACTCGTGGAGCGGGTGGATTGCCTCCGCGTTTGTCCGATACAGCATGTGCCTTCCATGACGCCGCACGCGTACGAGCCCAACGTCCCGCAACACACGAAGATGTTTCGAGACCGAAGGCTGCGGCATGCTCAGGCCGGCTACGATGTCGCCCACCGGCCGTTCGGTGGAAACCAGGAAGCTCAAGATCTCCCGCCGCCGGGGTTCTGCCACGGCATTGAAGGCATCGGAAGTAGTCGCTGCTCTTGCCATGACGATAAATTTATATTCCTATATAGGCATATGTCAAGTTTTAGTTTTAGATATTCGGAATGGTCTGCAAGACCGTCTTCTTCCGCGCCGTCGCCAACTCTGGACGCTCGTCTCCGACTGCGGTTTCCGTAAGCTTTTGAAAATATCGATTAGCAGCGCTAGTGTTTCCGGACGCGTCGGCGGCGCTGGCCGCACCGAATAGAGCGTTAAATCTGTTCGGGGTAGTCTTGAGAACCGCCTCGAATTGCGCAAACGCTTCTTGCGGACGATTTTCTTTTAGCAGGAGCGCCGCCAGCATTTCGCGAGCCGGAATCACCGCACCCGGAGTGACCGCATTTTTGTCCAGGCTCTCTTCCAGATCGACTGCCGACCTCAGCATGGCGATCGCCTCGGCTGTTTTCCCGCTCGCTTCAGAAATCCACGCCGCGACCTCGCGCCGTTGCACCTCGGCCTGTTTAGACCAATAGATATTGTTCTGCGCGGCAATCGCATCGCGCAGGGATGCCAGCGTGCGCTCGGCTGCTTCGGCGCGCTCCAGATTCCCCGAGCGAGCGCTTCCCAGCCCTACTGCAAGCCAGGTAATGGCCTGTGCCAAAGCCACTGTATTGTGATCCACTTGAAGCTCGCTTGCCTGTTTCCAGCGCCCCAACTCCATCGCATAGCGCGCCGGAATTGCGGCCGCCGCATAATCATTTATCAGCGTCACCCCTGTAACCGGAGGCAGCGAATTCATCTCGTCGAGAACATTTTTAGCTTCCTTCACACGACCGCTTTGCAGATACGCATACTCGAGATAGTCCATCGCGTGCATCCGCTGGTCACGCGCCTCGCCGTTTTTAGAAGAGCTCTCAGCCTCGACGGCTAACTGCGCGGATCTCTTGTTGGACGCGATCGACTCGTCCCACGAACCCACGCATGTAAATATGTGGGAAGGCATGTGATTAGCGTGGGCCGATGCCGGTGCAATGCTGGCATACATGCGAGCTGCCTTGAGGCCTTGCTCGGCGAGCACCGGGTTGTCGTAGCAGTGAATGATGTAGTGCGCAACGCCAGGATGGTGCGGCTGCTTTGCGAAAATCGGCTCGAGAATCTCGCCGCATTTGCGCTGGTTGGCATAGGTCTTGTCGGTCTTGGGTGCGGTAATATAAAGAGTAAGGGCGTGAAAGACCGCCGCTTCTGTGTCCTCCGGGTAGGCCGCCTCCAATGCGCCCATCGCTTGCTCGAAGGCGTGCGCATTTTCATCCTGGTTGTTGCCGTCTGGGCGATAGATGTCCCCTAAGGCATTGATGTAGGCTTTTTCTCGGGTGGTTGTTTTCGGGTTCGTACCCGCGATTTCCTTAGCTTTTTGGAGGGTTTGCCTGCCAGCCGTTGCATCACCGTTGTCCCAGAGACCATGATAGTGGGACATCGCAACGCCCCACTGCGCCATCGCACAATTTGAGTCCAAGCTCAATATTTCCTCAAAAACCTCGCGTGCCTGTTCGTATTGAAATGAGTGCAGCAACGCAACGGCGCGATTGAAGTCCCCCTCGATTGCTTTTGAGCAGGACGTTTTAAAGTGGACGGAACCAAACTCGTCTTCGGTAAGCGGGTGATGGTGCCCTTCGTCGCACCAAGCAGGAATCAGCGAAAATGCCAAACTCAAAACCGCGATTGTACGCAGGCGCATAAACCTCCCTCTTGAATTTATCCCCTGTGTGGGCGCAATTTTTATGTCACCAGATTACAGGGGACAACCCAGCTTCCCTCCCTGCCCCTCAATTCGTGCTACATTTCGTCAGCAGCCGTCATCCCTGCGGTCAAATATGGATTCGCGCCTCATCCTCATTAACCTTGTCATCAAGCTCGGCGTCGCCGCCGCGGCTGCGAGTATTCTCGTCCGCTCGGTTGAATTCAAGTTTCTTTTGTTCCGTGAAGAGCGTTCGTGGAGGCAAAGAATCTACCTGGTCCTGTGGATCGCGGGCCCGTTAGCATTTGGCGTATGGATTCGCTTTATTCAAAAGAGCTTTTTGGCTGGAGATTTATCGTTTGAGACTCCCATTCTGTTGGGGGTGGTCGCGGGAAGGTTCAACGGCATGTTGGGTGGGGCATTGCTTGCGCTTCCCGCCGTATTGCACGGGGAGTGGGGGACTCTGCCGCTTAATGTTCTTAGCGGGGCACTGGCTGGCCAACTGCGGAGGTTGGCTCCGGACCGCGAAGATATCTGGTCATTCTCCCCATTTATCGATCTCAGCGTCTATCGCATGATTCGCCGGAATCTGCCGACCCCCCGCCTATACGACTGGCAAGTCATGTTTTTTTTAACGATTGTGGCGTTGCGCGGCGTACAAACAGCGATTGCTCATTTTCGACCACAGGCCATATTCAGTCTTGAGAGTCCGAATCTATGGGTGGAAGCTGCGATTTACGCCACCTCCATCATGGTAATCGGCATCGAGCTCAAAATTTGGAACAGCGTTCGCATCCAGATAAAACTGGAAGAGCAAGAGCGGCTCTTATTGCAGTCTCGCATGGAAGCGCTGCAGAACCAGATTAATCCGCATTTCCTGTTCAATACTCTGAATTCTGTTTCGTCTCTGGTCCGCTTCGACCCAGACACAGCTCGCGAATTGATTATCAAACTTGCGAACATTCTGCGGCGTCTGTTGAAGAGCGGGGACGCCTTCGTTCCTCTGAGTGAAGAGCTGGAGTTTATCGATAACTATCTGGATATCGAAGTGGTTCGCTTCGGCAGCAAAAAATTGCAAGTACTAAAGGAACTCGACGCGGCATCCCTCGAAGTCATGATTCCCAGCATGCTGCTGCAACCGCTGGTGGAAAATTCGATCAAGCACGGGCTTTCGTCAAAGATCGAGGGAGGTCACATTTACCTGCGCAGCCGCCTTTCCGATTCGCAGTTGGTCATTGAAGTAGAAGACGACGGCGTAGGCATGGGTTCCGCAAATTTGCTGGAAAGACCAACCGGCTTGGGTGGAAATGGAATCGGGATAGCCAACGTTGCGGAACGATTGAAAGTGCTCTACGGCGACGCCGCGAAAATGACAATTGATAGCCGGGACGGCCACGGAACTCTCGTAAGGCTGCGATTGCCTGTGCTTCCAAACCCAGCATTCCAGAATGACGAAGGGACCGCCGGAATTCTCTACGCCGATCGTTCTAGCACTCGACGGTAAAATTCTTCGTACTGCGGAATAATCCGAGTGGTGCAAAATCTGGATTGCGCAACGCTGCGGCAAGCTCTTGCCATTTCTTGCAGAGCAGTCTCATCACTCAATAAGTCGATGGCATACTTCGCCATCGTATCAACGTCTCCCACATCCGCCAGAAAACCGCTTTTGCCGTGTTCAATGACTTCCGGAACACCGCCAACCCGTGTCGCAATCGGAACCACATTACATGCCATCGCCTCCAGCGCGGCCAGCCCGAATGATTCGAGTTGGCTGGGCATTAGCATGATGTCCGCCAGCGGAAGTTTCTCGTAGACTTCGTCCTGCTTGCCCAGAAATATCACGTCGTGCTGAATTCCTTTTTGGGCGGCGAGCCACTCCGCCCGCGAGCGGTCTGGACCATCCCCAATCAGCACCAGTTTGGACGGAATCTTTTTGCGGACGCGGTCGAAGATCTCGATGGTATCGGTCACCCGCTTAACCGGACGAAAATTCGAAAGATGCATCAGGATGCGCTCGCCGTCAGGCGCATACTTCAGGCGCTGCTGGGCAGCAATCGGTTTGCGGATGTATAAATCGCAATTCACAAAGTTATAAATCACCTGAATTTCATTTTTGATTTCGAACTCGCGTACCGTTCGTTCGCGCAGATATTCGGAAATGGCGGTCACTCCATCGCTCTGCTCAATCGAGTAACGAGTGATCGGGAGATATGAGCGATCCTGGCCAACCAGCGTTATATCCGTTCCATGCAACGTCGTTACGAATGGAAGCTTTCGAGGCTTTGCGGCTGCCGCAAGCATCTGGCGAGCTAGCATTGCGCTGACAGAATGGGGAATCGCATAGTGCACGTGCAGCAAATCCAGCTCGTAAAAATCCGCAACTTCAGCCATGCGAGTCGCCAGCGCCAGGTCGTACGGCGGGTAGTCGAACAGCGGATACGATGAAACCTCCACTTCGTGATAGTGAATGTTCATGTGATACCCGCTCAACCGAATGGGTTGTGCATAAGAAATGAAGTGGATCTCGTGGCCCAGTTGTGCGAGTTCCAGGCCAAGCTCAGTGGCTACAACGCCGCTTCCGCCATAAGTTGGATAACATGTGATTCCGATTTTCATCGCAGGACTTCCCGACCCGCAAAAACTTAATTATTGCACGCAAGAAGGCGAGGGCGCTTTGGCTCGTCGCCGATGCCTACTTGAAAGTCAATGTTCCAGTTGTCGAATGCGGTAAATCAGGCCTTGTTGGATTGTTTGAAAGCTGCCGGAGTTGCGATTGGTTGTTGATGAACTTCTTGTTTAGGTGGGTCAGCGGGCGCGGCAAATGAGGTGTCAAGCTTTTCCAGTAAACGTTGCAGGCGTTGCTGTACTTGATTGTCCAGCGCGGTAAACTCGATTCCCATGCCAACCCCGGGATCGCTCGCTCTGACAATGCCGCTAGTTTTGATTTTCTCCGAATCCATCCAGAAGATGATATTGACTTCGGTCCCTTTCGGCAGTGGGAGCAGGGTCTCCACATAGCATCCGCGACCGCCTATGTCGGTAGCATTCGTCTGCATATGGGCCCGCCGGACATCTGGAAAACCTATTTCGATGGGGAATAGAACTTTGTGCCGCACGAAGCGCCTTTTGTTTGGACCGCCGTGGCGTGCGCGGTCGCCAGTCGGCGTCGGCGCGAGGTCCTGCCAGGGGTTCATCTGCTGAGCTAGAATTTGTACCCCGGCTTCGATCTTCCGTGTTGGCCCCGCATCGATCGCCCAGACTACGCGAAAACGCGCCTTTCGCTCGCCGTATTGGATTCCTATGACTTCTCCGGTCTTCAACGGGTGATTTATTCCGGAAAGCAACGCACCATCGCTGCTGATGTTCCCAGCCATGGCGTTCTGGAAAAACGGCCGCGAATCCGCGTCCATTCCCCAAATTCGGACGGGAATATCGGTTTCCAAACGAGCTTCTGGCCTATTCTCCATAAATTTCAAGGACAATATTAGGTCTGGGCATCTGGAACAATCATACCCTCCCCTCCCTTTCCTGCAATCGCCAATATGCCCGGGATGGTTACCAAAAGTACTTGCACTTTGGAGACTCATTCAGCCGCTATCGCGCACGAAATCTTGATACGAGATAAGCTCAATACCCGCTTCCATGGCCACTTCCCGCGATTTTTGGGAGGTGAGAATCCGTAATTCGTCTGCCCTCGATTGCCGCAGCCGCGTCTGAACCTTCTGGAGGTCGGCGTCGTTGTAGCCGGGATGACAGACGAATTCCCAGGTTCCCGGCGGAAGGCTTCTCAATATGGAGTGGAAGAGACTTTCGTCCATTGCGCCTGTGCTTATGATCCCGAGCGTTCCATCCGGCGTCCGCAGGCCGGCTTGTTCAATAGCTCGTTGGAATTTTCCCGCAAGGAGGTATAGAACCTTGAACTCACCATATCGTTTCCAAAGTTTCGGCCTGCTCCTAATCGAGGCAAACCTAACCGGGCCAAAAGGATTTCGAACCGCTCGCACTCCGCAAGCGTTGGCGGCCCGCAACAGGGGACGCAGAACCTGCGGCAATAAATGTGTGTGCTTGTGGCTATCGAAATGTGAAACAACAACTCCCGCCGCTTGCAATTTGCCAATCTGCGCCTGCGCCTCGGCTTCGATCTGGTTCTGGTCGAGGCGGCCGGCAATCGCCCCCAAAATAAATTTGCTCAGAGGATCACGAAAGCGACGGGACTGACCTTCCACGAGCGTCGACACCTGCGAAGAATCGAGGACCGGCGGCCCATCCGTTAATACGATGTGACATCCCACGCTCAGTTTCGGAACTGATCGCGAAACCTGGACCGCATCCTGAAATGCTGGCCCATTTGCCATCAGTGTCGCGGAAGTCACGACTCCCTGTTGATGACCCTCCACGATGGCACGATTTATACCCGCGGTCAGTCCGAAATCATCGGCATTGATAATGAGACGTCGCAATGCGCCAGTCTAGCAGGGAGTCGCGGGGCCGATCGCTGCGAGAGGGTGATCGTTGCGCTAGACGAGATATGGGGAGCTCGAATGACCGGCGGGAGAGCCCACTTCCAGTCGGGCCGAATATTGACGCTACTGACCGACGGCCTGACTGAAAAAGTCAGGCCACCAATTTCCTCGCAAATTCTCCCCTCGCGTATACTGAAACTCAAACGGAAGCCCTCACACTGCGGTCCCACCGCGAGGGCGGTTAGCTCAGTTGGTTAGAGCGCCTGCCTTACAAGCAGGAGGTCGCAGGTTCGAGTCCTGCACTGCCCACCATCTTTCTTCTTTTTTCACGCGTATGCGCTTGCCCTGTTCGTTCTAACAGTTTTCCAATCCCTCGGATTCAGTTCAACTTCTGTGTGGACTGTCGGCTCTTGGTCGGCTCGATACTCGATTGGAGGACTTTTAGTAATGTGGCGAAATTCCGGTCTCTTGAAACTGGCGGCGCTTCTGCTCTCTACCGTTCCGCTCGCGGCGCAGGACACAGTAGTTGACACGGAGGGGACTCAGGTTGCCACGGAGCAAACTCCCGCGGCAGCGGCAAATACGGATGCCCTGCAGAAGGCGGTGCAGAACCCCGTGGCCAGCCTCATTAGCGTTCCGGTTCAGAACAACAACAACTTCGGTGTTGGCCCGGATGGCCGCATTCAGGACGTGCTGAACATTCAGCCCGTAATCCCGGTTCGTGTGAGCGAGAACTGGAATCTCATAAGCCGCATCATAACTCCGATTATTTATCAGCCGACGGTGAGCCAGCCCGTCAACCAGGGCGCTTACGGATTCGGAGACATGAACCCGGCGTTCTTCCTGTCTCCGGCTAAGCCCGGCAAGATCATTTGGGGCGCGGGGCCGCAGCTCGTCTTTCCTACGGCCACCAATCCGGTGTTAGGGCAGGGAAAGTGGAGCGCCGGGCCCTCGCTCGTAGTCCTGGCCCAGCCGCGTAAATGGACGCTTGGCTTTCTCGTGAATAACGTTTGGTCATTCGCCGGTCAATCCAAGCGTCCGGATGTGAACCAGATGCTGTTTCAGTACTTCATCAACTACAACTTGAAAAAAGGCTGGTACATCACCTGGCAGCCCACCCTGACGGCAAACTGGCAAGCGACCAATGGCGGCCGATGGGTAGTTCCATTTGGTGGCGGCATCGGAAGAATCATGAAGCTCGGATTCCAGCCAGTGAATCTCACCATGCAGTTTTACGGAAACGCCGTCCATCCTCCGGGAGCTTCGCCCTGGGGCATGCGGCTACAAATCGCATTTCTGTTTCCAAAGTTAACTCCACAGCAGCAGAAAATGATGATGGAACAAAAACTGAAGCAGTTGAATCAGGAGCAGGAGCAGAAGAAGTGAAACGGAATGGTTCAGAAGGTCAACTAAGTCAGCAATGTTCCGCAGACGAAATTCTTCAAGGGAAACGTTGGGACTACCCTGCTCTCTGTCCCATCATCAGTCTGTCCAAGGCGGAAATAAAGTCATCCCAATCCACTGGCTTATGCGCCATGTAATCAACACCCATATTGAGTGCAGCTCTGGAATTCTCGACGTTTGCGTAGCCGGTGCAAACAACCACGACTGGTTTTGGCTGCCTTTTGAGCGCAGATCGAGCAACTTTCAAACCTATATCGTCTTGTTCCATGTTGAGGTCTGTAACTACTACGTCGTAGTGGCGGTCCTCCGCCAGTATCGTTATCGCCTCAGCACAATTTTCGGCGGTCGTGACAGCGTACCCCTTATCCTCGAAGACTAATCGCCAAGTCAAGAGCACGTTTTTTTCATCATCCACGAGAAGAATGGTTTTCTTTTTCGAAGCCATCAACTGGATATATTACTCAAAGTCTCCTCATCGTTTCATTCGAAATCTTGCCTCCCGGGGAGAATCGGCGCTAGTCTCGAGGATTTCCTTCGTGCACCTTAGTGGGTAATTATCCCTTGACAACAAGGTATACTAACACAGCCGTGGCGGGGTAGGATGGAGGATTTTTTGCTAGAACCAGAAAGGGCCAAACGCAAGTGCGTCCGGCCCTTTTCCTTAGGTGAGA
>Ga0073928_10004668_pt1 | contig 20004 bp, 16 predicted proteins | sample PaiPotPPA55metaG_FD_76969 | JGI IMG/M metagenome (GOLD analysis project Ga0073928, IMG submission 76969) | Iron sulfur acid spring bacterial and archeal communities from Banff, Canada, to study Microbial Dark Matter (Phase II) - Paint Pots PPA... ...
CTCACAGATGCGCTTTCTCCTCCGGCTCATGGCCTCGCCGCGCCAACGGGACGTCCTGGCGTTTAGTCTCGCGGTGGTCGCTGCTTCCACCTCCGTTCTCGGTGCTCAGAAATCAGCCGGCGCGACCGCGCCAGTCCTCACCTTGGGCCAACTTCTCGATACGCTGCTCGCGCAACACCCTCGCATTGGCGCAGCGCGCGCGCGTGTTCGGGCTGCACAAGGCGGACGCACGACCGCCGGCGCGTTTGGCAACCCGATCGTAGCGTACGAGGTCGACGACACCCCGTTCCCCGGTGGGGGATCACTTCCGCTCGGTCTCGAGCGGGAGGCGATGACTACAATCACGCTTCCGCTCGAAGGGCTGTATCAGCGAGCATCGCGCGTGCGCGCCGCAAACGCCGATGTCCGAGCTGCGGAAGCGAACGCGGCGGTCGAGCGACAACAGGTAGCACTCGACGCCGCAAATGCCTACTACCAGACCGCACTGGCGCAAGTCAGTCTGGCGGCCGCGCGAGACTTGACCGGCTGGCTCGACACTCTCGTCGACTACGACCGGTCGCGTGTCCGGGAGGGCGCGACAGCCGAAGCGGATCTCTTGCGGGCGGAGTTGGAGCGGGACCGATCAGGGGCAGAGGTCTCCAGGCGCGCGGCGGAGCTCGCTCGCATCCGCGCCGATCTCGCCGCTTTCCTCGGCGATTCCGGCCTCGGGCCATCAGTGGCTGTAGACGACGCGCCGCTGGCACTTCCGGTCCTCGATGAGATCGCGGGGCACTACGGTGCGCCGCCGGCTCCGCTTCCACATGACGGCGCAACCGTCGCAGCGATGCCCGGGCCCTTCGATACCATTCAAGCGAGTGCGTTGAACATCGCTTTCGCAAACCGCGCGGAACTCCGCGCAGCGCATGAGCGGGCAACCGCTGCTGCTGCTGTGGTGGCGACTGAACGTGGCATGTTGATCCGGCAGCTCGGGGTCACGGTCGGTGCAAAGCAGACGATTGGCACAACCTCCCTCATCGCGGGCGTGAGCCTGCCGCTTCCCGTCTTCGACCAGAATCGTGGCGAGGTCGCACGTGCGTCTGCCGAACGCGACGCCGCCACGCTGGAGTTGGCCGCTACGCGACGGAGCGTGCGCGCCGAGGTGGTGGGCGCCGTGCAGGCAGCGCACCTGCTCACCGAGCAGGCGACGGTTCTGGCACGACCGGGTCGCGAGGGGTTCCTCATGCGCGCCGACGAGGCACGGCGGATCGCGCTCGGCGCCTACCGCGAAGGCGCGGTGCCCCTGCTCCAAGTGCTCGACGCCGCCAGAGCGTGGAGCGATGCACGGGTGGCATACTATCAGATTCTCTTCGCCCAGCACGAGAGCGTGCTCTCACTGCTCGCATCCGAGGGAGTCGATCTCTTCACGTACGTCCCGGATGTCGTCCCGACATCGGCCGGAGGGGCGAGCCGATGACGCGGCGCAATGCAGCTAACGGCGCCCGCACTGTCCGCCAGATCGAGGGGTTGTGCGCACAATTCACGAGACGCGGTTTGTCGCGTGGCATCCGGACGTTCCGGGTAGGCGCGTTGGCAACGCTGATTGGTGCGATGGGATGCCGGGCTCGCGATCGGTCAGGCGGGACTCATGCGGACTCGGATCACGCCAGTTCGCCCGGCATGGCTGGAACGCCGGGGATGTCGGAGGCACCCGGCGGACATGGCTCGGAGGCGCCCGGCGGACATGGCTCGGAGGCGCCCGGCGAAAGCGATGCGTTACCGGCCGAAGTCACATTCAGCGCCGCGCAGGTGCTGCACGGAGGCGTCCGCTGGGGACCAGCGCCGGCCGGAGAGGCGGCGGAAACGGCGATTGTCCCCGGTCAGATCGCGCCGAACGAGGATCGCACGGCACGCCTCGGGGCGCCAGCGCGCGGCCGCGTCATGGCTGTCCGCGTGCGACCGGGCGACCCCGTCGTTGCTGGCCAGGTTTTGGTCACGCTCGAGAGCCCTGACGCGGCAAGTGCGCAAGCGGATGCAACCAAGGCCGCTGCCGACCTCGCATCGCGAAAAGCCGAAGAGGTATACGCCGCGAGCGCGCGCGCTCGCGCGGAGCGATTGCTCGCGCTCAAAGCGATTCCGCAACAGGACTATGAGCGTGCCGTTGCGGACGACGAGCTCGCGCGCGGTGCACTGGCCGACGCGCTGGCCGAGGAACGGCGTGCCCGTGCCACTGCCGAACACCTCGGTGCGGCGCTATGGTCGGGTTCGGCATCAGGCCAGATCGAAATCCGCGCGCCATTCTCGGGTGTCACGCTCGCTCGGACCGCGGCGCCAGGCACCGTCGTCGATGCCGGCGCGCCGCTCGTCGTCGTCACCGATCCTACACGGCTTTGGCTCACCGCCAGTGTGCCGGAGCAGCTAGCCGGTCTGTTCCGCTTGGGGGCGACACTCCGCTTCACGGTGCCCGCCTATCCGGCGGATACGTTCACGGCACGCACTGACGCGGTAGGAGCTGGTCTCGACCCGGACACGCGAACGCTCCCCGTTCGCGGCGCTATCGCGAATGCGTCCGACCGACTCAAGCCGGCGATGCTCGCCAGCGTGCTTGTCGAAGGGGCGCGCGAAGCTGCGGCCGTCGTGTTGCCAGAGGACGCCGTGCAGCTCGTGGCCGGGACGCCGACGGTGTTCGTCGCCACGCCCGACGGAAAGGGGGGCGAACGGTTCGCGCGGCGCGCCGTCGAACTTGGTCCGCGCTGGGGCGGGCGCATTGCGGTCACGCGGGGTCTCGCACCCGGGGACGTCGTCGTGATCGCCGGCGCGTTCGCCGTCAAGGCGCAGCTCGAAAAGGCGGCTGCGCCGGACATGGAGATGTAAGCGCAGACGCCATGGGATATCTCATCGATCGGCTCCTCGCACTCTCGCTCCGACACCGCCTCGCGGTGGTCAGCGCGACACTTGCCCTTGCCATCGCCGGTGTGTGGGCCTTCGTCACACTACCAACGGATGCGTTCCCCGACCTGACGCCGAACCAGGTGCTGGTCATGACGACGGTGCCCGGACTTTCGCCAGCTGAGGTCGAGCAACAGGTGACCTACCCGCTGGAGATTGCCATGCTCGGCATCCCGCGGACCACGGGCGTGCGCTCGATCTCAAAAGTCGCCTTGTCCGTGGTGACGGTGACGTTCAACGACGACGTCGACCTCTACTTCGCACGGACACAGGTCCAGCAGCGGATGCAAGACGCGATGGCGCAACTGCCGGCTGGCGCCGAGCCGATGCTCGGCCCGCCATCGACGGCCATGAACGAGAGCTTCGAATATCTCGTCGAAGCGTCCGGGCCGCCGCCCACCGACCCACCTCGATCCGTCGCAAGCCGGACCGACAGCCTGACACTGCTGACGCTGACTAATGTGCAGGAATACGTCATCAAGCCCATGCTGCGCACCGTACCTGGTGTGGCAGACGTGAATACATGGGGTGGCATGCAGCAGCAGTTCGAGGTACTGGCCGATCCGGCGAAGCTCGCCGGCTATGGACTTACGCTCCGAGACCTAGAATCAGCGCTGGCGAACAACAACGCCAACTTCGGTGCCGGCTACGTCGAGGATCGCGGAACGAGGCTTACACTGCGCGGTCTCGGGCGAGTCGCCGACACTGCCGGCATCGCGAACGTCGTCGTGTCGACGCGCGCCGCGACGCCCGTGATCGTGCGCGATGTCGCTCGCGTCGCGGTAGGTCCGCGGCCGCGTTACGGCGCCGTTACGCGCGACGGACAGGGCGAAGCTTTGTCCGCGACCGTGCTGATCTTGAAAGGCGCGAACAGCCGTGAGGTAATCGGGCGTGTCCTGCAACGGCTGGATGAGATCCGCCGCGTGCTGCCGGCCGGCGTGCGCATCCGGCCGTTCTATAACCAGGGCGAGGTCGTCGACCGCACCACGCACACCGTGTTCCGGAACCTGGTCGAAGGCGCCCTGCTGGTCAGCGCGATCCTATTCCTCTTCCTCCGCAACGTGCGCGCGTCGCTCCTCACGGCCTCAGTCATCCCGCTGTCCCTCCTAGCCGCGTTCCTCGCAATGCGCCGCGTCGGGCTCACGGCAAACCTCATGAGTCTCGGCGCGCTCGATTTCGGGCTGATTGTCGACGCCTCCATCGTCATGATCGAGAACGCAGTGAGGCGGCTGCACGCGGACCGGAGCAGCGATCGGACGGAGGTGCTTCGTCACGCTGCCTCCGAGGTCGGCCGGCCGATCGTTTTCGGCGTCGCGATTATCGTGGCCGTGTACCTCCCGATCTTCACGCTCCAAGGGATCGAAGGCCGCATGTTCAGCCCGATGGCGTTCACCGTGTGCGCTGCAGTGCTTGGATCCCTATTGCTCGCGCTAACCTACGTGCCCGCTGTGTCGTCGTACCTGTTCGTGGGCCGTCCGGGGACGACGGCCGCGGTCAGCGAGCAGATCGCTGAACACGTCGACGCACCGTGGTTCGTCCGACTGCGCGCGCGTTACGAGCGCCTGCTTGACTGGGCGCTCACCCATCGACGCCGGGTCGCGGCCGGAGCACTAGCTCTCCTATTGCTCGCATTAGGATCGGTGCCTTATCTCGGTACCGAGTTTATGCCGAAGCTCGACGAGGGCTATCTCCTGATCGAGACGCGCCGGGACGCCAGCGTCTCGCTGCCACAAGGGATGGCGGTGTCTGCCGACATGGAGCGCACGCTGCGTCAGTTCCCCGAGGTGGCAAGCGTGGTCACGAATCTCGGGCGCCCGAAGGAGGCGACGGAAACGATGGCGCTGAATCAGGGCGATGTCTACGTCACATTCAAGCCCAGAAGCCAATGGCGTGCGCGGTCGCTCGATGCCCTCATTCCGCGGATGGATTCCGCTCTGGCGCAAATCCCGGGGCTCGACTACGACTTCAGCGCGCCGATGAGGATGCGCCTCGACGAAGTGGTGTCGGGCGTCAAGACGGACTTGGGCGTCAAGGTCTACGGCGATAGTCTGCCGCTGCTACGTGACGCAGCGGACGCGATACAGCGTGTCGTCGCCCGCATACCAGGCGCCGAAGATGCCTCGGTGCCGGCGGGCGCTGGCGCCATGCAGCTCGAGATCACTCTAGACCGGCCGGCAATCGCGCGCTACGGGCTCACCGTCGATGACGTCCGCGACGCGATCGAGACCGGGATCGGTGGGACGACGGCGACCGAAGTGATTGACGGGCGGCGGCGGTTCCCGATTGTCGTGCGACTGGACGCGGCCTATCGGTCGACGCCCGACGCAGTCGGGCGGACACTCGTCCGCACGCCAGCTGGCGGTACGGTCACGCTCGCCCAAGTCGCCCGACTCCGCACCGTCGAATCCCCCGAAGTCATCAACCACGAAGGGGGACAGCGATTCGTTGTCGTGCAGAGCAACGTTCGCGGTCGCGATTTGGGCGGATTCGCGGCCGATGTGCGGCGCGCGGTCGAGCAGCAGGTCACGCTCCCGCCGGGCTATTACGTGACCTATGGTGGACAGTTCGAGAACCAGACACGCGCCACGCGACGCCTCGCCGTCATAGTTCCCGTGGTGTTGCTGCTCATCGTCGGACTGCTCTACGCGACCTTCGGCACGATACGCCACGCGTTGTTAGTCATGCTCGACGTGCCGTTTGCGCTCGTTGGCGGCGTTGGTGCACTCTGGCTCCGCGGGCTCCACCTCAACCTGAGCGCGTCGGTCGGGTTCATCGCCCTCTTCGGTGTCGCCGTGCTCAATGGCGTTGTGCTGGTTTCGTATATGAACCAGCTCCGCGCGGCTGGCCACACACTCGCGGGCGCGGTACGTGTTGGCGCGTCGACACGTCTCCGACCAGTGCTCATGACCGCACTCGTCGCGAGTTTCGGGTTCATCCCCATGGCGATCGCCACTAGCGCCGGGGCGGAAATCCAACGGCCTCTCGCCACAGTCGTCATCGGCGGGCTCGTGTCGTCGACGCTCCTAACGTTGATCGTGCTCCCAACGGTCTACGCGCGGGTTGAGGAGTGGATCGCAGCGCGGGTATCGTCACACGAGCTAATCGCCCGGCCGCTTGCCACGCCTGCGCCAGCCGCCAAGGAGATCGATGTATGATCGGGCCACCGGCATCGCCCGTGACCAAGGCCGCCGGAGCTGCGATCGCGGGCATAGCTGCCTTAGCAGTGGGAGCTCTTGTCGTCGGCTGCGTCATCGGGCGTGCGTTTGTGGGAACCCGCCCTGACGCCCTGGCGGGCGTTTGGGTGGATTCCGCCCGCGCCACCCCGACCGATACGGTCGCGTGGATCCTGTCGCCCGGCGGGACAGATGAGACTCTCCATATCACGGTAGTCCGCAGACCGGCGGGAGATTCGACTGTAACGCCACCGACGATCGTGCGCGAGACGACACGCTACGGAGCATGGTACGTCTCAGGCGATCCGGATGACACGACCGCTCGGCAGCTGTGCGTCCGCCGAAAGGGTCGTGCAGCCCGGTCTGCGTGCTTCCGGTTCCACCTGGACACGCTCCCCGCATCTGATCTAGGGGGTGCCAGGCGGCGGCTCGTGGTATTCGGTTACCAGGGCCATCACCGATCAGGCGACCGCGTGCTGTTCGAGCGCCTGCCATGATATGCCCACTCCCTAGAGCGCACCCGATCTCGGTGTCGGCCGACTCTCGACCGCCAGGCGGCAGGTGATTGCTCGCCATCGGCCACCAGGGCCAGCCCTTCGTCACCAACACTGCCGCCATGTATACCAAGAGGGCGCTTGCCGGACAGCCGTTGCCGATCGTGAATTAGAGCGGCGACTGTAACAACTCCCATCCCAAATGCAGCGCGATGGCGGCGGCGCCAACCGATGCCCAAGGCTGCCACGGCACGACGGGGCCCTTACCGCTTGTATCGCCTATAGGCATCCCCAAGTGCGACGCGCGCAGCGTCGTCATGCGCGTGGCGGCTCAGACGCACAGGGCGTAAATTCAAGTTTGTGAGGTCGGCACTCGCGCTAATCCTCCTCGTGGTTCAGCTCCGGCCCGTGCTTGCCACGGCATTGTGTGTGCGCGCGGCCAGCTCCGAGGATACTGGATGCGCGATGGCACAGCACGGGACGAACGCGGAGCTGGCCGTCACAGTCCCAGGTGCCGCGAGTCCAGGAAGTTGCGCATTAGCGGAGGTTTGCGCGCCCTCTGCACCGGCGGTTCCGGAGCTCGCGCAACACGTCCAGATCGTGACCGTCGCCCCATTCGACCCCGGGACGATGCCCCGCTCGCTGGCACCGGGCGACGCGGGCGCTCCTCCGACCCCCCCTCCCAGAGCCTGACCCGGCGGCGCTCGATAGGCTTGCCGCCGCGCCTCGCGGCGCGGTAGGCGCTTCGCGGCGTCCGCACGAGATCACGCCCGTCCACACGACGGGAATCTTTGGCTTTGGTGCTCTCATGGGAGGGATGCTCTATGCTTCGCCATCTACTGATCGTGAGTGCGGCGGCCATCACCTCGATGCCACCACTCCAAGTTGCGTCTGCCGACGTGAAACCCACCGTCGCGACCAGCGGCGCTGTCCAACTAGCCGTCATTCCCGACCAGCTACTCGCGCATCGCGAAGAGCTGGTACTCGACGACCGCCAGATCCGCGGCCTCGAATCGCTTGCAGCGGAAGTGCGGCACCAGGAGAGCGACTGGTACGATCGTGCCGAGCGGTGCGCGACATCCAAGCCGTGGCTCAGAGGCCCATGTCTCGCGTCGGTCACACAGGTGAGGTCGGCTGCGCTTGCCATCCTCCGGCCTGACCAGCGGCCGCTCGCACTCACAGTGCTCGCGGCATCCGCTAATCGAGGCTAGTCATAACGGGAGTAGGAGCGGGCACGCGGCCGGGCTAACCGTCGGTTTACGACCCCGGCCGCGGAGCTCCGCGAACGCGGCTGCGTCGCCCGCTGGTGTCGTTTGCACGCCGTACGGTAGCGACGGTCGCCACCAGAGACCTCATCACCGAGTCCGTTCGAGCTGCACCTCGGCGGCTACGTGGAGAGCGTCGTCACCCGGTGCCGCGGCACGGATGACGGAGCAGCGGATGCCGACGCCGCGCATCTGCATACGGTGACCGCGAGCTACGTGGCCGTCTGCCAGTTACCGCTGGTGCGGGCAGGGGAAGGCCCGCACTCGGTCCATCGTATCGCAGCGGGGACAGTGCTCGGCGCCTGGCATTCCTGAGTGTCGGCATCGCTCGCCCGTGCGTGCCGGATCGGCTGCGTTCGCGGCGCCCGGAACGACGACGGAAGCACCCCAGATAAGCGCGAGCGTGAAGAGCGAGACAAGCGTGAGCCGGAGCGGAATCCGCACCTTGATGACGGCCGGCTCGCTGGCCAATCGGCGAACGCGTCGGTCCAACAGCCGGAACCCGCCGATCCCGACCGTGCCCGCTATCGCCCGCGCGCTCGCGTGGCCGATCTTGACGAGCGCGCTGGCCACGTCCAGCGGATCGCTCGCGCCCTCGCCGGTGGTAGCGAAGTCGTCGGCCATGAGCTCCGCGTCCTCCATCAAGTCGTCCGTGAGAATCCGAACGAGCGGCAGCCAGAAAAGGGCCTTCGCGACGAAGCGCAGCGCGGCGAAGCGAAGGGGATCGCGCCGCCGGACGTGATGGAGCTCGTGACGAAACGTGGCTCGCAGCTCGGCAGGGGTGAGCTCTCTCGCGAGAGCGTCCGCGAGATACATCCGTGGGATGAACACCCCCGCCGTGAACGCCGGATTCGGCGCCGGCTCCAGAAGGATGCGAACGCGCGAGTCGACCTTGTATTTGCGCGCCAGCCGATGGATCGGTTCGCCGCGCCGGGGCCGGCGAGCCCGATGACAAGCGAGCACCTGCGACACTCGTCGCGCAAGACGTAGGCGGTCGAGGACTGCGTACGCCAGTCCCGCGGCCCCGAGGACCCACGGCAACCAGTGCAGGGTCGCGCCGCTGGAGCGCAGTGCCAGCACGCAATGCGAAAGCAACTCGCGGCATCGCTCCAACGGCAACGTCACCAGCTGCTCCAGTTGTCCAGTGAGCGGGAGGACGCTCAAGGCCACCAATGCCCCGATGGCGATCTGCACCACGACGCGATGGCGCGTCTCGTCCGCAGATTCACGCGCGACTCTAAGCATCAGCGCCCCCTTTGCCGCTTCTTTTCCTTGATCAGCCTAGCCAACGCCTCGAGCCCCTCCGGATCCGTTGCCGCGACGATGTCGAGCATGGAACTGATCGCCGCCTCCGGCGCCAGGCTAAAGACGCCCTTGATCACCTGGCGTGCGACGTGCCGCTCGAACTCGTCGCGCGAGAGAGCCGGCGCGTAGTGCCACACCTCGCTCCGTTTCCGGCGTTTGAGGAGTCCCTTCTCGCAGAGCCGCACCATCACCGTCGTGACCGTATGGTACGCGCGCGGTTCGTCGGCCATCGCGCGCTGCACGTCCGACACCGTCGCGGGCGCCCCAATGGTCCACAGCGTTTCCATGATCGCCCTCTCGAGGTCGCCCAGCACCTGGCCGAGCCCCTCGCGAGACGCGCGAAAGGTCGGTTGTATCCTCGATTGCGCTCGTCCCATGTCTACTCCTGTCTACTCCGGTTGACGAGCGGCGGCGGCCTGCGCCAGGGCGCAGCAATCATGCCGAGATCGCAGTGAGGTTCAACCCACAATTCCCGCGACCCCCGCTAAACGCTGACCAGCCGCAGCCGACCTCAGGGCGCCAAGCCCCACGCGGCCGGGCGGCGTCTCGTTATGGCATACTAACACGCTAAGATAACTACTGGGTGTAGGCAGTGCTGTAGACATTAGACGATCGCGTCGATGAACGCATCGGTGTCGAACCGCTCGTCCCTTGCAGAACCGGATGTGGACGTGGCGCGACGACGTTCGCGGGAGGCACCGCCGTCGCTATCTGCCTATTGCGTCACGGTGATGGTGCCGGTGAAGCCCGGGTAGATCGCCGGCGGATGGATCTTGCAATGGTAAGGGTAGGTGCCGGCCGTGTTGAATGTCTTCGAAAACGTGCCCCCCGACGCGCTGAGCGTGGCGCTGTCCCAGGCGCCCGCATCGCTGGTCGTCGTGTGGTTGGACGGGCCGTGGTTGGTCCAAGAGACCGTCTGGCCCACCTTAATTGTCGCGCTGGCCGGCGAGAACGTGAAGTCTTGGATGGTCACGAGCGTGGCGCCAGGAGGCCCCCCCCCATTTGAGCCGGTACCATGACCGCCGCCGCCAGGCACGATACCCAAGATGCCGCTGGGCGTTGGCGCCCCGGTATTCGCCCCGCTACATCCCCCCGCCGTAATCAGGCCCGCCAAGGCCGCAATGACCGATATTCCCCGCATGACCGCGCTCCACGTTGCGAAAGAGTCCCCACAACGTTGAGTCTGGGCGCACAACGCGCATACCCCTCTGGGGCCAACGACCTACGGTGCGGGGCGGGCGCCCCGAGAAACAGCGAACAGCCGTTAGGTTCCGCCTATTGCGTCACGGTGATGGTACCGGTGAAGCCCGGGTAAGTCGCAGGCGGATGGATCTTGCAATGGTAGGGGTAGGTGCCGGCCGTGTTGAATGTTTTCGAAAACGTACCCCCCGACGCGCTGAGCGTGGCGCTGTCCCAGGCGCCCGCATCGCTGGTCGTCGTGTGGTTGGAGGGGCCGTGGTTGGTCCAAGAGACCGTCTGGCCCACCTTAATTGTTACGCTGGCCGGCGAGAATGTGAAGTCTTGGATACTCACAAGCGTGGCGCCCGGAGGCGGTGGGCTCCCGTTACTACCGGTGGGAGTCGCGCTACCGCTGCACGCGGCGACCAAGGCCAGTGCGGGTAGTGCGAGCAACTGTGCGAGCCTCATGGCGGGTCTCCGGGCCGCGAAGGCCCATCAGGGTTTGTGTCATCGGCCTCCCATGCACTGACAAGAGGACCGTTGCGATCGCGGGCTGGATGTCCCGCGGCGTCAGTGTAATACGCCCACGCGAGAGCACCACCGAATTGGGGTGAAGGACTACTCGTGTGGGGTAAGTGCCTACGCCGTGTAACCACCACCTTCCGGCCAATGGCCTCGACGAGCAGGGTTGCACAGCAGCCCTTTCGATCTGTACCAGTGCGGCATCCCGGCGAGTGACTGTCCGTACGCGCTGCCCGCACACCGCTCACTCATCTTGACTGCCTCGCGACGGGGCATGCGTCCGCGCACTGCACGTGGCGCCCACGCATCCGTCTTCGGGCTGCTTATTGCGCACAGGTGGCTCACGGGCGCGTGCCGGAGTGGTGCAAGCATTCATCATCGCCCTCGTCGTGCACGCGGACGCCGACTCTCTCGGAAACCCAGGTCGAGCCGGAGCTCGACGCCGAATAGACGGCCGATCCGAACGCTGCGTCCTACCATCCGCGACTCCGGCTTGAGTTCTAGCGCTAGAACTGCCGATCGCGGCCGGACCCGGTGCCACCCGGGGTGGGCTCCGTCCGTTCTTGCTCGCGAGCGCGCTCCTGTTCGGCGCGGTCGGTTGCACCCGCCTTTGTCGCTGCTTCGGGGCCGGGCAGGTCACGGGTACGCTCGCTCCGCCGCCGCCTTCCCCGCATCATCCACCACATGCTCAGTGGGCACACGAGCACGAGCGCAATCAGGACTAGCACTTCAGCGTTCATAACTCACTCCTCCATCAGGTTGACTCACTCCTCCGTCAGATTGGAGATTCGACCGTGTCGGATTGCGTTGCTGGCCACGCCGCCATAATCGTGACGTGGCGCCCACTCCGCGAACCAATGACTCGCTCAGCGCCACGCGTCGCGCCCCTCCGACCCGGTGCGGATCTTGACCACGTGTTCGACGGCCGAGACGAAGGTGCAGACGAACCCGATCTTCGCGTGCTCAGTGAATTGCGTCCGCGCCTCCATGGACACCCGCGCGACCGCCGGATCGACGAGCGTGCCGAGCGACCGGACGTGGGTCACCAGCATGTGCGCCACGCCGCGGTCGTGGAGCGCGCGCACTACTCGCTCGACGCGCTCGGGACGGGTTTACCATTCACCTCTCGCACGGTCAGCGTCTCCGCAGGGTGCGTCCGCGGTGTGCCTCAGCTAGTGTGTCCAAACCGGGCGTCTAGCACGCGCTGGATCACCGCTGGGTCGGTGACACCCCGTTGCTTCATCTCCCAGGCGATTTCGGCGCCCGCCATGCAGATGTCGCAGCCCGTCGCATGCTCGCTTTCGAAGCATTGGAGATTGCTCCGCATACCACGCTCGATGCAGCCGCACCAGCAGTACAGGACGTTGAGCATCGCCGGAATCTCGTGCGCGATCGCGTAGGCGCGCCTTGCACGTGGGTCCGCGAAGAATGCGGCGGGGAGGACGCGCGTCGCGTCGGCCCGCCCCTCGCCGGAGACGCGAAGTCCATGTGCGTTGATCGGGTGTGGCGCCGGGGGCCGGCGGCCGAGGGTGAAGTTCAAGGCCGCTAGTCCCACGGCAGCCACCCCGAAGAAGACCACCCAGCGCACCAGTTGCTTCGTGTCGCTCGTGTGCCGGCGGCGATCGCCGCCGGGCCTCTTGTATTTTGCCGACATCGGTACCTCTCGCACAGGTTGGCGTTGCCGCGTTCGCCCGTGCCTCGCGACCGCACAGCGCCGATCGGCGTCATTGTCCGCGCGTGGCGCGAGTGGTAACGCGGATGCTGACACAATGTAGTCACCAGCACCCAGTGCCGTCCATGGCCGGCATCGTGGCGGCGACGCCTTGCATGTTACCCCTTCATACCCTGCATCATCGAGCGATGCATGTCCATGAGCCGCATGACCCGGGCGTGATGCGCGGGCATGAAGCGCTTGAGCTCCTGAGGGCCCATCTCCGGCATGTGGATGAGGTCCTGGCGGAGCGAATCGACGGTCGCCGTCCACTCCGGGCTCGCGGGCATGTTCATGCTGCGCATCTCGCTGGTCATCTGCGAGAGGATGTTCGCCACCATCTGCCGATGCATCGGCATCATGGATTTCATCTGCGCGGCCTTCACGGTGTCCATCATCCGCATCTGAGCCGACATCGAGTCCATCATGCCGCCCATCATACCGCCGCCCATGTCCTGCATCCCTTGCATGCCCGGCATGCCGCCGGCCGGCTGCCCGCTCTGAGACGGCGCGGCGGCCGGAGCCATCGCCGTCGAGTCACCGGAACTATGAGTGTCTCTCCCCGACCCACATGCGGCCAGGAGGGCCGCGAGGCTCGCGGCGGATAGGCGAAGAAGCGTCGTCATGATTGTGTCCTCGGGAACGAAAGGTTGTGAGGTGTTGCTGCGCCCAAGTGGCGCCGTGCGAGCCAGAGCGTGAGCAGCGGCAGCACGAGCCACTGGACAAGCGGCGCGATGCCAATGCCGAGCACGAGTGGCATGGCCGGCGCGTACGACCATCGCCGCCACTCGTAGACACTGAGCGCCTCGATGACAATGGTGATGGCGACGCCGACCGCGACGTAGAGGCCGACGGACCGGGGCTCAGGTTTGGTGAGCCATGCCCGATCCCGAAGCCACGCGGCCACACTCGCGTACGCAGCGAGCGTGATCCCCGCGTCCCCAACGCTCGCCCGGGCACAATGGCGGACGGTGTTCCAGTGCGGCGCGCCGGCGAGGCCGCTGTAGAGCGGCGCCTGAAGGTTCTCCCATACGAAGTGCAGCACGAACGCGACGAGTGCGAGCGCCGCCCACGGCTGCCAAGGTGGCAATCCCGGACGGCCGGGGGTCGCGGGATGCCCCGTGTCAGGCGCGGACATCGACCAGCGTCCGCTCGGCCGGCATGCGGTCCGGCGGTTCACTCGGCGTGCGGGTCCCGTCGCGGCGCACCGCGCGATCGCGCCGCCGAACCTCCCACTCCTTCCAGAGCGAGTAGATAGCGGGGATGACGACGAGCGTGAGCACGGTCGAGCTGAGCATGCCTCCCACCTTCGGCGCGGCGATGCGCTTCATGACGTCCGCTCCTGTCCCCTGGCTCCACAGAATTGGGACGAGGCCGGCCATGATGGCCATCACCGTCATCATCTTCGGGCGGACGCGCTCGACCGCGCCGTGCTCCACGGCCGCGTCCACGTCGCTGCGGTCGCGCAAGAGACCCTGCTCGACCCGCTCGTGATACGCGTGGTCGAGATAGATGAGCATGATGACGCCTGTCTCGGAGGCCACCCCCGCGAGCGCGATGAACCCGATCGCGACGGCGACGCTCATGTTGTAGCCCAGGAGCCACATGAGCCACACGCCACCTACGAGCGCGAAGGGGAGCGAGAGCATCACGATCGCGCTCTCCGTCACGCTCCGGAAATTGAAGTAGAGGAGGAGGAAGATGATCGCCAGCGTGATGGGGACGACGACACGGAGCTTCTTGCCAGCGCGCTGCATCGCCTCGAATTGGCCCGACCACTCGAGGCGGTATCCGGTTGGGAGCCTGAGTTGCCGATCCAGCATCCGCCTCGCGTCCGCTACATACCCGCCGACGTCGCGCCCCTGCACGTCGACGTACACGATGTTGTTGAGGTAGGCGTCCTCGGACTTGATGAGCGTCGAGCCCTTCGTCACAGCGATCCGCGCGAGCTGCCCGAGCGCGACCTGAGCACCCGACGGGGTCGCCACGAGGATGTCAGCGATTGTCTCCGGGTCATCGCGGAGATCGCGTGGGTAGCGGACGAGCACGGAGTAGCGCTCGCGCCCCTGGATCACCTGCCCGGCCTCCATCCCACCCGCAGCGGTCGCCAGGGCCATCTGCACGTCACCGATGGTCATGCCGTACCGCGCCGCGGCGACCCGATCGATCGTGACATCCAGGTACTTGCCGCCCACGGCCCGCTCCGAGAACACGGTGTTGGTTCCGGCGACGGCGGGGAGGATCCCCTCTATCTGCTTGCCGATGCGGTCGAGCGTATCCAGACTCGGCCCGAAGATCTTGATCCCGACGGGCGTCTTGATGCCGGTCGCTAGCATGTCGAGCCGGTTCTTGATTGGCATGCTCCACATGTTGCCGACGCCCGGTGTCTTGACCGTGTGGTTCGCCTCGCTGACGATCGAGTCGTAGGTCACACCCGGGCGCCAGTCTTTCCTGTCCTTGAGGATGGCGATGGTCTCGATCATGGACATCGGCGCCATGTCGGTCGCTGTCTCGGCCCGACCGATCTTCCCCAGGACCATGTCGACCTCGGGGATGCGTTTGAGGGCCGCGTCGCGCTGTTCGATGATCTGCTTCGCCTGCGCCGTGCCGACGCCCGGGAAGAGCGACGGCATGTCCATGATGCTGCCCTCGTTGAGGGGCGGCATGAACTCGCTCCCCAGCCTCGACCACGGCAGGACCGTTACGGCGAGGACCACGCCCGCAGCGAGAATCGTCGGCCATCGGTGTCGGAGCACGAACTCGATGACGGGGCGGTAGACGCGAATCAGGAAGCGGTTCACCGGGTTTGCGGCCTCGGGCTTGACGCCGCCGCGGATGAAGAGCCCCATCATCACCGGGACGAGCGTGATCGACAGGAGCGAGGCCGCCGCCATGGAGAGCGTCTTCGTCCACGCGAGCGGCTTGAAGAGCCGGCCCTCCTGCGCTTCGAGCGCGAAGACAGGCACGAACGACACGGTGATGATGAGAAGCGAGACGAAGAGCGACGGTCCAACCTCCTTCGCCGAGTCGACCACCAACTCCCAGTGCGTGCGCGGCTTCCCCTCGCGGTCGTTACGCTCGATGTGCTTGTGGAGGTTCTCGACCATCACGATCGCCGCGTCGATCATCGCGCCGATCGCGATGGCAATGCCGCCGAGCGACATGATGTTCGCGTTCAGCCCGATGACCCGCATGGCAAGGAGCGCCATGAGAATGCCGATGGGGAGCGTGAGGATGGCGACGAGCGCGCTCGAGGCGTGGAGGAGGAACACCACCGTCACGAGGGCCACAATGATGGATTCCTCAATCAGCTTGCCTCGGAGCGTTGCGATTGCCCGCTCAATGAGTTCCGAGCGGTCGTAGCCGTCAACGAAGACTACGCCTTTAGGCAGCGCCTTCTGGACCTCGACCATTTTTGCCTTCACGCGCTGGATGACGGCGAGCGGGTTCTCGCCGTAGCGCATGACGACCCAGCCGGTGACGATCTCGCCCCGCCCGTTCAAGTCGGCGATCCCGCGGCGGATCTCGGGTCCGATCTGCACGGTCGCAACGTCGCCGACAGTGATCGGTGTGCCGCCGGGGCCAGAGCCGATCGCCACCTGTCGGATGTCGTCCAGGTTCGTGAAGCGGCCGCGCCCGCGCACGACGTACTCGCTGCCGCCCATTTCCAGCACGCGACCGCCGACGTCCTGGTTGGACGCGCGAACCGCATCGCTCACCTTCGAGAGCGGGATGTTGTAGGCGAGGAGTTTCGCCGGATCCACTTCGACTTGGTATTGCTTCTCGAAGCCCCCGAAGGAGGCGATCTCGGCGACGCCAGGGACCGCTGTCAGCGCGGGGCGCACCGTCCAGTCCTGCAGGCCCCGGAGCTGCGCCAGGTTGAGCGTGCCCGTCGTGTCGGTAAGGATGTACTGCATGACCCAGCCGACGCCGGTGGCGTCGGGGCCGAGCATGGGCGTCGTGCCGTCGGGGAGCTTCCCGCGCACGCCGTTCAGGTATTCGAGCACGCGGGAGCGCGCCCAGTAGAGGTCTGTGCCGTCCTCAAAGACGACGTAGACCGCCGAGATGCCGAACTGGCTCATCCCGCGCACGAACTTCGTGTGCGGCACCTTGAGCATCTCGGTCTCGAGTGGATAGGTGACCTGGTCCTCGACGATCTGCGGCCCCTGCCCGGCCCACTCGGTCATGATGATCACCTGCACGTCCGACAGATCCGGGATCGCGTCCACCGGCGTCTGAAACATCGCCCCAACGCCGGCGAGCGTGACAGCGGCAGTGGCGAGAAGGACCAGCAGCTTGTGGTCTACAGACCACTGAATGATGCGCTTGAGCATCGCCCACTACTCCCGCGGCACAGCCGCTGACTGGGGCATCTTCATGCCCGGCATGTCCTTCATGTTCTGCATCCCCTTCTGTGTCTTGCGCCCGTTCGCGCCCGTGTCGTTCATGCCGGGCGCCGACATCCCAGGCACGGTCATGCCCGGCATGTCCTTCATGTTCTGCATCTTGCTCATGTCGCCGGAGCTCATCTGGCCAATCATGGCCTTCATGACCTCGCCCAGGTTCGACTCCGAGTCGAGGAGGAACTGAGCGGAAGTGACAACGCGCTGGCCGGGCTCGAGCCCAGTTAGCACCTCCGCGTACTCGCCGGCCGTCCGCCCGAGCTCGACCTCTTGCGGCATGAGCGCTCCGTTGCCCATGTCGACGAAGACGACGTTGCGATCTCCGGTGCGAAGGACGGCCGAGCTCGGGACCGTCAGCGCGGTGCGCGTAGGCGTCGAAAGGCGGACCGTGGCGTACATCCCGGGCTTGAGCAGCTCCTCGGTATTCGGCACCGCCACGCGCGCGCGGACTGTGCGCGCGTCCTGCTGGAGCGTGGGATAGACGTACTGCACGCGCCCCGTGAGCGTCCGCCCCGGAAGGCCGGCGACCTCGATCGTCGCGGCCGAGCCCCGCCGCACGGCTGCTGCATCGGTCTCGCGCAGCTCCGCGTCAACCCATACCTCGGACAGATCGGCGATCGCGTAGAGCTCCTCTCCCGGCTGGATGGCCTGCCCTTGCACGACTTTCTTCTCCGTGACGATTCCGGAGACGGGGGAGTAGAGTGTGAGTGTTCGCTGCACCTGCCCGGTTTGGAGAATGTGGTCGATCTGCGACTGCGAGATATCCCAGAGGCGGAGGCGGCGCTTGCTAGCAGTCAGGAAGTCCGTGGAGGATGCCGGCATCCCCGGCACGGCGCTCTCCCCAACGGTCCGTTCGAGACGTCCGGCCAGGAGGAGCTCCTCCTGTGCGGCGACGAGTTCCGGCGAGTAGATCGCCGCGAGTGGCTGCCCGCGCCGGACGGGCTGCCCCGTAACGTCGACGTATAGTCGATCCACGTACCCGCCGAATTTCGGCGTTAGCTGCGCCAGCCGGGTTTCGTCGGGAGTGACGATCCCCACAGTCCGGACCTCGCTCGTGAGCGGGCGTACGTCGGCCGTGCCGAAGGTGATCCCGAACTGCCGGATCTGGTTTGCCGTGAGCTGCACCGAGCCGTTCTCGGTCGTGCTCATGCCAGCCATGCCCTCCATGCCCTGCATTCCTTTCGTGCCTGCCGCGCCGCCGCCGGCCGGGGTGGGTCGCGACGCGGCGTGTAATTTTGCGCGATCGTGATTTGCAGCGATCGCCCACGTCGTGACCAACAACACACTGGCGGCCGTTCCCAGCCAAATCGCGCGCGCCCGGCGGCCGCGCGGGATCGCGGCGGTCGCCCCGAGCTTCTGGGCGGCAATCGTCAGTCGATTCATCGCAGCACCTCCGTGCCCACAACGCGCTCGAGTTCCGCGAGGCTCGTGGCGAAGTCCGCGAGCGCACGGAAGTACGCGGTTTCGTAATTGAAGACGGACGCCTGCGCGTCCATGACTGCTGGAAAGTCGTCCCGGCCGACTTGATAGCTGTCCTCCGCGGACTCGAGCGTCGCCCGCGCCTGTGGGAGCACGGCCTTGAGTGACAGGGCGAGCTCTGTCCGCTCACGCTCCACGTCGCTCGCCAGAGTGGTAACATCCTTGCCGAGGGCATCGACCTCGGCCGTGTGCTCCGCGTGCAGCGCCGATAGCTCGGCGCGGGCCCCGAGCACCTCCTGATCCTGCTTGCGACCGCGCTGCAGCCGCAGCGGGACCGACACGAAGAAAGACACGTAATCCCGAAAGTGCGGCCGCTCGTCGTACTCGAGCGAGACGTCGAAATCTGGCAGGTGGGCCTTTTCGGCCAGCGCCAGGCGGCGTTCCTGCGCCGCGATCCGCGCCTCGTGCGCGCGGAGCATGGGACTGTTTCGCACCGCGAGCACCTGGAGCGAGTCCCTAGGTAGGAGGGGCGAGTTCGACGCCGAGGCGCCCAACGTTGCTGAGGTGAAGTGCACGTGCACAGCGGAGTCCTCCACCGCCAAGCGGGCGATGCGCGCCGGTATCGCCGGCGAGTCCACGGGTGCGTCACTCGGACGCTCGAGCACCGCATTGAGCCGCGCCAGGGCCGCGCGTTCCTCCGCGGCGAGCGAGGCCGCCTCGTCGCCCAGGTGTGCCGCCTCGACACGTGCCCGGAGCACATCGGCCTGCGCTGCCGTTCCCACCACGTAGCGCGCCTGCGAGACGTTGATGAGGCCACCCAGCACCGCCTCATTGCGCTGAACGATGTCCATCGCGCGGCGGACGAAAGAGAGTTCGTAATACGCGGCTTTCACGTCGCGAGTCACGTCCAGCCTTGCCTGCTCGGACTCGCTGACAGCAGCCGCCTGGTCGGCCCGGGCAGCCTCTTCGGCAAGCGACAGCTTCCCTGGATACGGGAAGGTTTGCGTGAGACGCACCGTGTTCATGGTAAAGTTGTCGGAGAAGCCCGGCTTGCCGTACGGAAAGTTGAGTATACCGGCCATCAGCATCGGATCGGGGCGCGCGCCAGCCGGCCCGATCTGAGCCCTGGCCGCCTCGACCCGGGCGCTCGCCGCGTGCAGGCCGGGATTCGCAGCTAGTGCAATGGCGATCAGCGAGTCCAGTGACACGGAGCTGGCCAGCGCGGAGTCCGCCTGACCTGTTGCGGCGGTGGTAATCCCCGCACCCTGCGCCCGAGCTGGGTCGCCGGCAACGACAAGGGTGAGCCCGCTGAGCGCCAGCAGCGTGCGCGCCAGTGCCAGCCCGCGGCCGGGCTGCATCGGCGCCGCTCGCCCTCGTGCTGGCGGAACGATGTTACGGAGTTGTGAGAGCATGGTGCCTCGGCTTGAGTCCAGGACGCCGCCGCCCTGTCCGGTGCGGACTCGGCGGCTGGCATCGGTGCCGCTGTCGCATGTTCGGCCTGCAGAACGCACTCCAGCGAGCCCGATGCCTACAACGTGTCGGCTGGACTATACCCGGGGCGGGGGGAGCTCTGGGAGTAGGGTGCGCGACGGCGGAGCCGCGACAGAC
>Ga0073928_10004669_pt1 | contig 20003 bp, 21 predicted proteins | sample PaiPotPPA55metaG_FD_76969 | JGI IMG/M metagenome (GOLD analysis project Ga0073928, IMG submission 76969) | Iron sulfur acid spring bacterial and archeal communities from Banff, Canada, to study Microbial Dark Matter (Phase II) - Paint Pots PPA... ...
ACCACACCCCTAAACGGGAAAAAAAGGGCATGACAAAAACAACAACAAACAAAAACCACCAAACACACTATTGAGTTCTCAAACAACACACCCGCTCTAGGGCAACCCTGCCACTGTACTCCACATGGACAGAGACGTCAAACCGCGTCCGCCAGTCGATTGGACTGGGGCCGTTGGCTTCTCATTAGAGAGTACGCCTTCACCGGCCAGGCCCAAAGGGGCCGATTAGACGACCCGCTCTATTTCTGCGCCGAGACTGACCATGTTCTCCACGAACAGGGGGTAGCCGCGATCGATGTGGAACACATCGTGCACCTCGGTGTCGCCGTCGGCGACCAGTCCGGCCAGCACCAGCCCCGCGCCTGCCCGGATGTCGGACGACCACACCGGCGCACTGGACAGCTGGGGAATGCCGCGCACCACCGCGTGGTGACCATCGGTACGAGCATCGGCGCCCAGCCGGATCATTTCCTCGACGAACCGGAACCGGGCTTCGAACACGTTCTCGGTGATCATCGACGTGCCGTCGGCGATCGACGCCAGCCCGATGGCCATCGGCTGCAGATCGGTCGGGAAACCCGGGAACGGCAGGGTCGCGACGTTGACCGCCTTGGGCCGCTCGTACTGGACCACCCGGAAGCTGTCGTCGGTCTGCGTGACGGTGGCACCGGCATCGTGCAGTTTGTGCAGCACCACCTGGAGGTGCTGCGGGTCCACCCCCGTCACCGTGATGTCCCCGCGGGTCATCGCGGCGGCGATGCCCCAGGTGGCGGCGACGATGCGGTCGCCGATCACCCGATGCTCGGTGGGATAGAGGCGATCGACTCCCGTGATCGTCATGGTCGGCGTCCCCGCCCCTGAGATCTGGGCGCCCATCTGGTTGAGCATCGTGCACAAGTCGACGACGTCCGGCTCGCGCGCCGAGTTGTGAATCGTCGTCACTCCCTCGGCGACCACCGCGGCCATCAGGATGTTCTCCGTCGCACCCACCGACGGGAACTCCAGCTGAATCTCCGCGCCGCGCAAGTGCTCTGCCTCGGCCACGACGCAGCCGTGCTCGATGTTGCAGCGCGCACCCAGCTGTCGCAGGCCGGCTTGATGCATGTCCAACGGACGCGACCCGATGGCATCGCCGCCCGGCAGCGCGACCTTGGCCCGCTTGCACCGTCCGACCAACGGCCCCAGCACGCACACCGATGCCCGGAACTGGCGGACCGCGGCGAAATCCGCGTCGTACTTGAGTTCGTCGGGCGAGGTGATCCTCACGACATCGCCATCGAGTTCGACTGTGGCGCCAAGACCGCGCAGCACCTCCGCCATCAGCGGCACGTCCAGGATGTCCGGACTGTTGGTGATGGTGCTGGTCCCCTCCGCCAGGAGCGACGCCGCCATCAGCTTCAATACGCTGTTCTTGGCCCCCCCGACAGCGACCTTGCCCGATAACCGGTTTCCGCCGGTTACCACGAATCGCTCGCTCACGCGGGTTAGTTTAAACAGCGGCGTCGGACGGTGTCAGATTCCCCGGCCAGGCTGCCCGGTACGGTTTGACAATGGCAGTTCACCTGACCCGCATATACACCCGGACCGGCGATGACGGGACCACCGGTTTGAGCGATTTCAGCAGGGTCTCAAAGAATGACGCGCGACTCGCCGCCTACGCCGACTGTGACGAGACCAACGCTGCCATCGGTGTGGCGATCGCATTGGGAAACCCCGGTGAGCAGATTCTCAAGGTGCTGCGGCAGATTCAGAACGACCTCTTCGACGCGGGCGCTGACCTGTCCACGCCCGTAGTCGAGAATCCCGCGCATCCGCCGCTGCGGATCACCCAGACCTACATCGATCGGTTGGAGTCGTGGTGCGACGCGTTCAACGAGCCGCTGCCTGCGCTGAATTCGTTTGTGCTGCCAGGGGGTACAGCGCTGTCTGCGCTGCTGCACGTGGCCCGCACGGTGGCGCGCCGCGCGGAGCGCTCCGCGTGGTACGCCGTCGACGCCCATGAGGGCTCGGTCAGCATGCTGCCTGCCAAGTACCTCAACCGGCTGTCGGACCTACTGTTCATTCTGTCGCGGGTGGCGAATCCCGATGGCGACGTGCTGTGGAAACCGGGCGGCTAACCGCTTACGCCGCGGGTGCTGACGGGTGGGCAAAGTTTCCGGCTGGCGTGTCGCATCGATGGGTGCCAACGGTGATGACGCGGATTGCCCGCCGGACGATCCTTAAAGGGCCGGTCGAGTAGGACAAGCCCTGTTAAGGAGGACGCCGCCATGCGAATAGCACTGTGCTGGACGGCGCTGAAAAGCCTTGGTGCGCAACTACTCATCACCGCCGTCTTGGGAGCGACCGCGATTGGCTTCGGCGCGGGGGTGGCCAATGCGGCGCGCTGGCGCCCCGATGGTCCATGGCCGGGTTACGGATTCGGGCCTTACACCATTGTTGCGCCGGGACCGACCGGTTCGAATGAGGACCAAGGCGACGCCAGCTGGCCCCCGACGGGCGCGTCCTGGCCGCCCGGCGGTGCCGGTGGTGCCTCGCGGGGCTCGTCGGCTCCGATTGTGATGCCCCACAATCAGCAGGTGCGATCGACGAGGCGTTCGGAGGCGCAGAGACCGATCGTCCCGGCGGGCGGTTTGACGTAAAACGTTGGGTAACAACCGATCAGCAAGGTCCGACGTCGGGCACGTAGGTGCGCTGCGCCCATTGGAACACCTGCCAGGCCGCGACTTCGTTGAACTCGTCGTGCACGCGTCGGGCCGCATCGGCGCCGATCGGGCGGGCGTCACGCGCCTTCACCTGGACCTCGGCGCAGCGTTCCATCAAGAGGAAGTAGCCGACCGCTGCGTCGACGGTGGCGCCGACCGCCAAAAGCCCGTGGTTGCGCAGGATCCCCGCGCGGGCGCCGCCGATCGCCGCCGCGATGCGTTTGCCGCCGTCGGTCGAGCCGATGCTGACCTCTTCATCGTCGAAGATCTCGTGGTCGCCGAAGAACGCGCAGGACTCCTGCGAGATCGGCTCGAGCTTGGTGACGGTCGCTGAGAACGGTGTGCCATAGGGCGTGTGACAGTGTGCCGCCGAGACGATCTCGGGGCGGGCCTCGTGCAGCGGGGCGTGTATGTAGTACGCGGCCATGTTGATGTGGCCGCCACCCTCGACGGAGCCGTCCGGGCGAACCAGCACGAGGTCGTCGGTGGTCATGTAGCGAAACGGCACGCCGTAGCGCCCCAGCCAGAAGCAGTCCGGTCGTTCCGGGTCGCGGGCCGAGATGTGCCCGTCACCAAGCGAGCCCCAGCCAAGCGCACCGAACACCCGGTACGCGACGGCCAGCCGGTGCTTGCGGTGGGCTCGCATCTGGACGGGATCGGCGATGTCCGGCTCGTAGGCCGCCGGGTCGAGAAATTGACGGACAATTGCCACCATTACTCCTCAGATCGCGGTCTTTTTACATTTTCGATACAATATCGAATAGGTACTTTCAGTGTACAGATCGAACGGAGAAACAGTGCCGAGTTGTCCCCGCGTCCTCGTCCTCGTTGAGCCCGATCCGGAACTGCCGCCTCCGCCGCTGCACCTGATCCCCCGCGACGTCGAGGTGGTCCAGATCGACTCGGCCCCCACCGACGAGCAACTGGCCGGGTCGTCGGTGCTGTACATCTGGGACCACCGCTTCGTCGACCTTGCCCCGCTGTTGCGCCGGACCGACGAGCTGCGCTGGGTGCACGCCGCGTCGGTGGGGGTCAACCGATTGATCTGCCCCGAGCTGGGCTCGGTCACGCTCACCAACTCGCGCGGGGTGTTCGACACGTCGATCGCCGAGTGGGTGCTCGCCGGGTTGCTCGCGCACGTCAAGGGGATGGCCGAGACGTGGGCGCTGCAACGCGAGGCCACCTGGCAGTACCGCACGACCGGGCGGCTGGCCGGGACCCGGGCCGCGGTGGTGGGTACCGGCTCGATCGGACGGGCCATCGCCGATCGCCTCGCCCGTCTCGACGTGCACGTCACCCTGGTCGGTCGCAGCCCGGGCGAGGACCCGGACTTCGGGGCGATCCGCAGCTCGGACGATCTGGTCGCGGTCGCCGCGGCCGTCGACGTGCTCGTTCTCGCCGTACCGCTGACGCCGAGCACCACCGCGTTGGTCGGGGCCGAGGTGCTCGGCGCGCTCGGGCCGCGCGGATTCGTCGCCAACGTCGGGCGCGGACCGACCATCGTCGAGTCAGACCTGGTCGACGCGCTGCGGACCGGGACGATCGCCGGCGCTGCACTGGACGTGTTCGAGGCCGAGCCGCTGCCACCCGGCTCGCCGCTCTGGTCGATGGAAAACGTGCTGGTGTCTCCGCACATGTCGGGCGACTACGTCGGATTCGAGCTCGACATGATGACGGTTTTCACCGACAACCTCGCGCGATGGCGAAACGAGGAGCCGTTAAATAACATCGTTGACCCGGCCCTGGGCTACGTACCGCACTGAACGCGCCGGACGCAACGGCCCGTTGCCTGCGCCGCTGCTCGTGATCGCGGCCGCGATCGTGTCAAGGTCGGCGTCGGTCAGCTGCAGGCCGACCGCGTCCAGCCAGCCGTCGATCTGTGCCGGGCGCCGCGCCCCGACGATCGCAGCGGTGACACCGGGCCACACCAGCGTCCATGCGATCGCCACGCTCGCCGCGCTCGTCGAGTGCCGTGCGGCCACGTCTGCCACCGCCGCGGCGACACTGAGGTTGGCAGGCAGCTCGGAGGTGAAGTCGGCTTCGCCGAGGCGCCAGTCGCCCGGCGCCAACCGGGACGGGTCGAAGGTGCCCGACAGCAGGCCCGAGTGGATGGGGCTGTAGACGATCACGCCGGTGTCGTTGGCCTCACACCATGGGATGACGTCGGCCGCCGCGGCCCGGTTGATCGCCGACAACGGCGGCTGCAGCGAGTCGACGTGCCCGACCGCCTCGGCGGCGGCGAGCTGATCGACGGTGTGGTTGGACAGGCCGATCGCCCGCACCTTGCCGCTGGCACGCAGCTCCACCAGCGTCGCCCAGTAGTCCTCGAGTGCGGTGCCGTCCGTCGGCGGCCAGTGCACCTGGTACAGATCGATGTGCTCAACGCCGAGCCGCCGCAGCGATGCCTCGCATTCGGCCCGCAGCGACGCCGCGTCCCCGACGGCGGTGGCCTCGGCCTGTCGGTCGTTCGGATCCCACACCATCGCGCACTTCGTGAAGACGAGCGGCCGGTCCGCCACGGGCAGCGCGGCAAGGGCCCGTCCGACGATCTCCTCGGAGTGGCCGAGGCCGTATTCCGGCGCGGTGTCCAGCCAGTTGATGCCGGCCTCGACGGCGTGGTGGATGGTGGCGATCGACTCGGCGTCGTCCTGTGGACCCCAGCCGAAGGCCCAGTCCCCGCCACCGAGCGCCCAGGTGCCAAGCCCGATGGTGGTGAGCTCCCAGCCGGTCGTGCCGAAGCGCCGCACTGGCAGGCCCATCAGCTAACCTCCTCGACCCGCTGGTACCACCGCTTGCGGGTGCCGACCTTGGCCCGCAGCTTCCACCGGCGGGATTTGGGCGCCTCGGCGAGGTGGGCGCGCAGCGTCTCGATCTGCATCCGAACCCGCGCCGCCAGCTCCGGGTCCAGGCCGGGGCGGCCGACGGACTCGTGCAGCGTGGCCAGGTTCAGGTCGGCCGTGTACCAGAAGCCCCAGTCGTCGCACAGCACATCGCGGATGCGGTTGAGGTCGATCTGCCCGGCCGCCTGAAGGCCGATCCGGTGCTCACCCAGCAGCACCGTCAGGTCGATGAGGTCGTTGGCCGTCATCTCGTGAATCTGCAGCTTGGACAGCACCAGGTCGGCCAGCGTGATGCACGGATCGGCGAGTTCCAGGCGGTCGGCGAACCGGATGGTATGGGCCATCACGAGGGTGTCCATGAAGACGTCGATCTTGATGCCGGTCTCGGGGTGGGCGAAGATCTGCCGTTTGATTCCCCACTCCCGCAAGCCGCGCGCCGCCGGGTCGGCCTGGTAGCCCTCGGCCTGGAAGAACGCGTCGATGCGCTGGTGATCGTGGTCGCGGCCCCAGAAGTCGATGTCGTAGAACGGGCGCCGCCCGAGCTCGCCCATCAATCGGTTGTGCTGGGAGCAGTGCAGATGGACGGCCACCGAGCCGGTGATCCGCAGCAGCAGCGACTGGTCTGCGGCCGTTCCGACCAGGCGGGTGGCCTCGCCGGGGATTTGCTGATGTCGATGTCGTGACGCCGCCGCGACGTCGCCGCTGACATCCATTTACTCGACCGGAATCTCGCTGAACTGGCCCTTGAGGTCTGCCCCCTGGCGGGCGCGGTAGACCCGGAAGGCGGCATACCAGGTCAGCGCGAACACCGTGACGGCGATCGTCATGACCTCCGAGAGGTGGTTGTTGGCCCCATAGGCGGCGTCGACCAGCAACCGGTAGAAGACGAACGCCACGCAGACGAACGCGACGACGCCGATCACCGAGATCACCGGCACCTTGCCCCACCGGTAGGCGATGGGCGAGGACTCGAACTCCCGCTTGCGCCGGAACGGGAAGACGATGGCGGCCAGGCAGACGCCCATGAACGGGATGCACTGGCCGAGGAACCCGCCAAGCACCAGGATCGAGTCGGTGAACGCGTAGAGGCACACCCAGACGAAGGCGATCGCGCCCGAAAGGGCGAGCGCCCAGGTCGGGCTGTGGAACTTGGGCGACACGGCCGACATCCATTTCGGCGCGATGCCATCGAGCGACCAGGCCAGCATGCTGCGGGTCGCGACGATCATCGAGCTCGCGCCGACGAAGAACAGCAGCGAAAGCACCCAGAGGCTGTTGACCACCGTGAGCACCGGGTTACCCCCCGCGATACCGGTGTAGAGATTGACGTACGGGGACGCCTTGAGCGGGAACTGATCCGGGGTGACCTCGGTGGAGGCGAGCATGAACGCGCTGCCGAACGCCATCCGGTACAAGAACATCAGGAGTGTCATCGCCACGCCCATCGTGACGATGGCAAGCGTCATGCCCCGCAGCTGACTGCGCTGTCCGTCCTTCACTTCGCCGGCGAAGCTGACCGACAGAACCGCGAACCACAGCGAGAACGCCGGCCAGGCCGCGAAAAACAGGCTCTGCGACAGGCTGAACGGGTGGTGGGTGTCGTTGGCGGTCTTGATGACGTTGTCGTAGGCCCCGGCCCCCGCGGCCGCATCGAAGTTGTGGTGAAAATTGAGCACGCCGGTCGACGCGAGGATCAGGGTGACGAACGTGACCAGCAGGCTGACCACGGTGATGTAACTGGCCCAGCGCTGGATCTTGAAGTACACCCCAGCGCCTCGGTACTGAATGATCGAGAAGAAGCCGATCACCAGCACGCCGCCGAGGAACAGCCCCCACTTGCCGCCGAACCAGTTGCCCGCGTCGATCAGGCCCTGGCTGTGCTCCTGTACGCCCAGTGAACTGATCATGGGCGAGATCCCGAACTTGGCGAGGAACGCTCCGTTAACCCCCGTGTAGAACAGCTGCCAGAAGACCAGGGACATGCTCAGAACGATCCCGACGACGGGATGCAGAATCCGCGACATGAACACGTAGTCGCCGCCCGAGCGCGGGTAGACCATGCTCAGCAGCGCATAGCAGCCTGCGATGAACAGCCCGGCCACCGTGGCGACCACGGTGGCCAGCTCCATCGACGCGCCCGGGTAGAACTGCCAGGCCGCGACGATGAAGATGATGTAGCCCAGCGCAATCTGCTGCCAGCCGTAGAACATCACGTCGTCGGTGCGGACCTGCCGGACCAGCCCCGAGCTGGCCCGAGTGAAGATCCCGGTGGTGGCCGGGACGCCAGATTTGACGGTCGGAGAAGCAGTCATGCCGATCAGCCCCTTACCAGGCTCGTGTTGACAAGGCCATGTCGCGCGTCGAAATCGATGAGCAGGCCGCCCAGAATCCCCTCGCTGTATTCACTGCCGGGGTTGCCGATCGGCACCCCCGCCAGGTCGCGGACTCCGCGGGATTCATGGATGTGCCCGTGCACGCCGAGCATCGGCGCGTAGGTGGTGATGGCATCGCGGGTGGCCGTGCTGCCCACCGGCACCATGCGGGGGCCGCCGGACGTGACCACCGCGCGCAGGTCCTCGTCGAGTTGGGGGGCGTAGTCCAGCCCCGAGGCGTACGGCGGGACGTGCAGGTTCATGATCGTCTTCCCAGGGTCGGCGACCTTGGCCATCACGTCGTCGATCAGGCGGCCCAGATCCTCCTCGGACACATCGCGCGGGCACGCCCACGGCGTGATGTTGCCGTAGCCCATGCCCATGATCTGGTAGCCGCCGCCCAGGTCGATGACCGTGCCGTTGGGGTCCTCGATCAGACTCGAGCGGCTGAGCATCTCGTCGACCTCGAAGTAGTCGTCGTTGCCCCCGCTGATCAGCACCCGAACGCCGGTGCCGGCAAGGCGGTCCTCGGCCATGTCGATCCACCGCTCGACCCGCTTGAGGATCAGCGCATGGAACAGCTCGTCAGTCTTGTCCTGGTCGCCGTCGTACGTCTGGTATTCGTCGGGAGTGGTGAGGAACGCATACTCACCGGCGTCGCCGATCATGGCCAGTAGGTTGTCGAGCTGGGCGCCGGCACTGACCTTGCGCTCGATGCCTGCGAAGCGGGCCTTGTACTTGCCGCGCTTGTACTCGATCACCGGGACGATGAACTTCCCGGTGATGTCGCCGCCGATCACGATCACGTCGCACTCGTAGTGCTTCGGGGTGGCAAGGAACTTCTTCCAGCACCGCTCGCTGCCGTGAATGTCGGAGCAGAAGTACATGCGCACGCTTGGCGCCTCCAGAAGCAACGGGTCGGGGTTTGTCGGACAGAAGCGAACGTATGAGCCGGTTGTTTCAGTGACAATAAATCCCTGTATCGATAACGTATCGAATATGCACTTATCGGCCGCGCGTAGTATCAATTAACCGAGCCGGAAAATGAAATCGATGCAATATCGATTTGGCGGACCAGCGTCGGAAAGACTTTAGTGCGGAGGAAGCTGTGAGTGATGACCTGATGAGCCCTGTGCTTGGCGCCGGGACCGTCGAGTACGAGTGGATGACGTGGCCTGAGATCGCTGCGGCCGCCGCCGCGGACGCCCCGGTGGTGATCGCGATCGGTTCGACCGAACAGCACGGCCCGCATCTGCCGGTCAGCGCCGACTGGGTGGTCCCGCAGGCACTGCTGCGCCTTGCCGCGGCCCGGCGCCCGTTCATCGTCGGACCGCCGGTTCGGCTCGGGTACCGGTCGCGCCCGGCCAGCGGCGGCGGTCAGCAGTTCCCTGGCACCCTCTCGCTGCGTGCGACGACGTTCATCGCCATGCTCGAGGACCTGCTCGAGGAGTTGATCCGGACCGGATTCCGCCGAATCGTGCTGTACAGCTGGCACTTCGAGAACGCCAACTTCGTGTATGAACCGGCGTACCTGGTGTCCGGGCGCTTCCCCGACGTCAAGATCGTCGTCGTCGAGGCCGGCATGCCCGAATTCGACAGCGCCGATCTGGACGTGCTGTTCCCTGACGGTTTTCCCGGCCTGGCCCTCGAGCACGCCGCGGTGATCGAGACCTCACTCTTCGAGTACCTGCGCCCCGCGACGGTGCGGATGGACCGCATCGTGGACGACGCCCCCGCCCGCAACGTGCCGTGGGATGTGCTGCCGATCGACCCGACGATGTCGACCCCGACCGGGGTGCTCGCCTCGGCGACCAAGGCCAGCGTGGCCAAGGGCGAACTGCTGACCGAGCGGATCGTCGAGCACATCGTCTCGATCCTTGACACCGAGTTTGAAATGGCCGACCGCACTCCGCCATTTGGGATGCTGTTGTCCACCGAGGATGGTCGCTGAGGTGGCGGGCGCTGCCCTGGTCACCGGGGCTGCCAGCGGCATCGGCAGGGCCACCGCCTACGCGCTGGCGGCCCGCGGCTACCAAGTCGCCGTCGACCACCTCGGTCGCGAGGCTGAGGCCAAGCAGGTGGCCAGTGACATCGGCGGCATCGCGTATGAAGCCGACGTCTCGGACGTGGCGGCCGTCGAGGAGATGGTCGCCGCCGTCGAGTCCGATCTGGGCCCGATCGAGGTCGCGGTGGCATGCGCGGGCTTCGACGTCGACGTGGCGCTTGAGCAGGTAACGCCGGAGTTGTGGCACAGCAGCCTCGGGGTCATCCTCGGCGGTTGTGTCAACGTGATCGCCGCGGTCGGCCCGCGCATGCGAGCCCGTGGGAGCGGCTCGATCGTTGGCATCTCGTCGGAGCTGGCCCTGCTCGGCGACGAAGACCACGTGCCTTACGTGGCCGCGAAGTCGGCGATGATCGGCCTTGTCCGCTCCATCGCCCGCGAGTACGGCCCCGACCAGGTCCGCGTCAACATCATCTGCCCTGGCCCGACGGACACCGAGATGCTCAGCGAACGCTGGCGAGGTGATGACTACCGGCACAGCATCCCGCTCGACCGGTTCGGCACACCGGAGGAACTGGCCCGGGCGATCGTCGACGTCGCCGAATGGACATGGCTGACCGGCCAAGTGATCTCGCCCAACGGCGGGGTGGTGATCCAGTGAGCGCAGCGGTGGCGCTGGTGACGGGAGCCGCCGGCGGCATCGGACGCGAGATCGTCGGCGCGCTCGCGGGGGCGGGCTGGACGGTCGCCGCGACCGATCTGCCCGACGCGGGCGAGGTGGCCGACGCGGAGGTAACGATCCCGGCCGACCTGCGCGATCGCGACGCCTGCCGTGGTGTCGTCGACGCCGTGCTGGCCCGCTTCGGGCGGCTGGACCTGCTGGTCAACAACGCCGCGACAATGACAGTCGTCGAGCCGACGGTCGAAACGATGCCATTGTGGTGGCGCGACATCGAGGTCAACCTGACCGCTCCCCTGTGGCTGACCCAGGCGGCGGCCGCGCCGCTACGCGAGAGCGGGGGTCAGGTCGTCAACCTCTGCAGCATCTCGGCGCTGCGCGGCGAGCCCGGCTTCAGCGCCTATGCGGCGAGCAAGGCCGGGCTGCTCGGGATGACAAGGTCACTTGCCCGCGAGCTCGCCCCGGCGATCCGGGTGAACGCGATCGCGCCGGGACCGACCGAGACCGAACAGCTCCACCGCGACGCCGAGTTCCACGGCGTGGGGTTGGACGAGTTGCATCGGGTGTACACGGCAGGGATGCCGACCGGTCGGCTGGTGCAGCCCGCCGAGGTGGCCGACGTGGTGGTGTTCCTCGCCGGAGCCAAATCTTTCACTGGAGAGTGCGTGCAGATCAACGGCGGGATGTTGATGTCATGAGACGATCGCGGCACGATGACTCAGCACAGCACTGATCAGGCCGAGGCCGGCCTCGAAGCCGGCGGCGACTCCGATCGTCGCGGCCACATCCTCGTGGTGGCCGCGCGACTCTTCCGCGAGCGCGGGTACCTCAACACGACGATGACCGAGATCGCCCGCGAGTGCGGGCTCGGCCAGTCGTCGCTGTACTACTGGTTCCGCCAGAAGGAGGACATCCTGCTCGGCCTGCTCGCGTTGAACCGGGTCTCGCTCGACTACGCCGAACAGGTGTTGGCGCAGACCGGCTCACCCGCCGTGCGCCTGCTGCGGCTGCTACGACTCGACATCCTCGAGCTCTGCTCGGCGCCGGTCGACATCTGTGAAGTCGAAGTGCTCGCCGATCAGCAGCCGGACGTGTTCGTCGAGTTCTGGGCGGACACCGCCGAGTTGCACCGGCACGTCGGCAGCCTGATCACCGACGGCATCGCGTGCGGCGAGTTCATCGAGTGCGACCCCGAATTCGCCGCATTGAATATCTGCGCCGCCGAAGAGGGCGTACAGCGCCGCTACCGCAACTCGGCCGCGCACGCCCCTGGCGGCAGCAGCCCCTTCCGGCACCAGGACTACTCGCGCGAGTACGTCGCCACCGAACTCGCGACGATGGTCGTTCGCGGGCTACTTCGCGATCCCGCGATGCTGCCGAAGCTCACCGCCGCCGCCTTCGAAGACCTCGCATCGACCGTATCGACGGTATCGACCGTATCGTCGGGCCCCAGCGACGGATGAATTCCGGACGGATGAATTCCGAGAGGCGCGCGTGAATTCCGAGAGGCGCACGGCGGCACTGCGGCGCGGCTGGTATCCGGTCGCGCGCGCCGTCGACCTCGACCGGCCCCAGAAGGCGACCTTGCTCGGCCGACGCCTGGTCGCGTTCCGCTGCGCCGATGGGCAACCGCGGGTGCTGCCCGACCGGTGCCTGCACCGCGGCGGCGCGTTGCACCTCGGCGCGGTCGTCGGCGACTCGATCGAGTGCCCGTACCACGGGTGGCGGTGGCGCGGAGCGGACGGACAGTGCGTCTACATCCCGTCCAACGGACCGTCCGCGCCGATCCCGAAGGCGGCCGCCATCGGCGCCTTTCCCACCGTCGAACGCTTCGGTCTGGTGTGGACGTGCGTCGGCGATCCGCTGACCGGCCCGCCGGAGCTACCCGAACTCGAACCGCTCGGCATGACGTACGCGGCGGGCGAGCCGGTCGACGTCGAGGCCGGCATCCTCGCCGCGATGGAGAACTTCCGCGACGTCGCCCACTTCCCGTTCGTCCACCGCGCGACGATGGGCGAGGTCCCCCACCAGGTTTCGAAGTTCGACGTGCGCCGCGAGGGCTACCAGACGTGGATGACGCGCCGCTACTCCGCCGCCAACGGTGAGGCCGAACTGTTCCGCGACGTCGAGGACCTGACGTTCGAATACCACGCAGTGGTACCGGGCATCGCCACCGTGCTGCTCGATCATGGCGCCGGCGGCAAACGGGTTGTGATGGAAGCGTTCACGCCGGCCGGCCCGACGGGGTGCCGGATCTTTCTGGTTTCGGGCACTGCGGCCGACTACACCGCGTCCAGCCCGGCTGCGACGCTGGCCACCGAGATGGCGGTGCTACACGAGGATTTGCCCACCCTGAACACCCTTGACCCGCTGGAGGTACCGTTCGAGCGAGAGCGCTACGAGCTGTCGGTCGAGGCGGACCGCTACACGCTCGCGACGCGGCGCGGTTTCGTCGAGTTCATGCGCGACGCGGATGCCTGTATCGAAAAGGGTGCCGGATTAGGACGTGCGGCGGCGCGCGCGGGGGGACGGCCGTGACTCAAGCCACGACAGAAACGCGGTGAGCGCACCGCGATCCAGCGCCACTTCGTATCTGCGGCGGCGTTCCGGGCTGGTGTCGCGCAGTTCCAGCACAACGATCTCGTCGCTCATGATGTCGAATTCGTCGCCGCGGGGCGACCGCCGCGACACGATCTCAAGGCCGCGGCGGCTCAGCCTGCGGTCTGGCCACCAGCGCAGGCTCGACAGCCGATAGAAGCCGGCTTCCCCACCGCGGTAACGCATTACGCCGTGGCGCCAGCCATGTCCGCCGACGGCGGGCACGTCACGCAGGATCGCCGCCGTTCCGCCGACCTGGCGTAGCTTCCACAGCCGATAGCAGAGCGCGACGACAACGAGCAGCAGTACACCGACCAGCGCGGCCATGGTCATCATGGACGCGCTCATCGGCGGGCCCGTTAATCGATCTGGCCCAGGGCGCGAAGCCTCGCTCGACCCTTGGCGGCGGTAGCGGGATCGTCGGATTCGGCGTCGCGCTGGGCGGCGGCTTCGTCGATCTCCGAATCAAATTCGGCACTCTCGGCCAGGACGATCACGCCATGCTCGGAGACGGATAGAAAGCCTCCGTCGACCGCGATGCGCAGGTCGTCCTCATCGTCGCGCTCGACGCGCACCATCGCGTCGTCGACCAGCTTTGCGACCAAGGGAATGTGGTTGGGCAGGATGCCGATCTCGCCTGACGTGGTGCGGGTGAACAGGAACGTGCCATGGCCCGACCAGATCTGTCGATCGACGGCAACGATGTCGATGTTCAGTTCGGCCATCTCACATCACCTTTCGGTGCGGGCAGGGCGCTAGTCATCCTTCTTCTCGCCCCCGTCGGACTTGCCGCCGCCCTCCAGCTTCACACCGTAGCTCTCGGCCTTCTTCGCCAAATCGTCCAAGCCGCCGATCAGGAAGAACGCCTGCTCGGGTACGTGGTCGAATTCGCCCTTCGTCAGCCGGTCGAACGCCTCGATGGTCTCCTTGAGCGGAACGGTCGAACCGGGCTGGCCGGTGAACTGCTCGGCGGCCATCATGTTCTGCGACAAGAAGCGCTCGATGCGGCGGGCTCGTTGCACCAGCTGCTTGTCCTCCTCGGAGAGCTCGTCGATACCGAGGATGGCAATGATGTCCTGAAGGTCCTTGTACCGCTGCAGGATTCGAATGACTTCCTGCGCGACACGGTAGTGCTCATCGCCCACGATCGCGGGGTCGAGGATCGTCGAGCTTGACGCCAGCGGGTCGACCGCCGGGAAGATGCCCTTCGAGAACACATTTCGGCTGAGCTCGGTGGTGGCGTCGAGATGCGCGAACGTGGTCGCCGGCGCCGGGTCGGTGTAGTCGTCGGCGGGCACGTAAACGGCCTGCATCGACGTGATGGAGCGGCCACGCGTCGAGGTGATGCGCTCCTGCAGCTCGCCCATCTCGTCGGCCAGCGTCGGCTGGTAGCCCACCGCGGACGGCATGCGGCCGAGCAGCGTGGACACCTCCGAGCCGGCCTGGGTGAACCGGAAGATGTTGTCGATGAACAGCAGCACGTCCTGGCCCATCTCGTCGCGGAAGTACTCCGCCATGGTCAGCGCCGACAGCGCGACCCGCATACGCGTGCCAGGCGGCTCGTCCATCTGACCGAACACCAGCGCGGTGTCCTTGAGCACGTCGGCCTCACCGAGCTCGACCCACAAGTCGTTGCCCTCGCGGGTGCGCTCGCCGACGCCCGCGAAAACCGAAGTGCCGCCGAAGTTGCGGGCAATACGGTTGATCATCTCCTGGATCAGAACGGTCTTGCCGACGCCCGCGCCGCCGAACAGGGCGATCTTGCCGCCGCGCACGTAGGGGGTCAGCAGGTCGACGACCTTGAGGCCCGTCTCGAGCATCTCGGTGCGGGCTTCGAGCTCGTCGAAGGCCGGCGGCTTGCGGTGAATCGGCCAGCGGTCGAAGTCCTTCCCGTAGCCCTTCTCGTCCAGGCAGATGCCGAGGGCGTTCCACACATGGCCCTTCACCCCATCGCCGACCGGCACCGAGATGGCACTGCCGGTGTCGACAACGTCGACGCCACGGACCAGTCCGTCGGTCGGCTGAAGCGAGATGCAGCGCACCAGGCTGTCGCCGAGATGCAGCGCCACTTCCAGCGTCAGCGTCTTGGCGAGTTCCTCGAACGTGACCTCGGCATGCAACGCGTTGAAAAGTTCGGGCACCGACCCGCGCGGGAATTCGACGTCGACCACGGGACCGGTCACGCGCACGACTCGACCGTTGGTGTCCTTCTTCGTTGCCGTGTCCGTCTTTTCGGCGGTAGCTGTCATCTCTTCTTCCTTACTAAGGGGCTAACGGGCGTCGGCCAGCGCATTGGCGCCGCCGACGATCTCGCTGATTTCCTGGGTGATCTGGGCCTGCCGCTCGCGGTTGGCCTCAAGGGTGAGGGCCTTGATCAGGTCGTCGGCGTTGTCGGTGGCCGACTTCATCGCCCGCTGACGCGATGCCAGCTCCGATGCCGCCGACTCAAGCAGTGCGGCATAGACCCGGGTTGCCAGGTACCGCGGCAGCAACGAGTCGAAAAGCGTTGTGGCGTCGGGCTCAAACGAGTACAGCGTGCGCGGACCGGCATCCTCCACGTACTCGACGACCATCGGAGCGATGCGGTGCGCGACCGCCGACTGCGACATCATCGACTTGAATTCGGTATATACGATGTGCAGCTCGTCGACGCCGAAGACACCGTCGGGTCCGGGGTTGTCGCCCTCGTCGTCGGCCCCGGTGAGGAAAGTCTCAACGAGGGTGGAAGCGATCTGCTGAGCGTTCTCGTACGTGGGTTGCTCGGAGAACCCGCTCCACGACTCGGTGATCTCCCAGTTGCGGAACCTGTAGTAGTTCATCGCCTTACGACCCACGGTGTAGACGAGCGGGGTCTTGCCGTCCTTGCGCAGCAGGGAGAACAACTCCTCGGCGCGACGGAACACGTTCGAGTTATAGCCGCCACAGAGGCCGCGGTCCGACGTGACGACGAGCACGCCGGCCCGCCTTGGGTCCTGACGCTCGACAAGGAGCGGATGGTCCAGCGCCGCCTCGGCCGCCAGCGTGGTCAGCATCGTGGTGATCTCGAAGGCGTAGGGACGGGCCGCCCGAAGGCGGGTCTGCGCCCTGCCGATGCGCGACGTCGCGATCAGCTCCTGGGCCTTGGTGATCTTCTTGATCGACCCAGCGGATCGGATCCGTCCGCGTAACTCGCGAAGTGTGGCCGCCATCGTTGACTACTTGTCCCTCGGTGCGGGCTTGAGGACCTTCACCGATTCTTTTGCGAGGTCTTCCTCGTTCAGCGGCGCGACATGCTCGTCGGGCACGACCGAGCTGCCGTCGGAGGCGGCGAAACCCTTCTTGAACTGGTTGATCACGTCGACCAATTTCTCGCTGAGTTCGTCGCCGAGCTTCCCCGTTTCGCGGATTTGGGTGAGGATGTCTCCCTCCGAGGCCCGCACGTGGTCGAGGAGTTCGGCTTCGAACCGGCTGACATCTTCGACCGGGACGGAATCGAGATGGCCCTCGGTGCCAAGGAAGATCGAGATGACCTGCTCCTCGACCGGTAGCGGCCGGTACTGCTTCTGCTTGAGCAGCTCTACCAGCCGGGCACCACGCTCCAGCTGCGCCTTCGAGGTGGCGTCCAGGTCGGATGCGAAGGCGGCGAACGCCTCCAGCTCGCGGTACTGCGAAAGATCCAGCCGCAGCGACCCGGCCACCTCCTTCATGGCCTTGATCTGTGCGGCGCCACCCACCCGGGACACCGATACGCCGACGTTGATGGCCGGACGCACACCCTGGTTGAACAGGTCGCTCTCCAGGAAGCATTGACCGTCGGTGATCGAGATGACGTTGGTCGGGATGTAGGCCGAGATGTCGTTGGCCTTGGTCTCGATGATCGGCAGTCCGGTCAGCGAGCCGCCGCCCAGCTCGTCGGACAGCTTGGCGCAGCGCTCGAGCAGCCGCGAGTGCAGATAGAACACGTCGCCCGGGTAGGCCTCGCGGCCGGGCGGACGGCGCAGCAGCAGCGAGATCGCGCGGTAGGCCTCGGCCTGCTTGCTCAGGTCGTCGAACACGATCAGTACGTGCTTGCCGGCGTACATCCAGTGCTGTGCGATGGCCGAACCGGTGTAGGGGGCAAGCCATTTGAAGCCCGCGGAGTCCGAAGCCGGCGAGGCGACGATCGTCGTGTAGTCCATCGCGCCGCCCTCCTCCAGCGTGCGATGCACGGCGGCGATGGTGGTGCCCTTCTGCCCGATCGCGACGTAGACGCAGCGGACCTGCTTGTCGGGATCGCCCGTCTCCCAGTTCTGGCGCTGGTTGAGGATCGTGTCCACGCAGACCGCGGTCTTGCCGGTCTTGCGGTCGCCGATGATCAACTGGCGCTGGCCGCGGCCGATCGGGGTCATCGCGTCGATGGCCTTGATGCCGGTCTGCAGCGGCTCCTTCACGCCCTGTCGCTGCACCACCGACGGAGCCTGGATCTCCAGCGCGCGACGGGTTTCCGCCTCGATGTCACCGCGGCCGTCAATCGGCTGGCCCAGCGGGTTGACCACGCGGCCGAGAAACGCATCGCCGACGGGCACCGAAAGGACTTCGCCGGTGCGCTTCACCTGCTGGCCCTCTTCGATCTTCTCGAAGTCGCCGAGGATCACGGTGCCGACGTCGTGCTCGTCGAGGTTGAGCGCCACGCCAAGCACGCCGCTGGGGAACTCGAGCAGCTCCTGCGTCATGACCGAGGGCAGGCCCTCGACGTGGGCGATACCGTCGCCGGCGTCGATGACCGTACCGATCTCCTCGCGCGCGGTGTCGGCGGTGAAACTCGAGACGTACTCCTCGATCGCACTCTGGATGTCATCAGCGGCGATGGTCAACTCTGCCATGGGTTTTCGTCTTCCTGCTGTTACGGTTCGGGGTCTGGTCGTTCGTCGGTCAGTCGGGCAGCTTGGTCTCGGCGGCAGCCAGTTTCTCTGACAGCGTGCCGTTGATCACCTCGTCGCCGACGGCGATGTTCAGCCCGCCCAGCAGCTCCGAGTTGATGTGCAGCTGCACGGAAACGGGGTGCCCGTAAATGCGGGCCAGTACGTCTGTCAGCCGGGCCCGTTGGGCGTCGCTGAGGTCGGCCGCGGCGCTGACATGGGCCACCACCTCACCTCGGCGGGCCACCGCGATCTCGGCCAGATCGCGCACGGCCTCGTCTGCGCGTTCGCCGCGAAGCAGCTCTACCGTCTGCGAAAGCAGCTGAACCGTCGTGGTGTTCACTCCGGAGCCGCTGTCGAGGACATCGCGCAGCAGCTTGACGCGGCGCTCGGCAGGCACGCTGTAGTCGCCCAGCAGGTTTACCAGTTGCGGCTGCGCATCCAGGATGCGGCCGAACCGGAAAAGTTGTTCTTCGACATCGGCTGCCACGTCTTCGCGCTCCGCGCGAACCAGCAGCGCCAGCCGCGCGACATGTTCGACGGCGTCGACCAGGTTGGCATCGGAGGACCAGCGTCCCGACACCGCGGCCTTCAGCACCTCCAGCGCCGTGTCGCCGACCTTGCCTTCGAGCAGCGTCTCCAGCAGGTTCAGTTTGGCCGACGGGTCGTCGGCCGGGTCGGCGAGATGACGGGTCAGGACCGACTCCCGCGCCAGCAGTTTGGCGACCGAGGCCAAATCATCGGCCACCGAAGACAACTGGTCGGGTCCGAGGTCGGCCGTCACCTCGTCGAACGTCGCGACCAGCGCCGCCAGCGACTCCCGGCTCGCCGGGCGCAGTCGTGCGGTCACCCGGTCTCCGATCACCGCTTCGGACGGTGCCATCGCGTCGAGTTCGTCGATGAACCTGTCGACGGTGGCCGACTGCGCGGCGGGGTCCGAGACGTGCTCATTGACCAATTCGCCCGCGCGCCGGACGGACTCGGTGCCGAGGTCCTGACGCAGCTGGCGAAGCAACTGGGCGCGCATAAGCTGAACCTGCTGGGCGCCTTGCACTTTGATGCGCTCGACCTCGGCGTCGGCCTGGGCATGCAGCTGCACGACGATGCGCTCGGCGTCCACCCGCGCCTCCTCGATCACCTGCTTGGCCTCGGTCTTGGCCTGCTCGAGGGCCTTCTCGTGCGCCTTCTCGGCCTGGACCAACCGCTTCTTGGCTTCGGCACTGTCCGCCAACTGCTTGCGCACGTTGTCCTGCTGGTTCGTCATCAACCGGCGCACCGGCGGGATGACGTAGCGCCACGCGATGTACACGATGACCGCGAACCCGACGAGCTGACCGATGAATGTCGACATTGCGCCTACCGCCTCGAAGCCGATGTGGCCGTGTTGATCTCGACGCCCAGCACTCGGCTGGCCAGCGTTACCGACAGGGTTTCCACGGACGACCGCAGGTCGGGCGCGATGCGGTCGGCCTGCTGCTTCAGTTGGTCACCGGCCTGCTGCATCGTCGATGCCACTTCGTCGGAGGCCCGGCCGCGCATATCCTCCAGGACCTTCCGGCCTTCGGCTCGCGCCCCGTCGCGAAGTTTCGAGGCTTCCCCGCGCGCGTTGGCCATCTCGGCCCGGTAGTCCTCGTCGGCGGCGGAGAACTGATCGGCCGCCTTGCGGCTGTCCTCGATGGTCTGCTTCACCATGGCGTCGCGTTCGCGCAGCACCTTGGAGATCGGCGGCACGACCCACTTGCCGATCACGCCGAGCACGATCAAGAAGATAATCAGCACGACGAAGAAGGTGCCGTTGGGCACCAGGAAGTTACTGGTGCCGCCACCTTCCTCGGCCGCCAAGACGCGAACGCTCAGGTCAACCATGCCGGCGAACTACTTGACCGGCGTGGCGAACACAAACAGCGCCATGAACGCCAGGTTGATGAAGTAG
>Ga0073928_10004670_pt1 | contig 20002 bp, 32 predicted proteins | sample PaiPotPPA55metaG_FD_76969 | JGI IMG/M metagenome (GOLD analysis project Ga0073928, IMG submission 76969) | Iron sulfur acid spring bacterial and archeal communities from Banff, Canada, to study Microbial Dark Matter (Phase II) - Paint Pots PPA... ...
ACTCACTTTTGCGAAGGGCCCTGTATGCGCTGTCTAAGGATCAATACGCTTTGTGGACGGACCAGGCGTCGAGCTTGTGTTCGTGACAATAAGTTACCGGCTGCAGTTCATGGCCGATAGGTGTTGACGAGCGTCACCCGCTACATCTAGAACCGCGCCACCGAAAAACGCAGGCCGCGGAAGTACCCCATCGTACGTCGCGCGAGTAGAGTGCAGCGGCATCGGAGATAGTGCCATTGCGCTGGCAACAGATTTGCGAGCTGGAAAGCTGCTTCTGCATTCTCTAGCGACAAGATGGTCTCTGTCCCAGAACTGGACGGCCCTTGGGTCAGAGATTCGAGCTTGCACCATTCCACTTGGCAGGACAGAGACCTGTTGCCGAAGGACGAGGTTCTGCAGCACCAAACTGCCACGGCGGCGAAAGAGGCGAACCATGACTCCGAAAGAGAGTCGGCAGAAGCGGAACATGGGCGAGGTTATAGCAGATGCACGGGTTGAGGAAGCAGTGGAAGCCGTTGATTTCGCAGCCCCACACAATTTTGGCGAACGACAGAGGTGACGGTGGACCCTTGGGTCGTGCTCACCGTTTATGGAGAGTAATCTCGACTCGCCGGTTCTTCTGCCGCCCTTCCGGGTCGTCGCTTCCGTTGGGCTTGGTATTCGGCGCAACCGGTTTGGTGTCCCCAAAGCCGTGCACCGTGAGTGGATTCGAGGCACCGTGTGCCACTAGCCACACCTTCACCGAATCCGCGCGGCGTTCGGAGAGCTTCCTATTTCCGCGCGAGGCTCGACGCAGATCCACTTGACGCGCAGAAGGAGGCCGCTGCCGCTCCTTACGTCAAAATTGCCCCCCTCTGAGGCGAGTGTAATTTGTCCAATCGGGTTGCTACGACCGGCATGGACAATTGTCAGATCGGGGAAGCCATAGGTTCCACATGCGTCGGCGGAGAAGACCCACAGAGCTTGTAGATGGTCACTGCCGCTGAGATCGCCACGGCACTTCGCGCCAGGTTTGGACGCGATCCGCACCAAAACGCCGTCCGCTGTTGGCGTTCCTACCACTTGCAATCCCTTCGCCACTGGTCCACCGCCCCGGTAGACCACATCACCCCCGATCTGCTCCGTAGTCCAAGAATTTTCTGAGGTTCCGCGATCGGGACCAGTCTTCGGAATCTGTGCCTCCTCGACCTCCATCATGGATGCCAACGCCCGCAAACTTGTCGTTATGTGTACTCTGCGCTTTGAATATTCCAGCGTGTCAAACTGAAAAGAGAGTTGCGCTCCATGTTCGGCCGTCGGCGGCGTCACCTCGATGACGTGGCCGATTATTTTGGAGCCAGCATGAATGGAGGATCCATGAGCCAGCGGCACGCCTTGCATAATCCTGCAAGTAATGACCTGTCCCTTCTGCATCTTTCGTGAGTTCAGGGAGGATTTCAACTCTAAGGGCAGTATGGTTCCACCCGGTATGCCGTCCTGAGCGAACAATCCGGGCGACACCGCCAGAATCGCGAGGAACAACACGTACTTCAAGATCTCTGTCTCCTCTCTGCGGACACTCGGGTCCAGTTTTCAGTGGTCCTTCGAGAAGGTGGGACCTGTGATGTCGAAACCACCGGTTTGAGTACCATGAAGGTGCTGAGGGATGCCCAGAACTCCCCTTTTAGCTGGAACGGGGAAAGGATCCAGCCTGAGAAGACTGGGTCCGGGGAAAGTCAGCATGATATTCGGGTATGAATAGACGAAGAACTGTTGTGTCGAGAGCAGCGGTTTGAGCGGAACGACCCGTGTGTACGGCCGCAAGGGCCAGAGGAGGGCAGGCATAGGCGCGGCGCCAGCGGGCGTCGGTCGAAAGATCGTCGCAGGTGTTTGCGGACAGGCCTGCAAGTTGGAGAAACACCACTGCTGTTGCGCATTCAGCGCAATAAATGAGCTTGTCATAAGCACGACTACCAGGGCTGCCTTCATCGGAGACCTCCAAGTGAACACGCCAGAGACAGCTACGAATGATGCTAAAGTCCTATTCTTAGTTGAGCTTAACCAGCAGTACGCAAGGGTGCGAATTGCGCTGGGTTTCGAGTTTGTTGATATCAATGGGTCCCTCTTTGTTTCTTATCTTTTGCTTATCTTTGTCAAACAGCCTGCAGTCCAAGGCTTCCCATGCAGTACATTGATCTAGCAATTTCAGTCACCTGGGCTGTTCAAGCTCTACCGAAACGGAGTCCCCTAACTGTGCGTCGTGAAGATACACGTCGAAAAAGCGCAGGAGAAATGGGGTATGTTCTCCTACGCCAGCAAACAAAAGAACCGGCAACTCTGGCTTGATGCGTTTCATTTCAGCTCGTATCGTCGTGCCAGTTGCATCTGGCAAGTCATACTCCAGCAGGACTCCATCGACCGGTTCTGCGGCGAGCATTTGGAGAGCCTCTGCGCCGCTGTCGGCGACCGTGACTTGATAGCCGACGGCCTCCAGCATGTATTTCAGAGCAGCCTTGTATTCCGGTTGATTCTCGACGCAAAGCACTCTTGTTGGGTTCATAGTATTCTCCGGCATGGCGAGGTGGCCGCGCTTCCTCTTCGTGTTCTAACCCTTGCATGTAGTTCCTGAATGATCCGGAGCAAATCGTTGGGATCTCTCGCAGCGATTGCCGCGTTGCAAAGCTCACGCCTGTCTTTTTGGCGATCCTCAGCCATGGTGTATTCTCCTCGGTTTCGAATGCGGTTCCGCGAATGCGAAACACCGCTTGTCCGACAGCGACGGGCCAATCGGGGGGGCGGCTGCTCAAGGGAGAGCCACGCCGCAAAAGCGTTAGAAGAATTAGCTGGCGGGAGGCGGTCGGTTGTAATGCAAACCGTCTGTCACTATGTCGACAAGCGGTTCAGAAGTGTCCGTGAGGTGAGGCGATCTGCTTGGCGGCGGAGTCGTCAAAATGACGCTGGCGCGTACCATCCATTGGGAGTTTTCATAGTCAAAACACAGTCGATGACCATGCCCGGCCGGCGCCTTAACGTTTGCGTGGGTGGAAGTTATCGAAAAGCTTGGCGGGACACTGCGTGAGAGCACCAAACCAAGAGCGGTAACACACAGAATGGCAGCCCGGCAAAGAGTCAGACCTTTACTGCCCTTCGAGAAATCTCGGGCACGCGACATCTCTCACCTGGGATAACTAAATTATTCTACCTCACTTTTGGTAAGCGGCCGGTAGGTATTATTATGCGTGCTGCGATCCGGAGCCTTGAGACTCTGGAAAGCGCGGTATAGTCTGACTTCTGGGGGCGAGCCGGAAATGACGAACAGTTCAGCTTGGAGCTTGGATGCCCGGATGCTCTCAATATCTCGAAGTCTCGTCGTCCTCATGATCCCTGTGTTGGTGGTGAACCTGGTGACACGAACATTCCATCGGGAGATCACCGACGTAGTGACCGTCGACTCTGGCTCCTCGCATAGAATGCGACAGCACTTGGATCGGGACGCAAACTCTTGGGTCGTTCCGATTCTTCCAGTTGAGATCCGGCGTTCTTGCCGCCTTTGCGTTCCCGCGCCCTCCCCAACTCCTTCGTTCAACGTCGTTCCGCGCCCGTCTCTTTTCGCTCGACCTCCCCCGTCTCGCTGACTGTGTTGGCGTGTCCAGCGCGGGTCTCTGGAGCGATCGGACCAGTTGTGACGGGATGTGCTTCCGGAAGATGCGATGGAGCAAAGATCCCCGGGAGGTCGAGATGAAGCGAGTTCTGTTGCTTGCATTGTTGATGGTGTCGGCGGTGGTATTCACCATGGAACGAGAGCGCATGTATCTGGTATTTGCCGCTCTGGCATCAGCAAGTCTGATTTACAGTTTGATCCGTGAGAGACGGCGGCCTGCTATCGTTCCAACGGCGTGCGAGGATGCTGTGTGGAACGACGCAAGGCTGGGTGGCGTCCTGGCGTCCGCGCGGGACGATCATGGACAGGTCAACAATGCCGCTTAAAGGAATGGCAAACCGGAAGCGGGTACGAGACTGAAAATCTCCCCAAAAAGGACTGTAAGCGTTGCAGGCGGTCATGGCGCTCGCGCGACAATGCCAGCAGGGCCCGATTCGAATCCGGACTATAGCGTCCGAAGGAGATCTGCCGGCAAAGTTTCTCGAGCTGATTTTTCTCGAATACAAGGACGCCCGAATCGTAGAGAGTGTGCGCGGTGAAAGGGGAGGCTACCAACTCTGCCGCCCCCTCGGAGATTCGTCTCAGTGAAATTATCCGTTTGGTCGACGGTCCCCTGTCACCATTCGGGGATGCGGAACAGCGCAGGAGTCTCATCGCGAGCGACGCAGCTCACCGCAGACTCTATTGGGTGTTCTTGGACGTGCGTTATGCGGCCGTACACATACTGGAAAGCACCAAGCTAGCCGATATCATCGGGGATCAAGAGGCTCCCAAGACTGGAACCGCTAGGACGGCGGGGGCCTTTTATTCAACTTAGCAGAATGCGGACGCGGTCGTCAGAAGAACACACGCTAATGCACGGTCTTCCCACGTGAGTCAGCAGAACGAACGCTGCCACGTTTTCGCCCCCCACTTCAAGTATCCCATCAGGGTGCGCAGATTGTCAGAACGGGACACGTCGCTTCCACAATGATGTGAAAGGCCGGCCCAGTTCGGAAGTGCATGGCAAGACTTGAGTGGTGATGAACTCCCAAGACAATTAGATCCACTTTCCGCTCGCGTGCGTGTTCGATAATGCGTTCACGAACCTTACCGAATTCTACGAATGTTCTTGACCTGAAAAGAGCTTCGGCCTGTTCGGGGATGAGTCCGCCGAGAACGCCAAGAAACTCTTTCTCTCTTTCCGTGAGCAGTTCGTGCTGTCCGAGGCTGCCTTCCGAAACGACATGCATCACGTCGATATCACTTCCAAAGGTCTGCGCCAAAGCGAAGGCATACGAGGCAGCGTATGCAGCCGCCGAGGAGAAATCAGTCGCGTACAGGATGCGCCGAAACGATAGTCTGTCAGGGGAGGGTCCTGCAACGCGAGGACCGACCGTCAAAACCGGGCGGTGTATTGTCCGCAGGATGGATTCAGCAACCGACCCGATAATGTGCCTCTCTGTTGCCCCTCCACCGTGGGTGCCGAGGACAATGAGAGCAGGCGCGTGCTCTTGCGATACGCTGTCAATCACATCTATCGGACGACCCTGGCCGAGAACACTCTCTGACTTTACTGCGAACCGTGCCAGTTCTTTTACTGTTTCGGACAAGAGATGTTCCAGGCGTTCGCGCTGCATACTTCGTACGTGTCCCAATGCCTCGACTTCCAACGCAGGCTGTTGCAGCACGAAGGCATGAGCCACGATCAATTCGGCGCCGTAGTGCTGCGCCAGGAGGGCGGCATATCGTCCGGCCACCCGATTGCTCGGGGAAAAATCAGTAGCCAATATGACCGAGCGGAACGATTGAGCATGATTTTGCTTCGCCATGTCGATAGTGTTTCAGATCCTTTCGGTTACGTCTTGCTCGGTTCGCGACTTCCGGTGGTCTTGTGAGGGAGCAGGGCCCATTCCTGCCCATCTTCTGTAATCAGATCGTAAAGGCAAAATGTCTTCTTGCCAGACGGAAAAGCTTCCTGAACAGGACAATCGGTCACCGCGACGCTTGACTGTGGGCAGCGGCCAGGTCAAAAGCAGAAGGCGTAACGTGATTAGCTTCCGTGATTTGGGTCAATAGACCGTGAAAGAATGACTCCACAACAATCCGTGGCCATTGAACGAAATCAAACCCTACAACAGTATTCGCTAAAGCATGATCGCTCAGAGTCAACATCCTTCGGCAGACGGAAACCGCCCACTCAATTGCTTGCCACAATCACATTCCGGCGCGGAGAACGGGGCATTCAGCTTGCACGGCGTGGGGACTCGTCTATTGGCCCAACGAAGTGGAGTGAACGGGCAGGATAGCTGACGTTTCAAGGGCGTCCGCCGATGCTGCGCCCCCGCCGAACTCGTGTGCACCCGATCCTGTCGATTAAGGATTAAGCTCATGTTGTGCGTTGCTGAAACCCGTGTTTGCCTGGAACAAACTGCAAAGGCTCGTCGGCATCATGTGCGTCGTAGCGGTGCTGGCACTGGCTGCGTGGGTAGTATTTCGCACATGGCCGCGTCAGTTGCAGATTCGCGTCGGCGGATATCCTTCGGTCGAGGTGGCAGACGGCAGACTGCGATTCCCGTTTCCTGCCAAAGCAATACTCGCCGAGGTGGGAAACTTTGACAACGAATTATCGGCTTACCTCTGGTTCGACTACCTTCGCAGTCGTCTGCTGGTTCGACCGAGGGAAGTTCTGCTGACGGCATCTGAGAGGTCCGGCACGCCCTGTTACCGAATCTACCTCGTCCTGCCGAACAACGCCGTCGAGGTAATTCCGTTTCTTGCCGATCTCAAAGCAAAAGGATTTGTCACGGAGTCCGTTCTTGTGTTCTCAACATCGACTTCGATCCAATATGACCGCAGTCAGACCTCGGTTTTCGTTGCGGCATATCACCGACCGGTACGGCGAAATCTGGAGGAAATCTCAGCCCAACAGCTAGTGCCTTCCGTTGCCCGGTTCCTGATTTTCAAATCGAGAACGGATCCTCGGGTTCGGTCGGGAGCCGAAGAGGAGGCTCTCAGCCGCGAACAGGCGACGGAGCTAGCTGCGGACATCATCGCCGTGGCGAATTTCTATCAGTTGCCCCTTGACGTATTCCTCGGCATTGGCGCCATGGAAAACAACTACTTGAGTGTTCGAGGCGATCTCGAACATGCGGTGTGGAAAAAGAAACCAGCCAAGGACGACATCATTCTGAGGCGACGACGGCACAGGGTGTTGGTCAGCGACTACTCCATCGGAGTATGGCAGCTCACACGGGAGACCCTGCGTTATGTCCACAACCTCTACTTGCGGGACAAGCGTAACTACTCGCAACTCCCGGAAAGACTCAGGCCGCCCAAGGTGTTCGAATTGGACCTCACAGACTCGCATGTGCTCACCACCTATGCGGGTTTGCTGCTGCGCGATCTGCTAGATCACTTCGACGGTGACGTTGAAAAGGCCGTAGGGGCCTACAATGGAGGTCCTCGAAGTCCAAACCTCCAATATGCAGGTGGGGTACAGATGGTGGCAGAATACGCGAGGAATATTCTGGAAAGGGTCACAGCCATCAAAGGGCGAGCTGTCGCCCGGAAATCGCTATCTGTTCGTAAGAGTCGATGACTGTCTAGAAATCTCGCCCGATCAACCATCCGACCAGCGCAAAAGGCTCGCACCAGCGCTGACATCTGTTGCAATGTATGCGTCCGAGCAAGCACAGGATTGACGGACGTGGGCGATTTTGCTGATTACTGATGTTGAGCGGCCCAGGCAGTTGGGGTGAGGGTAGGCAGGCGTCGCATGGTTGTATCGGCTAAGCCGGGGAGCACGGCCGACAGATAGTCTCGTGGCGAGATCTTCAGCCGCCGGCAGGTTTCGATGACGGAAAGTATGGCAGCCACGTTCGATCCTGCTTGTTGACTTCCTATGTGGACCCAGTTCTTACGACCCAAAGTAATTGGTCGCATCGAGTTCTCCGCCAAGTTCGTACTCAGCTCTAACTCCGGGTACTGCAGAAAACATGTGAGTTTCGTCCATTGTCCGAGGGTATATTGGCAGGACTTGGCGAGCAGCCCGCCTGGCAAAGCTCCAGCTCGTGCCGCCTCGATCGCAGTTTTGATTTTCTCCAACAATGTGGGAGCTTTCTGCTGCCGTAATTGGTGACGCTCCTCCAGACTGAGACCCCGCTCGCGCGCTTCGCCGTCCACGGCAAACAACTGATTGATCCAGGCCACGATCGGGCTTGCCACCGGATCGCCCGGATTTAGCTTCACAAGATTCGCGAAACCACGTCTTGCGTGCGTCCAGCACCCAGCCTGTACCATGCCCGATCCTCCCACCTTGTCGTAGGCTTGGTAAGCATCGGTCTGCAGAATGCCCTGAAAGTTTCTCAGAAAATGTTGTGGTCCGGCACGTTCTCTTCCCATACGGAAGTCAAAAACCGTAGCCCCTCCCGGTCGGCCGTACTGCCATAAATACGCCTGGTGATTATGTCCTCGACCATCGTGCATCTGCACATCGACCGGCGTCTCGTCGGCTTGCAGATAACTCCCTTGCACCAACTCCCGTCCCATCACCTCGACCAGGGGCTTCAGCATTTCTCCCACCTGCATCACCCAACCATCCATGGTCGCGCGACTGATTTCCACACCCGACTCCCGCTTCAGAATCACACTCTGTCGGTATAACGGAAGGTGATCACAATATTTTCGAATCAGCGTATCGATCACCACCCGGTCACTCACCAGGCTCTTGTCGATGATCCGCTCCGGCACCGGCGCCGTTACGACTCTGGCTCGCTGACAGCACGGACAGGCGCGCTTTTCACGTTTCGTCACCAGCACAAAATACTTCGCCGGTTCTACCTCTAACTGTTCACTCTCTTCGTACCCGATCACCTTGGTCGCTTCGCCGCACTTCCCACACGCCTGTTGTTGTTCGGCACAAGCAATCACCCGTTCCACCCGCGGCAAGTCCGCCGGCAGCGACTGACGGCCAGGATGTGAGCGGCGCTTCCGTTGATATCCGGCTACATCGACCGCATCGCCTTCGATCGTCGGCCGTTCGCTCTCCGCCTGTACTTCCGCTCCACTAACGCCAGGTTCCTGCTCTAACATCTCTAACTGCAGGTTCGACAACTTCTCGCTGCCGGCTCCGTATTTCTCGATGCGTCGCAGTCGTAACCGCTCTTCCAAAACCAGAACTCGTAACTCCGTGAACTGCAGCTTCTGCTGCAGTTGCTCGATGATTTTCTCGGCGTCACAAAGTGTTGCGGGTCGCATTACGAATGGGTTGGAAGCTGCACTCACGATGAGCTATTTACTAACAGAGGTGGGTTGTGGGCGTGTCCAGACAAGGGCACATCAACCAGTCGGTGAAAGTCCGACCGAGGCCAAGAGGCTCAAGCCTCGTAGCTGGGGAGGCGCCGTGGAGCGAAAGCAAGACGGTGAGGCCCTCCGACAACATGCTCAGAAAGGAGCATGCGCAACTCATCAGGTTGCAACGTACAGTGAACGCAGACGTAGCCTCGTTACACGTAAATCCGGTGGCTGAGACGGTCTACAATGCGCGAAAGCAAAAAGAGCTGACCGAAATGAGTCCGATGCGGCAGCTCTCACCGGCGGGGTATCAGCGGCGACATGGTGAGAAGGAGGATGTGTCAACTGGAGAAACCCTCGGTGCCCGGCGAAGAAACCTCGCCGCAGAGGTGTCGGCTATAACCGTGAGTGGGAAATGCAGACACAGGCATCAGGGTGACGGATCGGGTCGCAGTACTGTTGATGGGCGTGCAGCAAAACGCGCCTGGAGGGAAGGGCCCGGACCGGTGAGTACTCCGCTCGTCAAGGTGAGGCAGAGGTGAGATGACAAAGGCACCCAGTAGTCTGCAGGAGCTGCGGCGACGGATATATCGAAAGGCGAAGTCTGATCAGACGCATCGCTTTTGGGGAATCTTCGTGCACGTAACGAAGATAGAGACCCTGGAAGAGGCTTACCGTATCGCCAAGGGGAACAAGGGTGTCCCGGGTATCGATGGCCAGTCATTTGAGGATATCGAGAAATCGGGGCGGGCCGACTTTCTTACGGCGGTACGGGAAGACCTTGCAACTGGCAGGTACGAACCCAAGCCGAACCGGCGGGTAGACATCCCGAAAGGGAACGGCAAAGTCCGGACGCTTCAAATCCCTTGCATCCGCGATCGCGTGGTGCAAGGTGCGCTGAAGCTGATCCTCGAAGCCATCTTCGAGGCGGACTTCTGCCCGAACTCCTACGGATTCCGACCCCAACGTTCACCACACCGTGCTTTGGCAGAAGTCCGACGCAGTGTGATGCGGCGTATGTCTACGGTGATCGATGTTGATCTGTCCCGCTACTTTGACACGATTCGACATTCGGTGCTGCTAGACAAGATCGCGAAGCGAGTGCAAGACCCACAGGTCTTGCACCTGATCAAGCAGATCATCAAAGTTGGAGGAAAAGTCGGGGTCCCGCAAGGTAGCCCGCTTAGTCCACTGGCGGCGAACATCTACTTGAACGAGGTCGATTGGGCCTTCGACGCGATTCGCTGCAAAACGGCACAGGGACCCTATGAGGCAGTGAACTATCATCGATTCGCTGATGATATCGTCATCACCGTCAGTGGGCACTCCACCAAACGGGGCTGGGCGGAACGCGCTCTGCAACGGCTCCAAGAACAACTCGCACCGCTTGGTGTCGAGTTGAACAAGGAGAAAACCAAGGTGGTGGACACACTGAAAGGGGAAGCCTTCGGGTTTCTGGGATTCGACCTGCGCCGCGTCCGCAAACGTAAGCGGGATGGGTACCTCATCTTGCTGACCCCGAAGAAGAAGGCCCGTAAGGCAATTAAGGCGAAGGTCCGCGATCTAATCCGGCATGGGGGTGCAACCCCAGCCAAGATGTTGGTCGCGCAAATCAACGCCGTGCTTGCCGGCTGGGTCACCTACTTCCGGGTGGGCAATTCCAGTCGTGCCTTCAGCGAAGTGCGCGATTACGTGGAGATGAAGATCCGCACCCTGCTTACGCGACGGAAGCGGAAGCGAAAGTCTAGTGTTGGCTGGCGGCGATGGAGTAACGAATATCTCTATGAAGTCCTCGGTGTGTATTGGGACTGGACCATTCGCCCACTACCGGGGGTAGAGAATTTTGCGCGAAAGTAATCGCCATACTCGACCAGACGCATAACCCTTTCGGTGAAACTGACCGGGTGAGCTGCTTGAGGGAAAACTTCACGAGCAGTTCTTATGGGGAGGGGCTGGAAACGGGCCGAGCTACCACTCAGGCGCCGCGCCAGTCCCTTACCCGACAATACAATCATTTCCTGCAGTATTTATGCGGTCGGAACCAACTCCGTTGTTGTCCATCTTGCTTCGGTACCACGCCCGAGCTCGCGTCTGACTTAAGTCAATCCCACCGAGCAGCATCGCCAGTTCTTCATGGCTCAGCACCACCTTGATTCCCCCGGCTGGCGGCGTCGGCCACCGAAAACGCCCCTTCGATAATTTCTTCGCGCACACCCAAAGTCCGCTGCCGTCCCACAGGATTAGTTTGAGCCGATTCCTCTGCGCATTACAAAACAAAAACACGTGACCACTCAGGGGCTCGCATTGCAGCCGGTCGCGCACTAGACCGTACAAGCCCTCGAATCCCTTTCGCATGTCGGTCGCGCCCACTGCCAAATAAATCCGCGTCGCTGGACCGAAACCAAACACGCTACATCGTCTCCAACACTTCCACTAGACGCTGCAGCGTGGCCGCATCAAAGCCTGTGTTCACCGCGATCTCTCGCCCGCTCCGCAGCACTACCGACAAGCCGCAACTGCTGGCGCGCTCCGCGCTTGGCTTCTTGCCGCTCCATTCCACAGCCACCAGCCCATCGCCGTTCTCACTGCCACTGGCTGCTGCGCGTATCCGCTCCAAGTAGCGATTCAGCACACCGAACGTCAGACCACGGACCCGGCAAAACCGGCTCCGGCTCATACCGCTGCTTTGAAACTCGCTCACGATCTGCTCAATCTCAGCAGCCGTGCGCCGTAACTTCTGCGCCACAACTTGTTCTTCGCTCATGCTGCTTACTTCAACACAGAAATTCTGCCGCGCCTAGAATGTGGTTGGCCTGACGCTTACGTTGCAATTGCCCAGTGCAGCTTTGTACTCTTGAACCCGTGCAGCGCGGGCGACAAGGGCAGCGGTAGCCACTCCATACCAACTCGAACAAAAGCCGATTCTCGTCATGCCTTTCCGCCGATTAACACGCTTGTTCCAGGGCGACAGCCCTAACCAACTCTCGCGCTCTCGAACGCTGTACCCAAGACTTCCGTCTCAGCACCCAACCAGTCTTCTTCCGCATGGCCGTCCTCGCGTCCCGGTTGTTCGTAGAACTCGTAGGCACGCCGGCGAATCACCTCCACGTGCACCGGCGGAGAAGAACATCGTGGCTCGGTGTTTCGGGGCGATTCTTGGAAAAACACCATTGCTGTTGGGCGTGCGACGGCATGAAAAATCCAGCCAGCAATGCAACAAATAGCATCTGCTTCATACGGCACCTCGAATTTCCGCTTTTGTTACTCGTCTGAATGCGGTTTGCTGCTTCTGGCCGCGATTTTGACTGGCTCTCGGTCTTTCCGCCTCGGTAGTTGTCTCGTCGGACTCTTGAAACCTCCTTGCTTCAGATAGATTCCGGGAGGGGCAGTCTGCATGCACGAGAAGCAGATATATCATCCTGCCTGCTTCCATGTGATGTCAGCCTGCAGCGCGTCTGACGCGGACTTGAACTCTCCTTCTTGCTCAATCAATTCCTGACAACGGAGACAGTATTGTGTCCAGGGCAGCGCCTTCAGCCGTTTAGGCTGCACATCATCGCCACAACCGACGCACACTCCGAATGTGCCCTTTTTCACACGCTGAAGCGCTGAATCGATCATCCGCACTAACAGCCTTCGCAGGTTGCTCTGCTGAAACAAGTCCTCCTTCGAGAGACTCGTTATGGATGAGTCCCCACTATCCTGAGGGCAATCAGCAACGAGACTGCGTGCTTCCTCTCCTGAGCGATCTAGGAGCCGCACAGCTTCCTCACGATGAGACTCGAGTATTCGTCTGAAACGCCGGGTTTCTGCTCTGTCCATATTCCATTTCCTCCGTGGGGTGCTTGCAAAGTTCTAGCCAGCCGCAACGAACGCAGAGCTGCGGGCCGGCCGTTCGTTTTCAAAGCTGCCAGTTCTCTTCTACGAATCTAGTTCTTCAAAGACCGTTTCCGGTCTTTGAATTCCGAAGATAGGCGTCGAAGAAGCGAAGCAGAAACGGTGTCTGGCTGCCGATACCGGCAAACAACAGAACCGGAACCTCCGGCTTAGTCCGCTTCATCTCAGCCCTTACGGCGGTGGCAGTAGCATCCGGCAAGTCGTATTCCAGCAGGACACCGTCGACAGACTGTTGCTTGAGCAAATTGAGAGCCTGTTCTCCGGTAGTCGCTTCCATAATTTCGTAGCCCGCCGCTTCTAGCCTGTACTTCAGCGAGCCCATGTACTGAGAGTGATTCTCAACGCAGAGAACTTTCATTGGATTCATTTGTGTTCTCCAAACCAAAAGGCAATCGCTGAACCGCTTCTGCGAGCTCGGTCGCGATTCCGCTTCCGATATTCATCGAAGCCGAAAGTGTTGCGAGGTTTGCCACATGCTTAGTCCGGCTCACAACTCTCTGACGAGACGCGCGGTTCAATACTGCGTGCGCAGCCCTGTCCCGCGATTCCGGCCGCAAACGCTCGTAGTCCAACCCAATAGGCCAATGGGCTTGCCGCAGGACAAAAGCTCGAATGAGGTGCTAGGTAACTGGAGGGGGACGATTGTAGTGCAAGCCGTGTAACGTGATTTCAATAAACGGCTCGGAAGATTGCGTCAGGCGGGAAGATATCACCGGTGGAGGACTTGGCAGAATGGTGCTCGTGGGAGTTACGCACTGTGAGCCGTCCTGATCAAAACAGGGCTTTTTTTCGTGCGACGTCCCGCAATTGACGGTCGAGCGGAGGGCATGCGTTCGCTGAAATTCGGGAGGATCGGTACGTGCCAGTAGAAGCGCAAAAATGGCGGCACATACTAGAACAGCTCGGTGTGGAACCAGACCACCACTGCTGTTCCGGAGATTCGGCACAAGCAACATATGTACGCCCTTATCTCTACTGATGATCTTACAGCCGTTTTAGTTAGCCAATAACGTTTTTTTCTTTGCCTGCCGAGAGTTGCCCCGCTGAGCCACATCTCCTGCCAGGTCACTGGCCCGTCGCGCTCGGCTGGATTCCGTTCTCCACATTTGGGGACGCGCGTCGCGCCAAAATCCAATCGGCAAAACTCGAACGCTGGTATGGACTTGCATTGACTGGCCTTTGGGGCTTTTCCTTCCGAAATCTGATGAGCAGGAGAGCAGCATAGTCAGACATCTTGTGCCAGCCGATCCTCTCCGGGCAACCAAATTCGTCGTGCAATGTTCCTACTACTTAAGATGGAAGTCCACTGCCCCTGATGTCGCGGAACTGCTACCTTCGGACGTTTTCCCCGTACCGGGCTGCACTTATAGGCATCGTCGCTGTCACTTTGCTGTTCACGTGTTCCGCGAGCCCCAGTTTTTCGCAAGCGTCGTCTTCTCTGCAATCCACGGTCAAGTCCGAGAGAACGCATGCGAAACGGCAGTGCATGGACGATGACGCCGGACTTCAGTCGAGTGTTCCAACACAAGCATTCCAGACGTCACCTCCACCGACTTCATTTTCGCGCTTGGCACTAGCGGATAAGCCGTTCCTCCCCCTCCAGTCAAAGGGCTTCCACTACAACCGTCCTCCTCCGCTGAGCTAGCCCTTCCAAGCACTTTCTGAGCACAGAACCCAGGCATCGGGCTTGAAATTTCCTCCGCTTGGAGCACCCGCGAAGGCGCTCCATTGGGAAAGAACCGTTACGTGGAACTTGAAATCAAGAAGGCCAAAACCAATGGGATAGGTTCCAAAGTCGCTGCTTACCAGAAACCGTGCCAGAAGATGACCGAAGGCGTGGTAATGGACGGCGGGCGGCGCGGAGAACTGGTTAAGGTCTGTGCCGATCCCTGCCGGGTGCATCATCCCGATACACCCTCACCTGAGCAGGTGGCGAAAGAATGGGCTGAGGAACGCAAGCGCATCGAAAAAAGCTTCACTTCGCAGTTCTATGGTTCGGACAGTGCCCCCACTCCAGTGTTCGCTACGGCAAACAAAGCAGCCATCCCGAGGCAATTGCAGTTCTCAGTTGACTTTGAGTTTTGATGATCTTCGCTAATACGCAGCGGGTCAGCGACGCCTCTCAGGATCGTGCCCAGATCACGGGGCCACTCAGCAGCTATGTGCCTTTCTAGGCCACCCATCCGACCTCCTTCGGGGGCCGCGTACAACACGAACAGCCGCTCGGTCCACTCAGCACTCCTTGCACAAAATGCCACTACTGCTTTTTGCCACTTGACTCTGGAGCCCACTCCAGACTGTATTCTGAGTATGGGGCAAACCAAGATGGCCAAAATAGGTCAGGTTGCGCAGGAGACTGGGCTCAGCATTGACACCATTCGCTTCTACGAGAAGCAGGGGTTGTCGAAGCGCCCAACCCGCACCGAGGGAGGCTTTCGCGTCTTTGGTCCCGAAGAAATTCAAGGCCTGAAATTTGTCCGCAAAGCCCAGGAGCTAGGTTTCTCCCTAGAAGAGATTCGAGAACTCCTGATCCTGAGGGCGGATCATGTACCTGCCTGCTCGCATGTCAAGGACATGCTGGAGCAAAAGCTCGCGGGGGTTGAGCAAAAGATTCACGAGCTTCGAAGTCTCAAGCACAGTTTGAACAACGCTCTGCATCAATGTAAGCGCGGTTTGAAAACTGTCAGTCGTGGACATGATGACCGTTGCCCTGTGCTGGAGAAGATCAGTAAGGCAGCCCGCACGTAGGAGACTATATGGAGATGAACATTGAAATTTTGTATTTCGAGGGATGCCCAAATCACGGACCAGCCCTGCAACGGGTGCAGGAACTTCTAAGGGAAGAGAGCATGTCTGCCGAGATTTCACAGATCCAGGTACGCGATCCAGCGCTTGCTCGGGAGATCGGTTTCTTGGGTTCGCCAAGCGTCCGAGTCAACGGGCTGGACGTAGAGCCGGCTGCTCGGGCCGCACATGAATATGGAATGATGTGCCGCACATATGTGAGCGACGGTGGCAGAGAGGGACTGCCTTCGCGCGAAATGATCCGCCAGGCGCTTCACGAGGCTGAGTCCGGAGTCCTTGGCCACAAGCCGTAAGCGGGATATGAGAATGGTGCAAACAACAAAGGAGCCAAAGGAAAACGCATCGCGGTCCGGGCGCACGATCAGTGCCAGTCTCGCCGCCCTCGGCAGCGTGATCTTGGCATCGAGCTGCTGCTTGCCATTGGCGCCTTTTTTGCTTGCGGCCGGGACAGCGGGAAGCTCGGCGTTCTTTGTGAAACTTCGGCCGTTCTTGCTGGCAGGCTCGGTGCTGCTCGTCGCTTTCGGTTTTTATCAACGGTGGCGCGAGAAGCAGTGCCAATGCCGGCCAAATCTTTTGAGCACGATCTTGTTATGGTTGTCAGCGGTTGTCGTGCTGGCGTCGATTCTGTTCCCTCAAGCCATTGCAAACTTCGTCGCCAATCTTGTGGCCAGTTGATATGAGATTCTTTAGCGAATCGATCGGCAAATTGACATGAAGCGCAAGAGGATGATCGTTCTTGGTCTCGCAGCGGTAGCATTCCTGTCCTTCTACTATTTCTATGGTGGAGGCGCAGTTCCGAGCGGGCAACAACCAATGGTTCGCTTGAATACGTCCAATGTCGGATCACTTAGCAGTGGGTTTAACGGGTCGGCGAACTCGGTACGGGTGCTGGTCCTGCTCTCTCCCACTTGAGCCGTTTGCTTGCAGGGGGCCTCTGCACTCAACAAACTACTCGCTGAACGAAAGGACGCGGAAATACGCGTGTTCGTGGTGTGGGAACCTGTATTGCCGACCGATCTGGGCGCGCCTTCGACCGCCACGCTGAAGCGTCTCTCCGATTTGAGAGTCTCGCAATATTGGGATAAGCAACATGTTGTATCTCGGTTACTCGGAGAACGTGACCGCTCCTCGATCGTTTGGGATTACGTAGCCGTCTACCAGCCAGGAAAATTGTGGGATCAAGCACCGCCGGAACCTGCTTCTTCCGGGGTCCCCGTCGTACGCGCCATTGACAAGACAAGAGACGAGATTCAACGACTGATCCAGGCTGTTGGCAAGTAGCCTCAGATGCTTGGCGTCAGTAGAAATCGTGGGAACGAACATCGACCTGGCCGATTTCCAGTGAGCGGTTCTGTGACCTCGGGCCGTCCCCGTTTCTTGGCGAGCCCATTCACTGTCCCGAATTCCGATCACTCCGAGTGCGACGCCGGCATGAGGTTGCGTCGAGATCCCCCTCAGCGAGAGATCCACGGAAAGATAGTGGATTGGGTCAACCACTCATTTGAGGAAGGCAGCTTGTTTGTGAGTATCCGGTTCACGGACAAGACGGATTTCTCTTTGCAGTTCAGTCCCACAATCCTTACAGACAGCATCGATTTATCGGACATAAGCACCGGAAATTTTAAGAATGATTCGGGTCACGCGCCGCCGACTCTTTCAAAGCATCCGATGCCTCATTGTTTCCGTACTTCGCGAACTGTGCCAGCATTGTGACTGCATGTTGCGTAATGTTAGCGTCCGGTTTTGCGTCGTAGCACTCTTTGAGGACCGGTACCGACCGAGAATCGCCCTGAGAAGCAAGCGCGAACGCACTGGTCCAGCGCACCTCCCTCTTTGCGTCAGCCAGTGCCTTTACCAGAGCGTCAACCGCTCGTGAGTCAGTCGAGTTTGCCAGATCGTTCACCGCAGCCACCCTCTTTCTCCAGTCATCGGACGTCATTCTCCATAAAGAAAGCCAAAGCACGACCTAACCTCCGCGTCGGAATGATACCAATGGTTCGGAGTTTGTGTTCGAACAAGGGCGGTTCTGGGGTAGTGAGTGGTTGACCCAATCCACTATCTTTCCGTGGATCTCTCGCTGAGGGTAGTAAGCCGCCCGTCGCAGCGCAGCGTAGCTCCGGGCGGCTCTTTGCGTTTCGAATCCAATGTGAGTGAAGTGTGCGGCACGTTGATCGGCTTTCGTGCTGCTCTCATGCAACTTGAACGGTGATGAGAGATGTACTGCCGGCCACTCTGATCATGCTCGTGAAGAAGAACATTTCCTCTGCTCGCCAGTACGGAGGAACCAGCTAATTCGCCATGGGTTTGTGGTTCGAGCCAAAGAGCGGTTAAAACAGCGTCTCCAGAACGTATTCCTCGGCGCAAGCAGCGTCATCGTTCTTAACTGAGTTGACCCGAGAACTCACGCTGTAGCGGCGCATGGAATCCGCTTGGTATGGGTTGAGCAAATCGAGTATGTCATCGACTTGTTTGAATCCCGGATCAAGCCATCGATCATGGTCTTCACCCTTCAGAATAACCGGCATTCTGTCATGAATGTCGGACAGAAGTGCATTTGCCGAAGTCGTAATGATCGAACACGTTTCGACTAGTTCCCGCTCCGGGTTCTTCCATCGGTCCCATATTCCAGCGAACGCAAAAACTGAATCGTCCAGGAGAGTAAAGCAGAAAGGAGACTTCCCCTTACTGGATTTCGACCACTCGTAAAAGCCATCGGCGGGAATCAAGCAGCGGCGAAATTGCAAAGGGTCGCGGAAAGCAGGCTTCTCGGCAATCGTCTCGGCCCTGGCGTTAATCATTTTGTGACCGGCTTTGGTATCCTTCGTCCAAAACGGGATTAGCCCCCAATGCATCAACGAAAAAGAGCGAACGGGGCGAGCCGCGTCCTGCCGAACCACTGGCACACTCTGGCTCGGTGCAATGTTGTAGCGAGGACTCCAGTCAACGTCATCTCCCGCATCGAAGACCTCGGCCAGAATCTCCTTTTTCCGAGCGAGGCGATAGCGTCCGCACATGGAGAGAGTATATGGGAACCGATGCGACTCACGTTTCCTCCCCACGCGGCGAAGTTTCCGCGTGAAGGGAGAAACAGCAAAGCCTCAAGGGGCGATTCGAAGAATTGCGCTTTGACACCGCTACCGCCGTGTCCTCGAAACAAAAATATGCCGGGCGATTGGAAAGCCCCGCTGGAGTCTTGCAAGACTTGCTTAAGCCGCGGACTTAGGTTTCGGCTTTGTCTTGGTTTTTGGTTGTTTGCTGCGCTTCGCTGCGAACTCTGCCGCGACTGCTTTCTCTACTTTCTCGACATCCACCCGGTAACGCTTGGCGGCATCCATGAGCAGGTCTTGCGATGCGTCTCCCCGCTGATAGGCCGAGTCGAGCAAGCTGATTTCGAGCAGAAGCCGCGAGAGCGTTGCTTCGTCATAGGTGCTGATTTTCTTCATCAACACTTCCTGCGGCGGTTTGGTGGTTTTGGAGGTCTCGACCTTGTGCCGCTTCGCCAAGACCGGAACTTGGTTGTAGGACAGATGGCCGATGGTGTATTGCGCGACCGTGAGTAAGTCGGCTTTTTTCAACGGCGCAGTCACACGCTCTAACACCTTGGCCAACACGCAATGGCGAATGGTGATGGCCTGTTTGCTTTTTTCGATGCGCTTGCGTTCCTCAGCCCGTTCCTTGGCAATCTGCTCAGGTGAGGGTGTGTCTGGATGATGCACCCGGCACGAGGGATCGGCACAGACCTTAACCAGTTCTCCGCGCCGCCCGCCGTCCATCACTACGCCTTCGGTCATCTTCTGGCACGGTTTCTGGTAAGCAGCGACTTTGGACCCTGTCCCGTTGGTTTTGGCTTTTTTGATTTCTAGTTCCACGTAACGATTCTTTCCCAACGGAGCGCCTTCGCGAGTGCTCCAAGCGGAGGAAATCTGCACCAGTTGGGGTTTGGTTTCGAGCGTCTGCGACACATGCGCGTCGATTTTGGCCCGGAAACATTGTGAGTCAGTACAAGAGTCCTTGCGCACGTCGGCAAAGAGCAGCTTGTCGAATCCTGTTCTCTTGGGACAATTGCTGCACGAGCCTGCTGCGGGAACGAGGGCTTCATCCTGCTTGTCGAAAGGGGCGGACGCCAATTGCAGTAGGATGTTGGACTCAATCCATGCCGCAAGTTCGCGGACGGGGATTAGCACTTGGCTGTTGCCATCGGTTGTCCACATGCCGCGAAAGGCCGCGTTGAAGGCTTCCTGCTGTTGAGAGTCGGGCAGTTTGGCGATCAAGAGTGCATGGCCAATGGCAATTGTGTCTTTCAGGAACGCCTCAGCCACGGGTCGGATCAAATCCGCCAGCTTGATGCGGCCAAGCACATAAGCCTCGCTCTTGCCCGCTCGGGCT
>Ga0073928_10004673_pt1 | contig 19996 bp, 19 predicted proteins | sample PaiPotPPA55metaG_FD_76969 | JGI IMG/M metagenome (GOLD analysis project Ga0073928, IMG submission 76969) | Iron sulfur acid spring bacterial and archeal communities from Banff, Canada, to study Microbial Dark Matter (Phase II) - Paint Pots PPA... ...
CCTGAATCCGTCGCGCATTCAGCAGAAGGAGGCTCGGACAGAAGAAGTCGCTTGAACTTGGTTGCAGGTAGCCCTACAGTGCCGAACATCGAGAGTCGCTGCAATCAACTAAAACTCGGACATTCTCAACGCGCCCAGGAGATGTGCCGGCGGACATTTTGGCCGAGCGCAATACCCACGGCGGCAGGCTATGGGTAGAGTGCCGGAGCCAATCAAGGCGTACCGTCTATAACCGTCTATTTTCCGCCGGGCAGGATCTGTTTCGATTGCAACAACGCGATCGTGGTCACTGTGTTCGGCCCGAAAGGTTGCAGATGCGGTTTGCCATTTTAGAACATCTGCCACGGCGCGAATCGGTGGATTCTGGGCGGAACGGTATTGGTCGAACAATTGATGCAGAACGTTGATAACTATTATCGTGGGCGTGATTACCTCGCTCCAGTCGACTGGGGAAAGTTTTTTGCCCAAAACCCGGAGCTCGGCGGGTACCGTTAGGTTGGAGTTAGGGCGAAAAGGTTCGTCACACGAGAATGACTATGAAGATCAAGTTGGTTACTGGATTTTGGTTCCAGTACCAGGAGCCATAGACGAGATAGTGTGAATGTACGAACGCTACCGTTAGAAAGGCGCTTTGCGGCGGAGGGCATGCAGAAGTTCGAGATTTTCCGCACCGGCATGCTGAAGTTCCTGGAAGTTGTGCAATCCATGGCGCCCGTTCCGATGAACGGCTCGCCTCCGCTCTTTGATTTCATCCGGGACCGCCTGCAGAACAGGGATCGAAAGACCTTCAATCGCTGGGGGACACACCTTCGTGAATCCAAAGCCGAGGTTCTTCTTTGGCAAAGACGGCAAACCCGCTCCTCGCGTCGCGAGCAGCCTACCAAGTGCTTGGATTGGTGAGCTAGATGAGCTCGCGCGTGCGCAACAGGGAACTCGAATGATTCAGGTCTGGCTGTGGCAATTCCCATCTCCAAGTTTAGCGCGGCTGGTCCACCTGCTCAGAAAGGAGGTCCCGGCGGTACTCTGAGCCGTCAGTTGCCTTGATTGCTTTTTCTTTGGCAATGGCGTCGTCTGCCTTCTGGATCTGGCCCGCCTTCGCGTACAAGCGCGCAAGTTCGGAATAAGCGTCACGGTTGTCCGGCTGGAGCGCTACTGTTGTTTCAAGGTCTCGAAGGGCTGCCTGCTCGTTACCTAAACGCGCCAGAGATCGCGCACGCCAAAAATAGGCCTGGGCCCCCTTCGGATCGAGAGTTACGGCCTGATCCAGTTCTTTCTTACTATGCGCCAAATGTCCGCCCTTAAGTAGGACAACTCCCAATTCGCGATGATACAAAGCCGTGGCGGGTGCCAGCTTGATGGCTTGCTGAATGGCTGCCTCCGCCTCGTGCGGATCCCCTTGCTCGAGGTACGCCATACCTAAGAGAAGATAAGCAGGATGGTAACGAGGAGACAGTCCAAGAACTTGGTTGCAGTATTGGACGGCCTGGTCGTAGCGACGTAAAAGGAAGGAACTGACGGCCATGCGGTAGGGCACCACGGCGGTGTGAGGGTCTCGTTTGAGGGCCTTCTCCAGCTCTGTCAAGGCCTTCTCCTGATGATCTTCCAACTGGTAGACCCAAGCCAATGCGACCAAATAGTGAGCACTCTGGGGGGCACTCTCGACTGCCGCGGAGAGTTCTTTCTCCGCCGCCTCTTCCTGACCAGTTAGTGCGAGGGCCAAGCCGCGCGTGTAGGATACGACACCCGGTGCACCGCTGCTGTCGGGAACATCCTTCAAAACCGTGAATGCCTCGATGGGCTCGTTGGCTTCGAGGCTCGCCTTGGCCAGGAGCAGTTTGATGTCTGGGTCGTCCGGCCTCAATTCGTTAGCGCTTTCCAGAAGATACCGCGTTTTTTGGGGCTGATGATAACGCGCGCAGAGCGCGGCCACGGTCACAAGTAGAGGAACGTCGCGAGCCATTCCGCGCGTAGCCTCGTCAATCGTATTTAATGCAGCTTGGGTTTTTCCGGCGTCGAACTGGGCGCGAATCAGGTTCGACCACATGGCGTCATCGCATGGCGATTCTTCCCGCAGCTCAAGAAGATGCGGGAGCGCTTCCTGCGACCTGCCCGCCTCGAGTAGAACCACGGCCAGGGTGTACCGAGCCGATTCAAGCTTCGGGTCCATCGAAAGTGCCTTCTGGATCTCACGAGCGCCGAGGGCGCTATTGTGCCGCTGGAGGTAGCTCAGCCCCAGGTTATAGTGGATGGTTGCCGAGTTATTTCCCAATTCAATGGACCGACGGAAGTGGGCGATGGCCTGATCTAGTTTTCCCCCGGCAGATTCGCTCATGGCCAACAAATTGAAGTTTCTGGCGGAGGGGTCGCGTTTGACTAGGACGCCAAGGATCTCCTGTGCACGCGCAAAATCGTGAGCTTTGTATGCTTGGAGTCCCTTTTCGTTCAAATCCTGCGGAGACTGGGCAAGCCCGGAAGCAGCGTGCCCAATCAGAAGAAGCAAGAGCGGAAACGGGAGCAGGTTCTTCATGGTCCTTGCGCACGTTACTTTAGGCGCGCAATGAGTCGCCGATTCGCTGCCAAGTCCGGTAGCGCAAGGTCGAGCTCATGAATCAAACGCATTTGGTTTTCATTGAACCACCCGATGCCATCCTGGAACTGAATCAACATGCGCTTGGAGCGATATTGTTGCACATCGAGGTCCACGTCGCGATAGTTCGCTTGCCGTCGGCTGTAATCGAAATCGAGCTTCGCGTCGACGTCGTGCATTACATAGCGCAAGTTTTGAGCGTATTGCAACGTATTAGAAAAATAGTCACTAGCAGCAAACATGGGCATCGGCGGTTCAGGTCGGCCCCAGTTGCGATCGACGATCATTTGGAGGATCCCGGGAATCGAGATGTGATAGAGGTGGCCATCGGTGACTTGAGTGTTGATGTCAACAACGCGTACGTTGGGGAATTCAGCAGATTGGGTGGGGACAAAACTGGCCATCAGCTTCAGGAAAGCTTCTTGCTGGTCGCGACTCGTTGCGCGATCGAAGTACAGCGCAGCGAGGTGCGCATAGCTCATCGCGCAGTTACCGGCAGTGTTCACGAGGCGCATGTCATTGAGATTCACCGGCCCATAGTGTCCCTGCCGAACGTGGAGATATAGCGTCGCCTCGCAATGCCCGTAACTCGCCTTGTCATTGGTTCGACAAGGGCAAGGCGCTGTACAGGGGCAGCACACAATGCCCTCACCCTTGAGGTGCCAATCCGCTCCGTCGGAACTGGCGGAATAGTGCTGTGGGCCAGATAGCGGATTCTGACCAAGGGAAGCGACTGGCAACCAAGCGAGCCAAGCCAATACCAGCGTCTTTTTCATGCAGGATCCACCCTCGGGGCCTGTCGCCCTAAATAATCACGCAGCCTACCTGGTGATACCAGCTGTTCCCATAGCGGTCCAAGCGTCTCGGATCGCGCTTCGCCGGCTGCGTGGAGCCTTGTTCATCCGTGGCCCTGCACACCAATTCCGCGGCACCAAGGCGGTTCAGGTCCAACTCCGAGCGCCACCAGGCCCACTCGTAGGTTGCAGCACGGTCGATGGTGGCTGGCTGCCACGTGACCCCTCCATCGGCGCTGACGTCAACCTTGGCGATTTGACCCTGGCCGGACCATGCGATGCCCCTTGTCACTACCTTGCCGTGACGCAGGACGGCACCGTCCTCCGGACTGAGAATCAGTGACTTGACCTGGACACGCGGCAGTGGCCGCGACTCATATTCGCCTGATGGGCTCTCTGTCAGCTCGAGATATGCCATCTGGTTCGCGGGGAGCGCGGTCTTCGAAACCACAATCCGCTCCAGCCACTTCACCGCATCCATTCCGTACCAGCCCGGAAACAGCGCGCGCCAGGGTGCGCCGTGATGGCGGCTCAACGGTTGCCCGTTAAGATGGGTGACCACCATTCCGTCAGCGCACGCTCGGCTGGTTTGAATGCTCCTCGCATACCCATCTCGGCCGAACAGGTTTAAGTAGGTCCCAGTGTTCGCGGGCCGCGCCAATGAAAGCACTTCGCCCAACGACCATCCTTCCCAGATTCCATTGCTCACTTTACCGACGGTCGCGACTGGATTTCCCGCGCATTCAAGAACCGCTCCCAGTTTGCGTTTCTCAAGAGATGCCAGCCGATCAGGTGTTATTTCCTGGGGGCGCTCAACCTCCCCTTCGAGGTGCAGGAACGAGGCCCCGATGTCCGAAGGAATCTCGCCGTGATTTCTAACGTAGAAATCCTCCACTGCCGTGTATCGGCCGCGTAAGGAGCAAATGTCAAAATCCACTGTCAACGGGTGGGCGGAGATGACATGGTGCTCCGCCAAAAGTCCCCTCACCGAAATCGGAAGCGCAAGGCTAGCGAAAGCGATGAATGTGCGTCGATCTGTATAGCTCAGCCGTGGCGGACTCATGTTCGTGAGGGTGCCAAACTTTCCGCGCGCAATCCGGTCGTCCCATCTATACCCTCCACAGGAGAGTGCAGTGGGATGCGTTCACTGAGTGACGTCCAGGTGTATGCGCGTGACTCCTTTGTCGAGTATGACTTCACCCTGGCATCGTACGTGAAGTTCCGCTTGTTCAGTGGCGCTGCGAGGATGGCAATTGCCTGGCGCTTGCCTGGACCCAACGTCCGCGTCTCGCGTCACTCTGCCGCTCATCAGGCTGTCACAGAATAGGTTGATTTTCAAGAAAACAATGTCGTCGGGGGAGCCTGGCACGGAACGAAATGTCCCATGGAAGTTGTCTAGATTCGTGGGATTGTATTTGTCTCGGCCGACTCACCGAGAGTCAGGGCAAAAGGATTGCCGCCCGAGATCACTGGCAATTTCATCAAAAATGCCACTACCGGGAATCGCTGGCGCGTGACACCCCGGTAGCCCAGTTCCTCCGCGGCAAACTCTTCCAGCTGAAGATCCGAATACGGGGACATGCCTGATGTGGCGTATCGAAACGGGAGGTTGCAATCCACCGATGGCGAGCGGACCATACCCAAGCAAAGTCGACCTGGAAAACGATCATAGCGACGTCAAAAGAATGAGTTCGGAAGTAACTCTCCGGTAGGGAGCCTGTTTCACGCGGGCTCGCAACTCAAACTCCGAGACCGAGGACAAACATCCCCACGATCATCACGGCAATTCCGACGTAGAGCAAGTGGAGAGGACGTCCTTTTACGCCCTGCCATTCGTGAGTGATGAGTCCGCAGATGAAAGTCGTTGCGATCAAGATGGCGTTCCAGAGAGACCAGCCGAGTGTCGGTCCTAAGCGGCCAAGATCGTTCGCACCCCACCCGTATACGATCACCGACCCCGTCCAAAGGATCCCCATGAGCAACGCGTCCAGCCAATCTACAAAAGTTGACTGAATGACCAGCCGGCTCCAGGATTTGTTCTTTTGCAGCAACAGAAAACAGTAGCCGACGTTTAACAAGCCTCCTGCAGGGATTAACACGAGCCACATCGCATTAAGGGCGTTGTCCTTGGTTGCCCCGAGTTTCGCTGCAGCTGTCATAATAGCGGGGCAAAAAGCGTAACCGAAGTTCAGCGCAGCTGATAAAACTCCCGAAAGTATGCAGAAGGTAAGCGCCAGAGAGAAGGAACGCTTTGGACCGATCATCCCTGTGACGGGTTTGTTCTCGAGCACCTTATCGCGTCGGTCTCCGGCGATGGCGCATACCACAACGCCCGCGGTGGTCACAATGTTGCCGGCAATAACCATCAGGCCGTTGCGCTGGAAAATCATATCGGGAGTAAGAAGGACAAGCGGAATAAGGGCACCGAGCGACGTATAGAGCGCGGTACTGATTGAAAATCCTAACGCCATGCCCAGTGCGTCCACACCGAGGCCAAAAAAGACCGAACCGGCGCCCCATCCGAGTCCGAACAATGCCGCTAACATAATTTGCCGCGGAGGCACCAGCGAATAGACCTCGGCCAGCCTCGGAACGGTGGAGAGCGCCACCGCCAAAGGCAGAATAAAAAATGCGATGACTGAGAACCAGAGCCATAGATGCTCCCATTTCCATGCGCGGGTGTACTTCATGGGCAACACGAAGACACCCTGAGCTACGCCGGCGACAAAGATCCAGGCTAGACCGATTACGTAGGCTGTGGTCATCCATGAATTCTTAAATAAATGTTGCGTGCAATGCAACAATAAAGATCGTCGGCCTGTACCTCCATGGTCAACTATTTTATAGACACGACACCATACATTGGTATACTGGCGAGCGATCGCGGCGGCCGCTGAATGATCTTTGGGGCGTAGGGCAATGTTTAGACTTTGCTTCCGGCCGAGGACGAGGAGCCGAAGTTCGACAATGCAAAGCGGCGGACAGAAGCGCGAAGGCAAGCCACCCCACCGACGGCAGTGCTATCCGCGTGCGGAGCTTGAAGTCGACTTCGTCAAGACCGAGGATCCTTCCGTTGGCAGTGACGTGTCGCGCAGCGTGCGCCCCTATCTCGCGGAAGACGACTTGCCGAGTTAGCGATGCAAGAAATTCGTGTCACGATGTTGGGGATGGGCCGAGTTGGCCGCGATGTTGTGCGCCTCATTTCCACCCGTCCAGGGTTTCGCGCTGTTGCAGCCCACAGTCGAAACCCTCGTTTCCACGGAAAGGACCTGGGCGTTCACGCCGGCACGAATCCTCTGGGCATCGAGATCACCGGGGACCGGGGCAAAGCACTAGCGACTGCCTCGGATATCGCCGTTATCGCGACCACTTCATTTTTGCGCGACGTCGCCAACGACATCCGCGCAGCTGCGGCGGCCGGTCTCAACGTAATCTGCACGGCGGAAGAGTTGTTGTTTGCCTGGGTCGCGGACCAGTCGCTCGCCGAGAGTCTCGACCGAGTAGCTCGACACCACGACGTCACTATCCTCGGAGCGGGAGCGAACCCTGGTTTCATTTTTGATTCCTTTGTCCTGACCGCAACCGGCGCCGTTTGGCGCGTGGATTTCATCCGGGGACGACGGGTAGTCGACTGTTCCCATTTCAGTACCACCATCCTGCGACGGCTAGGCTTCGGGTATACCGAGGATGAATTTGCATCAGGCGCGAGCGCGGGCACGATCTATGGGCATATTGGGTTTCCCCAGTCGATTTCACTACTGGCCGCAAAGCTGGGTGTGGAATTAGATGGAATTCAGAAGCACCTTGAGCCAATCCTTGCTGAGAAACCTTACGTGATGGGTGCTTTGGAAATCACGCCAGGCCGAACGGTTGGCTTTATCCAGCGAGCGATCGGGTTCCTCCGAGGAAAACCCTGGTATCAGGCCGAATTCGTAGGTCATGCCAACCCAAGCGCTGCAGGTTTCGCGGTGATGGACAGCTTTGATATCCAGGGCTATCCGAACCTGCACTTTTCTGTCGAACCTGGATTCAACCCTCATTTTACTTCAGCCGCAGTTGTGGCGAATTCTCTGCGCCGCGTCATCGAGTCGAAGCCTGGTTTGGTGACGATCGCTGATTTGCCTCCGGCATTTCCATCGCCCGGTACCGGAACATTCGCATGAAATTAAAGAGTCGAGGCAGACGTTTAAGTGAGCGGCAATGGACGACAGCCCAGCGCGGGGGAGCGATTTGATTCACAGGCAACAAATATATTGACACTACACTTTTTGGAGTGATAGCTTGGCCGCCTTTGCGCGCGATCTTGGCGAGAATCGAAGGCTATCTTATGAGACTTTTGAACTGGAAGCTGGTCCTTCTCATCGCGTTTTTGTTTTATCCATCGCGAGATGCCGTACCCCAACAGACCGCGGACTACTTCGTCTACCAAGGACAGCCGAAGGCCGTCATCGTCGCTCCCGCCGGACCGCTTTATCAGTTTGCGGCGCATGAGTTGCAGCGCTATTTCGAAGCATTAAGCGGCGCGCGACTTGAGATCATGAATCCTCAAGAGGCCCGGCAGGCGCCGAGCACCTCAAGTTGGATCCTGCTCGGTGGGCCGGAGGCCAATGACCTCGTCAAAGATGCGGAATCGAAGAAGTTAGTCCAATTCGATGGCCTGAAGGCTGGCGGATTCATTGTCCGAAGTGTGGAGGTCGCCGGCCGGCACGCGTTGATCGCAGGGGGAAGCGATCCGGCGTCGACGATGTATGCCGCCTACGATCTCGTCGAGCACCTCGGCGCAGTCTTTCTGATTACCGGCGACGTGTTGCCACTAAAGCGCGCCAACCTGCCCTCTTCTGCCCTGGATGTGCGAAGTGAACCGGCTTTCGCAAAGCGCGGCCTCTACACGACATTTGAATACGAAAACCGGTCGACTATGTCCATCAAAGAGTGGCACCACTGGCTCGACCAAATGGCCAAACTTAAATTTAACTATCTTCACCTCCAGTGGTATCCCTACGAGCCTTGGCTTAGATACGAATATCACGGCGAAGTGAAATGGATGGGCGATGTCTCGAAGCCACAGAGCGGTTACATGCTTAGGTACCACGATTTCGGTCGGCACCGGACTTCCGAGATGGAAGTCGGTAAAGACAAGTTCAAGGCCGCTGGTATTTACCCGGGCCTTGCCCCACCGGAGTTTCAGAATCTTCGTGATTCCGAACAGGCCTTCCGAATCGCACAAACTTTCCTTACCGACATCATTGATTACGCCAAATCGCGGCAAATCGAAGTGTGGCTCGGGATTGACGCTACGTCGATTTCTCCTAATCTAGCCAAGTATACGACCCGCACCTCCAACCTCCCGTACGACCCGATCTTCGGCACCTTCATGTGTCCCGACAATCCGGTCTCGCTCGAGTTGAACGAAGCTCGCCTCAAGAGCCTGGTCCAGAGCTATCGTGCCGCTGATGGCTTCTTCATGTGGCTGCCCGAAGGCTATCCCGTCTGTAATCACAACGCCGCGGAGCGCAAGTTTTATCTGGACCGGCGTCGCGATTACTTTGGCGAAGCTGACTCACACACAGTATTTACGGCTGACATCGCATCGCACGATGACGAAATCGTTGACTCGAACAGCGGATCGATGTACTTCATCCAGAAACTGTTCGAAGCTCGCGATCGCATTGCTCCCAACGTGAAGCTGGGCATAGCCGCGTACGGGAGGCTTTACCTTTGGCCATTCATCGACAAGATGTTCCCGAAAAGTGTGCCTTTCGATGAAATGGAATCCGCTGGTGTGTGGACGCCGACCGGCGTCCCAATGGACTTGTTCGGCAAAATGCGCGGAAGGCAGAATACGATCATCAACCGCATAGACGACGACGGCAATATGTTGGGAATGCAGTTCAACGTCAACCTTTACGACAAAGATCAAGTATTGATCAGTTCTGAGAAATACGGCGTCACCGGCTTCGCTTCACAAGCCTATCGCGATCCGGAGACCGACTGGAATATCAAGTACATGTCCGAGGGCGGTTACAACGCGCACCTCACTCCCCAAGAGTTTTACAAAGACTATGCCACCCGTGTTTTTGGTGAAGGTGCCGCAGCACGGATGATGAAGGCCTTCGATACGCTCGAGAAGAATGAAGAGTTTATGGGCTGGCGGGGTCGAGGTAATTTCGGCTGCTGCGGACCGCCACCGGAACTCGAGATCGCTCATCGGTACTGGCAACAGCCGGACTACTACAGCGGTCCCGCGACTGCGGAATGGCGAGAATTCATTAGCTGGGCTCACAATCAGACGATGTACTACCAGAAGAGTATCGAGCTGCTGAGTTCTGCCCTGGCCGATTTGCAAGGTGCTCAGGCAGACGTTGCGCCGCAGTCGAATGGCAGGCTTTCTTACATGATTAATCGCACCCAAGCTTATATCCTTCATCTGCAGACTCTCGTTGCGTGGCAGCAGGCGTACATTGCTCTCGATACCGCGTTTGCCAGCAAGCCAGCAGGCATGAGCGAAGAATTCGTTCGCAATCTAGAGGCCAGCCTTGCAGGCTTCCGGGATGCTCATCAGAAGGCGCTTGCCACCGCCAACAAATGGAACGAACGGATTGACTACCCAGCTTCTGACCTGGGTGTCCTGTATCGAATCAACACGTACATGGTCACGGGAACTGAACTCGCGAGAGACCTCGTCCAGAATGTCGACAATTTTTACCACGGTCGGGATTACGTGCAACCCGTCGACTTCGGCAAGGTTTACACGCTAGATCCGGTCCTGAAGCGGGCCACTTGGCCTGAGCTGTAGCAAGGATCGGTTGCGGGACCGTACGACGGCAAAAGGGTGTCAAGTGCTATGGCCCCTACATTGGCGCGCTGGATTGCACGACCGTTGATTCGTCATTCAGACAGGATCAGGAGAATTTACTCCGATGGAGCGACGTGATTTCATCAAGCAGGTGGGAATCTATCCACTGGCAATGAGAAGTGTGGCCGCCGCTCTGACAGACGACGAGCCCGTCATTCGTCCGCAGGGCGAGCGGCAAGTACTCGACCTTTCGGGTTCGTGGCAATTGCGAATGGATCCCGCAGACAGCGGTCTCAATCGTCGATGGTTCGAAACGGAGCCTTCAAGTGTCGAGGTCCGGGCTATTGCGATCGAGGTTCCTTCGGTATGGCAGCAGTACGTGGATGGGGGCGGTGGAATTGGCTGGTACTTCAAAGTGTTTTCGCTGCCGGCAGAAGTCTTGGGCCGCGGCCTGCGGCTGCGTTTTGGAGCGGCGGACTATCGGGCGCGTGTGTGGCTCAACGGCCAAGAGCTTGGCATGCACGAAGGCGCATTCACGCCATTTGAATTCGATATTCGGCACACCGCGCGGGCCGGCGGCAACCGGTTGGTAGTCCGTGTTTCTGATGCCGGTCGCAACTTTCGAGCAATGTACTGCGGCCTGCCGGGCTGGGACACTCCCACCTGGGAACCCGTCGATGGGCTCTACTTCGACAACATCCCCGCCGGCTTTCAAGATTGGCGCGAGGGCTTTAATCACTCCGGGATCTGGCAGCCGGTTGAAGTGCTCGCCCACGACGAGGTGTATGTTGCCGACGCTTTTATTTTGCCCAAAGTGGCCTTGGGTGCGATTGAAGCGTGGCTCAAAATCGTGAATGGTACCGGCAAACCGCTCGATGTACGAGTTGCCGTCGAGGTCAAGCCCCACCAAGGATCAGGTGAACCTGCCGGCTCAAGTGACCGTACCCTACGGCTGATCCCTGGACCGAACTCGGCCACCATCAAGGTGGACCTTCGCAACGCGCGTACCTGGTCACCCGTAGACCCATTCCTGTATGTGGCCGCAGTCAGTGTCCACGAAGGGGAACGGCGGCTCGATTCTCTGCCGGTGCGTTTCGGGCAGCGGGAATTTACCGTGGGCGAAGATGGGTTTTTCCACCTGAACGGCAAGCGGATCTTCCTTAAAGGTGCGCACTATCAGAGTACCGAACCACATACGTTAGCGTTTCCGGAAAACCGGGAGATGGCCCGCCGCATCGTGGAGGTCGCGAAAGAGGGCGGGTTCAACTTCATGCGCTATCAGGGCCGGCCAACGGCGCCGTCAATTCTTGATGCCGCCGACGAACTTGGGATTATGGTTCAATCCGAGCCGGCCATCGGTGGGCTTCACGACTTTGCCGGCTCGGAAGAGCTGTGCGACCGCGAGACCCGCGAGCTCGTGGCCCGCGACCGTAATCGGCCCTCAATCGTGATCTGGAATATGAACAACGAACAGGCTGCGGGCATGAAGTTCGTCCGGCAGATGGTTCAGGCGACACGCGAACTCGATCCAACTCGCTTGATCACCGAATCAGCGGGAGGGCCGTCACATTTCTATCGGCCCTACTCGAACGAAGGCGTTTCCTACCTCACTGAGCACAGCTACCAAAACGAACCCGTTTCGGAAGGAGTCCTCGAGTACTGGCGCAAACGCGGTATACCGGGCCAACTCTATTTCATCACGGAGTTCGGCTACGGAGCCCTCGAAGATATCGACGCGGTGCTGGACAAGTACGGTCCGAATCCGAACAAACAGATGGAGGACTATCGGGGTTTCGTCGCACAAAAGCGGCAGGTAGAAAACGCCTTCGCACGCACCAACGCGCACGAAATTTTCCAGAGCCTGGCCGATCTGCGCGAAGCCGCACAAACCGTGCAGGCCAACGCGCACAAGCTAACGGTTGAGTCATTCCGCTCGAATGCCAGGTTGGGAGGTTTCAATGTGGTGCAGTTGTTCGATTCAAATTCGAACGAGTGTGACGGTTTGGTGGACTTCTGGCGAAATAAGCGCAAGAAGGCATTCGCCATATTTCAGCAATTGAACCAGCCACTGCAATTGATCGTACAGTTCAGCCCCTTGAACGCAAAGGCGGGCCATACAATGCAGGTTGACGTGACCCTCGTGAACGAGGACCAGATTAGCGGGAGCAAGACATTAGCGTTGCGCGTGACTGGCCCGACTGGGGTGGAGCTGTTTTCGAGGACGGATACCTTGGAGGCCCAACCCTGGGCAACCCGGTTGTTCAGCGGTCTGGTGCCAGTAGGGAGTGAGCCCGGGAAAGTGGTACTGGACGCTGAGTTGCGAGATGGCTCGCGCGTAGTGTTGAAGAAAACCGAGCAGTTGACGGTCTACCATTCGCGAGATTTTCACTGGCCGAGGGGGGGCTTCGCTATATTCGACCCACAGAACCGATGGCCTCGGGAAAAGCGACCGCCGGAGTTGCGGATCCATGACTACAACGCGGAAATTGACAAACCGGAGCTCGTGGTCGCCATGCAGTTCACCGCTCTCTGGCGGCAGCGCGACGAATTCCGGAAGTTCGTGCGACTCGTAGACCAGGTTCGGCGAGGGTCGACAGTGCTGTTCCTCGGAATCCCTTCCGACGGGCCGCCCCTACATCATAACCGGGGAGGGGGAAGCATCTCCAATTTCTCCGCTTTGACCGTGGGCGCGGTGCTCGGTTTTTCGCTTTACAACAATGGCGAGGCTGACGCGTGGGGCAAGTACGCCGGTCCATATGCATGGTCGGCTGGAAACAGCCGTGCCGGTTGCCCGGTGACGCGCCATCCCATTTTCCAGGGGCTCCCAGGACCTGGGCTGATGGACTGGGAGTATGGCAATATCGTCTCGGGTGAGGTTCCGGTTCCTGTTCGCCTATCCGCCGAAGATACAGGACCGGATCTCCCGATTATTTCAGTAGAGAGCGGCAGGGTGGCACTTTGCACCTACGAGCTTATAGACCACCTCGAGATCGATGGACTTGCAGAGAAGTTGTTTTCGAACCTCGTGGCCCATCTGCACCAACAGCTCCCGGCCGAGTTGCGCGCGCGTTCCCAGAGGGAGGACGAATTGCTGCAATTCCATCAAGAGCAGGTACAAGACTGCTGGGACAAGTTCCTCAGCAAGTCCGAATCAGCCTGACCTTCGGTCGATAGAGATGACTACCAAGAAATCACGTCGCAGAATTTCCATTTTCAAGTATTTTTTTCGGTAGGGGCCTCAAAAGTAGCACCATGGACAAACCCGTGGGATATGGAGAGTAAGATGAGAGAGAGTATTCGGCGGCTAGGAAAGCCCGTTAGCGGTCGCTGACACAGAAATAGGCGTTATTAATGGTGGAGACTCGAAGAGATCTTATGCGGGAAGAAGAAGTATAGTGGCCGCCCGAGGCGTCCTGCTCGGCTGCGTTTTCCTTTTGGCAGCACTGGAAACGGACCTAGTGGCTCGCGGACAGACGGAGCATCCCCTGGCTCCGGCGTTTTCGCTGACAGACATCGCCGGGAGACCCTTAAACTTGAGCGATTACAGGGGAAAAGTGGTGCTTCTTAATTTCTGGGCAACTTGGTGCGCACCCTGCCGAATTGAGACTCCACAATTCGTCGACCTCGTCAACCGTTATCGCCAGAAAGGTCTGGCGGTGGTTGGTGTTTCCCTCGACGACGAGGTGGAACCCGTGCGGGAGTTCTTTAGCCAATACAAGGTAAATTACCAGGTCGCGCTCGGCAACGAGCAAGTGTCGGAAAAGTACGGCGGCATTTTCAGTCTGCCTACAACGTTTCTCATCGGTCGTGATGGCCGGGTCTACGCCAAACATTTGGGCGCAACGGACTTGCGGATTCTTGAGGCCGAACTTCGGCAGTTGCTGTCCAGGACCGCGGAGACGAAAGTTATCGATTTCAAGTCTGCGGATGAGCATAACGCTGGTGAAACGATCGAGCCGGAAAATGCGCAAGAAATAGCTTCAGAGGTGCCAGGTACGGATCTCACCACGCTAACTGCTTCCCAGAAGGAGGCGTTCAAGGCACAACTCGAAACGCGTCACTGCACGTGTAAGTGTCAGCTGAGTGTGCTGAATTGCCGAATGGATGACAGCCAATGCAAGTTCAGTCTTGGCATAGCCCGCAAGCTTCTCGCGGAGTCTGCACTCGCTCATCCCTGAACACGAAGCGATACCCAATTAAGGGTCTGTTGCGATTCTGTTAAGTGCTGCCAAGTCAGGAGTTTTCAGATTTCGTCTCTAGCTTCCACGTTTCGGATGTGGTTTAAGTTCGCGCCTGCAACGCATTTAGAACACAAACATTTGCAAGTCGTTTTGATCGTCACCGCCGCTCATCGAAAGCTGAAGGCACTGGGTCACGCCGGATTGTGGGGCCACGGGTTATCTACGTTTGCTACGACAATTCTGGTGAATGTAAGACCGCTCAAGTCGCGGGGTAAAGGCCAACGTGCACGTCATCGGTGGTAGTGCTATTACTGTTCGCCGCTGCGATTCAAATTCCCCAGCTTACGATACTCAGGTTGGGTGTGGTCACATCAGCTTGAAGCGCTGTCGAGAACCGATTTTTCCATGCGATCAAGCCATTCTGACCAGGCTGCCCTCGCCGTATGAAGTCCCCGCCTCACTCATTGCCTCGCCATCCCGGCCGTTGATGAAGGTCAATTCCGTTTTTGACGGCGCCAAGTCTCGAAGCTTAATCTCGATGAACTCGTTGGGATATGGATTTGCCGCGGCGGGGTCGGGCTCACCGGCAAGAAATGATTCGATGATATGCCGTGTGGGCTCGAGGGCTAGATATTCGCCCGTGTATATGTAGGTCCGGCCGCCTTCCGCTTTGCTTTCGAAGCGATAGCGCCCACCTGCGCGAATGTTCGTTGAGACTTTACCCAGCCAGCGCTCCTTCGCCTTGGGATTTGTCCACGCAGAGTAAACGCTTTGAGAGGCGGCGTTTATCGTGCGGGCCAACATGATCGAATGCGCTGGTTTCGTCACGGCTGCCCTCCACGAATCGAAATGGTCGTATTGAGGTCTTTGTCGGCCTTCAGGCCGTTTTTGTGAGCTTGATGCCCTTGAAAATCAATCCAAGCCGCTTCTACGATCCTTGCAGAATCTGTTCTCCTTAAAACGTTCCGCACGATTTGTTGAACCAATCTGGAAGAGCTATTGCTCATGATCCCGAGGCCTTTTTTGAGGATCAGGGCACAGAGAAGAATATTCCATCCAAACCCTGAGTCAAGCTGAAGCCTATGAGTAGCGGGTTTTACACGATTTGGATGGGATAGTCTTCGTCGATCCCCACGACGAGCGAATAGCACGCTTTTCTGGTTCCTTGAAAACGCGCGTAGAGTTCCGGTACGGCCTGATCGGCCACGTGGAGCAAGGTGGCAGCACGGACATTACGCGGGTCCATCTGTCGTCGGAAATCTTGAGGACATGAACGTAATCCATCTTCTTAGGATCCGCACTACTGACAGGCTGTTTGGATGGGGAAGGTTGGTAGAAGCGAATCAGAACCTTGAATTGTTTCCACTCTTCCAGGACGCGGTCGACGAGAACACCTTCATCTTCCGCAATCTTGGGCATGTATTTTTGAATCTCTGATTCTAGGAAAGAGGGCGCGAAAGCGATGACGACACCTGACATCACTTCATACGGGTAGGTGCGCGCAGTAGCGTTACTTCTTGCGCCCACACGCCACCTAAGTTCTCCTTGTACGCAGCAAGCGTCGAGAACGAGGACGACTGCAAGATGTCTCCGAGATACTGGCTCAGTGCAGGAAGCTTCTCAAGAACCCGGCGCAGCTCGGGCAGGGTGTCTGAGCGAATGATAGGAGCTGTTGTCGCGCCGGCCGTCATCGCTAGTCGTGCTGAAAAATGATTCGGACCGCAGAGGCGCGGGCTATGTGTGTTACCGTTGCCGTGACGTGCGTTCCACTCCGGGCGGAGTTGCTCGGCACGCCGGCAGACGAATGTTCTGCTATGACTCTCCGCAATGTTTTGTTTCTTTGGACTCTGCGTCGGAAGGCGGGCACAAACCAGGGAATGCAACCCCCACGCCTGCAAGGCATTCGCAAGGGAAAGCCAATCTTAGCGCTGCAGAGCTCGAGTTTTGTTGCCTTTTTCCGCTCAGTTCCCCTGAATCTTGGCGTGGCTAGTGTGACTCGCGTGGAATTTCGGTTCCGCGGCAGCCGACCAGAAAGTCGAGATCTGCCCCTTTATCAGCTTGCATGACATGTTCGACGTACATTTGCTGATATCCGCCTTTTAGAATCAAAGGAGTTGGCTTCCAGCGTGAGCGTCTCCGTGCGAGTTCATCTTCAGAAACATCTAAGTGAAGCCGTCTCGCCCCGACATCCAACTCGATGAAGTCACCCTCTCGAACGAGAGCCAATGGCCCTCCGACGGCTGCTTCGGGACTGACGTGGAGCACGACCGTCCCATAAGCTGTGCCACTCATACGAGCATCCGAGATGCGAACCATGTCGGTGATCCCCTGTTTCAGAAGCTTCCGTGGCAGCCCCATATTTCCGACTTCAGACATACCTGGATAGCCTTTAGGGCCGCAGCCTTTCAGGACCATTACACACGTCTCGTCAATTTGGAGATCGGGATCTGCAATCCGCTGTTTATAGTCTTCAATGCTCTCGAAAACAACAGCGCGACCACGATGTTTCATCAGGTCTTGTGAGGCAGCGGAAGGCTTAATCACCGCCCCATTCGGAGCGAGATTGCCTTTCAGTATTGCAACTCCTCCGTGTGCCACGAGCGGATTATCGAAAGCCCGAATCACTTGGTTGTTAAAATTGGGAGCGTCCTTGCAGTTCTCCCAAATGGTCTTGCCGTTTACAGTTGGGGCGTTCCGGTGAATGTAGCCGTGCTCGCCGAGGATACGGATGGCGGCAGGCAGACCGCCAGCATAGTAAAAGTCTTCCATCAGAAATCGACCTGACGGCATGAGATCGACTAGCGTAGGCACGTTTTGACCGAGCTGGTCCCAATCTTCGAGGGTAAACGGCACGCCAATGCGACCGGCGAAAGCAATCAGATGAATGACTGCATTGGTCGATCCACCGAGGGCGCCATTCACGCGGACAGCGTTCTCAAAATTGTCTCGAGTCAAGATTTTCGAAATGCGCCGGTCTTCACGTACCATCTCGACGATACATCTTCCAGACAGATGGGCGAGAACTGATCGACGCGAATCCACTGCTGGTATGGTGGCGTTTTGCGGCAGGGAAAGCCCCAGCGACTCGACCATTCCCGCCATCGTAGAAGCTGTCCCCATCGTCATACAGTGACCGGCCGAACGGGACATGCAAGATTCCGCTTCGGAAAACTCCACTTGGGTCATCTTGCCGATTTTTAAGTCTTCACTGAACCGCCAAAGGTCAGTGCCCGAACCGATATCCCGTCCTTGAAATTTTCCATTTAGCATCGGGCCGCCAGAAACCACAATGGCGGGCACGTCACAACTTGCTGCGCCCATAACGAGTGCTGGGGTGGTCTTGTCGCAACCACACATGAGAACAACCCCGTCAATCGGGTTTCCGCGAATGGACTCCTCAACATCCATGCTGATGAGATTGCGGAATAACATCGCAGTAGGGCGAAGATTTGTCTCGCCTGAGGACATCACTGGAAATTCCAGTGGAAAGCCTCCCGATTCCCAGACTCCGTGTTTTACTCGGTCAGCCAGAGCGCGCAAGTGAGCATTACAGGGGGTAAGTTCCGACCACGTATTGCAAATACCGATCACTGGCCGGCCATCAAAAACATCTTCCGGGAATCCTTGGTTTCGCATCCAGCTACGATGGATGAACCCGTCCTTGTCGGATCGCCCAAACCATGCGGCAGAGCGGAATTTCCTTCCATCGGTGGCCATCGAAGTTTTCCTTAATTTGTTTCTTTCAAACAGTATATGTTTTACTAGTCTATACTTCTGTTTGCGGAATTAGGTTATTCCATTGAATCAACGGCTGGTTCCCGGGATATGACTTGCTCTTGAAAATCGCTCTCGAGCACAGACTGCTCGAGACGGTGAAAGCGACGAGCGCTCAAGTTGAGATGCTTGATTCCGGCTGTGCGGAATGACCGGCCCTTTTGGCTCTGAAAAGGACAAGTTCACTGTTTCGCAGACCGTGGCTGAACGAGTTTTGCCGCCTGCCGTAAGAACTTCAAGCCACAACACGATTCTGGTAAGCACCTGCTTCAGTTGTCGTGAGCAGATCAAACAGAATACGCCGAGAAATGCGGTTCATCTTTCGGAGGTTTTGGCTGGCAGTTGTTGACCAACGCTGACCCGAACAAGGAGGACGCCTTGTCCCAAATTAGGGAGACCGACGTTGGATCCGATCTGGCTACGAGCCCAGCAGTGATCTGCGGCGGACAACGTGCCTCGATAAACGGAACTGCCGCGAGATCCAGTAAGGAATCGAGGCTGGACGCGAACGGGCGCATCGAGATTTCCGGGGCTCGAACAATGATGGCCTGCGGAAGGCGCCGCTGCTTTTTTTACCAGGGTCACATTCGTAGTACCCTCTGGCCCATGCGCTTTTACAGTTCGATCCGATTATGGTGGCTGACGCCTTGCTCTTGCTGCTCGCGCCGTTCATGCGCGCCCAGAGCAAACCAGCCGCACCACAAATCGTCATCGCCAACGTCGCGATCATCAATCCCGGCACATCCTCCTTTCAGCCTGACACAACGGTAGTCATCGACGGCGATCGCATCACCACCGTCTCCACCGTCGTGCACGTCCCCATCCCAAAAAGCGCCCGCGTCATCGACGGCCATGGCCGCTACCTGATTCCCGGCCTCTGGGACATGCATTCGCAGGGGTACTAAAAAACGAGGCCCTGACTTCTAAATCAGGGGGAGAACTACGGTTATGGCATTGAAGACTACGACTTAGAGTTATCCCTAGGAAAGGGTCGGGCCATTAAATCTCATATTTACATCTTCTGCTTGATTCTTCTCTCATGAATGCAGCCGTAGAATGACCTGGTTGAAATTCCAAGTATACAATTCCTGGTGAATGATCGAATTCGTAACGACCACTTAGGAACAAACGCCACAGGTGCGACGGTCAGCACGTTACGTTTTTTGTCCGTCAGAATCCTTGGAGAAGGCCGGCCAGCAACGCGTAACGCACTGAGGTCTTTCATCGATGGTCGCTGGCCAATGAGTGGAACGCTGAAAATCGCACTCAGAATTACCCGGTCAATTTTATGCACAAAAAGGATTATCTCAGGGACCCGTACGCCGATTTTGCCCCTAAACCCTTTACACACTGGGACTACGTATTGTGCGCTGTGGCTTTCTTACTGACCGGAATCGCCTGCGTTCCGCAGATCGCCGCCTTGATCGTTCGCCGATAGGGACGGATCTTGGTGTGGACATGTGTCGTCGTATTGAAGAATCGCCCTGGGACATCGATGCAAATCGAAAATCCAAAGTACCGCCGTGAATCGTCTCAAGGCCAGCCTAAGGAGACGCTTCAATCGCTCCTGTCTTCCGCGTTGCGGTCGGAGGACAAAGAACTCGATCAAATTCTATGTGCCCTAGAAGAGATTTCGGCAATGGCCGCATCGAGTGCTCCCGACGCCGATGCTGTGCGGGACGCGCTTCGGCGAGCGGCCTCGTGTGCTGTTAAGCAAGCGTTATTAGACCGGAAACTCCGCGACCTAGCCATCACCGATGAACTAACTGGCCTGTACAATCGGCGCGGGTTTTGGGCTTCGGCGACCCACCAACTGAAAGTGGCACATCGGAATGGGCAAGACCTATTGCTATTCTTTTGTGAC
>Ga0073928_10004674_pt1 | contig 19992 bp, 19 predicted proteins | sample PaiPotPPA55metaG_FD_76969 | JGI IMG/M metagenome (GOLD analysis project Ga0073928, IMG submission 76969) | Iron sulfur acid spring bacterial and archeal communities from Banff, Canada, to study Microbial Dark Matter (Phase II) - Paint Pots PPA... ...
CGCGGCATCGTCGCTGACGACCGTGAGGATGACGTCGGCGCGCGCGGTCACGTCTGCGAGCGTCGTTGCGTGGGTCGTGCCGAGTTCGGCGGCGAGCGCCGCGGCGGCGCCCGAGTCCACGTCGTAGACGGCCGTTACCGGATAACCCACCTCGTTCAAGCGGCGCGCGATGTTGGCGCCCATGCGGCCGACGCCGACGACGGCGACGGCCGGCTTCTTCGTCTCATTCACCCCCGCACGTCGAGACCGATGTCGAGCGCGAGCGCGCTGTGCGTCAGCGCGCCGATCGAGATGACGTCGACGCCGGTAGCGGCGACCGCCGCCACCGTCTCGAGCGTGATTCCCCCGGAGGCCTCGAGCTTCGCCCGGCCGCCGGTTCGCGCGACCGCTTCGCGCAACTCGTCGACCGAGAAGTTGTCGAGCAGGATCGCTTCCGGGCAATCGGGATGCGCCAGGACTTCGTCGAGCTGCGCGAGCGAATCGACCTCGATTTCGATCACCGCGAGATGGCCCGCGCGGGCGCTCGCCGATCGCAGGGCCGCGGAAATTCCGCCGCCGAGCGCGATGTGATTGTCCTTGATGAGGATCGCGTCGTCGAGCCGCAAGCGGTGGTTCGTTCCGCCGCCCGCGCGGACGGCATACTTCTCGAGCGCGCGTAAACCCGGCAGCGTCTTGCGGGTCTCGGCGATCGCCGCCCGCGTTCCCGCGCACGCAGCGACGTAGCGCGCGGTCGCCGTCGCGATACCGCTCAGGTGGGAAAGAACGTTGAGCGCCGTGCGCTCGGCCCCCAAGATCGCGTGCGCCCGGCCATCGATCGTCGCGATCACGGTCCCAGCATCGACGTGCGCGCCGTCGCCGGCTCGAACGTCGACCTCGACGTCGGGATCGAGCAGCGCAAACGCGAACAGCGCCGCATCGAGGCCGGCGAGCACTCCGGCGCCGCGCGCGACGAGCGCTGCGTTCGCGCGGGCATTCGGCGGTACGATCGCTTCGGTCGTCACGTCGCCGCCGATGCCGAAGTCCTCGGCCAGCGCCGCGCGGATCACGGGCTCGTAGAGCACGGCCGACAACGGAACGATCTCGCGCCGGGCGAGGGCTTTCAAGCGCCCCTGGTCGCGACCGCGAGGTCGGCGAGCGTTGAGAAGGAGCGGTGCCGATCGCCCGATGCGGTGGCCGGGAAGTCGGTACGCACGTGGCTTCCGCGCGTTTCGCGGCGTGCGAGCGCCGCGCGCGCGATCAGCTCGCCGACCGTCGCCGCATCCCGCACCTCGGCGCACAGCGACGCCTCGCTGACTTCGCGCAACCGGCCAATCGCACGAACCAATCCGGCCGCGTCGCGTTCGACCCCGACGCCGTCATACATCGCCGCGCGCAAGGAATGCCATTCGCTCGGCCCGGGTTCCACGCTCGGCGCATATGGGGTAACCGCGAACGGCGCGACGATCGGCAAATCGGCGCGGACGGCGTTCGCGATGCGTTCCGGATACACGACCGACTCGAGCAGCGAGTTGCTCGCGAGGCGGTTCGCGCCGTGTACCCCGGTCGCGGCGACTTCGCCGCAGGCGTAGAGCCCCGGCACGCTCGTGCGCCCCGCGAGATCGACCGCGATGCCGCCCATATGGTAGTGCGCGGCCGCAACGACCGGAATCGGCGAAACCCGCGGATCGATGCCGTAGCGCATGCACGCCGCGAACACGGTCGGGAAACGCTGCGGGAACTCGGCGCCGATCGCCGTGCGCGCATCGAGATACGCGCGGCCGCCGGCCCGACGAACCGCGAACACGCGGCGCGCCACGACGTCGCGCGGCGCGAGGTCGCCCCGCGGATCGTCGCGCGTGATGCGTTCGCCCGCGGCGTCGACGAGCGCTGCGCCCTCACCACGGAGCGCTTCGGTTACGAGCGGTAACGGATCGCTCGGAACGTCGAGCGCGGTCGGATGAAATTGGACGAACTCGAGGTCCGCGAGGCGCGCGCCGACGCGCGCCGCGAGCGCGATGCCGCTGCCGCGCGACGACGTGGGATTCGTCGTGAACGCATAGAGGCCACCGATACCGCCCGTCGCGAGCACGACCGCCCCCGCCGACAGGCCGATCACGGCACCGCTGCGGTCGCGCAGGACGAGCCCGCAAGCGCGGTCGCGCGAGATCACAACGTCGAGCGCGACGGCGTTTTCGAACAGCGTCACCGTAGGCGACCGGTGCACCGCGGCTGCGATCGCACGAACCAGCTCGGCACCGATCGCGTCGCCGCCCGCCCGCAGAATCCGGCGGCGGGAGTGCGCGCCCTCGCGCCCGAGCGCGTAGCGTTCGGCCGCGTCGCGATCGAACCGCACGCCGAGCGAGGCGATGCGGGCGATCGCGTGCGGCGCGTCGGCGGCGAGCCGCGCCGCAACGCGTTTCTCCACGAGCCCGGCGCCCGCCGCGACCGTATCGCGGGCGTGAAGCGCGGGTGAATCGTCGTCGCCGACGGCGGCCGCAATGCCGCCCTGCGCCCACGCCGACGACGTGTATTCGCCGAGACTCCGGTACGACACGAGCGCGACGCGCAGCGGCCGCAGCTCGAGCGCGGTCATCATCCCCGCAAGCCCGCCGCCGACGACGATCGCGTCGAAATCGTTCACGCGACGGCCACGTCGCGGCGCACGGCCGTCATTCGCTCGACGGCGCGGCGCGCGGGTCCCGCAATCGCCGCATCGATCTCGATCTGCGGCGCCATCGTTTCGAGCGCACGCAAGATCTTCGGCAGCGTGATGCGCCGCATGTGCGGGCACAGATTGCACGGCTGGGTGAATTCGATTTCCGGAAACGCATCGGCGAGATTGCCCGCCATCGAGCATTCGGTGATCATCGCGACCCGCGCCGGCCGGTGCTCGTCGACGTAGCGCATCATTGCGGTCGTAGAGCCGACGAAATCGGCCGCTGCGAGCACGTCCGGCGGGCATTCGGGGTGCGCAAGCACCGCGATCTGCGGATGCATCGCGCGCAGCGCCGCGATTTCGGCGCCGGTGAACCGTTCGTGCACTTCGCAGTGGCCTTGCCAGGTGACGATTTCGACGTGCGTCTTCGAAGCGACGTACGCGCCCAGGAACGCATCGGGAAGAAAGATGACTTTGGGAACGCCGAGCGACTCGACGACCGCGACCGCATTAGCCGACGTGCAGCAGACGTCGGATTCCGCCTTGACGGCGGCCGAGGTGTTGACGTACGTGACGACGGGCGCGCCGGGATGCTGCGCACGCAGCGCGCGGACGTCGGCGGCCGTAATCGACTCGGCAAGCGAACACCCGGCCTGCAGGTCGGGAAGCAGCACGGTTTTGCCCGGGTTGAGGAGTTTGGCGGTTTCGGCCATGAAGTGCACGCCGCACATGACGATGACGTCGGCATCGGTCGTCGCAGCCGCTTGCGCGAGCGCGAGCGAATCGCCGAGAACGTCGGCGACGCAACGATAGATTTCCGCGCTCTGGTAATGGTGCGCGAGCACGACCGCGTTGCGCTCGCGTTTGAGCGCTTCGATCCGCGCGACGTACGGTGCGTACAGTTCCCACTCGGCCGGCGTGACCGTCCGCGAAATCCGCGCGTACAAATGCGCGGTCGCGCGGGCGACCTCGTCGGTGTACGGCAGGTTGAGGCGGTCCGGCGCGGCGATCATGGCAACTCCTACGATGCCGCACTACGCATCGGCAGTTTCACTTTCATGCCGGTCGTAGCACACTTTTTCGTGAAACGATCGTTTCAAGAATAGCGGGAGCGCTACAATCCCTTCACGGTCGCTCCGCTTTGAGATCGGCGGCCGCCGCCCGCAGCGCCGTCGATGGGGAGCACGGCGTCGACGCCGGAGAGAATCTCGCTCGCGACCACGTACGGGTCGGCGGCGGGGACATCGCGGCGGACGAGTTCGGCGATCCGAGCGTCCACGCGGCCCTCGAGGTCGCCCATCACGAGCGCGCGGACGCGGTGCGCGAAGGCGTGCTCCCGCTTGGCGGCGAGCGTCCCGCTCGAGCGCAGATAGGCTTGGTGGCGGCCGATGGCGGCCCAGAGTTCGTCGATTCCCGTCCCTTCGCGAGCGCGGGTCGCGACCAACTCCGGAACCCAGCCCGCGAAGTCGAGCATCTCCATCATCGATCGAATTTCGCGCTGCAGCTGGAGCGCCATCGGGTGATCGGCCTTGTTGACGACGAACACGTCGGCGACTTCGAGGATCCCGGCTTTGAGCAGCTGCACCGAATCCCCGCTGCCCGGCTGCAGCGCGACGAGCGTCGTATCGGCGAGTTCGGAAATTTCGATCTCCGACTGCCCGACGCCGACGGTTTCGATGACGACTACGTCTTTTCCGAACGCATCCATGAACGCGAGCGCATCGCCGGTCGCGCCGGCGAGGCCGCCGAGATGTCCGCGGCTCGCCATCGAACGAATGAAGACGTCGGGATCGGTGAAATGTTCCGCGAGCCGAATGCGGTCACCCAGAATCGCGCCGTGCGAGAAGGGCGAGCTCGGATCGACCGAAACGACGCCGACCGTTTTCCCTTCGCGTCGCGCGACCGCGACGAGCGCCGCGCACAGCGTCGATTTTCCGACGCCGGGCGGCCCGGTCAGCCCGATCGTGGCCGCTCGCCCGGCGCGCGAATAGACCGCGCGCATCAGGTCGGCGCCGGCGCCCGCTTCCGCGCGCGAGATCGCGCGCGCGAGCCCGCGCGGAAGCCCCCGGTTGAACTCTTCGAGGATGCGCGCGTCGCTCTCTGTCACCCGAGGCGCTACCCGATCGGCCGGCGGTCGGCGAGCGCCGCAGCGACGGCGCGGAGCCCGAGTACCGCAAAGGCGGTCGCGAGCAGCGCGAGCGCGCCGAAGACGACCGGCCAAACGCCCGCCCCGGCACGTTGCAGCGCACCGGCGAACAGCAGCCACAGGATCGCGGCGCACAGTCCGCTACCGAAGATCGAAAAAGCGAGCCGCGCGATTTCGGCCGCCACGGCAAGCGAGCGGCGGTTTGGTGCGATCGCCGAAACCGCCTCGACGTAACGGCGGCGGTAGCCGAAGTACTTGTCCAGGAAATGTTCGCGAAACGCGAGCATTTCGGGCCCTTCGGCGCGCCTGAACGGATGCCCGGCCGCACCGCGCGGGCATGTGCGCCGGGGGTGCCGGCGGCGGAGGGCGCTAACTCACCGAACATGAGCCAGCTCGGGTATTACCGGTTCGCGACCGTCGGATCGGACGAGATCGTCTTTGTCTGCGAAGACGATCTGTGGTCCGTCGGCCGCTCGGGCGGAAGCGCCCGCCGGCTGACCGCGAGCGCGGGTGAGGTCACGACGCCGCGCCTTTCGCCCGACGGGCGGACGATTGCGTTCGTGGCGCGCGAAGAGGGACACCCGGAAGTCTATACGATGGCCGCGAGCGGCGGGACCGCCCGGCGTGTCACCTTTCTCGGAGCCGAAACGTGCTCCGTGTCGGGTTGGACGCCGGACGGCGCGTCGATCCTGTTCTGCTCCGATGCGAACGGGCCGTTCCCGCGCGAGACGCGCGCGTTCCGGTTGCCGGCCAAGGGCGGATTCCCCGAACCGCTCAATCTCGGAAACGCGCGCGCGATCGCGCAGCATCCCGACGGCCGCATCGTCCTCGGCCGCAACAACGACGATCCGGCGCGCTGGAAACGCTATCGCGGCGGCACCGCGGGCGATCTGTGGGTGGACCAGTCGGGCGACGGCGTGTTCTCGCGCCTGGTCTCGTTGCGCGGCAATCTCGTGTGGCCGATGTGGGTCGGCGACCGCATCTACTTCCTCAGCGACCATGAGGGTATCGGCAACCTCTATTCGGTGCTGCCCGACGGCGACGATCTGCGGCGCCATACGAACCAAACCGAATACTTCGTGCGCTTTCCGTCCACCGACGGAACGACGATCGTGTTCACCGCGGGCGCCGCGGTCTTCGCGCTCGACGCCGCGAGTGACCGCGTGGAACGCATCGAGATCGAGACGCCGTCGAGCGAACCGCAAACCGTGCGGCGCTTCGTCGAAATCGGCGAGAGCATCGAGCACTTCGCCCCGAGCCCCGACGGCACGGCACTCGCGCTCGTATCGCGCGGCCGCGTCTTCACGATGCCGCTGTGGGAAGAAGCGGTCGTCGCGCACGGGGCCGGCAGCCGCGTCCGATACCGGCTCGCGGAATGGCTGCATGACGGAAAGCGCGTCGTTTGCACGAGCGACGAAGGCGGCGCGGAGCATCTCGAAGTCCGCGATGCGTTCGGTGAGGGCCCGGTATCGAAGCTCGAGGTGGACATCGGCCGCGTCGTCGAGCTCGCGGCGTCGCCCGTCGCAAACGTCGTCGCGATCGCAAATCACCGGCACGAGCTGCTGATCGTCGATCTCGACGACGGCCGCGTCCGCGTCGTCGACAAGAGCCCCGCGTCGCACGTCCGCGATCTCGCCTTTTCGCCCGACGGCCGCTGGGTCGCGTATTCGACCGCGATCGGTCCTGACGCCGCGACGACGCCCAACCCCGACACCGCCGTCATTCGGATCGTAAAAGTGAAATCGGGCACCGTGCACGACGTCACGCCGCTGCTGCGCGTCGACAGCGCTCCCACCTGGGATCCCGAGGGGAAGTATCTCTACTTCATCTCGACGCGCGATTTCAATCCGGTCTACGACGCGCTGCAGTTCGATTTGAGCTTCCCGCAAGCATCGCGCCCGTTCTTGGTGACGCTGCGCGACGACGTGCCCAACCCGTTCACGCCGAAGCCCGCGCCGCTGCACAAGGACAAGCACGACGGCGAGCGCGACGACGACGAGCGCAAGAAAGAGCGACCGCGGATCGACATCGATTTCGACGGCATCGGGGGCCGCATTCTCGGATTCCCGGTCGACGAAGGCCGTTACGAGCAGATCGTCGCCGCTCGCGGCCGCGCGCTGTTCACGGTGTTCGCGCTGCGCGGAATCAAGCCCGAAGGCGCGTCGTGGGACGACGACCACGAGACCGGGACGCTGCTCGCATACGATTTCGAGCAGCAGCGCCTCGCGCCGCTCGCGACCGAAGTCGGCGACATTCGTCTGGGCAGCGACCGCCGCACGCTCGTCTACGCGTCGCACGAACGCGTTCGCGCGATCGACGCCCTGGGCGAGCTACCCGAAGAAGGTCAGGACGATCCGCTCAAACACCTGACCGACCCGGGGCGACGGACGGGCTGGCTCGACCTCTCGCGCGCGAGCGTCTTGGTCGAGCCGCGCGACGAGTGGGCGCAGATGTATGCCGAAGCGTGGCGCATGCAGACCGAACAGTTTTGGGACGAGGCGATGTCGGGCGTCGACTGGGGGCTCGTCCGCGAGCGCTATGCGAAGCTGCTGCCGCTCGTCCGCACGCGCTCCGAACTCTCGGACGTGCTGTGGGAAATGCACGGAGAACTGGGCACCTCGCACGCCTACGAAATCGGCGGCGACCACCGCGTGCCGCCGCAATACCGTCAGGGCTTTCTCGGCGCCGACCTCGTGTGGAACCCCGACGAGGACGGCTACACGATCGCGAAGATCTATCGTGGCGATTCGTGGAATCGCGACATCGATTCACCGCTCGCCGAGCCCGGTCTCGCGGTGCACGAAGGCGATACGCTGACGGCGATCGGCGGAACGCAGCTCTCAGCCGAAGTGACGCCGCAAGAGCTGCTCGTCAACGCGGCCGGCCGTGATGTCGCGCTCTCGATCGGTCCCGCGAAGAAAGGCCGCCGCGTCGTCGTCCGCGCGCTCAAGAACGAGCGGATGCTGCGCTACCGCGCGTGGGTCGAGGCGAACCGCATCGAAGTCCACGCAAAGACGGCGGGCCGCGTCGGGTACCTGCACATCCCCGACATGGGCCCGTGGGGCTTCTCCGAATTCCACCGCGGATATCTGTCGGAGTACAATCGCGAAGCCTTGATCGTCGACGTTCGCTACAACCGCGGCGGTCACGTCTCGCCGCTGCTCATCGAGAAGCTCGCCCGCAAGCGCGTCGGCTACGACATCTCGCGCTATGGGCCGCCGATGCCGTATCCGCCCGAATCCGTCGCCGGACCCATCGTCGCGCTCACCAACCAGTTCGCGGGCAGCGACGGCGACATCTTCAGCCACGTCTTCAAGCTCTACAAGCTCGGGCCGCTCGTCGGCAAGCGCACGTGGGGCGGCGTTGTCGGCATCAATCCCTACCATCGCCTCGTGGACGGCACGATCACCACGCAGCCGGAATTCTCGTTCTGGTTCGTCGACGTCGGCTTCAAGGTGGAGAACTATGGCACCGATCCCGACTACGACATCGACATCGCTCCTCACGACGAGCGCGTCGCCGCCGACCCGCAGATGGAGAAAGCGCTCGAGTTGATCGCCACGCTGCTGAGCGCGAGTCCAAACGGCAAACCGCACTTCGGTACGCGTCCGACGCTGCAAATTCCGACGGAACTGATCTCGACGCCGTGAAGGTCGCCGTCCTCGCGTTCGCGATCGCCGCGTTCGCAACGCCGTTCGGAGCCGCGTCGGCACAGGAGCCGCCGGGCGCGAGCGCGTCCCCGAGCCCCGAAGAACTCGTCGCGCGCTCGCGCGAAGCCGAAGAACCCGACCGCCGCCCCGAAAGCGAACGCGAGGTGTGGTCCGTCCGGGTCGCGGGCCTCGAGGGTTCGCTCGAGATTTTGCGCCGCGGAGAAGACATGGTCACCCAGACGTCGCTCGGGCCGTTTCGAACGGAACGCGGGAGTTTTCGCGGACAACACTGGCACCAAAACGAAAACGGTGAGACGATTCTCGATCGCCTCGAACCGTCGCAAACCGAGCACGCCGTCAGCCAAACGGTCGCCCGCGTTCACGAACCCGTCGAGGGGTGGGAACTCACCACGACGTTCTCGAGCGGCCACGTCACGCGGTTCTATTACGACCCGCACACCTACCACGTGATCCGCACCGAAAAGACGATCGCGGGCCACACCTCGCATACGACGTACGAAGACTACCGCCCGGACGCCCGCGGCCGCTCGCGCTTCTGGCACTACTACGGCGGCGACGACCGGCCCGACAACGATTTCGATTACCGGCTCGTGCGCGACGATGAGAACGCCGAGATCTCCGATGCGGAGGTCTCCGTTCCGCACGACCGCCGCGCGCTCGTCGAATTCCCCGAGGGTACCGACAGCGTGAGGTTGCCGGCGCGCGTCGAGAACAACCGCATCTACGTTCGGCTCGACATCGCCGGGCGGGGTCTCGATTTCTTGCTCGACACCGGCGCCTCGAGCGTGACGATCGACCAGACCGTGGCGCGTGAGTTGAAGCTGCCGGTGTACGGCCGCACGACGCAGACGGTGGCGGGCTCGTTCGCGACCGGGCGAGTCGTCGCGCCCACGATCGCGATCGGCAATCTCACGATGCACGACGTCGTACTACGCACGGTTCCGCTATCGGCGAACGAGACGCGGGATATCCGCGTCGTCGGTCTGCTCGGATTCGATTTCATCGACGCCGTGGCGCTGCGCATCGACTACGCGGCCGGAACGGTCGACGCCGTTCGGCCCGGTTCGCTCGCCGCACCACCGGGCGCGACGCCACTCGACGTCCGGCTGAACTCGGGCACTCCGGTCACTCGGGCGACCGTCGGCGATGCGAGCGGCGACGATTTCCTGCTCGACACGGGCGCTGCGTTTTCGTACGTCGTGTTCCAGCGCTTCGCACGGGCGCATCCCGAAATTTTTCCGGCCGCCGACGATGCGAAGATCTCGTACGGCATCGGCGTCGGCGGCACGATGGCCTATCGCAAGGTCGAAACCAAACGCATCAGTATCGGCGCGCTCACGTTCGACGACGAACCCGGCGTGGAAGCGCTCTCGCCCAACGCCCTCGGCTTCGATACCGAAGACGGTCTCATCGGCGCCGACATCCTCAAGCAGTTCACCGTCTACATCGACTATGCGGCGAACCGCGTCTACCTCGCACCGGCCGCTCGCGTTCCGACCGTCGACGCGAGCATCGTGCCGTCGGCCGGTACCCGCGAACCGGCGCGCTCATCCTCGATGTTTTCTCGCGCGCAAAACGTCAACGCTCCAAACGCGAAGCACCACAGCTCCGGACCGTAACCGCCGCGCGGCCGCGTCCGCGGTGTATGCGACGGAAGCCGGTTGACGGCAAAGGTGGTTCCTGTTACAATCCCCGAGCCGAAGCAGGGTCGCGCGAGCGGCTCTCACCGGATGCCTACGGGCGATCCGGTCGCACTCGAGGGGGGCCGACGGTAGGTCTCCACCCGCGTGGGATGCTTTGGCATCGCCACTTTTTTTTGCCGAGGAGACCTTTGCCATAGCACGACCGCTCCGTATCAACGATCAGATTCGCATCCGCCAGGTCCGCGTCATCGACGACGATAGCACCCAGCTCGGGATCATGCCGACCGAGAACGCGCTCGCCCTCGCCCGCCAAAAAGGCCTCGACCTCATTGAAGTGTCGCCGACCGCGGTCCCGCCGGTCTGCCGGATCTCCGACTATGGCCGCCTCAAGTACGAGCAGTCCAAAAAAGACAAAGACGCCCGCAAGAAACAGAAGAACTGGGAACTCAAAGAAGTCAAGCTGCGTCCGAAGATCGAGAACCACGACTACGAGACCAAAGCGCGCATGGCCGAACGGCTGTTGCTCGACGGCGGAAAAGTGAAAGTGACGATCATGTTTCGCGGGCGCGAGATCACGTACACGAGCTTCGGGAAACGGCTGCTCGACCGCATGGCACAAGACATGACGCCGATCGCGACGGTCGAACGCGACGCCAAGCTCGAAGGCAAGAACATGTTCATGATTCTGGCACCGCGCGCGGTGCCGACCGGACCACCGAAATTCACCCAACCGCACCACGACGCCGCCGCGACGGCGGCGGCCTCGGCCGCGATCGACGCCAAGGCAGAACGCGCGGACGACGCAGCGGAAACCGCCGCGGAAACCGCCCCGGAACTCGCCGCCGAAACCCCAGCCCTCAACGGCTCGCCCCAAGGAGTAGTCTCCAGTGCCTAAGATCAGAACGCATCGCGGAACCGCCAAGCGCGTGAAGGTCAGCGCGAACGGGAAGGTGACGCACCGCCATCAATTCAGCGGCTGCGGCCACATCCTCAGCAAGAAGACGCGCAAGCGCAAGCGGCATTTCCGCAAAGACCAGCCCGTATTCGCCGGTGACCTGAAGCGCTTCGCGCCGCAGATCCCATACCTGCTGTAGGAGCGTAAGGACCGATGGCACGCATCAAGCGAGGCGTCAACAAACTCAAGGGCCGCCGCAAGGTGATGAAGCTCGTCAAGGGCTTCCGCGCCGCGCGCCGGCGCAACTACCGGGTCGCCAACGAAGCGCTGCTGCACTCGCTGCACTACGCGTTTCGCGACCGCCGCGTACGCAAGCGCGATTTCCGCGCCCTGTGGATAAGCCGGATCAACGCGGCCGCCCGCCGAGAAGGTCTCTCGTATTCGCGGCTGATCGACGGCCTGAAGAAGAGCGGCGTCTCCCTCAACCGCAAGGCGCTCGCCGATCTCGCCGTAAGCGATCAAGCGGCGTTCGATTCGCTCTTGGCGGTCGCCAAGGCGCAGCTGGAATCCCGAAACTCGGCGCAGATCGCGTCGTAGAAGGGAAGAGGAAACGCCTCTTTCGCCGAATAGTCACCGGCTGGATCCCGCTTCCAACGAGCGGGATCCGGCGTGTGCGTCCCCCGCTTTCCGTCCGAAAGGACAATAATGGCCCAGTCCACGATCCCGAGCTCGAGAGCAAAGCGCGACTACCCGATCTTTTTCGGCCTTGCCGTCATTCATCTGATCGCGCTACTCGCGTTCTTCCCCGCCTTCTTCTCGTGGTCGGCGGTTGCCGTCGCGGTCGGGCTGTACGTCGTCACGGGCTTCGGCATTACGCTCGTCTACCATCGGCTGCTCACGCACCGCAGCTTGACCGTTCCCAAGCCGGTCGAGTATGCGCTTACGGTCGTCGGCGTGCTCGCGTTGCAGGGCGGTCCGATCGAATGGGTCGCGCAGCACCGCGCGCACCATGCGCACTCCGATCACGACGGCGATCCGCACGATTCCAATCAGGGCATGCCGTGGGCGCACATCGAGTGGCTCTTCCGCACCAACAAAGACCGCGTCGCCCCGCAGGACCGCCCGCGCTGGGCCCCCGATTTGTCGGCCGACCCGTTCCACCGTTTCATCGAGAAGTACCACGTCGCGTGCACGGTCGTCCTTGGGCTCATCCTGCTCGCGATCGGCGGCTGGTCGTGGCTCATTTGGGGAATCTTCGCGCGGCTCGTCTTCACGTATCACTGCACGTGGCTCGTCAACAGCGCCTCGCACGCCGTCGGGTACCGGACGTTCCGCACGACGGACCGCTCGACGAACAATTGGTGGGTCGCGCTCCTCACGTTCGGTGAGGGCTGGCACAACAACCACCATGCGTTCCCGTTCTCCGCTCGCCACGGCCTGCGGTGGTTCGAGATCGATCCCACGTTCTGGACGATCAAGCTGATGACGTGGCTGCGGCTCGCGCGCAACGTCAAGCTGCCGACGCGCGAAATGATGGAGCGCCTAAAGCTGCCGGAGCGCCGCGCCGCCTAGGCGCCTTCGCCCCGCCGCTCAAGGAGATCGTTGCGGAGCGTCACCGCGCGAAAGCCGACGTCGTCGGATCCGATGGCCCCGTCGCGCCGGAGCGCACCGATGACCTCGAAGATCCCCGCTGGACCGCCGTGGCGATCGCAGAAATCGACGAACGCGTCGTCGGGCGCGCGCAGCATCGTTTCGATGAAATCGAGCGCCGCCGACACGGCCCGCGTCACGATCTCCCGCAGCGACGCGGCCGTCGCCGCTTCGGGCTCGCACGATTCGCCCGAGCCGCCGCGCGCGACCATAACGGGATAGTCGAGCGCCGCCGCGCCCGCTAGCAACTCGTCGGCATCGTGCGAGCGCCGCCCGTCCGGCATCGCGTAGCGCTTGGCCGAATCCATGAGAAAGAATTGCAGCGCGACGACGTCGCGCGCGTGCAAGATCATGCGGGCTGCGTTCGAGCCCAAGCGAGCGCGATCTGCGTCTTCGCGTCGCGCAGTTCGTCGCGCTCGACGAGCGCCCACGCTTCTTCGATCGGCCAGACCCGCAACTCGAACTCCTCGTCGGCCTCGGGCTGCGATTGGCCCGCCGTCAAACCGTCGGCGACAAAAAAATGAATCCGCTCTTCGCAAAATCCGGGCGTCGTATAGATGCTCCACAGAAAACGCAGCGATGCGGCTCGGTATCCGGTTTCTTCGAGCAATTCGCGGTGCGCGGTTTCGATCGGCGGCTCACCCCGTTCGATCATACCCGCCGGCACTTCCCACAAATCGGCACCGACCGCGTGCCGATGCTGCTTCACGAGCACGATCTGGTCGCGGGAGGGCCGCGCGATGACGACGACGCCGCCCGCGTGCTCGACGACCTCGATCTTCCGGCGGCCGCCGCCGCGCGGCTGCGCGACCTCGTCGATCCGCAAGTTGAGAACGCGACCCGAATAGATACGGTCGGACGAAAACGGCTTCACGAGAACCTTTCGATCACGGCGCCGCCGGCAGGCAGCGGGCTAACAGCTCGACGACGAGGCCCAGTTCGAGCGCGACGATCGTCGCCCCGAGCGACCAGCGGGCCGGCGCCACGACGAACGCGATCGCCGCCGCAATCGCCGCCAAAAACGCCCCGTCGCGCGCCGCGTGGAGCCGTACGAGCGGACCACCCGCGAGGTAGTTGCGCCGGAACGCGTAGACGACGACGACGGCGATGATGCCCAGGACCGAGATTGCGATGCCGTGGAACTGCGCGACGTCGTAAACCCACGCGCGGCCGCCGACGAGCAGGGCAAGCATGATCGCGACGATTGCGGCGGCTTCGAAGAGGCGGGAGATCACCGGCTGCTCTCGGCGTCGGTGCTAACGGTCTCCTCTGAGTCGGTGCCAGCGCGGTGGGTGGCGCAGAGGGTGCCCGGGGCCGCGCGCGTTTTTTGCATCCGTGCAAAAAACGCTACTGCCTTCGCGTCCGCTCCCGCCATCCGTGGCTCCGCGGCCGCCTCAGAGCCCCCGGTCACCCTCCGCGCCACCCACCGCGCCCGCGACGCCGCTGATGAGGCGGTTCCAGAAGGACTGGCCACCGCGACCGGCCGGCGCCTAGCGGTTGTCGAACGGGGCTGGGGTGACGACGCTCGGAGCGCATTCTCCCAAGCTAGACGCGGTTCGGCGGCTGCGGACCAAGCGCGGTCGCGACGAGCAGCGGCGGTATGCCGTCGAGGGTGGGACGGTGCTGGCCGAGGCCCTGGCGGCGGGGGTCGAACCCGAGGCGATCTACGTGACCGCCGCTGGGTCCGCCGGACTGCCCGCGGCTGCGGCGGCAATCGATCCGGCGCGGGTGTACGAGATCCCGGAGCGCGCCATGGCGCGGCTGTCCGAGCTCGAGCATCCGCCGGGGATCCTCGCCGTCTTTCCCATGGCGCTGGCGGACCTGGAATCGGTTCTGGGTAGCGGGGAGCCCGCGGTCGTCTTGGCGGGGGTCGGGGATCCGGGGAATGCCGGGACGCTGCTGCGGTCGGCCGAGATCTTTGGGCTGAGGGGCGCGATTTTTCTGCCGGGGGCGGTCGAGGCGTTCAATCCCAAGGTCGTGCGGGCGGCGATGGGCGCGACGTTCCGGCTGCGGCTCGCCGTCGCCGACGGCCCGGCCCTCGTCGCAGCGGCGGCGCGCCATGGGTACACGCTGATCGCGGCCGTCCGGGGCGGGGAGCCGTTGCCGGACTTCCGCTTCCCGGAGCGGGCGCTGATCGCGATCGGGCACGAGCGCCATGGCGTGGCCGAGAGCCTGCCGCGCTACGACCGCGCGGTCGCGATCCCCCACCGCGGGGCCGGCGAGAGCCTCAACGCGGCGGTCGCCGGTGGTATCATATTTTACGCATTTTCGCAACAGGTGCGAACGATAAATTTTTGAGACAAACGCTCGAAAAAGCTCGATTTGTCAAGACTTGGCGGGCCCCTAGCCCTATGTTATACTCACTGCGTTCTGGGCGGAGACGCCGTGAAAAAACACTTGAGAAGGGTACTCGCCGACTGATGCGCACAAACGACCGCTTCTGGAAACTGTTCACGAGCACCGGATCGATTTACGCCTACCTGATGTATCGTCAAGTCAACCAAGCACCGGTAAGCAGCTGACCGCAAACCCCCCAAGAACGTTTACGAAAAAGATGTCACGAGCGCTCGGCCGAAACGGCCGGGCGTTCATGTTTTCCGACCCGGGCAATCCTCTCGATGCGCTGGGCGCGCGTCTGCGTGCCGAACTCGCGAACGCAACCGACCAAACCGCGCTCGAAGCTCTGCGGGTCCGCTTCCTCGGGCGCAGCGGCGAGATCACGGCCGTCCGACGCGCGATCGGCAACCTCCCGCCCGCCGACCGGCCCGCCGCGGGCAAAGCGATCAACGACGCGGTCGCGGTGCTTGAAACCGAGATCGATGCGCGCGCTCGGGAGCTCGAGGGGCGCGAGCTCGAAGAGCGGCTCGCGGTCGCGATCGACGTTACGTTTCCCGCGAGCCCGCCGGTCGCCGGTTCCTTGCATCCGATTCGGCGCGCGATGGAAGACGCGTGCGGTTACTTCGAACGGCGCGGGTTCGCGGTCGTGGTCGGCAATGAGATCGAAACCGAATACCACAACTTCGACGCGCTGAACATTCCGCCCGACCATCCGGCGCGCGAAGGGCTCGATTCGTTCTACCTGCGGCCGGGGCTGCTGCTGCGCACGCACACCTCGCCGATGCAAGTGCGGACGATGCAGGCGCATCCACCGCCGATCGCGATCGTCGTTCCCGGAAAAGCGTACCGGCGCGACGCGATCGACGCGCGGCATTCGCCGATGTTCCACCAAATCGAAGGTCTGCTCGTCGCGCCCGGCATCCATCTCGGGCACCTCAAAGGTATGCTCACGGGACTCTTTCGCGAGGTGTTCGGACCCAAGCAGGCCGTTCGTTTTCGGCCGTCGTTCTTTCCGTTCACCGAACCGAGCGCTGAGGTCGATACGACCTGCCCCGGATGCGGCGGCGAGAGCAGCGCGTGCCGCACGTGCGGCGGATCGGGTTGGATCGAGATCGGCGGCTCGGGCATGGTGCATCCGGCGGTGCTGCGCGAATCGGGTTACGATCCCGAGGCCGTGAGCGGCTGGGCATTCGGCGTCGGCATCGACCGCATCGCGATGGTGCGCCAAGACATCGACGACATTCGCGTCTTGTTCGACAACGATCCGCGCGTCTTGGAGCAGCTCGCGTGAAACTGCCGCTCGGGTGGTTGCGCGACTACCTCGATTTCGACGCGACGACCGACGAGATCGTCCGGCGCTTTGCGGCGCTCGGTTTTCCGGTCGACGACGTGGTACGGCGACCGGCGCTCTCGGGCGTGCTCGCCGGCAAGCTCGTGCGCGTCGAAAAGCATCCGGGGGCGGATCGGCTGCAGGTGTGCACGGTCGACGTCGGCGCGGCGAAGTTGCTGACGATCGCGACTGCGGCCACCAACGTTGCCGAAGGGCAGACGATGCCGGTCGCGACGCTCGGCGCGCAACTCGTCGGCATCACGATCGGGCCGCGCAAGATGCGCGGCATCGATTCCGAGGGCATGCTCTGTTCGGCCGACGAACTCGGATTGCCGCCGGAGTGGTTCGAAGACGGCATCGTTCAGCTCGAGAGCGGCCTCGAACCGGGACTCGACGTCGTGGAAACGTTTCGGTTGAGCGACGACGTGCTCGACGTCGAAGTGACCGCGAACCGGGTCGACGCGATGTCGGTCGTCGGGCTCGCGCGCGAACTCGGCGCATCGCTCGGTATCCCGGTTCGCGAACCGGAAACGGTAACCGCTGGCCGCCGGGCGGCCGCGGGCGCAGGAGACCCGAACGCGCCGGTTGGGGCGGTCGTCAAGATCGCGAGCCCGGATTGCCGGCGGTTCGTCGCGCAGCGGGTTACGAACGTTCGCGTGCACTCGTCGCCGTTCTGGATGCGCGTTCGGCTCGCGCTCGCGGGGCAGCGACCGATCGACAACCTCGTCGACATCTCGAATTTCGTGATGCTCGAGACGGGGCAGCCGCTGCACTTCTACGACGCGGCGCAGCTTGCGGGCGGGCGGCTCATCGTGCGCGACGCGCGGGACGGCGAAACGATGCGTACACTCGACGGTGCCGAGCGCGCGCTCGACGCCCGCTTTCTCGTGATCGCCGACGAGCGCGAGCCGCAATGCGTCGCGGGGCTCATGGGCGCGGCCGCGAGCGAAGTCAACTCGGCGACGCGTGAACTGATCGTGGAGGCGGCGACGTTTTCGGGCCCACGCGTACGCCGCATGAGCGTCGCGCTCGGACTGCGCACCGAAGCCTCGAGCCGGCACGAGAAAGGGTTGCCGACGGGACTCGCAACGTGGGGGGCGGCGCGCGCGGCCTATCTCCTGGAAGCGGACGGCGCGAGCGTCGGCGCACCGTTCGTGGCCGGCGCGCCCGACGAGCGGCCGGCGCCCGTGCCCGTCGCCGCCGACCGCGTGCGGCAGTTGCTCGGCATCGACATCCCGGCCGGCGACGCGGTGCGCGCGCTGACCGCGCTCGGCTTCGACGCGTCCGCGACGGCCGGCGGCATCATCGAGGCGATTCCGCCGTTCTGGCGCAACGACGTTCGGATCGCCGAGGATCTCATCGAAGAGATCGCCCGGATCGCCGGCTACGACCGCATCGAGTCCGCGATGCCCGCGATCGCCGAAAGCTCGGTGTCGAGCGCGGAGTATCGCAACGAAAGTCGCATCGCTCACGCGTTCGCCGCCGGCGGTTACCGCGAGGCGTTCACGTTCGCGCTCGAGTCGGCGGTGCCGCAGCGCCGGTTCGAACGCGCCGGCATCGCGCCTCCGGCGGTCGTCGAGATTCGCAATCCGCTCTCGGAGGACCAGCGCTACCTGCGCTTCTCGCTGCTCCCCGCGTTATTGGCGTTGGTTGCAAGGCACGCGCGCGACGCGGCGTACCGCATCTTCGAGATCGGCCACGTGTTCGAAGGCGGCGAGGCCGAACCGTTTGAGACCGCGGCCGTCGCGTGGCTGCTCGCGTTACCGAGAAGCGACGAGCCGGCGTGGCGCGACGGCGGGTTTCTCACCTTCAAGGGCGAGTCGCTCGCCGTGCTACGCGCGCTGACGGGCCGGGCGGCGGAGACCGTGTCGACGGCGCGGCCGGCGTGGCATCCGGGGAAATGCGCGGCGCTGCTGATCGATGGCCGCGACGTCGCGACGATCGGCGCCGTCGATCCGCGGCTGCTCGCGGCCTACGAGATCGAAGCGCGCGTCTACGCGGGTGCGATCGCGATCGCCGACCTGCCGCCGCTGCGGCTGCCGCGCTACGCCGCACCTTCGAAGTATCCCGTCGTCGCGCGCGATCTCGCGCTGATCGTCGCGCCCGAGGTTCCGGCGCTCGACATCGAGCACGCCGTGCGGGCCGGCGCCGACGGCGCGCTCGCCGACGTGCGCGTCTTCGACGAATACCGCGGCCCCCAAATCGAAGCGGGCAAGAAGAGCATCGCCGTGCGCATCGTCCTGCAGCGTTCCGATGCGACGCTGACCGACGCCGAAGCCGACCGTCACGTCGCGGCGATCCTCGATTCGCTGCGCGAGCGCTGCGGCGCGCGGATTCGCGACTGATGCGCTGGCCCGACATCGTGATTACGCTCGCCGTGCTGTTCGGCGCGTGGCGCGGCTGGCGCCGCGGCCTGATCGCCGAGTTGACGGGAACCGTCGCGTTCGCGATCGGCATCGCCGCGGCGTTCGCGTATCCGAGCATGTGGGACGGCGCGATCGGGAGCCACACGCATCTCGGCCCGGGGTCCGCCCACGTGGTCGCGATGCTCGTCTACAGCGGTCTCGCCTACGCGATCGTGCATGCCGTCGGGAACGCGCTCGGAACGGTCGCGAAACTTCCGCTCGTCGGAACGGCGAATGCCGGCGTCGGCGCGCTCGTCGGTGCGGTGCAGGCGTGCGTCTTCCTATGGGCCGTGCTGTACGTCGCGCTGTTCTTTCCGCTGTCGCGCGATCTGCGCGACGACCTCAGCCACTCCAAGCTCGTCACCGCGATGGAAGTGCCCAACTCGCACCTCGACGGCACCCTTCGCTCGTCGCTCCCATGGTTCGTGCGCCCCTTCGCCTCCGGCATCTTCGCCCGCCACCGCGTCTGAGTCGTCACGCTGAGCGCAGGCGCGCACCGCCGCCGCCTGTCACGCTGAGCGCAGGCGCGCAGCGCCGCAGTCGAAGCGCAGCCGCAGCGACGCCGAACAGCGCTCCTCGACAAGCTCGGAGTGACTTAGGCGCGCGAGCCGGTCAGCTGCTCCTCGAGGATGGCGCTGGCGGCGCTCATCGCGGTGTCGGAGCGCATCGCGAAGCCCTGCGCGCGCAGCACGGCTTCGAGCGCTTCGAGCCCGTGCAACACGTCGACGGCCGTGAGGTCGCCCATCGTTCCCATGCGTAGGATCTTACCCTTGAGTTCGGCCTGGCCGCCGCCGAGCACGATGTCGTGGTCTTCGCGCAATCGTTTGCGGATCGCGGCGACGTCGCAACCATCGGGCACGTGCATCGCGACGACGGTCAGCGAATGCGCACCGGGCCGCGAGAAGACGTCGATTCCGGCAGCGGCCGCAAACGCGCGGATCGCGCGCGCGTAGCGGTCGTAGCGCGCGTGGACGCGCTCGGCTCCCTCGGCCGCGTAGCGTTCGAGGGCCGCTTCGACGGCGAACAGCAACGACACCGGCGGCGTCCACGGCGTTTGGCCGTCGGCGGCGAACTGACGCGCGCGCAGCAGGTCGAAGTAGAACCGCGGGATGCGGGCGCCCGCCAAGCGCTCCCAGCCACGTTCGCTCACCGCAACGAACGCAAGGCCGGGCGGCGCGCCGATGACCTTCTGCGATGCGGTGACGACGACGTCGAAGCGCCACGCATCCATCGCGAACGGCGACGAGCCCAGGCCGCTCACCGAGTCCACGATGACGGTC
>Ga0073928_10004675_pt1 | contig 19991 bp, 19 predicted proteins | sample PaiPotPPA55metaG_FD_76969 | JGI IMG/M metagenome (GOLD analysis project Ga0073928, IMG submission 76969) | Iron sulfur acid spring bacterial and archeal communities from Banff, Canada, to study Microbial Dark Matter (Phase II) - Paint Pots PPA... ...
ATCTTGCCATCAACTCGCGCTCCCCGCTAGTAGTTTCGTAACAACCTCTCTTTTCGACGAGTGGGAATCGATACCGCCTAAATCAAGTGATTTTGATTTAAGAACTGAAGACCCATCGCGCGGAACGAGGCCAGTCTACATTCCTACGCGCGCGATAAATACGCGCCTTCCGAAGTGTCCACACGGATCTTCTCCCCCTCATTGATGAACGCCGGAACCTGCACGATCAGCCCAGTCTCGGTCTTCGCCGGTTTGCTAACGCTCGATGCGGTCGCGCTCTTCAATCCCGGTTCAGTCTCGATGACTGTTAACTCCACGGTCTGAGGCAGCTCAATTCCCACTGCCTTCCCATCAAAAAACTCGACTTTAATTTCAAGATTGGGAATCAAGTATTCGACCGCGTCACCAAGAATTTCTCGCGTCAGATGTGTCTGCTCATAATTGGAAGTATCCATGAAGTAGTAGCTGTCGCCGTCGCTGTAGAGAAATTGCATATCCACTTCGTCCACATTGATCTTCTCAATAGGATCCGGCGAACGAAACCGATGCTCGAACATAGCCCCAGTGCGCAGGTTCCGCAGCTTTGCCTGAATGAACGCACGCAGGTTTCCCGGCGTGCGATGCTCAACGCTGAAAACAGAATGCAAATCATTGTTGTGCTTGATAATCATCCCGGGACGCAGTTGGGTGGCTGGAATACTCATTACTGGAAGAGCTCCTTAAATGATTGCAGTTGGCCGACGGAGGCGCGCTTCGCTCCGCCTGGGCGGGAACTAACCCATTCATTTTATATGGGCGACCGCAGATTTGGGAAATGGCGCTAATTCGCGGTAGTGCCTCAGTTTGAAAATCTAGTGGCGTACAATATTTGAGTGCCGGGAGTGAATGCTGTGAAAATCCAGCCGCCAGCCTGAATGACTTGGTTGGGCCGTCGTCTAATTTTTAAGACATCCCGGTTTTCTTTTTGCAGGGGCCACTTTTCGCTGGTTTCGGCGTCTAGCTATCGGCCATCTGGACGATTTCTCAAGACTCCAAACGTGATCGGATAGCCCAGCGGCCATTGCTGAAATGATTTGCAGCGGCTTTATGGATTCTGGCGAAACGTGCCGGGCCGTGATTCCACGCTATGAGATTTCAGACTGAGGCACTACCTAATTCGCCGGTGAACTGGTAGGCACTTCAAAATCCACGCCGCGATCATCATTCTGCTGCGCGGTGGCATTCAAGTCCAGATCAGCTAGCGGAATCTTGTGCCTGTTCCCGCCAGAGAGGTCGTACAACGTGCTTCCGACAATGGCGTAATTGTCCACGCTGGCCTGGTGGCCGTCTTTGAAAACCAGGACGGTCTGGGGTTGGTCAGCGACTTCCGGCGCAGGCCCTGCCGGTTGCGATACCGACGCCAACGTTTCCTGGTCGAGCTCGGACCGGCGCGCGCTACTCGAGGGCACATACTGGCCGTCGCCGCGGCGATCAAAAATTGTTGGTCCGCCCCGGTATTCATCTGGATTCTCCGCGTTATCTACAGAGTCATTCTGCTGATACGCGTCTCCGGAATCGAAAATAGGATATCCGTAGTAAGCGCCCCAGACGGGATAATAGGGAAAATCATTGCCGTGATGATGACGTGGATCCCCGATCGGCCTTCCGGGAAACATCGGATTATGAAAGTTGCCGTGACTACCCGAACCAGGATTGTTCACGTGTCCAAATCCGGTTTTTCCGAATCCCAATGAAGTCACACTAGGAGGAATCCCACCGAGCCGATTGCTCCCTCCAAAGCCCATCGAGGTCACGGACGGGCCCCAATTAGCTTGAGCGTGGACTCTCGGCACGCTGTATCCAGCGATCAAAAACACCGTCAACGCGAATAGAGCCATCCGGCGCATACCACAAGCATAGCCGAGTTTGAGAGCCATAGCAGGCCTCCGAAGTCGTAGCCCTAATTCATTAGAACCTCCCGGAAGGCTGAAGGTTGCTGAATTATTGTGAAGGGCGGCGGGTGCCCCAGCGTTTCGCGTTCTTTGCGAAGGCTGGGGAGTCGCAGAAAAGTTCGGCAGTTCTTAGTGCATTTGGCCTTGAGCAGACAGATGAGAGAAAAGATAACTCCCGTGATCGCAATTCGCCTTATCGCGCACTCCTTAAAACCTTACGGCGTCACTGTTAAAGTAATCGTGTTCGATTTCACCACAGTTTTGCTATACGGGTCACGTTTTTGAACCTGCATCGTGTATTTTCCGGGTTGGCTCAGATCGTATGTCGAAGGAACGCCGACTCGTTCCGTTACTGTTTTACCTGGCTCAATGGTGAAAGAATGTTCGCTTCCCACGAGCCAATCGCGACCGGCAGCTATATCCCTACCGATCTTGCTTAACGGCGAGTTCCCTTGATCATCCCGAATAACGATGTCTTGCATTTCCTGCGTTCCATTACTGCTATTGAGCCTGATCTGATGTTTTGAAGTATTTGTAAGGGCGACTTTCACGAACACATTGGTCCCAGCTTTTATCACGTCATGTGGCGTGCTTATGGTAATTGAAAACATTGGCTGGACATTTTGCGCTACTGGCGAAGATTGACCTTGGATAGAAGTCGCTAAGGCGATTCCAAGTGCACCAAGCGTCATACTTACGAGGAGCAAATTCGATCGAACGGTCATAGTTCTTTTCCTCCTACGAACCCGTACATCTGAAGGTAGAGCCCCGTGCGCCATTGGTTGCCTTAACAAAAAACGTAAAAGGTGGGTACCCGCCCCGGCAGCTGAAATTATCCGCGGAAGTCGCGGAAGAAAGATCGAAGATCATCGGCCAGAAGCGCGGGCTCCTCGGCCGCGGCGAAGTGTCCGCCGCGTGGCATCTCGGTCCATCGAACCACGTTGTACCCTCGTTCGACCCACTCACGAGGAGGAAATGGCGATTCTATGGGGAAGCGAGCTATGGCACACGGGGCGGGAACTCGCTCGCCACGTCCTAACTGTAAAGGCGCAAGCCTGCTCTCGTAATACATGCGGACGGACGATGTAATCGTTTGGGTGAACCAGTACAGGCTTATGTTCGATAGCAACGCGTCTTTGCTAAACCGTTTTTCGACATCTCCATCGCAGTCCGACCACTCGCGAAATTTTGTGACCAACCACGCGGCCAGGCCCATCGGAGAATCGTTTAGCGCGATGCCAAGGGTCTGCGGTTCATTTCTCTGAACATGGCTGTAGGCTCCATGCTTCTGTAGCCACCCATCGACCATTTGCGCAAATTCACGCTCTGCCGCGGTTCGATCGTCCTGCTCCAAATACGGCTGATACGAACCAGGGATGTAGTTCAGGTGAATCGCTTTCACATGATCTGGAAAAAGCATCGCCAGGCGCGTACTCACAGCTGCTCCAAAATCGCCACCCTGCGCGACGTATGTGAAGTACCCAAGGCTCGTCATCAATTTGTCCCACAACTTGGCGACCAGAATCACATTGCATCCCGGACGAGTTGAGCTTTCAGAAAATCCAAATCCAACGAGCGACGGGGCAATCACATCGAAAGAATCTTCGGGACGCCCGCCAAAACGGCTCGGATGCGTCAGCATGGGAATAATTTCGAGGAACTCGAGAAACGATCCAGGCCAACCGTGCGTGATCAGCAATGGGAGAGGATTCTTCCCCTCACCGCGTTCGCGGATGAAGTGAATCTTGAGGCCGTCCACATTCTGTTTGAAGTGGGCGAACCGGTTCATTCGCTCTTCCTGGCGTCGCCAATCAAATTGCGTCAGCCAATACTCGCGCAACTCCTGCATGTACTTGAGATCGGCTCCGTAGGTCCATCCCGAATCGGAGACCGAGTCCGGCCATCGAGTAGAGCGCACTCTGGCTTTTAACTCTTCAATCTGTTCGGCAGGGATGGAGACTTTGAAGAGTTCCACGTGATTCTGCCTAGGGTAACTTATCTCGGATTGAATGCAGGGCCACCCCCGCCGTGCCTGGAAATGCACAGTAACTCTGCCTTTAGTATGCATGGAAATAGCCACAACGGGCTCAGCAGGTTTATCCAAACCACTGACTAGTTGGGCCAACCCGATGGTTGGCAACTTGCAAGTAAATCCTGAAAGGTGCGCAGCCGAAGCCTATTCACTCAGGATTAAAGCTACAATTTAGAGCCATTCGTGCTTACAATATGCCGACGATGTCTGACTCTTGTTGCTCCCGCATCCCCAGCATCGGGGTGTCTTTAGCTACTCTTGCTCTCCTTTCGTTGGTGTTGACGGCATGTGGCGGCGGGGGCGGTGGGACTACCGCCACGCCAATTCAACCGGCTGGAGACTTTTCCATTTCAGTTGCACCAACAAGTCTGACTCTAGGAATTGGCGGTAGCCAGACGGTTACAGTCACAGCAACAGAGGTCAATACATTTACATCAAGCATTAATGTATCTGTCAGCGGATTGCCAGCCGGAGTTTCGGCGAACCCGGCAACATTGAGCCTTCAGCCTGGAAATCAACTACAGGTGACCCTTACGGCCGCGGCATCAGCGCTACCGGGAACGGCGACTCTCATTTTTCAAGGTACGTCTGGGAGCATAGTTCACAGCACGCAGAGCTCATTAAGCGTGGTTGTGCCAGTCACCGGGTCCCGTGCTCCTCTTCGCACTCGCTATCTTCGCACCAATTCGTTTTACGATCCGAATTCATTAGAGATTGCACCGCCTCATTTCACCGTTTACGACGCTGCACATAAGCAGTTTTTTGTCAGCAATCCTTTCTTGAATGAAATAGACGTTTTCGACGCAAAGCAGGAAAATGAAACCGCCGAAATTGTCGTCCCGCTAGCCTGGGGGATCGACATTTCTCCTTACGACGGTAGCCTTTACGCGGGTACTTTCTTAGGAGACATTTATCAAATTGACACATCGACCCTCCGTGTCACCAGACGGTACCCATCAGCGTCAATCGGTCCAAATGGTTTCACAGCGACGACGGCGATGGTGCTTTCGGATGGGCGGCTGGCCTTGCAAGGCGCGGCCGGGGGAATCATCGGCGTCGACGGTTATAGCGCTTCTGCCGTGTGGGACCCTATCACGAATTCACTGGATATCGGCACAAATGGCAGCATTTGCGGCTTCGGGAACCAGGGCGGATTTGCTGTCAGCGGTGACAGAACCCGAATTCTGATAACTACTGTAGACGAAGGAGGCGGAGGAGAAACAGTCTGCTCGTATGATCCAGTTGCGAAAGTAGCGACCCTGGGAGCATTCCCACAAGCAACCTTTGTCCGCCAGATCATTCCGAGTCCCGATGGGAGCCGCTTTTTCTTGACCACGAACCTGTACGGTGTTGGAGTCTTCGATGCAAAGACCGCCCAGTTGCTAGGCCAGATCACAGGTCCTAATTCGTATTCCGGGATTCCGAATGCCGCTTCGGGAGCAGTCATCAGCTTGGATGGCAAGACGCTCTATTTGGTTGATCAATCGACTGGAGTCGTAGGAGCTTTCGACACGAATTCGCTGACTCAGATCGGTTGGATTCCTAGTTTCAGAGTGAACGATTCGCAGTCTGGTATCGTCATTTCTGCGATTGACGAAACTGGCTTGATCGTTGGCCCGATTGGTCACGGAGTTGGGTTTATCGATGCTTCCCAGATGAAGACTGGGCAACCGACGATGATTGGCCCGGCATTCGCCAATCCGCCTACCGGCCCACTTGAGGGTGGCACAACTCTCACCGGCTTTGCCGTTGGGAATGTAACGGACTCAGCAGCCTTAAATGGGATTTATGTCGGCAATGTGGCCGGAACTTTAGCCGCATTCGCAAAGGGTTCGGGCCAGGCAAGCACGGCGCAAGTGACCACTCCACCGAGCAGCCAGATGGGTGCCGTTGACTTGACCCTGCTTCTAAACGACGGAGCAGTGGGAATAACGCCGGAAGCCTTCAGCTATGGACCTACCATTCTGGAGGTGGTTCCCAACGGAGCGACAGCGGAGGGCGGACAAACCGGTGCCATCATAGGCTACGGCTTTGGGAATTCAGCCTCCGCAATTCAGGTGACCATCGATGGTCAGTCTGCTCCTGTAACGGCAGTTTACAGCATGCCGCCAATCGAGCCTTATCCGTTCCCCGCGAACGGGATACAATTTGCGATTCCACCTGGCATCGCGGGATCCGCCGTCGATGTTAGGGTGACCACACCTTCCGGTTCGACCACCGCGACGGGAGCGTTTCACTACACATCGGCAGCGGAATCGTATCCCGTCACTGCCAATCTCCAGGCCGGGATTTACGATGCGAGCAGAGACCTCTACTATTTCGCGGATCAGGCGCAGATCCAGGTTCTCTCCAAGAGCGCCGGGCAATGGCTCTCGCCAATTTCTCTTCCAGGGGTAAGCAGCAAGACCCAATTGATGGCACTTTCACTTTCGCCGGACGGAACCAAGCTTGCCGTTTCGGACTTCGGTGGGCAGGCGATCTATGTACTGAACCCGGATAATCCGGCGTCGGCCAAGCTCTATCCCATGTCGCTTGACAAGTCCGGGTTTGCCGGATCGATTGCGCCTAACGGGCTTGCGGTCACAAACAAGGGCATAGTTTATTTTGATACGAGCGATATTAATGGTACGGGAACGCCTTTGTTTCACAAGCTCAATACTGCTACCGGGTCAATCATCGACCTTGGCTACTCGGATGGCCTGTCCAGCGGTGGGGCGAGCGACAAATATAGCCGAGTCCTCCTGAGCCCTGACGGCAGCAAGGTGTACTCGAGCATCTCGGGAGACGTTACTATCGGCTTCTGGCTGGACACCTCGAACGATAACATTCACTATACCAACGCAAACTCCCTCGGCGGTTCTGAGGATATAGCAGTTTCGGGGGACGGGGGACTGTCGATGTCGGGGGGCAGCTGACGGATTCGTCGCTTAACCCGCAACTTGATACCGCCTACGTCGATTGGGAAACATGGCTTCCATCCGGTGCATTGGGGCAAAAGCTTAACCAGGACGGAAGCATCCTTTTTCAACCGCTTACCGACGGGATCGATATGATTGCTCGAAACACGGGTCGGCTTTTATACCGGATCCAGATCCCCGTAACCCCTGCGAACGTTTACGACGATCTTGTAGTCGCTAAAGGACAAAATACCTTAGCCGTGATCTCGGCTACCGCTGTCTCGTTTGTTGATTTAAGCAGCCTTGCGATTGCCAAGGCGTTCGAGCAATCATTTGCGGAGACGACTCATTCCAAACCAGGCAATTTGACCAACAGGCAGAGCGCGAGGCCAATTAGGCGCGCTCTTTCGAACGATCCTATCCATCGGCCCAAGCTAAAGCGAAGACTCGAATTTAAGGCCGATATCAGAACCCCGTGAATAGGAATTCCACACTTTACTGAGTCGGCGGCGTGGCGACTGCAGCTGGAGCGGCAGTTTGTGCGCCTCCGCCAGTATTCACCAGGTCTTTGAGTTCTTTGCTGGGCTTGAAGAATGGAATCTTTTTAGCTGGGACTTCGACGCGATCCCCCGTCTTCGGATTGCGTCCAACCCGGGGATTGCGCTGACGGGTTCGGAAGCTGCCAAAGCCGCGAATCTCTATCTTGTCGCCGACGCGTAGCGAGCGCACGATGCTGTCGAAGATTGTCTCGACGATTACTTCACTATCCTTGCGAGTAAGCTCTGCCAGCCGCGAGACTTCGTCGATCAGATCAGCTTTTGTCATAACGTCCCTTACCAACTAGATTTAGACATGAACTGCATTGCCGATTTTCGAATTTTAGCATTGTCGAAGTTATGAACCGCCAGCGGTTGCGGTTAAAAATTCGTCAATTCGTAAATCAAACAATTCGTCAATCGGCAGAGCCGGTCCTACTTCCACAGATAATAAAATCCCATCTGATTTTCCATCAGTTTTTCTTTCGTGGGCAGCCACTGAGACGCGTCTCCGAAGAGTAGATCCAGAACCGTCTTACGTTCGAGTTCCGGACGCACCAGCACCGGCTCGCCTTTGATCCCGACAGCCTTCGCCGTGTCATCGACCGCAGCCTGGAAATCCCCAATCTGGTCAATCAGGTGCATGGACAACGCCTCTTCCCCCGTCCAAACCTTGCCGTTCGCTATAGCTTTTATATCTTCGACTTTGGCGCCGCGTCCTTCGGCCACCGCGCGAACAAATTGCAAATACATGTTGTCGGCGAGGGATTGCAAGTATACGCGCTCGGCGGGGGTCAACTCGCGAGTGGGATCTCCGGTATCTTTGAATTCGCCAACGCTCAGGATTTCCTGCTTCAGCTTGGCCCAGCGCAGCAGATCGCCGTAGTTCAGCCACTCCATGATCACGCCGATCGAGCCTACGATGCTGCCGTTATCGGCATAAATTTTGTTGGTCGCGGAGGAGACGTAATAAGCGCCGCTGGCTCCGACCGTGCTGATGGAAGCCACGATCCGCTTGTGTTTTTCGTCGCGCACACGCTTGACCGCCCGATAAATCTCCTCAGACGCCGCCACGCCGCCGCCCGGCGAATTCACCCGAATAATGATGGCCTTGATGGAATCGTCATCGCCGAACTTCTTGAGCTGGGGGACGATCACACCGGGGTCGACGATCACGCCTTCCAGATCGACCACGCCAATCTTGTCGCCGAAGGCATGAAGAGATGCTTGATCCCCTCCCGCATGCAAAGCCAGATAGACCAGAACAAACACCGACATCACAAAGAGGAAGAAGGTGCCTCCTCCAATGACAATCCACAGCAAAGTTCGGGAGCGGGGAGTATCAGACATAAAGTTCCCAGTAGTTTAGCACCGGAGGGGTAATCCGCGTCGACCTCAGCGGCAATTCAGCGATGGAGTTCCGGACGAATGTGAGCGGTTGTGAACAGACAGTCAGAGCGATGCGAGATAGGATTCGCGCTGTTCCACTGTGGCTGCTCCAGGTTCCCAGGCCGGGACTCAAACGGTGCACAACGCGCGAGTGTTCTGCGTAGGGCCTACAGCAAGATTAAAACCCAAGTGAAACCTCAGACCGCCGCAAGGCGAGAATCTTAGGAGGATTCCATGAAAAGAGCGTTATTGCTAATTGTTCTATCCACAGCGTTGGTGACGCTAGGATTTGCGCAGACTCCCGACACCAGCAGCAACACGGGCACCGCCAGTCCGCCCCCGGCGAGCGCCGCTCCACCCGCCGCCACGGTTAACCCACCTCCGCAGACTGCGATTCCACCTGCGGTGGAAACTGTTGCTCCACCTCCCGCGACGGCTAGCCCGGCACCGGATTCTGTTATTCCGCCCGCTGCGACGGTCCCCCTGTCCCCAGAGGCTGCCCTTCCGCCTGCTGTAGAAACTGTTGCTCCACCTCCAGCGACGGCTAGCCCTGCCCCTCAGACTGCTGCTCCGCCCGCTGTTGTAGAACCTGTTGCACCCGCAGCGACGGTAAGCCCGTCGCCGGAGACCGTCACCCCGCCTGCTGCGAAATCCACTCATCCAGCGGTCAGGTCAACGCATCCCCGCGGAGCGTCAGGCGCAACCGCTGCAGCAGCTACTGTGCCCGCAGCGACGTTAAGCCCATCCTCGGAGACGGTTACTCCGCTCCCTTCGGAGGGGGCAACACCCGCTGCGACTGTCAACCCATCCTCTGAGACTGCCAGCACGCCTACTCCGGTCGCGACACCGCAACCTGCCGTGACTCATAAGGGCAGATCTACGTGGCTCTTGGTTTCGGTTGCCGTGCTGGTGCTCGTCTTAGGCACGCTGATCCCTGCCTTTGGCAGATGGAGAAAACAGAGAATGCTGGAGGAGACCGAAGCCCCAAATCTTTCGTTCTCGAATGAAACGATTCCCGAGCCAGACACGACAGAACCACGCAAAGCTGCGTAGTCTCCCCCGCTCCCACCCTTCAAAAACGAAGGGTGGGCCATCCGCCGGCAAAAAGTTTTCCAGTACATGAAGGGATGTAATTTCTGCGGAGAAAAATTGAGGGAAGGATAATCCCCAAGGGCTGAAAATTGATAAGGCGATGGCGAGCGCATCTTTCTGTTGAGAAGGCGAGAGGCAAAACGCGTAGAATTCATCATCGTGAGAGTTGCGAATTATCAGCAGCCCTATAGTGCCGAGTTTGAGCCTTGAAAACACCGTACGGACTGCGGGTTATCGAGAACTGCATGACGTGTCCGCTGCGTCGGGAGAGACTCTTTTGCAACCTTCCACCCACGACGCTTCAGCAAATCGATTCAATGTCTTCTTCTGCCACATACCCCAAAGGCGCCGTACTCTTCGTTGAAGGGCAGGAGCCAAATGGAATATTCATACTGTGTCATGGCCGGGTGAAGCTATCCGCAAGTTCCGCCGGTGGAAAGTCCGTGATCTTGCGTTTTGCGGAGGCGGGCGAGGTGGTGGGTTTGCCTAGCACCATCTCAGGGAAGCCGTACGAACTCACGGCGGAAGCCTTTGAGCCCAGTCAGGCGAATTTCATCCCTCGGTCAGCATTCCTTAGTTTTGTAAAGGAGCATGGCGAAGTTGCGTTGCGAGTGGCTGAGATGCTGAGCGATATCTACTATTCCGCGTGTCGTGAGGTTCGGTACCTCGGGCTTTCGGCCTCCGCTGAAGAGAAATTGGCGCGTTTTATGCTTGATATCACGACCAAGAGCGTAGAGCTAAATGGACAAGTCCGAACCACACTTACGCTAACTCACGACGAAATTGCTGAAATGTTGGGACTGTCTCGAGAAACCGTTACCCGAATATTCGCCACCTTCAAACGTAAGAAACTCGTCAACATGCAGGGCTCAACCTTGATCATCACGGATAGATCGGGCCTGATGCAATTGGTCGAGGCATAGGCCGCGTATCTTTTCGTAAGGTGCTCGACTTCGGCTTCCATCGAATAAATTCTTCGTCCCGCGCTTGTGCAGGCTCTCCTCATTAAGGTCAGGGTTTCGGATCGACTGTTGTATCCATCTACCCCGCTTCGAAGTGACAGGGAAAAGCATTTGTGATCCAAGTCACAGTGCAGTGTGACTTGCCTCACTGCCGGATACGAATTCAAGCCCCAGAATTATGTCGATACTGATGCCGAGCCAACGGAGGAGCTGATGTTTCGGACCGAATCTGCCTTTTCGATACGCACCTTTCCCCACCTTCTTGCGATCGTATTTGTCGCCGCTCTCTTCGTCTCCAATGTGTACGCCGTTCCCAGCTACTCAAGGCAGACGGGGATGCCTTGCGCGACCTGCCACTACGCTCCTCCCGAATTGACACCGTTCGGAAGAAACTTCAAGCTCGAAGGCTACACGTTCGCAACGAAAGCCCAGATCACCGACGACAAGAAGGATCACAACGCCGCGCTGCAACTGCTCGAGGCATTTCCACTTTCGGTAGTTTTCGATACGTCGCTCACGGTGCTCAAGACACCACAACCGGGAACTCAGAACGGCAATTTCCAATTCCCCCAGGATGTATCCCTTTTTCTAGCCGGCGCCTGGGCTAGCCACGTTGGCAGTTTTGTGCAAGTCACATACGATAGCCAGGGCGATCACTTTTCCTGGGACAACACGGACATTCGTTATGCCAATCACGGAAGCAAATTATTCGGGAAGCCGATTACTTACGGGATAACGCTGAACAATAATCCGACCGTGGAGGATCTTTGGAACAGCACGCCGGCGTGGGGGTATCCCTTCGTGGGAGCCAACTCGGCTCCGGGGCCTTCTGCGGGCGCGTTGATTAATGGGGGCTTGGCGCAAGATGTGGCTGGAGTGGGCGGATATACCATGTGGAACGAGCACTGGTACCTGGCAAGTACGATCTATCGTTCGGAGCATATCGGTGGAACGCAACCGAATGATGGCGTGGGATTCGGCATCAATATCCGGGGTGTCGCGCCCTACTGGCGTGCGGCGTGGCAGACTTCGAATAAGAACAATAACGTCGAGATCGGTACATACGGTTTGCACATGAAGAGCAGTCCGAATAGCATCACTGGTTTGGAGGACAGCTATACCGATTGGGCTGCGGACTTTCAGTATGACCGCACAATTCCTCAATTCAAGAACGACGTGTTGTCTATCCGAGGCACATACATTAGGGAAAACTCATCTCTGCTGGCTACCTTCGCCGCTGGGGGCGCAGATCAGATTAACAATCATCTCAACACCGAGCAACTGAACGCGGAATATCATTTCGGCACTAAATTTTCCGGAACGGCTGGATTCTTCGGTGTAACCGGCACCGCGGACCCGTTGCTCTATCCTCAGGCAGCAGTCTCGGGAAGCGCCAATGGGTCGCCACAAAGCAACGGCTACATTTTGAATGCGTCATGGTGGCCGGTACAAAACATTGATCTGGCATTGCAATACACAGGCTATTGGCGATTCAATGGGGCCGGAACAAATTACGATGGCACCGGCCGGGATGCATCCGCGAACAACACGCTCTATGTACTGGCTCGATTCGTTTTTTAAGCTTTCGCAATGCTGTAGACTCCTAGCTTAAAAGAAGTGCAAAGGTTGGAAGTCTACTGGTCACTGAAAAGTGAAGGCTGTCCAACTGATCCTGCCAAATCATTTTTAGGAGATAAAATGCGAAAGCTTTTGCGACGGCTGATTCAAATCGTCATTTTGTTGGGTTTGGTGGTACCGGTAGTGATGCAGGCCGAATCCGATCCTGCAAAAATCTATAAAACGAATTGTGTTCTGTGTCACTCCGCCGATGGTAGCGGGGACAGCGCAAGCGGCAAGGCGCTCCACGCCAAAGATCTACGATCCGACGAAGTCCAAAAACAAAGCGATGAGGCACTTGATCAAGTGATTACCAAGGGCAAAGGAAAAATGCCAGCGTTCGGTGCGAAGATCACGCCAGATAACGTGACGAAATTGGTGGGATATATTCGAGAGCTTCCAAAGAAATAGGTTTCGGTAGGGGCGCAAGCCATCCGAATGTGATGAACCGACTGCTGTTGATCTATCCATGATCGAGGGATTGCATGGTTGAATCCGCAGACTGCCCACCGCCAGCGCCGTCTCTCGAAGATAGACGTTCTTTTCTCGGAGCACTCCTAGGTTTGGGATCTGTCTTCGTTGGTGGTCTGCTTTCGGTGCCTCTGATTCGCTTCGCAATTTTCCCTTTGCTGCGTCGTACAACCGAGCTTAAGAGTTCGTCCGTGGGGGAGCTTAATGAGTTCTCATCTCTAACTGACCCGGTCTTGAAAATCGTTCAGATCGAGCAGGTGGACGGCTGGCGCAAAACGATATCTGAAAAGGCCGTCTACGTGACAAAAGACAGTCAGGGCCAGCTTCATGTGCTCTCATCGATTTGCCCTCACCTCGGTTGCACTGTCCCATGGAATAAGGAGAAGAACGAGTTTATTTGCCCCTGTCACGGCGCAACCTTCGCGCCAGATGGAAGTCGCGTGAGCGGACCCTCGCGGCGTGGCATGGACACACTCGAAACATCCGTTCAGGATGGCCAGTTACAAGTGCGATTCCAATATTTCCGGCAACTCGTCTCCGACAAGGAAGTCATTGGCTAGGAAGACGCTGGCTAGGAAGGAAGTTGGAAGGGATGCATTCCAATAAGAGCGCCCCTGACGCGGCCCCGCCAGCGCGAACAGGTATCCGGGCATGGCTGAATCACCGAACCGGGTTGGACGATCTGCTTCGAATCACTCTCGATGAGCCCATCCCCGGGGGTGCCCGTTTTGCCTATATATTCGGCTCAGGGCTGTTATTCATCTTTATTTCACAGGTAATCACCGGAATATTTCTCGCTCTTTACTACGTACCCTCAGCCGATCACGCGCATACCACGGTTGCGTACATAACGAAGGCAGTTACTGCCGGGTCTTTTCTGCGCAGCCTGCACGCTTATGGCGCGAGTGCGATGGTCGTTGTTTTGTTCCTGCACCTGTCGCAAACATATATCTATGGATCGTACAAAGGGCGTCGCGAGCTGCTTTGGCTCTCTGGATGCATGCTCTTCGGGCTGGTGCTCGCGATGGCTTTCACGGGTTATCTGCTTCCTTGGGACCAGAGAGCATATTTTGCTACCGCAGTCGGCACAAATGCCGTCAGCGAAGTCCCGTGGATTGGCGAGAGCATAAAAAGAATGATGCGTGGTGGCACGGAGATGGGCACTCTGACCATCTCACGGTTTTTCGTAGCCCATGTTTTCTTTGTTCCAGCACTCATCTTCGGATTGCTCGCGTCCCATATTTTCCTTTTCCGCAAAGTCGGCGCTGCCGGGCCGGTCACCGAAGACCCTTATCACCCGAAACAGAAAGCAGAGCCGTTTTATCCTCGCCAGGTATTGATGGACCTTTCACTCACGGCGCTGCTGATTGCAGGATTGGGTCTGCTTTGCTTTTTCGCTCCAATGAAATTGGGTCCAGCTGCTAATCCTGCGGACACACAATACATTCCGCGACCGGAGTGGTACTACTTGCCAATATTTCAGTGGTTGAAATACTGGCATGGCTCGGCGGCGATCATCGGTGTACTGGTGATTCCAACGATAGTTGTCATGGCCATCCTTGCGCTGCCTTTTTTGGATCGCAGCGTGGAGCGGCGTCCGTGGAAGCGGCCGATCGCTATGGTGGCATACGCATTCGTTGTATTCGCGCTGCTAGGGTTAGGTTTGCGAAGTCAATATTTGGATCGGCATGACTCCAGCGTCGCACAACAATTGGCGAAACAGAAGAATGAAGAAGATGAATATGCCCGCAAGCCATTCGAGCCCGAGCTTTCCGCAGCATCCCTCGCCGCGGCAAACGTGACGCTTGCGGATCCGTTGGCAGCGAAAGGAAAGACCATCTTCGAAGCGCAATCCTGCAACGCTTGCCACGGAGATGGAGGGGTGGGCACCGCAGCAGCTCCAGCTTTGATCGGCGTTAGCGCAAAATTGTCCACAGACCAAGTAGCTGAACTTTTCAAGCATCCCACAGCCAAAATGATCGCAGGAGGCATGCCCCCCGTTGACCTTCCTCCAGACGATGTCAAAGCACTGATCACCTATGTGGAGAGCCTCAAGTAAATCACACGCGCTTTGGGTTAATGTTCTGCGCCACTGCCCACGCGGCTGCCGAGATCGCCCACGAGATGAAGAAGGCTGTCCACGGAAGGCGTGTCCTCGGGGCGGCCAGAATCGCAGGAATCCAGACGAGGAGCGTGAACACGCTCAACATTCCCGCTTCCGCGTACGCGGCCGCGCGTGGCAGAACCGAGAACAATACGCCGAGTCCGGCGGCGATATGTCCGGCGCCGGTCAGGTATGCCCAGCCAGTCCGGAAAGGAAGCCACGCTGGCACGAACTCAGCCGTCCCTTTTACATAGACAATGTGTGAGAGACCAATTGGTATGAGAGAAACCGCGAAGAGGATCCGCGCAATGCGGATGCTGCTGTCTCCCGTGGCGAATGCGAACGGCGAGTCCTCCGGCAGAGCGGCGAGCCTGGCAAAGAGAACCCATCCCCCGGAGAGGAGCACAGTAAGCTCGCCGAGGCCTAGCCAGACAGCTTCCATCCCCGGCGCTACGAACAGAGCGGGCACCTTTAGCAGCGCCCAGATGATGAGATATGGAAACAGGATGCGAATCGACCACGCAACGGTGGCGCTGAAGAGTAGTCCGATGCCGCCTAGCAACATGAGAACGCCGGAGGTGTAGGCAAGAGCGGTGCGCCCGGGTACCCATGGGGCGACGGGCTGCCACACCAACGCGAAATCGCCATAGATGAGTGCGAGGATGCCGAGACCAATCATCCCGATGGCAAAGAATGTCAGAGCAGGTTGCTGGCTTCGGGTCATTAGGGATCAGACCTTATTGGAAGGCAGGAATCGTTGTCAATCTCCGAGCTATGCATATGACGCGCTGTCGCATCTGCTGAACGTGCTGCACAAAAACTCCGGCGGGACTACGCTGGACGGCGCGACCTACACCTACGACAACGCGGGCAATAGACTGACCAAGGCCAACTCTCTCAATGGAGTTACGGAAGGGTATAAGTACGACCCGATTTATGAACTGACGCAGGTTGTCCAGGGAACAACGACCACGGAGACTTACGGGCACGACTTTGTTGGAAATAGACTATCGTCACTTGGCGTGCCGACGTATAACTACAATTCGTCGAACGAGCTGACCTCCAACACGACAGGTGGTTACACCTACGACAACAACGGAAACACGCTGACCGACCCGAGTGGAAAGAGTTACACCTGGGACTATGAGAATCGTTTGATTTCGGCCATTGTGCCCGGGACGGGGACGGTAACATTCAAGTACGATCCATTCGGACGAAGAATCCAGAAAAGTTCACCCAGCGGGACTACCAATTACCTCTATGACGGTCCGAATCTTGTTGAGGAACTCGATTCAGCTGGCAATCTCCTAGCCAGATATACGCAGGGCAATGCTGGCGATGCGCCTTTGGGAATGTTCCGCTCTGGCGTAGCGAGCTACTATGAAACGGACGCACTGAGTTCTGTTAGCTCGCTGAGCAATTCGTCGCAAGCGCTCTCAAATACCTACACGTATAACTCGTTTGGCAAGCTGACTACTTCCACGGGATCCACCACTAACTCCTTCCAGTATACCGGACGCGAGTTCGATCAGGAGACTGGAATATATAACTACCGAGCACGTTACTACGACGCGAGCATTGGTCGCTTTGACTCTGAAGATCCGCTACGTGTTAACGCCACTATTGACTTCTATCCGTACGTCCTCAACGATCCTGTACGGTGGCGGGATCCCAATGGCAGGAAGATCGACTGGGGCTCTATCTACAACACCTATGAAAACGCGCGGAACTATTCAGATCTTATTGTCTGCGCAACGCGAACTTACTTCTGTCTGCACAATCTCGCGAGCAATGTCTCGTCAGTGAGGCAGAATTCTGCAGCATCACCTTGTCCAGCGTCAGTTCTGCCACCAACCGCTTCAGCCGTCCATTCTCTTCCTGGAGTTGTTTGAACTGGCGAACCTGATCCGTCTCCAGCCCTTTGTACTGCTTCTTCCAGCGATACAGCGTTTGCTCCGTGATTCCTACTTGGCGGATCAGTTCCGCCACCGGCACTCCCACCTCTGCCTGCTTCAGAACTCCTACGATCTGCTCCACAGAAAATCGCTTCCTCTTCACGGCAATCTCCCTTCCCTAGGTCGTAGATTTTGCCGGAAAACTAACTCTCAATGTGTGTTAGAAATCGGGGGCCGATCAGCACCCTGCATCTTTGGCGGACGACAACGATTATCCTGGATCTTCAAGTAAGCCAGGAAAATAAGAGCGATGCGGCCCGGGGGTTGACCGGATGACATGGTTGAATCTTCTATTCAAATCGAAGCGCAACTAGCGGATCAGCTTGCGATGCATGGCGTGCTGGGCGTAAACAAGCGATGCCAGAGATGAGAAGTATTAGGCTGGCTGCTGACACAAATGTTAGCGGGTCGGTTGGCGTTACTCCCCAGAGTAATTCCCGAAGCGCATAGGCGGCCCCTAATCCAGCCACTACACCCAGGGCTATGCCGATGAATACCATGGTCATGGTCTCACCGAGTATCATCTGAACCACGTTGTGCCGCTGCGCGCCCAACGCCATCCGAAGCGCGATTTCTCGCGTTCTTTGCGAGGTGGTATATGAGGTCAGTCCATAGACACCAATCATCACTAGCAGGCCCGTGAACAAACCAAACATTGTCGCCAACAGTGCAATCGCCCGATTTGTTTGGATGGAGTTGTTCCGCTCATCGGCAAGTGAGCGGAATTGAAAAGTCAGACCAGGATCAATGCTCGCCGCCGCACTTTTCAGGCGTTGGATGATCTCGGGCATTGAACCCGCAAACCGTACCTCGTATCTCGTATTCGGAGAACATACGCTACACTGGAAAACCGGTCGATAGACAACTGGCAAAGGGCCATAGTTTGGCGTTCGGTATTCTATATCTTTCACGACCCCGACAACCTCGACGATGTTTTCCTGTCCCTTGTTTTCCCCATCGTCCTCTTGATATCTGAGTCCAATTGGATTCAAACCCGGGAAAAAGGTTCGTGCTGCCATCTCGCTAACGATGGCAACCGCAGGGGACGTTTGATTATCGTTATTATTAAAATCCCTGCCGGACCGCGTGGGAGTCCGCCTTGTTTGGAAATAATCAGAAGAAATAAAGAAGCGATAACTTGCAAGGCGACGTTCCAAACCTTCCGGCTGACGAATTACTACATGGGGTAACGTGCTCTTAGAAGCGCTCGCGGTCCAAGAGGCAGAGATGACTCCAGGCAGAGAGCGAAAACCGTTCAGTAGCTCATTGCCGAGGGATGCTTGGCGCTGAGGATCTTCTCCCGTCTGGTTCAAAGTCGTTTGGGCTATTAAGACTCCTTTTGGCTCATAGCCTGGATCTTTCGCTAAGAGCGCCTGCACGGTTCGAGTCAGCAATCCGGCGCTGATCAGCAGCGCCATTGACAAAGCGACCTGTGCAGCGATGAGGAGGGCATTAGATAATCGGTCTCTCCTCCGTCCAAGGGAGAAACCGTGATTCATGGCGGAGTAAAGCTGAAGATGTGTTGCTCGAAGCGCTGGTGCTAGTCCAAACAGAACGGCAGGCAAGAAAGTGATACCTACAGCAAACATCACAAGTTTTGGATCCCACGACAAGTCCAGAATAGGATTTGAGATCACCCGTATCACCACTCGGCTCGCCCAGTGCGCGATGACAAAACCGACTATGGCCCCAGCTAGCGATAGCACAATACTCTCGGTTAGTAACTGCTGGATCAGCTGCGAGCGAGTTGCACCTAAGGCAAGCCGTGTAGCGATTTCGCTTTGCCGCTTGGTGGCTCGCGCGAGCAGCAGGTAGCCCAAGTTCGCGCATACAATCAGCAAGGCGACGCCGGCCATGGTCATCAGTAGCAAGACGGTATTGCCGTAGTAAAAACGCATGGTGGAAATTCCATTCGGAATCGGGCGTGCCACTAGGATTCTTGGCGGTAACGGTTGCCGAGCACTTTCCAGACGTGGCGCTAGTACTCTATGTATGTTCGAGCCGAGGATTTGCAAACGTGCGTTGGCCTTAGTCACACTGACTCCTGGCTTAAGCCTCGCAACGATCTGCAACCAAGTAGCGCCCTGATCCAGTGTGGGTATGGCGACTGTCACGAGGCCGTTGCTGAATCCGGGATAGTCCCGATACATCCTCTGCATCTCAAGCGGCATGAAGATGTCAGGTGGCTTCTCGCCGACGACTACACCGAAGAAGCCTTTCGGTGCCACTCCAACCACCTGAAATGGATGGCCATCCAGGATAATTGTTCGACGCAGCGCATCGTGGGATTGGCGATACTGCCGCTGCCAAAAGCTATAGCTAATTACGCAGACTGGCACCGCACCTGGACTATCATCGGAGTTTTGTAAGGCCCGACCTACGGTCACAGGAACACCAAGAGTCGCAAAGAAATCACCGGTTACATACAAACCTGAAATCGGTTGTTCCGCTCCTCCCTCTTTGGATACCTTGAACTCGGTACTGGCCCAGTTATATGCAAAAACATCCGAAAAGATATCCTGCCAGCCTCCAAACTGCTTCCATACTGAGTAGGACTGCACATCGGGAGGGTCAGGAGGTGTTACCTCGACCAATTGGTCAGGTTGCGGCACCGGCAAGGCCTTTAGCATAAGAGCATACATGACGGAAACAGTCGCACTGGTCATTCCTATTCCAAAGCCTAGGGAGACAATCGCGAGAACGGCAACTCCTAGATTGTTTCCCATCGCCCGGGCAGCGTAACGAATATCCCGCCAAATCAAATCTAATGAGCGCAACTATTTCTCCTCGCCAACGCCTGTTATCGCCCTTCGAAGTTCGTGCGGGTTTTGAGCGAACGCTAAGAACGAAAGGGTAGGATTTACGCTAGCGTACTCTCAATCGAATGCAAGGCAGGTATGTGCGCTGCATCCCGCTTGTCGGTTTTTTGCTTGCGCACATAACTCGCCCGAATCTGCGCCGCGTCGCCGATCCAGATCGTATGACCCAGATCTTCCACCAGCTCG
>Ga0073928_10004678_pt1 | contig 19988 bp, 20 predicted proteins | sample PaiPotPPA55metaG_FD_76969 | JGI IMG/M metagenome (GOLD analysis project Ga0073928, IMG submission 76969) | Iron sulfur acid spring bacterial and archeal communities from Banff, Canada, to study Microbial Dark Matter (Phase II) - Paint Pots PPA... ...
CCATCGCGTCGGGCACCGATTCCAGGATCGCCGCGCCGCGCTGCTCGCTCTTGCGCAGGACCGACTCTGAGTCCTGCCGTTCCTGGAGATCGCGCAGAAGCTCCTTCAGCGTGGACGAGCCCAGCTCGACCGACAGGCTCATCTGCCCACGGTGGGCGCGGCGGATGGCGTCAATGATCTCGGGCTCGGCGGAACCCTTGACGACATACGCGACCGCGCCGGCGGCGAGCATCTGAAGTGCGCTGGCTCGGTCCTCGTGGGCCGATAGGGCCACGATGCGGGTGCCGGGCAGCGTTCTGGCGATCTCGCGGGCAGCTGTCACGCCGCCTCCGCCGGGCATCCGGACGTCCATCAGAACGACCTCTGGCCGGCAGGCCTGGGCGCGCTCGATCGCATCCGTGGCGTCACGCGCCGTATCCACGACTTCAAGGTCCGCCGCCGAGCCGACGGTGTCTGCGAGGGCGGAAAGGAGTCCTGAATCGTCGTCTGCGAGCATTACGCGGATTTTGGGAGCTTGCATATTCACTCTCCCCCGACCGAAGCCACGTTAATTGTCCGCTATAGCCCAGCGAATCCCCGTCACTTAAGTCACATCCCAAGCCTTAATCCGCATCGAAGGCCGTCCGCATCAAGCCGTCCCGGTCGACGATCGCCACCCGCGCCCTCGAAACCGAGATCCATCCGGCGGTGCGCAGGTCGTGCAGGGTGCGGGCGACCACCTCTCGGACCGACCCGACTGCATTGGCGAGCTGCTGCTGTGTGATCGCAGCGATCAGACTCCCGGACGGGTCGGCCGTGGCCACGTTCAGGAGGTAGCCTGCGACGCGTTGGCGGACATTCATGAATACGAACTGGCCGGCCGCGTCGGTGAGGGCGCCGCCCCACTCGATCGTCCCGCGCAGGAGGTGGACCGCGAAGTCAGGGTGCTGATGGGCGAGCCTGAGCAGTGTGGCCGTATCGAAGAAGATCACCGTGCTGCGCTCCACGGCCGACATGCTCTTCTCGTGTATCCCGCTCGAGTACTCCGGCTGGAACATGGCCACCAGTCCCACCATCACGCCGCGCCCGACCAGGCGGAGCGTCGCCTCCCGGCCGTCGTTGGAACGAACGGTCAGGCGCACGGTGCCTTCGGCTACGACTCCCGGCGTCCAGCGTTCGCCTTCGCCCATCAGCGTCTCCCCGGCCCTGTAGGTGATCTGCCGGGCAGTACCGGCCAGCTCGTCCACAGCCCCCTGGGGGAGACCGTGAAGCAGTCGCTGTAGTTGTTTTGGGTCCGGGTTCGTAATTCTCAGGGGCATCTGATCTGCCAGGCCAAATGGTGTGAGAGAGGCATGTCTTGGGTCTGTGACAATTATGATACCATGTGAGAGGTAGATAGGTAGCAATGAGCGATTTGTATAGCACAAGGACGGCGGCGCGCCTGCTCGGCGTCAGCGAGGCCTCGGTCCGCCGCTGGAGCGACTCAGGGCAGCTGCCGGTCCGCCGCATCGGCCGGCGCCGCACCCGGCAGTTCGCGGGGGCCGATCTCCGCAAGTTCATGGCGGGCCACGCACAGCCGGCGACCGACGTATGGACCGCTGGCTCGGCTGCCGCGGCCGGGCCAGGCATCGAGGGCCACGATCACCTTGCGACCTTTTATGACGGCGACGCCGGGCGCATGCTCCTCAGCCTGCCGTTTCTGCGTGAGGGACTGCTGGCAGGGCAGGCCTGCTTTCTGGTCGCGTCTTCGGAGCTCACCGGGGCGTATCTCGAGGCGTTGAGGGAAGAGGCGATCGATCCCGAAGCAGCCATCGCCGGCGGATCTTTGGTCGCGCGCACAGGCGTCGGCTCGAGTCCTCGTGAGGCCATCGCCACGTGGGAGCAGCTGTTCTGGCAGGCCCTGGGTTCGGGGGCCGGCGCGATTCGGGTGGTGGGCGAGATGGCCACCTACGAGGGCTTCTCCGAGGTCGAGGATATGCTCGACTACGAGATCGCGTACGACATCACGTCGAAGCGCTTCCCGGTGATGACGCTTTGCCAGTACGACGTGCGCCGGTTCGACGGCAGCACGCTGCTCGCTGCGCTGAAGTCCCATCCGGACCTGTTTGCGCACCGGCTGGCGCAGGTCCTGCTCTAGTAGAGGCGCGGCCGAAAGCCCTCGACGGAGCTTCGGCGCCCATGCGGCCCACATCCCCCATGCCTTCGGCATAGGGACCCCAAAGGTGTCCGCTGCTCGCTCACGCATGCCTGATGCGCTCGCTCCGCTGCTCGAAGCTTCACCCGAATCTGGACCACCTGGATCGCCGAATCTCTCGCCGAGGTTTCCGCCCGCGCCTCTAGGCCGGTGCGGCCGAATGGATCGGCAGCGTGAACTGGAAGTCCGAGCCCACGCCCACCTTACTTTCGACCCAGATCCTGCCGCCGTGCAGCTCGACGATCTGGCGGCTGATGGCCAGGCCCAGGCCGGTGCCGACGACCTTGCTCGTTCGATTGCTCTCGAACCGCTCGTACCGGCCAAAGAGCCTGTCTACGAACTCGGGCGCGATCCCGACCCCGTGATCCTGGACCGAGACATGAACCAGGCCGTCCTCCGACCGGGTCGCGATCGTGACGTCGCCGCCGTCCGGTGAGTATTTGACCGCGTTGCTGAGCAGGTTGCTGACGACCTGCACCAGCCGGTCCGCATCGGCGCTGACAATCGGCAGGGCGCGGTCGAAGTCGGTGCGGATCGCATGCCGCTCGCTCTGGACCTGGGCCCGGTCGACGGCCTCGCGGATGAGCGTGTTCAGGTCCACCGGCTTTGGGTCCAGCCTGATCTTCCCGGCCTCCATCCGGTCCAGGTCGAGCATCTCGCCGATCATGCGGTTGAGCCTCTGCGCGTCCTTGTTGATGTCGGTGGCGAGGCCCTTGACCTCTTCGCTCCCGACGGTCTCGTCACGCAGGATCTCGCTGAAGCCCTGGATGCCCACGAGCGCCGTTCGAAACTCGTGGCTGACCATTGACACGAACTCGCTCTTGAGCTGGTTCAGGCGCTCGAGCCCGGCCAGGTTCGCCATCGCCGCCTCCTCAGCTTCGTGCTTGGCGGTGAAGTCCTCGAACATGGCGAGGAAGTAATCGATGCGGCCGTTCGCCTTGCGCACCGAGGTCACGCTCCAGTGGAGCCAAACCTCCGTGCCGTCGGCGCGGCGGGTCGGGCTGTCGCCCTCCACGGTGTCAACAGCGCCCTCCCATAGAGGTCTCGACCGCTCCACAAGCTTGGTCAGCTCCTCGGCTGAGAGGTAGTCGCCGACCATTGAGCCGACCATGATCTTGGCCGGTGCGTGCAGCAGAGAGCCAAGCCGCGGGTTGGCGTCGAGAATCCTCAGGTTGACGTCGACCCGCGCGACGCCCAGTGGCGCGTGCGTGATCACCTGGTTGAGAATGTCGGTCCGCTGCTCGAGCTGAGCCTCGGCGCGATCGCGCAGCACGAGAAGTGCCGCGGTGTCGCGGTGCAGCAGGATCATGCTCGCCACGAGGAGCATTCCGAGGCCTCCGCCGATGGCGGTCAGGAAGACATCGAGGCCGTGGCCCGTGACGGCCAGTCCCATCGCCACGGCGGCCGCGCCGAACAGGGAGATCCACGGCACCGACATCTGCCAGAAGTCGACAGGTCCCTCTTCGCCAACCGCGTCGGCGAACGGGGCCGGCCACAGCGGGGCGAGGGCGATCGCGAGGTAGCCGACGACCCAGCCCGCATCGAGAACGCTTCCGATCGCGCCATAGGTTCCCGCCGCGTTCAGGAAAGCGAAGGAGCTGTCGGCTATGGCGTTGGCGGCGAGCCCGCCCAGGAGCAGGAACATCGCGCCTCGCTGCTGGGCGCTCGCCCTGCGCATGACGAGCAGCAAGACGCCGATGATCACGATGTCGCTCACCGGGTAGGTGGCGCCGAGGAGCTGCGCGAGCGGCTGGTCCGACGAGGTTTCGTAGACCTTGCCGAGGCCAAACGCCCAGCTGACGAAGACGAGCGACAGGGCGACGATGGCGCCGTCCACCAGCGCCTGGGTCCGGGTGGTGAGACGGCCGGGAGCCGATGGGAAAGCGAGGACCCCAGCGACCGCGAGCGGGATGGCGAGGAGAAAGCCGGCGTCCGCGGCCGACGGAAACGGCACCGCCACGCCGAGCCCCACCTCGTACACGCTCCAGACCACTTCGCCGGCAAACCAGGTGAGGGCAGACGCGCCCAGCAAGCCCCAGGCGATTCGCATGCGGCCGGCGTTGCGCAGCGCGGCGTATCCGCAGCTGGCGGCGGCCAGGAGCGCAGCGACCGCCTCGCCGATATCGTCGACCGCGATCGTCGTGGTCTGCCCGCCGATCTGAAGCTTGGTCCAGATGATGAAGGCGACGCTCAACAACACCGCGGCGGCGGCAGCAAGGGCGAACCGGCGTCCCGCGCGGGTGCCGAGCCTCGATTTCGGCCGGCTCGTCGTGACCGCGGCATCCATCGGCCATGGGCTGACGCCTGTCGCGGTCATCGCGCCACCCGGACCTTGCTTCCTTGCTTCTGCGCCGATATCACGTTGTCGCCGTCCAGCATCGCCGCCAGCGTTTTGATCTTCTTGACGAGCGGGCTTGTCGGTGCGGCGACGACAAGAAGCTCGCCCGTCACCGCGGCGCGGTCGCAGCGGTCGCCGTCGTGATCCAGCTCGAGGTCCACGCCGCGGCCAAGGGTGCGCTCGACGTCGGCGCGTTCGACCATCGTGCTCAGGCGGGGGCGGTTCAGCACGAGCTTGATGTTGCCATCGGGGATGTTCAGAACCGACCGGAAAACCTCCAGGAGATCCTTGGTGTCCTTCATGGCGGTCAGCTCAGGCGTGACCACAAGGACGATCTGGGTCGCCCGCTCGAGCACTGTCAACGCGGCCTCCGACAGCGCGACACCGAGGTCGACGACCACGTAGTTGAAGTTGCGCATCAGCGAGCTCAGCGCGCGGTCAACCAGGTGAGGTGTGATGAGCTCTGACTGCTCCACCCTGAGCGCCCCCGGCAGGACCATCATGCCGACCGGGTGGTGGATGCACGTGCTCAAGAGCAGCTCTTCGAGCTCGTCGTCGGCCGCGCGCTCAATGAAGGCCAGGCTGCCGGTCGGAACCAGATTTGCGGTCAGGGCTGCGTGGTTGTAGGGAAGGCCGAGGTCGAGGACGAGGACCTCGCCGCGATGGCGCTGTCCAAGCGCGGCGCCCAGGTTGACCGCCAGCGTCGTTTTGCCGGCGCCGCCCTTGACGGAGTAAACGGCGATCACATGACCGGCACCTCCGGACGCGACCGCGCCGGCCTGTCCGACGACATGGTCGATCGTGTCCTGCCGCTGTTCGACGAGCTTCTCCAACTCGACGCGCGCCGGAGAGCCGGGCGCGAGCACCGTGTCCAGATCCGGGGTGCGCAGCTCGAGCAGCTCGGTTGACTCGAGCGTCATCACGGAGGCCGGCTGCATACCATCGCCCTTCACAGCGCTGATCCCGAAAAAATCGCCTGGTGCCAGGAGCGCCACGGTCACGCTGTGCTTGGGCTGCCACGTAGCCCGTACCTCGCAGCGCCCGCTCACGATGACGTACATGGCGAGTGAGATCTCGCCCTGGCGGACCACCTCGGTGGCGCGCGGCACCGTTCGCTTGTGCAGCCTGTGCGCCAGCCGGCGGGCGTCCCTGTCCGGAAGCGTGAAAAAGATCGAGATGCCCTGCAGCAGCGCCAGCCTCTCCTCCAGCTCCGCGGGCGAGACCTCGACTTCGTGAGGTTCCTTCTGCACGGTCGTCACGCGGGACTCCGAACGCTGGTCAGGATGGCGCGCACGTCACGGCTCAAGGCCGCGGGAGTCCAGGGCTTGGCGATGAACCCGATGCAGCCCGCCGCTCGCGCGGCCCGCTCATGAAGCGGCATGGAGTGGGCGGTGAGAGCGATCACGGGGATGCTCGCCGTGGCGGCGTCGGCCTTCAGCTCCTTGGTGAACTCGAGCCCGTCGATGTCAGGCAGCTGGATGTCCATGAGAATGAGGTCCGGAGTCGCCCGCGCAAGCACAGCCCGCGCCTCTCGCGCGGTCTCGGCGCCGGCGACGGCGAAGCCTTCGATCTCGAGAGCAACCGTGGCCAGCATCAGGCTGCCTGGGTTGTCTTCGACGATCAGGATGAGGGCTGGGTCGTTCATGGCTGCGCCCTTGGGGCTGGGCTGCATCTTAAGCGGCGGATTTACGATCGCCCGGCCTTAAACCTCACCTCCCGTTGCTCCAGAGCGTCCTTCGCCGCGGCCAGCTCTACGTAGAGCTGGCGAGTGCGGAGCAGATTGCGCACACGCAACAGCACCTCCGCAGAGTCGAATGGCTTGGTGACGAACTCGTCCGCGCCCAGCCCGAGTGCGCTGTTGCGAGCAAGCCTGCTGGAGTCGGCGCTGAGGACGATCACGGGCAGGTAGCCGATGCTCGCGCGCGGGCCGCGCAGGCGGCGCAGGATCTCGAGGCCGTCGGGGTCGGGCATGTGGAGGTCCAGGAGCACGAGGTCCGGCTCGAACGCTCCGAACTCGTACTCGGCGCGCTGGGAGTCGCTCACGCTCTTGATCTCGAGGCCCTCATGAGACGCCAGCATCGACTCGAGGAGCAGCGCGTTGGCCGGCTCGTCGTCGACGATGAGGACGCGGCTCACCGGACCGCGCCGAGGTGGCGGCGCACCTCGTCGGCAAGCGTTCTCGTGTCGACGGGCTTGGCGATGTAGCCGGCGCAGCCCGCGGCGAGGGCCTGCTCCTCGTCGCCCATCATCGCGTGCGCCGTCATGGCCACCACGGGAATGCCCGCGGTCGCCGGATCGAGCTTCAAGGCTCGCGTGAAGGTGAGCCCGTCCCTGCCGGGGAGCTGGAGGTCCATGAGGATCAGGTCCGGCAAGGAGTTCTGGAGGATGACGACAGCCTCATCGGCGCTGGCGGCGACCTGGACGCGCAAGCCGTCACGCTCGAGCACCGCGGTGGCGAGCATCTGGTTGGTCTCGTTGTCCTCGACGAGCAGCACGAGCAGCTTGCTCATTCGGATTCGGCGCCGCGTTTGTCGACCACCTGGTGCAGGAGCCCAAGGAGGTCCGAGGCGCCCAGGGATCCCCGGCTGAGAATGGTCGACACGTGCCCGTTGAGGTGCCGCTTGTCGGTTTCGCTCAGGTGGCGGGCTGTGAGGATCATGATTGGCGTGTCCTGCGTTCCCGGGTCGGCGCGCAGCGCTTCGACCACGTCGAACCCGGTGACCTCCGGCATCATCAGGTCGAGAAGGACCAGGTCTGGCGGATGCGCCCTCGCGAGCTCGATCGCCTCCCGGCCGCCGGCGGCGATGACGACATTGAATCCCTCCGGTTCGAGGATGCGCGTTAGCCAGGTGCGGTTGGCCGCCTCGTCGTCGACCACCAGCACGGTCGTGCCGCCGTTGGTCTCCCTGGGTTCGAGCTTGAAGCGGGCGAGCCGCTCGACCAGCTCCCGCCCATCGACCGGCTTGACGAAGTAGTCGAGCGCCCCCAGCGCCTTGCCCAGCTCAGGGTTGTCGACCACGCTCACGATGATCACGGGAATGTCGCTGGTCTCCTCCTCGCGCTTGAGCCGGGTGATCACCTCCCAGCCATCGAGCTCGGGCAGGAGGATGTCGAGCGTGATCGCCGCCGGCCTCAACGTTCGAGCCTTGGCCATCGCCTCGGTGCCGGTGCGCGCGATCTCGGTTCGGAATCCGCCTAGTTGCAGCTGGCGGGTCAGCAGCTCCGCCGCCCCGGGGTCGTCCTCGATGACCAGCACCAGGGGGCGCGAGAGATCAACAGCCTGCTTTGCCGGGACGAGCTGCGGCGCATCGAGCTCGGCAGGCGTGGGCTGCACGGGCAGGCGCAGCGTGAAGACGCTGCCCTCGCCGATCTTGCTGCGAACTCTCACCTCGCCTCCGTGGAGCAGCGCGAAGCGCCTCGTGAGCGCGAGCCCCAGGCCGGTGCCCTGCTGGCGCCGACCAGGCCCGGGGTCGACCTGGTGGAACTCATGGAAGATCTGAGCCTGATCGGCTTCCGAGATTCCGATGCCCGTGTCGGCAACCGAGATCTCGACCGCCGAGCGAAAGCGCTTGCCGGTGACGGTGACTGTGCCTGCGTCTGGCGTGAACTTGATGCTGTTGGAGACCAGGTTCAAAAGCATCTGCTTGAGCTTCCCGGCGTCCGCCACGACCTCACCGATGCCGGCGAGGCGCGACTCGAGCTTGATGCCCTTCTGGCCGGCCAGCGGTTCGACGATGCTGAGCACCTGCGCCACCAGCGGCTCGATGGCCACCATCTGGAGACGCAGCTCCATCTGGCCGGCTTCGACCTTGGACAGGTCGAGGATGTCGTTGATCAAGCCGAGTAGGTGCTTGCCACTCGCGTGCACCTGGGCGAGGAACCGCTTCTGGGTCTCTTGGTCGAGCTGCGACTCCTTCGCGTCCAGCATGAGCTCGGAGAATCCGATGATCGCGTTCAGGGGCGTGCGCAGCTCGTGACTCATGTTGGCCAGGAAAACGCTCTTGTGCTCGCTCGCCTCCTTGAGCTGCACGTTGGCATCTTTCAGCTCCGCCACCAGGCGCCTGCGGTCGAGGCCGGCCGTGACCGCGGTCATGAACTGCTTGACACGGCTCAGCTCGTCGCCGCCGAACGAGGGGGAGAACGGACCGGACACCAGCACGAGCCGGCCCAAGCCGTCGGGGCTGACGATCGGGACGACAGCGAGAGTGGTGCTCTCTCCTGCCAGGTGGTGGTGGCCGACTCCCTCCGGCAATTGGAAAATTTGGTGGCCCAGGTCAGTCAGGGCCGGCGCGTCGAGGCCGATCGAGGCTCGCAGTTCGTCGGATGAGTCGAAAGACGCGGCGGCGGCTGCGCCGGTGATGCGGGTGGCCCACAGGAGGGCATCCTCGTTCAGAGTCCCGTTGTCCTCATCGACCAGAAGGCCTTCCATGTAGGCGCGCAGGCCCTCCTCCTCGGCAGCCCTCCACTCGCGTCGCAGCCAGCTTGGCGGTGAGAAGCTCACGTAGAAAAGCGGGACGACCCCGAGGACGACCAGCTGTACACCAAGCTGAATGCCAGAGGACGTGGTGCGCGCCCCGGCGCCGACCAATGCGACTAGAAAGATCAGGAGGGCGACGAAACCCGCAAAGCCGAGGCTAAGCGATCGCAGCCGCCACGCTTGCACGGCCGGCAGCCGGCGCGCGACAAGCCAGAAGCGGACGATCGGCTCGCCCACGGCGCCGGCCCATGCCGCGAGCAGCGCCAGCGCGATCCAGAGCTGCACTGTCTGCGGCGCACCGGCCATCGAAGCGACGAGGTACGCGATCACCGTGCCCCACATGACCACGACCGCCGCGGCGTGCCAGGCCTTGGACATGGCAATGAGCGATCCGCGGTAGCGCAGCAGCGCGTAGCCCGAGCCGACGAAGGCGACGAGGCTGACCTGCGACATGAGCGGCGGAGTGAAACCCATCAACGAAGGAATCCGGCCGAGCAGAGTCACGAGCGAGAGCAGGACGATTGCCAGCGCGAGCCAACCTGTCGAGCCGTTCCGGTTGCGCAGCCACAGGCCGCCGACGACAGCGCCGAGGAGAACGAAGGCTATCGCGTCGAGGTTGGCGAGGAACGTGATGAGGTCCTGCAATCAGGCGAAACCGAGCGCCGAGATATGCGGCATCTCACGGACGAGTACGTCTACGGCCTCGGCGTCCCATTGCTTCCCGGCCCCGTCGACGAGCACGGCCATGGCGTCATCGACCGACTTCGCCTTACGGTACGGCCGGTCCGTCACGAGCGCGTCAAATGCGTCGCAGACGGCGACTATGCGCGCGAGGTGGGGGATGGCCCGGCCCGCGAGGCCGTCCGGGTAGCCCGAGCCGTCGAAGTTCTCGTGGTGGTTGCGGATGATCGGCAGCAGCGACGCGGCCGAGCGCAGCGGCTTGACGATGCTCTCTCCGATCTCCGGATGCAGGCGCATCAGCGCGAGCTCCGCGGAGTCGAGCGGCCCGGGCTTCAGGAGGATGGCGTCCGGGACGCCGATCTTGCCGATGTCGTGGATGATCCCGCCGCGGTAGAGGGCGTCGAGCGCGCGCTCGGACAGGCCCATCTTCGTGCCGATGAAGCGCGCGGATTCGGCGACGCGGTGCGTGTGCTTCTCGGTGTATGCGTCCTTCGCCTCGACGGCGGCGGCGAGCGAGAAGATCACCTGCTCCGCGCTGTCGAGGTTGTCGTAAACCGCCTTGAGCCGCAGCGCCGACCGGACGCGAGCAACCAGCTCCACGCGGTCGACGGGCTTGGTCATGAAATCGTCGGCGCCGGATTCGAGCGCGAGCACGCGGTCGTTGGCGTGGTCCAGCGCGGTCAGCATCACCACCGGGAGCAGGCGGCCGCGGGGGCGCGCCTTGATGCGGCGGCACACCTCGTACCCGTCCATCCCCGGCATCTGGACGTCGAGGAGGACGAGGTCGGGCGGCTCGGCCTCGATGGCGGCGAGCGCGCTCGGACCATCCTCTGCCGTGCGCAGCCGGCAGTCCAGGTCGGAAAGGTAGGCCAGCACGAGGGCGCGGTTCGTTTCGCCGTCGTCGACCACGAGCACGATCGGAGCGCCATGCGACGGCTGGCGTGAGGGAAGCGCGCCCATGCGCCTCTCGTGTGTGCGAACGGCGTCCTCTGCCGTGCCGGCAACCTCCATTTCACCCCCGATCGCAGGCGCGCGCGTCGCGTCCTTCTTTATCTGGATCTTAGATGCGCCCCCCACGAACTGAGCGTCCATAACCCCGACATGCGACTCGGCTGCTCGCTCTGTGCTCATGCGTCCGAGGGGCGCCTGGCCACCACGATCGCGAGGAGGGCGGCCGCCGGGACCCGACCGGCGGCCACGAGAGAAAACGCCACCGAAGCGCCGAGCAGCCACTCCGCGATTCGGTCGAGCTCACCCGGATTCACGATCGCGACCACCGCGATCACCGCGGGCGCCGCCGCCAACAGCATAGCCCCCGCGGCGACGGTGGCGGCACCCGCCGCCCGGCCGTCCGACAGGGCCCCGTCACAGTCCGGGCAGGCGGCATTCTCGGCGTCCCGTGCGCCAGGCGCCGGGGCGTGGAAGCCTCTGGAAGAGATATACGCAGCCATCCCTGAACCGCCTTGCCGGGCGTGGACCTCAAGCTAGGTCGGCGCGTCTGCGCTGCGCCCCTCTCCAAAGGTGTAATTCGACGTCAAGTGGCTAATTAACACTGACCACGTGGCTAACCGTATGCGCCCAAGGGTTAGAGCCAGCCCTCTCGAGTCGCCTTGCCGGCAAGCTCAGTGCGGTTGCCCGCACCGGCCCTCTGGAGGATCTGGCGGACGTGGAACTTGACTGTGCTCTGGCTGAGGTGGACGGCCTGGGCGATGTCGGCATTGGTCGTCCCTTCCACCAGGAGGCCGAGGATCTTGCGTTCCAGGGCGTTCATGGGCGGCGCGCCGGCCGGGGCTCGGCGAGGGCCGGACGACGCTTTGTCCAGCCGCTCCGCCATCGTCGCTCCGTCGATGGCGACCGCGGCATAGCTGGCGAGGGCCTCCAGGAAGCCGAGCCATTCGTCGTCGGGGTCGAGGGCCGAGCGCATGAAAACCTCCAGCACGCCGCTCGACCGCGTATGGGCGACCAGCGGCGCCACGCAGTAGGCCCGGAAGCCCTCTCGGGCAAACAAGGTCCTGCGCCTGAACTGCGAGAGGACCGAACCCTCGGTCACGGACTCGACGTGAGGCCGGGTGAGGATCCGGCCCGGCAGCCGCGCGTCCACCGGCAGCCGGTACTCGGGGATCGAGGTCGACTGAAAGCCGGTCTGGGCCGCCATCACCAGGGTGGTGCCCGCCTCATCGAGCAGCAGGAGATCGGCCGCATCGACCTTGAGCCCGGCCATCACCTGGTCGAGGATCACCTGCAGGGTGAGGCGCAGGTCGGGGCTGCTCGCGATGGCAAGGCCGATGTTGCGCAGGGCAGTCAGGCGCTCGAGCCTGCGCACCGAATCCGCATGGAGCTGCGCGTTCTCCGCCGCCAGGCCCGTGCGATCGGCGATGGCCTGCAGCCAGGCCACGTCCCGGTTCGAGATCGGATTCGCCGTGCTGGCGGCGAACACCCCGAGCGTGCCGACCGTCGCTCCCCGCGCGTGCATTGGCACGACGAGGATGCCCACCGCGTTGACCGGCGAGTCCACGGGCACCGAGTTCTTGGTCATGTAGTCGCGGACGTCTGTGCGCAGCATGTCCATGAACGCCGGGTAGGGGACGCTGGGCATCATGACCGCGCGGCCCGTCTCGATCACCTGCATCGCGATCGTGGACGCGCTTGCTTCGCCCGACACATGCATGTCCTCGACGTACCTGGCCAACAGAGGGTCGCTGTCGTTGGCGGCGATGACGCGCACGGTCCGGGGATCCTTGTTGATGAGCGAGGCGACCCACGTGCCTGCCCTCATCCGGCTCAGGCTGCTGGTGACCGTGCTCAAGATCGCCTCCGGCCCGAGCCGTGCGTTGGCCATCTGCTGAGTCATGTCGGCCAGTCCGCGAGTGTTGTACTCAGGGGCGGCCATCGTCATCTCACCGATCAGCTGGGTGACGTCGGTGACGGCGGCGACGACGTGACGCACGCTCCCGTCGGTTTCCAGGGTGGGTATGGCATCCACCTGGAGCCAGACCGCGGATCCATCAGGTCGCTCGAGCCGGACCAGGACCGCCTTCTGTGGCCGGCGCGAGCGGGCAGCCTGAAGCGCCGGATGCAGGTTCTCGGAGGTCAGCTGACCCGGGCGCTCGAGCGTGATCCACGCCTGGGCGCTCGCGTCGGAGCCCACCAGGTGCTCGCGGTCCTCACCTAGGATGTCGCAAGCGGCCGCCGTGGCGTCCTCGACTCGGCCGTCGGGCCCGTAGATCACCAGGGCGCTCGGAACCTGCCCCCGGTCCAGGTCGGCGAGCTGGGTCATCGCGGCGGCGCGGCGCGTGAAGCGATCAGGAATCCCCTCGTGTTAAGCGATCTGCGTCGCTGTTAAGTATAGGAATGACCCGCGCCGGCCAATCCAACTCAAGTCACACTCACCCGGGCGCTGTTATGCATTACTTGACAGCGGGCCCGATTCGCGCTTCACTGAGCGCCTCTCGCCCTTTCCGGGGGAATTCAGCAAGGAGTTCCGCAATGCGCCGTTTCCTGATCTCGACATGCCTCGCTCTCGCCACCCTCGCTCTTACCGCCATCAGCGCCGGAGCCACGGGCTGGCCGTCTGGTTAACGTCAAGAAGCCTCGAAGTCGGCGCGCTTGCTGTTATGCAGTGTTAGGCTGTTTACCGGTGTGGTAGTCAGCTCTCCGCCTGCGGGCAAGCGCCGCCGGCTTCCTGGCCTTGATGTTCGCCCTGGCGCGATACGCCAGGCTCGAACAGAAGCCGGCCTGTCGCTCGGTCAGGTCGCGTTTGGCGAGGTCAGCCGCACGGCGGTGTTCCTCGCCGAGACGGGAAAGACGCGTCCCACCCTTCCCACGTTGAAGCTCATCGCTGCCCGCACCGGGAAGCCGATCGAATACTTCCTGGACAGCGCAGGCGTTGCCGGCCTGGGCAATCGCCTTGACCTGGACAGCTTCCGCGAGCTTTCAGTGGCCGAAAGGTTCGATGAGCTGCTGGCGCTGGCCGAGAAGGCAAGGCTGGAAGCGATCGACCCGATCGACCGCGCGTGGGCCAGCTTCTACTTTGCGCAGGCCCATCTGCGCAAGGGCAATCCCTACATCGCCTTTCCAGAGGTCACCAAGGCGCGAGCGGCATTCGAGGCCGCGGGAGACGCCTGGATGGTGGTCGAGTGCATGGAGCTGCAGAGCCTCGGCCTGCACCTGATAGACGACCGGTCCGCACTGGCGATGGCGGAAGCCGCGCTGGCCGCCTGCCGCAACCTTCAACCGGCAAACCGCGCCCTCGAGGCCCGCATCCTCGGACGGCTCGGCTCCATACACGTGGCCCATCACCGCTGGCCGCAGGCGGTCGAGTTCTACGGTCAGGCCGTTGAGGTGGCAGGCGAGCTCAAGGATCTAAGCCGCGTTGGCAAGATGTACAACGACCTCGGGCTTGCCTATGAGCATCTCGGCGACTTCACGCGCTCGCGTGCGTACGCGCAAAAGGCGATCACCATCCATGAGCTGCTGCATGACCGGCTGAGCGTGGCCCGGGCGGAGAACAACCTCGGCCTCGTCTTTATCCGCCAGGGACAGCCCGAGCTGGCTCGCGAGCACCTGAATCGCTCGTTGGGCATCTGCGAAGAGATCGGGGTCGAGGTTGGCAAGAGTCACGTGCTCCTGAGCCTGGCCGAGCTGGACCTGATCGGCCGAGACCCGGACGGCGCGCGCCGGCGCGTCGAGGAAGTCATCGAGCTGGCTGAGAGAAGCAACGAGAGCGCTACCCTGGGCGAAGCCCACCAGATGCTCGGCACCATCGCCGAGTCCATCGGTCATGAGGGCACGGCTGACCGGGAGTTTGGCGCGGCCTTGGCGACCCTGGAGCGATCCGGGCTGACCGACCGCCTGGTCACCTGCCGGGCGGCCTACGCCCAGGTGCTCGAGAACAGGGGCGACACGGCGGGGGCGCTCGAGCAGCTCAAGCTTGCGATCGCGTCGACGAGGGCAGACCTTGCGCCTCCCGCACATCAGTCGGGAGTCGAAGCCGAAACCGCCTGACCTCGCGGCCAGTCTCTCTTATCCAATTCTCATCCTGGGGCTTATAAATCCGTCCATGACCTCAGGAGCGCAGCCACGCGTGCTCGTGGTCGAAGACGACGCGCGACTGGCCGCCACGCTGCGGCGCGTGCTCGAGGCCGAGGGCCACGACGTAGAGGTGGCCGGCGACGGCCTCGAGGCCCTGCGCAGGGCAAAGGTGAGGACGCCCGACCTGGTCGTGCTCGACGTGATGCTCCCTGGCGCGGACGGTGTGACTGTTTGCCGGAAGCTGCGCGAGACGGCGCAGTTCCCGATCCTCATGCTGACCGCACTCAGCGGCACCGAGGAGCGCGTGCGCGGCCTGGACAGCGGCGCCGACGACTACCTCGTCAAGCCGTTCGCGTACAAGGAGCTGCTCGCCCGGGTCCGCGCGCTGCTCCGGCGCACCAGGCCGGCCGACCGCCTGCGCTTCGCGGACGTCGTGCTCGAGCCCGCGGCGCGCATGGCGTGGCGGGGCTCCCGCCAGCTGTCCCTGACCGCCACCGAGTTTGACCTCCTCGCGTTCCTGCTGCGCCACCCGCGCCAGGTCTTGACCCGCGAGCAATTGCTCGACGCGGTGTGGGCGGACGCGCCGGAGACCGACAACGTGGTCGCCGTTTACGTCGGTTACGTCCGCCAGAAGCTGGAGTAAGCCGGCGAGCCGCGGCTGGTGCACACGGTGCGGGGCGCCGGCTACACGATGCGCGAGCACCCGTAGTTGTCGCTTCGGCTGCGCCTGGCGCTCTTCGGAGCGGCTGTGGTCGCGCTGACGCTGATTCTCTTCGGGTCTCTTCTATATGTGTTGCTGGCGCGAAACGTCAACTCCAACCAGGACGACGCCCTTCGCTCGCGGGCCGTCCAGGCAGCCGCTTCCCTGGGCGCCGAGCCGGCCGCGCGGGCGCCGCTGGCGCCGGCGGACCTGCGCAGCAGCACCGACGTCTTCATCGAGGTGCTGGCCCAGGACGGCACCGTCCTGTACTCCTCGGCCATCCTCAACGGCGCGCCTCCCGTCGTACCCGAGGGGCTGCGGATTGCGGCGGAAGCGTCCTCCGCGGGCGCCTTCGCCACCATCGGCGACTCCGCCAAGGGAACGCAGCTCAGGCTCTACGCCGCCCGCTCTTTGAATGACGTAGTCGTCGCCGGCCAGTCCACGCGCGTGCCTGCGTCGAATCTGTCCGGAGTCCTCGTCTTCTTGATCATCTCGGCGGTGCCGGCCCTGCTCGCCGCCCTGGCCGCCTCGTGGTTGGTGGCGGGTCGGGCGCTGAAGCCGCTGCGTGAGGTCGCCGCCACGGCCGACGACATCGGCCGGATGCGGGACTTCGGCCGCCGGCTTACCGCGCGCCGGAGCCGCGATGAGGTGTCGATGCTATCGGTGAGCTTCAACCGCATGCTCGTTTCGCTGGAGGATGCCTTCGAGTCGCAGAGGCGTTTCGTCGCCGACGCCTCGCACGAGCTGCGGACGCCGCTCGCGACGATCCAGGGCAACGCCGGGCTCCTCGCCCACGGCCCTGAGGTCGCAGACGACGTACGCCGGGCGGCGGCCGCCGACATCGCCGGCGAGAGCGATCGCATGGCCCGGCTCACAGACCGGCTGCTGACGCTGGCGCGCGCCGACTCGGGCCTCGAGCTGGCTCTGGCGCCCGTGGAGCTGAGGCCGCTGGTGGCCGAGGCTGCGCGACAGGTGGCGGCGCTCCACCCGGACAGGACGATCACCGTCGCCGCCGATGAGCTTGCGGTCTCCGGCGACCAGGACGCTTTGCGGCAGCTCATCCTGATCCTGCTCGACAACGCCACGCGCCATGCGAAGAGCTCGGTCTCCATCACCCTTGGAGCAGAGGCGGGCTGGGCTCGCCTGATGGTCGCGGACGACGGCCCTGGCGTGCCGGCCGAGGAACGCGAGCTGATCTTCAGGCGCTTCTACAAGGGGGACAAATCCCGGGCCGACGGCGGCGCCGGGCTTGGTCTTGCCATCGCGCGCTGGATCGCCGACCAGCACAAAGGCCGCATCATCGCGGGCGACGGGCCCGACGGTGGCGCTGCATTTTTCGTCGACATGAAACTCTTATCACCCTCTTAAGCAGGGCCGCAATGCTGCGGTCATGTGGGACATCTCACCTGATCATGCGACCGGCCTCTACGCGGGACTCATCGCCCTTCCCCTGGCCCTCTTCGCCCTCCGGCTGAGACCGGCCCGCCGGCGCCTGCCGGGGACGGCCCAGGCGGCGGCGGTGCTGATGGCCGTGTGCGGGGCGATTCACCTCGGGCTCGTTCAGAGCCACCTGGGCGAACCCGTCACCGCGGTGCTCTTCACGCTCAACGGCATCGCCTACCTGGCGCTGTCAGCCGCGTTCACCTGGCGGCATTGGCGGCTCGCGTCCTTCTCCCTTCTGACAGCGACGATCCTCGGCTACCTCGGGTTCATCGTCCTGGGCTTCGACACTCCGGACCAGGTCGCCGTCTCGACCAAGCTCATTGAGATTGCGGCCCTTGGCCTCCTGCTCGTGCCGGTGCGCGGGCGCCGCTCCCCATCCGACCGGGCGCCGTACTGGTCGCTCATCGCGGCCGGATTGCCTGTCCTCACCCTGCTTACCGGCGCCACCGTGTGGGCCGTCGACCTGACGCATCCCGACGCGCAGCACGTCCACGCCGGCGCCGTCCTGCAGCAGACGAATGATGTGGCCACACCACAGCAGGAGGCTGCAGCCGCGCAGCTTTACGCTGAGACGAAGGCGGCGATCCTCCCCTATCAGGACTGGCATATGGCCTGGGCCGCGGGCTACCGGCCTGGCGGTTCCCAGGCGCTGTCGTCCACCCACTGGATGAACCAGCGCTACGTCGACGCCGGCTATGTGATGGATCCTCATCATCCCCAGGGCCTGGTCTACGCGAACACGCACCACGGGCCGGTTCTCATCGGCGCCATGTTCCAGATGCCGCACATCGGCCAGTTCGGCCCCGACCCGGGCGGCCCGCTGACCGCATGGCACGAGCACCAGAACATCTGCGTCACACCTTTCGGCTTCGAGTTCAGCCTGATGACGCCGTACGCGACGTGCCCTCTGGGCGCGATCGACATCACCGCCTCGCCGATGCTTCATGTCTGGATCGTCAACAACCCGCAAGGCGGCCCGTTCGCGGTGGACATCGATCCCGCGGTGGTCGCAAGGATGGACAGGGCATGAGTGAGAAGGCGCGGGTGGGGCAGGCCCCCCCGCGGGACCCCCCCAGGCTGCGCGTCAAGGCCCTCGACGCTCGGGGGCGGTGGCCCAGCGCAGCTGGGCCACGCGCGGATCCCATGTGACGTGGACAACGAGACGAGCCGACCCGAAGCCGCGTTGGTCCTGATGGCGCTCCAGGCGACGCTTTGGGCGGGCGCCGGCATATCCGCCTTCCCATTCGTGCTGGCCGGAGAGCCGTTCATGATCGGCCTCGGTTTCGCGAGCCTGCTGCTGGCAGTCGTCGTAGTCGTCATCGCTATCGGCGTCGTGCGCCGGCGCCGCCGGGCGCGCCGGTGGGCGCTGGTGCTCGAGTGGGTGTGCCTGGGGGGCTCCCTGCTGCTTCTGGTGGCGCCTGTCGGCGCGAACCGCGGACCCGTGTCGATGCTCACCAACGTCGTGCTGCCGCTGGCGGTGATCCTGCTCCTGCGCGGCAAGGCGATGCGTCGTGAATTCGGAATAGGGGTGACTCAAGCGGGGTAGTTCGCATTTGTGATCGACCCCAAGCATCAGATCCGGATCGAGTTCTGCGTTCCTTGAGACTATCTGGACCGGGCCGTGAGCCTGGCGGACGAATTGCTGAGCGGCTGGGCCCCGATCTTGAGAGGGGTCGAGCTCTTTAGCGGCACCAAAGGCCGGTTCGAGGTCACTCTCGACGGCGAGCTGATCTTCAGCAAGGCCTCGCTTCAACGGCACGCCAACCCTGGAGAGGTTTCAGCGGAGATCGAGCGACGGCTCGGCCCGCGGCTGGAGTGGCGCCAGCAGTAGCCTCCGCCGAACTGCACAAGCGCCCGCGCACATGGCGCAGGGCGCTTGCCGGACGGGTTGATTAAGCGCCGACTACCAGTAGTACCAGCGCCCGCCGCCCTCCGCTGCGCGGAAGAAGAAGCCGAGCACCCAGAGGACGAGTCCGATGATCAGGATCCACCAGAGGAAACTGAGTGACGCCGATAGAAGTCCGCCGCCTCCAAGGAGGAGGAGCAGCAGGACCAATACGATGAGTGCAACCAGCATTCGCGTATACCTCCTTTCGCGGTCACCGATTGATTGCCGGCGGCGCGGAATCGCTTCTATCTCGGTAACCCGTGAGCGCGCACCGTTACTTAGCCAACTCTGCCTCGGTAAACGACCGGGCCGGCGCGTTGACGACTTGATATGAGTGTTCCTACATCCGGCTTCGAGGAGCAGGCAAAGATGGTTCGAGAGAGGGTGGAGGGCGGACTCGACGTGCTCGAGGAATACGGAGGCCCGCTGCTAGATCGGTACGGGCGGACGGCTCTCGTCGCCGGCGTTGCGCTTGTGGCCGTGGTCGGCGTCGCCCTGATCGTCGCCCGGCGGCGACGGCACAAGTCCCTGGTCACCCGGCTGCATGACGCGCTGCCGAGGTCGGTGAGCACGCGCATCGACCGGCCGCTGTCATCTGTTAGATCGGCCGCCGACCGTATCACGCGCTAGAGCGCCGAAAAACCCCTCGATTCAAGCGCGCGTACAGCCGTGGAGGCTGGGCGTTTCCTCTGTGAGAGCGGGTGCCGAGAGGGCCCGCCGAACCAACTCATAGGAGGGACTTGCGGTCTTGGGAACATTTCTGTTCATCGTCCTTGTCGTCATAGTGCTGGCCGCGCTGCTGGGCGCCGGAGGCTACAGCGTGCGGAGGTACTGGAGCCCCGCGGGCACTGAAGTAGTTGAGACAAGCGACTCATCGGGCGCCGGCGCGGGCATCGCGGCGGCTCTGATCGCGCTGCTGGTGCTGATCCTGCTGTTCTTCGGTTTCACACGCTGGAACTGGTTCGGCAACGAGGCGCCGAGCGGCGGCCAGTCCAACACCCCCGTCGTGACGTCCCCCGCGGCTTCGCCGAGCAGCGGCAGCGGCGGCAGCTCGCCCTCGAGCTCACCGGCCGCCTCGCCGAGCTAGCGCGAGCCAACCACTTACCGAAAGGGGCCGGAGCAATCCGGTCCCTTTCTCATGTACGCCCGGCATGGGCAATCACTAGGAGGTGGAAGTCCTCTGGAGGAAGCGGTGGTGCTAACTCCGAGCTGGAGGCAACGGTGCCGCCGCAAGGCGGGGTCGGAAGGAAGCCCGAG
>Ga0073928_10004679_pt1 | contig 19987 bp, 19 predicted proteins | sample PaiPotPPA55metaG_FD_76969 | JGI IMG/M metagenome (GOLD analysis project Ga0073928, IMG submission 76969) | Iron sulfur acid spring bacterial and archeal communities from Banff, Canada, to study Microbial Dark Matter (Phase II) - Paint Pots PPA... ...
GACGACGGTATCCACTCCGGGAGCGACCTGTAGGGCTTCGATCTCGTGGGGGCGTCCGCTGCCTGCGGCTGCGACGATGGTGCGTTCGGTGCCGCGAGTTACATGCGGCTGATATCCGGCTTCGCGGATGCGCTCGATCACATGGTTGATTTCCTGCTCGGTTGCTTTTTCTGTCATGTTGACAATCATCGCGACGCTCTCCTTGGGTGCGTTTTCGAAAAACAAAAGCCGCGATCCTGGGATCGCGGCTTGCGGCTGAAGCTTGTTTCCTTTAGGTGGCCGTCAGTGGCTCAACCTGGCTCCAAGCTGCTCCGCAGCCGCTGCTTCTGGGAACCAGAAGTAAGCGGTAAATGCGGCGCAAGGAGTAAATCGTGTCATAAGAATTCCTATTGCAATGCCAAACTCGTCGAAACAGAGGCAAATAACGGGATCACCGGGCTACTGGATGGAACTGGCTGCCTGGGAAAACACGCTATTCGAGTTCGACCCGATGAGGCGAACCGTGCCCACCACCAATACCAGGATGACCGCCAACATTACCGCGTATTCGGCGATGTCCTGCCCCGCATCTTCCGTCCAAAGGCGATTCATCAATTTCCGCATTTGCTCTCCTCCAGCCCCACGTCAGTTTTTGAGAGGGTACCACTGAACCTAAACTTTGTGGAGACCATGATGCACGCTGACGAAGGTCCTTGTCAATGCACGTTTTATGATTTTTTGGGGCAAAATCAGCGCTCTGGAATGGCCGCTGGGAGCCGAATTTGAGCGCTATCCTTGGGGAGCAACGGCAGCGGGTGCGGCAGCAATTGCTGGGCGGACTTCTGAGTGTATTGCAGAACGCGGTCGGGAAGAATGCCGAGATAAAGGGTAGCCACGACACTCAAGGCGAGAGCGACTCCCAATCCTAAGGGAATCAGAGTCACGGGCACATCCTTGCGCGATTCACGCATGTACATCACCACAATAATGCGGAGGTAATAGTAAGCGCCGATTGCGCTATTGATTACGCCGATAAGCGTAAGCCAAATCAGATGGGCTTTCACGGCGGCGCTAAAGACGTAAAATTTGGCGAAGAATCCGGCGGTCATGGGAATACCGATCAGGGAAAGCAGGAAAATGGTAAGCGTGGCCGCCAGGAGCGGGGACGTGCGGCCCAGACCTTCGTAGTCTTCGAGGCTTACGTAACGCTCACCCGCGTTGCCAAAATGGCTGACCACGGCGAACGCGCCCACGTTCATGGCGGCGTAGGCTGCCGTATAGAACATGGCGGCGGAAATGCCTGCTGTGGAATTCGCGGAGTCGGTTATGGCGAAGGCCATCAGCACATATCCGGCATGGGCAATCGAAGAGTAGGCCAGCAGGCGTTTGACATTGGTCTGCACGAGCGCTCCCACGTTGCCCAGGGTCATGGACAGGGCTGCTGCCACCCAAAGGAGTCCGAATCGGCCCGGGGCATTGATGGTGAATACGACTCGCAACAGAACGGCGAAGGCTGCGGCTTTCGGCGCCGTCGACATGAAACCTACAATTGGGGACGGAGCGCCTTCGTAGACGTCCGGAGTCCAAATATGGAAGGGGGCCGCGGCGACTTTAAATCCGAGGCCGACGAACATCAGGGCCATAGCTACAAATACCAGTAACGGCACCGGGCCAGACTGCAGCTTCTGGCTGACGAGGTCGATGTTGGTGAAGCCCGTCGCGCCGAACATCATCGCAACACCGTACAGAAAAAATGCGGTAGCGAACGATCCCAACAGGAAATATTTGAGGGACGACTCGCTGCTCGAAGCTTCGTTGCGGCGGAATCCCGTGAGAATGTAAGTGGAGATCGAGGAAATCTCAAGCGCGATGAAGATCAAAACCAATTCCACGGCCGACGACATCAGCGCCATGCCGACCGTACCCAAAAGAATGAGCGCGTAGTATTCTCCGGCGCGAATGCGCTGCACCGCCATGTATTCAAACGAACTGAGGATCACGACCGCGGCAATGGCAATAACCAGAAAGTGAAAGAAAACGCTGAAGTCGTCAACCTTCACCATGTTGGAGAACGCCAATCCCGGGGATTGCGCCATATACCAAGTGGCAAGAAGTCCGGCGACGGCGCCGCCGAGTCCGAGAAAGCCGAGTAATTTCTGACTCTTTTCCTCATCCACCAGAGGATCGAGCACCATGATCAGGATGCCGAAGGCAGAAAGCACCAGTTCGGGCAGAATGCGAATGTAGTCCACGCCCTGCGGGATCGTCTGCAATAGTTCGGCGGGGAGCATCATTATTGTCCCACCACCTTGCTGACGACTTGCGTGAATGGAGCGAGCGCAGCCTGCACCGCGGGATCAATCGCGCCCAGCCAAAGAATCGGAGCCACTCCCATCACCAGGGCAGCGACTGCGCAGGGCCATACCGCAGCTTTTTCGAACGGGAAAAGATCATGCAGCGCGTTGTTCTTGGGATTCGTTACTTTGCCGTAAAACACTCTTTGGTACATCCACAGCAGATAGCAGGCGCTCCAGATCACGCCGGTCGCGGCTAGGATTCCGTAGATTGCACGAGCCTGAAAGGCCCCGCTTAGAACCAGAAACTCGCCAACGAATCCGTTGAGCAACGGAAGGCCGACCGAAGCCAGCACGATGAATAAATACGACGCCGCGTAGACGGGCATGGTCGCGGCGAGACCGCCGAACTCCGAAATCTCGTAGGTGTGGCGGCGTTCATGAAGAATTCCGGCCAGCATGAACAGGGCGCCGGTAGCAACGCCATGAGCCAGCATGACGAATATTGCGCCGTTTAATCCCGCTTGGGTGAAGCTGAAGATTCCCAGCACTACAAATCCCAGATGGCTGACCGAAGAGTAGGCGATCAGCTTCTTCATGTTGGGCTGCACCATGGCCACGAGTGCGCCGTAGATAATGCCGATCAGCGCCAGCGTCATGATCCAGGGGGCATTGTTCCGAGCCTGCTCGGGGAACAGTCCAAGGTTGAAGCGCAGCATCCCGTAGGTGCCCATTTTCAGGAGCACCCCTGCCAGTAGGACCGATCCGGCGGTGGGGGCTTCGACGTGCGCGTCGGGTAACCAGGTGTGAAAGGGGAAAAGCGGAACCTTCACGGCGAAAGCCAGGAAAAAGCCGAGGAAGAGCCACTGCGCTGCGGCCGGAAAACCGGGTACTGTGCCGCGGGCGATCTGATCGCGAATGACGACGAAATCGAAGGTACCGGTGTGCGCGTAGAGCCAAAGAATCGCCGCCAGCATAAACACCGAGGCGATCATGGTGTACATGAAAAACTTCACCGCTGCGTAAACTTTGCGCTCGTGGCCGAAGACGCCGATCAACAGGGCCATCGGGATCAGCGTAGCCTCCCAGAAGAAATAAAAGAGGAAGAGGTCGAGCGAGGTGAAGACGCCGATCAGCGCGGTTTCCATGATCAGCAGCAGGATGAAAAATTCTTTTACCCGGTCGTGGATTGACGTCCAGGAAATCAGCACGCACAACGGCGTCAGGAATGTTGTCAGAACGACCAGCCACAGGGAGATGCCGTCCATGCCCATGTGGTAGTGAATATTGGGCGTTGAAATCCAGGCACGGTCGATTTCGTATTGAAATCCCGCCTGAGAACGATGGAAGTGCACGGGCAAATGCAACGACAGAAGAAAAGTAAGCAGCGAAAAAACGAGAGCGAAAATGCGGATATCGCGGTCGCGCCGGGGAAACACCACCAGCAACAACGCTCCCACCAGCGGAGCGAAGGTTACGAATGTGAGAATGTAAGGGCTCCAGCCGTCGGTGCTCATCGCACACCCATCCAGATCATGTAGGCAATCACCAGAGCCGAACCGGCCGCGATCCATCCGGCATAGGAGCGCAGGTTGCCGGATTGCATGTGGCGCACTTCGTCGGAAACGTGGCGCGCGCCGTCGGCGGCATTGTTGACGCTATCGTCGATAATCTTGCGGTCGACTCCTTGCCATAGAATCGCGGTCGATCCCTGAATTACCGGTTTCACGAACAATTTCGCGTAGAACTCATCGATGTAGTATTTGTGCAGCACCGCGGTGTAGAAGCCGTTCAGGGAGTCTGCGATCCTCTGCGGCAAGTACGGTTTGCTGACGTAGAGCACATATGCAAAGAAGAGGCCCAGAAATGCAACCGTCACCGAGGTACCCATCAACACATATTCCGTGACGCTGCTCGCCGTTTCCCTAGTTACTTCTGAAATCGCCCCCGAACTAAACACGGGAGCCAGGAAATGCTCGAAGCGGTTGCCGATACCCACCAGTCCGCCCACGACTGAAAGAAATGCGAGGATCATCAGGGGAACTAGCATTACCATCGGACTCTCGTGCGGTTCGCCGTGCCCGTGGTCATCATGACCGTGGGCAGAATGGACATGTCCATGCCCGTCAACTTGGGCGCCCCGGTAGTCTCCCCAAAAAGTCATGAACAACAAACGGAACATATAGAACGAAGTGATGAAGGCCGTGACGACTCCTATCAGCCAATAAACCCAACTGGTCTGATACGCCTGCCAGAGAATTTCATCCTTGCTCCAGAAGCCAGCGAATGGCGGGATTCCGGCGATTGCCAGCGTCGCGATGAACATGGTTCCAAACGTCACGGGAATATAAGACTTGAGCCCACCCATCTTGCGCATGTCCTGCTCACCGCCTACGGCATGGATGACCGACCCTGCGGCCAGGAAAAGTAGGCCTTTGAAGAACGCGTGCGTCATCAGATGGAAAATTCCGGCGGAGAATGCGCCCACGCCGCAGGCCATGAACATGTAGCCGAGTTGCGAGATGGTCGAGTAGGCAAGAACCTTTTTAATATCGGTTTGCGCGATGCCGATTGTCGCCGCGAAAAATGCGGTGAGGGTTCCGATTACCGCAACGACCATCAGCGCGGTCGGCGCCCGCTCAAAAATCACGTGGGAGCGCGAAACCATGTAGACGCCTGCAGTGACCATGGTCGCGGCATGGATCAGCGCTGAAACTGGCGTTGGGCCCTCCATGGCGTCGGGCAGCCAGACGTAGAGCGGGATTTGCGCCGACTTGCCGCAGGCGCCCACCATCAGCAGAATTCCAATCGCGGTGAGAAGGCCTGCGCTGCCGGTTTCCGGGGCCATGGGCTGAACTTGCGCGAAGAGCTGAGTGAAGTTCAGGGAGCCGAAGCGCTGGATGATCAGGAAGAGGGCGATCAGGAATCCGAAGTCGCCAATGCGGTTCACGATGAATGCTTTTTTCCCTGCCGATGCCGCGGAATCTTTCGTGAACCAGAATCCGATCAACAGATAAGACGCCAGCCCCACTCCCTCCCAACCGATGAACATCAGCAGGTAATTGTTGGCGAGGATCAGAGTCAACATGAAAAACATGAACAGGTTGAGGTAGGCGAAAAAGCGGTAGTAGCTGGGATCGTCCCACATGTAGCCGACGGAGTAGATGTGGATGAGGAATCCGACGCCGGTGACGACGAGCAGCATAATTAACGAGAGTTGATCAAGGTACAAGGCGAAGTCTGCGCTGAAACTGCCGGAGCGGATCCACTGGGCCACGAATTCCTGATAGGGAAGACTGACGGATGAGAAGCGCAAGGCCACTGACAACGCCCATGCAAAGGTCGTCCCCGAGAATACGAGACCGACCACCGTCACCGCGGTTCGCGAAGATTTCTTTCCCAAGAAACCATTAATCGCCGCGCCGGCCAGCGGCAGGACCGGGATCAGCCAGAGATTAAGAGATGACGTCATAGTTTGAGCAGGTTCACCTGATCCACGTTCAGGGTTTCGCGAGTTCGGTAGACGGCGATGATGATCGCCAGGCCCACGGCAGCTTCCGCCGCTGCTACCACCATGACGAAAAAGACGAATACCTGTCCGGCAAGCACATGCCAATGGGCCGCGAAGGCGACGAACGAAAGATTCACGCCGTTCAGCATCAACTCAATCGACATGAAGATCGTGATGATATTGCGCTTAATCAGGAATCCGGCTACACCGCAGGCAAACAGAAATCCGCTGAGCACCAGGTAATAGGAGAGAGGGACCATTTATTCCACCTTCCTGGCGGGCTCGGTTGGCGGCTTGCTAGCAAGCACCACCGCGCCCATGATGGCGATCAGAATCAGGACAGAAGTAATTTCAAACGGAAGCAGAAATTCATGGAAGAGAAGCTGTCCGATAATCTTTGGATCGCCGGGTAGAGCGCCCGCCGCGACCGCTTCCGTTCCCGAATGCCGCAGGACGACCCAGCCCACCAGAATGCTTCCCAGCAACATGCCGGGAATGCCGAATGAAATAGCAACGCGGCTTCCCTTGGTACGCTCTTCGACGCCGGCGTTCAAGAGCATGATGGTAAACACGAACAACACCATGATGGCGCCGGCGTAGACGATGACTTGCACGGCGGCGACGAACTCCGCCCCAAGCAGCAGATATTCGCCAGCCAGAGCAGCCATCACGGCGATCAGCGAGAGCGCGCTGTTGATGGGATGCGTCTGCGCCAGCAGGTTGACCGCTCCTGCCACGCAGACGGCTCCGAAGGCTAGAAAAAGGATTAAGTGCAAGCTCATGAAATCAGTTCTCAGTTCCCAGTTCCCAGTTCCCAGTTAACCCGCCGCCAGCACGGCTTTCCCAGCGGGCAGCCTGTAAGCTCCAACTGAGAACTGAGAACAGAGAACTGAGAACTTCTTTACGTCACCAGGCTACTGCGATCGCAGTGGCAATCAGATTCACCAGCGCCAGCGGCAGCAGGAATTTCCAGCCGAACGCCATCAACTGGTCGTAACGGAAGCGCGGCAACGTGCCCCGCACCCAGATATAGAGAAAAAGAAATATAACAATCTTTGCGGCGAACCAGAACACGGGCAAGAGCGCCAGGAGCAGCGCCGGCGCCCCATGCGCCTGCAACCAGGCTTGTTCACCAAACGGGCTGTGCCATCCGCCAAAGAATAAGAGCGTGGCCAGGCAGGCCACCGTGATCATGTTGGCGTATTCTGCCATGAAAAACATGGCAAACTTCATGGCGCTGTACTCGGTGTGATAGCCGGCGACGAGCTCGGTTTCGGCCTCGGGCAAATCAAACGGGATGCGGTTTGTCTCGGCGTACGCGGCCATGAGGTAGCAGAAGAAGCCGATGAACTGGGGAAAAATATTCCAGCGCGGAATGAATCCCCAGAAGTATCCCGATTGCGTATTCACAATATCGCGCAAACTGAAACTGCCCGCCATGATCAGCACGCCGACTAGTGAAAGTCCCAGGGAAATTTCATAGCTCACCATCTGCGCACTGGCGCGCAGGCCGCCGAGCAGGGAATACTTGTTATTCGACGACCAGCCGGCGAGCGCGACTCCGTACACGCCGATCGAAGTGACGCCGAGAATCAGCAGCAGGCCGGTGTTCACGTCTGTGATCTGAAACGGAATCCTGTATCCGTGAATGGTGACGTCGTTTCCGAACGGAATCACAGAGATCGACGTCAACGCGAAGATGACAGCGATCAGCGGCGCCGCAATGAACAGCGGCTTGTAGACGTGCGGCGGAGTCAGGTCTTCCTTGAATAAAAACTTAATGCCATCGGCCGCGGGCTGCAGCAGGCCAAATGGCCCGACCCGCGTCGGTCCCCAGCGATTCTGCATGTGGCCGACAACCTTGCGCTCCAGCCAAACCGTATACGCGACCGCGGTGAGCAGCCCGAACAGGACGATCGCCGACTTGATCACCGACGCCAGTATGAATAGCCAGATGGGCAACGCCACGCCTTGCTTCCTCTCTTACCAGGAACCCAAAAAAGAAATTAGTCCGCCGCGACTTCCGCGGGCTTGACCTCGTGACTCTCCATTACCGATTTCAAGGTGCGCGAGTAGCGTCCCAGCGTGCCGGATGTAAATAGCCCGTCGTTGGCCGGCGAAATCGATTCCGGTTTGTGCACCGCTCCGGGACCGCTCTTGGTCAGCGATGTGTGCTCGCTGTTGCCCGCCAGAAGATTTGGGCGCGAGATGTTGTAGCCCGGAACGAGTCGCTGAATTTCGTCGAGAATCGCCATGGGATCGAGCGGACTCAGCTTGGGCTCTAGTCCTTGCGACTCAAGCCAAACGGCGTGGCGGTCGGCCTCTCCTGACTGAGCGCCGCGCGACTGGCCCATATCCGCCCGAATGCCGCCGCCGAATGGAACCAGTTTGCGGACCTCAAAACCCATGGCGTCGGCGATGCGGACAATCATTTCAAAATCGCTTTTCGTCCCGGAAACTTCGCCCGCTTTCTTTACGAGTTGTACATCGCCGCAAGTATTGGTCATCGTCCCCGCTTTTTCGTAAGCGTTGGTGGCGGGCAGCACCACGTCGGCCATGATCGCGGTCTCGGTCAGGAACATATCTTGCACGACCACGAAGGCATTGGAGAAGGCGAACGGATCTATGTCGAGGCGTCCCACCGGATTCGAGCCGACTACGTAAAGCGCCTTTAACTTGCCGCTTTTGCCCGCTTCCACCATGCTTCCAAGGTGGAGGCCTGGGCTTGTCGGGACCGACCACTCCTGGTGGAAGTCGCTGCTGCCCGCGGTCGGATGATAGCCCGGAATCAGGTCGGGATAGAGGCCCATATCGGCGGCGCCGCGCGAGTTGGAGTAGTCACCGAGGCAGATGAACTTCGCGCCGGAAATCGCGGAGCCGAAGGCCACGAGGCTGGCAATGTCGTTGCCGCGAATTTCCGAACCGAAGATGATGACGAGATTTTGTTCAGCGCGGACTTTGTCGCGGAGCGCGGTCCAGTCTTGCGCGGACGACTCGCCCGCGCCAAGATGAGCCGTTATGCTTTCTAGTGCGCCGTCGTTTCCCGACAAGTAGCTCGCGACTTTACCTTCTGCGCCCGCAGGGATTTGAATGAAGCTTGTAGCTTGGCGCCGCAACTTAATCGGCCGTGAGTTCACGACGTAGAGCTTGGCCCGGTGCAGGCGAACGTTGTTGCGAATCTGCCAAGCCAGAAGCGGATGCCGCTCGGTGGGATCGTTGCCGATCAGCAGAATGGCGGGCGCCTTGAAAACGTCAGCCATACTGGCGGTCGCGTCGGGCTTGCCGCGCAAGGCCGCTGAAAAGGCGGGGTAGTCGGCAGTACGGTGATGATCCACGTTGTTCGTTTTCAACACCACTCGCGCAAACTTCGAGAGCAGGTATGCCTCTTCGTTCGTCATGCGCGTCGAGCCGATCACGCCGATCGCCGATCCGCCATCCTTATCGCGAACTTCGGCGAACTTCTTTCCCACCAACTCGAATGCCTCTTCCCAGGTGGCGGGAGTTAGCTTGCCGTTCTTGCGAATCAAGGGTTGCTTCAGGCGTTCTTCGTGATTGGCGAAATCGAAAGCGTAGCGGCCCTTGATGCAAAGGAAATCTCCGTTGGTGCCGCTCTTGTCGCGATTGTCGCCGCGAACAATTTCCATTCCGGTGTCCGATCGCCGCACGCCCAGCGTAGTTTTGCAACCATCCCCGCAGTGTGTGCAGACTGTACCCACGTGGGTCATTTCCCAGGGCCGCGTCTTGTACCGATACGCCCCCGAGGTGAGCGCGCCGACCGGACAAATGTCGATGCACATGCCGCACTCTTCGCACTCCAGGTGATCTTCTTTATTGGGAGCGATCAGCGAACTGACACCGCGGTTCTGCACACCGAGGGCCCACACGTCCATACCCTCGCCGCACACGCGCACGCAGCGGTAGCACAAAATGCAGCGTGGCCGGTCAAAGAACACTATCGGAGACCACTGTTGCTCATCCTTGTGATTTTTCGCCTCCATGAATTTCGATTCGGCGGCGCCGTACGAGAATGTCATGTCCTGCAATTCGCACTCACCCCCGGCATCGCAAACCGGGCAATCCAGCGGATGGTTGCCCAGCAGCATCTCCAGCATTGACTTGCGCGCCTGCTTGATTTCCGGGCTGTCGCTGATAACGACCATGCCCTCGCTGACCACCGTCGTGCAGGCGGTCTGAAGCTTGGGCATCTTCTCGACTTTCACCAGGCACATGCGGCAAGCGCCCTGCAACGAAAGATTGGGGTAATAGCAAAAAGAAGGCACCTCGATGCCTACGGTTTTGCAGGCCTCGATCAGCAGCGTCCCCGCAGGAGCCGTGATCTTCTTGCCGTCGACAGTGAGATTTACAGCAGCCATAAGATAGCGCCGGCGTCCCGCCGGCTGTAGCGAGGGCGACCCCGCCCTCGCACCCGTCAGCAAACTAAAACCCGCGGGCATTCGCCCGCCATCGGGCCGGCGTGACGCCGGCGCTACGCCAGCACTGGCTCCGCCGCGCCTTCCTTCTTAAACGGGCAGGGCATGCCTTCCAGGTGATCTTCAAATTCTTTGCGGAACTTTTTCACGAACGCAATCATCGGCATCGCCGCTGCATCGCCCAGGGGACAGAAGGTCCGCCCCAGCATGTTTTCGGACAAATACTGCATGTTGTCGATGTCTTTCTTCACGCCGCCGCCAGCGTGGAAGCGAATCAGCGTCTTCTTCAGCCAGTCGGTTCCCTCGCGGCAGGGAATACACCATCCGCAGCTTTCATGCTGATAGAACTTCATGGTGCGCAGCGCGAACTTCACGATACACTGCTCGTCATCGACAATCACGACGCCGCCCGAACCCAGCATGGAACCAGCCTTCTGCACGGAATCGAAATCCATGGCTACATCGATTTCCTCGGCAGTGAGGCATGGACAAGAGGATCCGCCCGGCACCACCGCCTTCAGAGTGCGGGCGTTGGGAATGCCACCGCCGACCTCGTAAATCATCTTCTTCAAGTTGTAGCCCATGGGCAATTCGTAGACACCGGGCTTGGCGATGTTGCCGCTCAGGCAGAACAACCGCGTGCCGCCATTTTTCGGCGTGCCCAGCTTGGCGTACCAGTCGCCGCCGCCAAGAATAATGTGAGGAACGTTAGCTAGCGTCTCCGCATTGTTGATGACCGTCGGCCCGCCCCAAAGGCCAACCACTGCAGGAAACGGAGGACGGATACGCGGAATGCCGCGCTTGCCTTCGAGCGATTCCATGAGCGCGGACTCTTCGCCGACTTCATAGGCTCCCGCGCCGCCGTGCCAATAAATGTCGATGTCGCGGCCACTGCCGAAAATGTTTTTGCCGATGAATCCTCTGGCATAAGCGTCGCGAATCGCCTTCTGCATGATGACCGAAAGATACCGGTACTCGCCGCGAATATAGATGTAGCCACTGCGCGCCCCGACGGCCAACGCGCCGATCATCACGCCCTCGATCACCGCGTGCGGATCGTGCTCAAAGATCAGACGATCTTTGCAGGTGCCGGGTTCGCTTTCGTCGCCGTTGCACAGCACGTATTTCGGCTTGGCCGACTGCTTGGGAACGAATGACCATTTCATCCCGGTGGAAAATCCCGCTCCGCCGCGCCCTCGCAGCCCGGAGTTCTTGACTTCATTCACAATGGCGTCCGGCTCCATCGCCAGCGCCTTCTGCACGGCCTTGTAGCCGTCGAGTTCGAGATAACGGTCGAGATTCGTCGCACCCATGCCGAAGCGCCGGGAGACGACTCTCACCTCGTCGGGATGGGAGACCAAGTCAGCCATGGAGCAAATTGTTGATTTAAGATTTAGATTGCAGATTTCAAATGCAGATCAGAAAGCAATCTAAAATCTGAAATCGTCAATCTGAAATCTATTGCATTGCCTTCTTCTTGTACTCGTCCAGAATGCTGTCGATCTTTTCCGTCGTCAGGTTCTCGTGAAAGTCGTAGTTGACCTGCACCGCCGGAGCCCAACTGCATGCGCCGATGCATTCCACTTCTTCCAGCGTGAACAATCCATCCGCCGTGGTTTGTTTGTGGCCGATTCCCAACCTTTTCGCACAGTGATGCAAGATTTCTTCTGCTCCGCGCACCATGCAGCTAATATTGGTGCATACCTGCACCACAAACTTGCCGCGTGGTTCGACGGTCAGCATCGAGTAATAGCTGATCACATTTCGAACTTCGAGTTCGGTGAGGTCGAGGCGAGACGCGAGTTCCGCGATTACTTGGTCCGAGAGGAAGCCGATCTCGTCCTGCGCGTAGAGCAGCGTCGGAACCAGCGCCGAACGCTTCGTCGGATAATGCGGAACCATCTCCGCAAATCGAGTCTCGAATTCCTCAGAAAACTTCACCGATCGATTTCCCCCAGCACGATGTCGATACTTCCAATCGCCGCGACCACATCCGCCAGCAGCCGTCCCTCGCACATCTTGGGCAGCGTCTGCAGATTCGCCAGGCAAGCCGCCCGCATGTGGACTCGATATGGCTTGGCGGTTCCGTCGCTCACGATGTAGTAACCCATTTCTCCGCGGGGCGATTCGACTGCCTGATAAACCTCGCCGGCCGGCACCGCGAATCCTTCGGTGATGATCTTGAAGTGATAGATCAGCGCTTCCATCTGAGTCTTCATTTTTTCTCGGTCCGGCAGCACCACTCCCGGAGCGTCGGCCTTAATAGGGCCTTCCGGCATGCCGTCCAGCGCCTGGCGAACAATGCCGATCGATTCGCGCAACTCCTGCACCCGGCACATGTAACGGGCGAAGACGTCGCCTTCCTGCGAGATCGGTACCTTGAACTGGAACTTTTCGTAGCTCGAGTACGGCATATCGCGCCGCAGATCGAAGTCAACGCCACTTCCGCGCAGAGTCGGGCCGCTCGCGCCCAGCGCGATCGCATCTTCCGCAGTCATCCGGGCCACGCCCTTCGTTCGCATTGCCCAGATCGGGTTTCCAGTCAGAAGATTCTCGTACTCATCTACCTTCTCCGGGAAATAGCCGGCAAAATGGCGCACGCGATCAAAGAATCCCAGCGGAGGTTCCAGAGCGATTCCGCCCACGCGAAAATAGGAGGTCATCATGCGCTGCCCGCTGACCGCCTCGAACAATTTCAGAATCTCTTCGCGTTCGCGGAAGCAATATAAAAAGACGGTCATGGCGCCGATATCCATGGCGTGCGTTCCCAACCAAACCAGGTGGGAGTTGATGCGCGTCAGTTCGTTGAGCAGTACGCGCAGCCACTGCGCCTTCGGCGGAATCTCCAGCCCGAGCAATTTCTCCACCGCCAGGACGTAGCAGAGATTGTTGGTCATGGGACACAAGTAGTCGATGCGGTCGGTGAGGGGGACGACTTGCTGATAGAACTTGGCTTCGCAGGTTTTTTCAATGCCGGTGTGCAGGAAGCCGATGTCGGGCATCATGCGCACGACGGTTTCGCCGTCAATCTCCAGCAGCACGCGGAGCACACCATGGGTCGACGGATGTTGCGGGCCCATGTTGAGGATCATCGTTCGATCCTGTCCAGGCTCCAGCACGGGAGTGGGGTTCAGGTGGGCCATCTTTATATCAATCTCAACCTCAGCGGTAGCCCTCCACGGGATAATCTTTGCGCAGGGGATGGCCTTCCCAGTCTTCAGGCATCAGGATGCGTCGTAGATAAGGATGTCCGGTGAAACGCACGCCGAACAGATCGAAAACCTCGCGTTCGAAATAATTGGCGCCGGGCCAGACGGGAGTGAGTGACTCGACCGCGGGGCTGGCGCTATTGAGGCGAACCTTCAGCCGAACACGTTCTTTGTTCGGAATCGAAAGCAGGTGATAGATCACTTCAAACCTGGGTTCGGACGGATACAAGTCCACGCAGGTAACGTCGGAGAGAAAATTGAACGGGCACGCAGGATCTTCTTTCAAAAGGATGCAGGCTTTACGGATGTGGTCACGACCGACATAAATCGTCATCTCCTCGCGATCAAACTTCACGCCTGTGACCGCATCGGAATTCCAGTTCATCAGGCGGGCCACTGCCGGATGATTCTTCAGTTGCTCCAGATCGGTAATGGGCGGCGCGAGCGGCATCAGAAGTTCCCCCGCTTCGCGGAGGTTTCGCCCCAGTCCAAAACGCCCTTTTTCCACACGTAGAAGAATCCGACCAGGAAGATTCCGATGTACACCAGCATCTCCCACAGACCGAAGCGCTTCAAGTCGCGCAAAATAATCGCCCAGGGATAGATGAAAACTGCCTCCACATCGAACAGAATGAACAACATGGCGACCAGGTAGAACTTAACCGAGAAGCGCTGACGGGAATCGCCCACCGGGGTCATGCCGCATTCGTAAGGGGAAAGTTTGGCGCGCGTGGGTTTGCGCTGCCCAATCAGCCAGGAAAGGGAGACAATTGCAGTCGCAATCCCGCCCGCCATAAGAATATGGATCAAAAACGGGAGGTAGCGAGCGAAGTAATTGTCGGGCATAGGAGGAGATATATATAATTCGCGCCAAGCTTTACTTAAACGTTCTAGATTATGGGGTTACACTCAACAGTGTCAAGGGAGCCAAGGCGGATTGAGTAATTGTGTAATTCGGAAATTGAGTGATTGAAAATTGCGCTCAGGCTGAACGGCTTTGCCGCCTCAATTACCCAATTACCCAATTACACAATTATGAGATTACCCAATTCTTATGATTTTCGGCTTTAACACCGACGTGAAGCACGGCGACACCATTTACCACGTGCAGAGCGAAGCGCGCGAAGGTGAACTGCTGCTCCAATCTCAGGTCTTCGTGCGCGGGCGTTGCATTGGCAAGAAAGCCACGTCTTACGCTTCCAACGCCGCGGAAGCTCCGCTCGGCGACGCGCAGAAAGAGCAGCGCCTGCGCGAACAGCACCGCTTGGTGCTGGACGCCATTCGCGAAGGCAAGCTGAACAACGTTCTCGATCATCCTGAAGCGGAGGCTTTGGCCGCGGTAAAAGAATTGGACCTGCAATGGCTGAATGCCGAGTCGGTTCATGGCGACCGCACCCTGACCATGAAGCTGCGCGTTACCGAGGGAGGCGCGGCGGCACCGGGAGCCCGTCTGACTTTTCGCTTTGCCCGTCCTAGTGCGGCGCCGTTCTATACCCAAGCTGTGGCCGATTCGACGGGCGCGGCCGAGATCAAGATTGAGGTCGAGGAAGCCGGACTCCCAGATTCGTCGCTGCTGGTACAAGCCAACTACGAAGGCCGGACGGCCACACGCAAGTTTGCCCTGCAGCGCGCGCAGTAGTACCAGACAGTCCTGCTCTTTTGGCAGAGTTCGACACGCCGCGCACCACAGTATGAAACTTCAGATCAACGGAGAAGAGCGCGACTTTAACGACGTGACTTCGCTCTTTACTCTGGCCGCGCTCGTGGAGATTCTGGGCATGAAGGCTGACCGCGTTGCCGTGGAACTGAATCGCGAAATCGTTCCTCGAGATCGCTGGGCTGAAACACGACTCACCGACGGCGATCGGCTGGAAGTTGTCCACTTCGTCGGTGGCGGCTCGAAGCTGCATCCCTGTCAGGAACTCTCTTAGTCACCCTTTTTCCACCGATTCTCAGCTTGACGTGGCCCGACGCACGCCTACAATGTTTAAAACATTTTGCTCGGATATTGTTTCAAACATACTGTACGAGCGCAGTCGAGGAATCATGCAGGACCGTTTTACGTCGCAACAGGTGATAGCTCTGACCGGCATCACGCCGCGCCAACTGCAGTGGTGGGACGAGCGCGGCGTGGTGAAGCCGGAGCGGCAAGGTCACCGGCGTCTGTACTCAATGAGTCATCTGACCGAGATGGCGGTGATCTGCGAACTGCGACGCAAGGGATTTTCGCTACAGGGGGTGCGCAAGGTGATGCGATTTCTCGACCGCGAGATTGGCAAAGGACTTGCGGAGATTGTCGGCCGCAGCTCCGACTATCACCTGTTGACCGATGGGACACATCTGTATCTGGAGACTTCGGCGCGGCAGATCGTCGATATTCTGAAGAATTCGGACCAGCCGATTCTGGCGGTATGTCTGAGCGACGCAGTGCGGCAGGTGCGGGCTGGGGTCGTCTCCGGGAAGGCGAATACTTCGGTAACCTCGCCGGATTATCGCAGGCGTGCTAAAAAAGTTTCGTAGGCAAGGATTGGCATCCCAACGCGAACGAGCATCGTTACTTCGAGAACCAGGGACATAAGGAGAAACACATGGTCGGCGAACTGGATCTTCTCAGTGAATGGATTCCGGAACAGATGCAGCCGGGCACCGTTTTTGTGCTGGAAAATGCCGGCGAAGTTGGCGAGAAGGAAGATCCTTATTGGGCCGTGTTGTCCTGTCCTTCATGCGGCATGCTGGGACTGATCACGCGCAAACAGATCAATGGTTTCCTGCCCGTTATTTGCGGCTCGGAGCACTGCTCGGCGCAATTCTTTATTCGCGACAGCGAAGTCGTAGTGCGCAAACCCTTCTAATCGTTCGCATTCGTAGGGATGTAGCTCGCTACGTCTCGCTCACCACAAAACCCAAGCGTCTACTCGATCAACCCCCCGACCATCACTTGTTCGCCGCTGGCAGAGACGTTGCAAGTAACGACTCTACGATTTTGAAACCGTCCGCAAATCCACCGGAACCTGCTCGATGATCTCAATTCCGAAACCTTCGAGCGCGGCTACTTTTTTAGGACGGTTGGTCAGCAACCTTATGCGGTGCAGGTTCAGGTTCGAGAGAATCTGGGCGCCGATGCCGACCTCGCGCTGAATTTGCCTTTCGTTGTCGTACAACGCGGGAAGCCGCTGTCCGCGATGAAAGCCCAGCGCAGTGCGGTCGCCGATCTTTTCGACGGAGAATCCTTGCGAGGTCTGATGCAAGTAAATCAGCGCGCCACAGCCTTCCTGGGAAATGCGGCGGAGAGAGCCTTCGAGCGTGGCATGGCATTCGCAGCCGGTGGCGCCGAAGACGTCGCCCATCAGGCAATGCGCGTGCATGCGGACCAGAACTGGAGCTGTGCTGTTTTCGATGTCACCGCGAATCAGCGCCACGTGCGACTCGCCGCCGTCGACTTCGCTTTCATACGCGATCATCCGGAATTCGCCGAAGCGGGTATCGATCAGAGCCTCGCCCACCCGATGCACGTAGCGCTCGTGCGCCATGCGATAGCGGATCAACTCGGCGACGGTGAGCATCTTCATCTTGTGCTCGCGGCAGAATTCGATGAGGTCAGGAACGCGGGCCATGCTGCCATCGTCCTTCATGATTTCGCAGATGATTCCGGCAGGGACCATGCCGGCGAGCCGCGCCAGATCTACCGCAGCTTCGGTCTGGCCTGCCCGCACCAGGACTCCACCTTTGCGGGCGCGGAGAGGGAAGACGTGACCGGGACGCGCCAGATCGGCAGGCCTCGTAGCGGGATCGATTGCCACCTGAATGGTGCGGGCGCGATCGTAGGCGGAGATGCCAGTGGTCACGCCGCTGCGGGCGTCGATCGCCTCGCAGAATGCCGTGCCAAACTGCGAAGTATTCTCGGAGGTCATGGGACCGATGTTGAGGTGCTCGAGGCGCTCTTCGGTCATCGCCAGACAGACCAGGCCGCGTCCGAACTTGGCCATGAAGTTGATGGCTTCGGGCGTGACCTTTTCGGCGGCGAGGGTGAGGTCGCCTTCGTTCTCGCGATCTTCGTCGTCGACCACTACAATCATGCGGCCGGCGCGGATTTCCTCAATCGCATCGGGCACGTCGGTAAATGGGTGTTGGGGACTCATATTGTCGCGATTTTAGCCGAAGTGATTACTGCAGAGCAAAAGCCCTTAACTGCGGAGATCGCGAGGGTTGCGCGGAGAACGAAGGACGAAGGACGCAGAACGAAGAAGAGATCTCTTTGCGCGCTCCGCGTAGCTTAGCGTCCTCTGCGTTCAAAGGCTTTTTTGCTCCGCCAGAAACCACACGTCGTCTTTTGCGCTTTTCCAGAATTTAATTTCTAATGCACCCACATATGCGAACCGTTAAAAGACTGTTGTGGGCGTGCATGTTCAGCGTCTTGTGCTTTGCCGCAGCCGCTCCGGCCGACCCTAACGAGGCCAACCTCGTGATTCATGCAGCGTTGCAGCCCTCGCCTCTGGAGGCGAATCTTCACCGTTTGACCGACGAGATCGGCGGCCGGGTTCCGGGCACAGTGGCGATGCAGCACGCCATGGCGTGGGGAATAGAAGCCTTTAAGGCCGCCGGAGCCGACAGCGTTCACACCGAAGGGTTCACGATTCCGTACTCGTGGTCCGAAGGCGCAACCGAGATGAGTGCGACCACCGCGTACCAAGTCGATGGCACGACTGTCGGCGGCGGTACTGTGCTTTCGCCGTTTCGTGTCCGCGCCGTTTCGTTGGCCTGGGCTCCCGCGCTTGCGCCGGTGAAGCACGTTCCCGTCATCGATGTGGGCGACGGCACGCCAACCGACTTTAAGAAGGCGGGGGACGTTTCCGGCAAAATTATTTTGGTTCACACGGTGGTTCTGAAGACTTGGGACGATCTTTTCGCGGAATATACGAAGGCTCCGCCCGTGATCGATCTGGCGATGAAAGCAAAAGCGAAAGCAATAGCTTTCATGGCCACGCGCGAACACGACATTCTCTACCGCCACACCAATTCCGCCGCTGGAGAAATCGATCGGCTCCCCATGATCATTGTGGCGCGCGAGGACGGGGAGCGCATGGCGCGCCTGCTGGCTGCGGGAAACTTGGTATGGGCCGATCTCTCCATTCCCAATCAGATTGGCGGACCGATCAAGACCTCCAATGTGGTCGGGGAAATTCGCGGAAGCGAAAAGCCGGACGAGTTCGTGATCCTGGGCGCGCACCTCGATTCGTGGGAACTGGGAACGGGCGCGCTCGATAACGGCTGCAATGCTGCACTGGTCGTCGACGCACTGCGGGCCATCAAGGCCTCCGGGGTCAAGCCGCGACGCACCATCCGTTTCATTCTTTTTTCCGGCGAAGAACAAGGACTGATCGGCTCCCACGCCTATGCACTTAGTCACCGCGCCGAACTCGACAAGGCCGCCGGCGTCATCGTCTACGATTCAGGCACTGGAAAAACGACCGGCTTCTCTGTAGGTGGTCGCAAAGACGTCCTCTTCACCGCGAAAGAACTGATCGCCCCGCTCGGGCAATTTGACGTCAAAGAACTCAAGCCCGACATGGAGTGGGGCACCGATCACTTTGACTTCATGCTGGAGGGAGTGCCTACATTTGTCGCCGATCAGGAGGAGGCCAACTATCTCGAAAATTACCACGCCGTCTCCGACACCTACGACAAGGTGGATTTTCCCCAGCTGAAGAAGCACGTGGCCGAGGCCGCCGCACTGAGTGTTGAACTGGCGGATTTGCCCGAAAAGATCGGCCCGCGTCTCACCCACGATCAAATCGAGCAGACCATGCGCGAGACCAACAGTGTGGAAATGCTCAAGGCCGACGGCATTTGGGATGATTGGGTCGGCGGAAAACGGGGGAGACAGAAGTGATCGAACATTGTTGATTGATGATTTTTGATTGTTGATTGAAAACGGTAGGTCCCTCGGGGTTTCGCTTTTCAATCAACAATCAACAATCAAAAATCAACAATCAAGAATTTCTTTGCCGCCAGGACTGCCCATTGTTCTACATCTGGATTCTCTTCAACATTTTCGCGTTGGGCATGCTGCTGGTGGATCTTCGCGTCCATCGCCGCGGCCGGGTGGTTGGGTTTCGCGCTGCCCTGAGCTGGAGCGCGGTCTACGTTGCGCTGGCCGCGGGGTTCGCGGTTCTTCTTTACTTCTGGCAAGGACACCAGATAGCCCTGGAGTTTGTCACCGGTTATGTCCTGGAAATATCTCTCAGCGTCGATAATCTGTTCCTCTTCCTTGTGATTTTCAAATACTTCGCTGTGCCCGACCAGCAGCAGCATAGGGTTCTGTTTTGGGGAGTCATCGGAGCGTTGATTCTGCGGGGGATTTTTATTGGGGCCGGGGTTGGCCTGATTTCCCGTTTCCATTGGGTGCTTTACGTCTTTGGGGCACTGCTGATCTTTAGCGGCATTCGACTCGGCGTGAGCGGGGATCACAAGGTTGATCCCGCGGCGAATCCCCTCGTCAAAGCGCTTCGCTACTTCGTTCCGGTGACTGAAGACTATCGAGGCGGAAAATTCTTCATTCGAAAC
>Ga0073928_10004681_pt1 | contig 19963 bp, 26 predicted proteins | sample PaiPotPPA55metaG_FD_76969 | JGI IMG/M metagenome (GOLD analysis project Ga0073928, IMG submission 76969) | Iron sulfur acid spring bacterial and archeal communities from Banff, Canada, to study Microbial Dark Matter (Phase II) - Paint Pots PPA... ...
GATGTCAGTTGTGACGTGACCTGCGTCGGAAAACAGCGCCAACGAATGTGACCAGACGGCGCCGACAAGTTCGACAACGAGGATCGCAACAGTTAGCAGCAGCGCCTGGCGCAAGCGGCCACTCACGATTGCTTCGAGGTGCTCGCTGATAGGCGGCTGCTCGGTCAGGGTCTCAGTCTGTGCCATCGCCTGCATGCTACCCAGATGCTCCGTGAAATCAACCCCGCATCGACGTGTCCGTCACTGCCCCATCATGCCCCGCATCATCGCGGGCATCCCGTCCCTTACGAATCCGCTTACCTCTTGCGAATGCGCGCGAATGGCGTTCGTTAGTTGTGGATCGCTCGAAGTCTCTGTGACAACCACGCCCTTGGCGGTCAGAGTTAACTGCCTTCGGTAACCGGCCGAATTGCGGAACAAAGTTGGCAGGCTCGAGCTCATGCAGGTGACCTCCGCTCGCTGGTTGAGATGCGTGTACATGCTCGACACGTGAGCCTGCAGTTGCACGACCAGGTCTGGAGCATCGGACTCGGTCGTGGTGCGTACGCCCCCGTCGATCACCTCGACCGTTCGTCTTATCTCGGTGTGGCGATCGAAGAGGTTCATATAGCTGCTCATGTCGGCCTGGGTAGCACTACCCCTCATTCCCGTACCCATCATTCCGCCGCCGGCGATGGACTTCAGCGCATCTCGCAGCATGTAGCCACCGGCAAGCCCCAGCCCGAGCAAGGCACCGCCGGCGCCCAACAGGCCGATCGCCGCGCGCCGCGTGATCCTTGTCATCGGTGCCCCAACTAACCGCCTAATCCACGTGTGACTACAGCCCGATAGTAGCAGCGCCGCCAGAGCAGATTAGTATTCCCCGATGGCCGTCCAGTCGAGGCGTAGCCTTCGAAATCCGAAGCCGGTCGAATTGTTGGCGCTTGCGTACGCCTTGGGCGTTGCCGGCACTCTCTGGGACTGGCGAGAGCACCTTCTCGGACCTGGTACTCAGCCACCGCACCTTCTGATCGACCTCGGCGGCCTTCTCGTCCTTGCGGTGCTGGCATTCAGTGGCAGAATGGACTTCCGCTCGCGGTCATTCACCGCCCTGTACATCCTCTTGGTTCTGGTCGTGCTCATTTCTTTAGGGCCGTTCGTCCTGATGATGGCCGCTCCACGGAGCTCCCTTATGGCGAGTCTGATGAGCTCGATGATGTCGAGCCGAGCCCTGCTTGCATACGTACCGCTTGTCTTGCTCGCCAGCTGGAGTGCTTGGCATTGGCTTTCGCAGACCAGAGTCAATTGGTGGCGCTCAGCTGCCGCTCTGGGAATCGTCGTGGTCGCCGTTGCAACCGTTTGGGATCTCTATTGGCATCAGACGCATCCCATGGAGGTGGGTGCGTCGATGGCGGTGTTGCCGCCACATCAAGCGATTCTCGCTGGGTTCTTGATCGGCCTCGCTGGCGCTGGCTACGGAGCAGTCGCCGAGCTCCGGGAGACTACCGAGATACGCTGAGGTCGGCCTCCGGCCGACCTGCGTCCGGTTCGCCGATGGGCGGCTGACTGGGTGATGGTCCGAGTTTCCACGATCGGTACAACGCCGTGACGACGACCAGCGCGAGGATTGCAATCGCTATCGCCTGGATGGCGGTGGGCAGGTTTCCGAGCCAAACCGACAAGTTACCGGCGAGGCCGCTCACCCAGCGGTTCCAAAGCTCCAGCCAGCCGGGGAGGTAGGTGCTCTGGCCGGTGTAAGCAATCACCAGTGCGAGGATCCCGATGGCGAGAAACATGACCGAGGCAACGGCGTCGGTCCACGGCAACGCCCAGCCACCGAGTCGGATTCGTCTCGTTCGTAATGCGAAGGCACGTGAACCGGGGTGCACGCGATCCCAAACCAGCACCGTAACCAGAAGCGGAAAGACCATGCCGAAGACGTAGGAGAGACCAAGCCCGAGGGCGCCGGTCAGGGAGGAGGTGAGGGCAGAGAGGGCGACGACGCCGGCGAGGACGGGCGCGCAGCAGGAGCTGGCGACGCCGGCCGTCAGGCCCATCGCGAAGATGCCGCCCGGCGTCGATCCGGAGACGCGAAGCCGGAGCATCGGGAACGGCAGTGACCATGGCCGGCCCGAGAGGACCTGGAGCGCGAGCAGCACCAGGAACAGGCCGACTACGAAGAAGATGACGCGGTGCTGGGCGGCGAGCAGCTGCCCGAGAAGACCGACGCCAAGCACGATCGGCAGCATCACTACGGCGATCCCGGCCGCGAAGATTGCCGCCATCGCTGGGAGTCGCAGGCGTCCGCGCTCGAGCGCCGCGCCCACAAACGTCGGCAGCAGTGAAACCACACAGCAGGGTGCGAAGAGAGCCAGCACGCCCCCGAGGAAAGCGGCCGCGAGTGAGCTCGAATAGACGAGAGCGTTCAAGAGACTCTCGCCAACCGGCGGCGAACCCCACCCTCCGAGATCCGGCCGTAGCCGAGCAGTTCATCACCGGCGTAGAGCGCCGGCGGGAACGGGACACCGTCACGGCGCACGATATCGGCCTCGTGGCTTTCCCAGGCGAGCTCCTCGATCTCAACCTTGAGTTCAGCCGCCAGGCGATGCGCGATGCTCCGCGCATGGCCGCAAAGATGGCAGTCGACCGCGGTGACCAGTGTCAGGCGCGAGGTCATGACGGGATCAGGCGGCCCTGACAGCGGCGACCACCTGGTCGACGGGGACATGCATGGAATCCGGGGCCAGCTGTTTCCAGGCCACGCGCCCGGAGGCGTCCACCACAAAAATCGAATGGCCGTCCACCGCGCCCATGTCCATGCCACTCGGGAGGCGGAAGACACCGAAGCCGGACCCGAGCACATGGTTCCGATCCTCAAAGATTGGAAATCCGAGGTGGAGCTGAGCTGCCAGCGAGGCCGAGGTCGTTGCCGCGTCGGTGCTTACACCCACCACCTGGCCGCCGGCAGCCTTGATTGCATCCAACTGTCCCTGCAGCTCAACGAGCTGCTGTTGACATGCGCCTCAAGTGCCTCCCTCGTAAAAGTAGACGACCACCTTGGAACCATGGAAGTCGGCTAGAGACGCTGGCTGCCCGCTGCTCGACGGGACAGAGTCGGCGGGCACCTGCGCTCCGACCGCGAGTTCACCCCCAGTTACCCCAGCACCCCCGGAGCCGGCGTGCCCGAGTTGCGTCACCGCGACAAACGCAGCAACCAAAACCACGACGCCCCCAGCAATCGCGTACGGCCACCAGTTGCCAGAGGTGGAACCGACGGGGGATCGCTTGGGCTTCGACTTCGTCCGGCCCGAGGATAGGTCGCCACGTTTTGCGTTCATTGCGCCAGTCCTCGATCCAGCGCTATCGGCTCCTCGTCGCCTGCGATTTCACACCTCCGGATCAGGTTACTAACCGCTCGTAGTATCTCAGATTGGAGGCCAATGAGCGTTCGCATACCAGCTCAGCACCGGTGAGATCAACGGTAGCCATTGATCGGTGACGAGCAGCACTCCCATCGCAACTAACAGAGCGCCCGACACCGGCTGCAGGGCCGCGGTGATGCGGCCTGCGGACCGCAGCCAAAGCCGGACCCGTACCACTGAGAGACCCAACGCAAGAAAGGGCACGCCGAGGCCGAGGCTGTAGGCGGTCAGCAGCAGCACGCCCTGGCTCAAGCTCGCGGTCGTTCCGGCGAGGGTTAAGACCGCACCCAAAACGGGACCGATACACGGGGTCCACGTGACCGCAAAAGCCGCTCCCAGAAGCGGTGCGGTCCAGAGGCTGCCTCCGGCCAGCCGCCGGCTCCAGTCTCCGCCCCGACTGAAAAACCCTATGCGTCCTTCGAGAAGAAGGAAAGCGCCCATCAGCGCGATGAAGACCCCGGCCACACGCGCCACCGGTAAGCGGTTGTAGAGGAGCAGGGCGCCAAGCTCGGATGCCGTGGCGCCCAGCGCAATGAACACCGCGGTGAAGCCAACGACGAAAAGCGACGCCGCGGCTATTGTCCGCCTCCGGCGATCAGGCTCCTCACCGCCGAGCCCTGTCAGGTAGCCGAGATACCCGGGCAGCAGGGGGAGGCAACATGGCGACGTGATCGAGATCAGCCCGGCGACGAACGCTATGACGATGCCCGGTTCGCCCACTCCCGGCATCCTAGTACTATCGGTCATTAGTAACGTGGGGGTATGAGGAGGCGCACTCTGCTCATCCGGCGTGCGGCGCTGTTTGTCGCAATCGGAGTCGCGACGGCTGTCTTGGGCCACCTCATGCTGACGCCGGTGACGGGCGACGTTCTCTTGCTCCTGACCGCCAAACAAGCAGACCGCATCGCCGCCACATCCGTCGATCTGCATTCCGCACAAGGTTGGATGCGAGTGGGCTCGATCCCAGCGCGCGCTGTGCCCAAGGCGCCAGAAACGGCTGATGCTTTCTTGGCGCGGGTGCCGGTAGGGAACTATGACCAGGTTCGGCTGGCCGGCGCGAGCGTCCAGGTAGCGCTCGGAGTGCAGAAGGACATCCTCAACCCGTTGCTGGTGGGTGTCGATGCTGGGCGGCCGTTGCCGGACTCGGCATACGGCGGGACGCAGGCGGTGAGTCTCGGGCTCAACGAGCTCTCCGGTCAGCTGAAGCCGATGCCACCCTTCAGCTTGGTGGACCAATTCGGCCGCCATTTCACGAACGCCGACATTGCAGGTCATGACGTCCTGCTGGCTGCCTTCCACACCAGTTGCCGGGAGACCTGCCCGCTCGTCGCGGGCTTGTTCCTCCAGCTACGACAGCGGCTTCCGCCTTCGGTCCTCCTCGTCGAAGTCACGACGGATCCGCTAGAGGACACGCAGGGCGTGCTGCGTGACTATGCCGGTCGCATCGGGGCGTCCTGGACCTTTGCTACTGCCGACCCCCAAACCCTGACTTCCTTCTGGAAGCCGTTCGACGTGGAGTTGAGCACCAGCGACGTGCACCGTTCAACGCTCGCTCTGATCGACCGCCACGGCTATATCCGAACGTACTTCTTCGGTGCCCCCGATGTTGGTGGCACACTGCCGGCTCCGCTCGACTCGCAGCTCAGCGCCGCCGGGCGACAACTGTTGTCCACTCACGGCAACGGTTGGGGGGATTCACAGATCCTCGACGCGCTGCAGGCGGTCGGTGGCCTCGCATCTCCATCTTCCTCTGGCGGCGAACCGGCGCCTGCGCTCACCCTCGACACACTCGACGGCAAGCGCGTCAGCCTTGCCGACTTCCGAGGCCGGCCAGTCCTGATCAACTTCTGGGCGACCTATTGCGCACCCTGCCGGCGCGAGATGCCGCTGATCGAGCGGACGGCCGCGCAGCATCCCCGTCTTGTTGTCCTGCTCATCGACGAGCGCGATAGCCATCAGTCGGCATCCGCTTTCGTGACCGAGCTCGCGATCACGTCCAGTGTCCTGTTCGACGGTTACGGCAAGGTTGGTGATGCTTACGGGATAAGCGGTCTGCCGACGACTTTCTTCATCCGCTCCGATGGCGGAATCGAGGGGCGATATATAGGTGAGACCAATGCCGGAATCCTTGGCCCGCATATCAGCGCGATCGGCGCCTAGACACGCTTTGCCGCATGTGGTCGTCGCGCCGGCGTCGTCCGGCGACCGATGGCTGGCGTGGACGCTCCTCGGAATTGGGCTGCCGTGGCTCGTCTACACGCGCCTCTACTTCTTCCTCCAACCTCGCCACTTGACCTATGACGGGAGCGCCTTCATGTGGCTCTTCAATAAGCCAGATCCCAGCTGCGGCCTAACGCGCACTTTTGCCTGGATGTGGCGGGGCGACCTCGGCCGGGCGGTTGCGGTCTATCCCCTGGGACCGTTCGTCTTTCTAGCGACGGTGGCGTTGGCTGTCTATGCCGTCGTCGTTCTGCTCAGCGGTCGTGCCGTTCGTATCAATCTCTCAGCTGCGACAGTGCGCCGCGTGGTTTGGATTTGTGTGGTAGCTCTCGGCCTTAACTGGATCGCCAAGCTTGCCTGGCTCGGCATGTGAGGGCTCAGTGCGGAGTACTAGAGCCCTGTGATGGCTAACCCAGTATCTCCGCCATGTAGACCTCCATTTGTTGCGAATCGACCGGCCCGATGATCCGGCTCTGGACGATTCCGTGGCGGTCAACGAAGAAGGTCTCGGGCGGGGCGGTCACGCCGAAGTCGCGATACGAGCCGTGGATTGCAGGCCCGACCGGATACGGGCTTTTGATTTCGGCCTCATAAGCACGGGCGGCGCTATCAGTGTCTTGTATGTCGACGCCCACGAACTGGGCCTTTCCGGCCATGCGCTGTGCGGCTGCCGCGAGCACCGGCGCCTCCTGACGGCAAGGTACACACCAGGAGGCCCAGAAGTTGATGACCAAAGGCGTCCCCTTCAAGGCCCGGAGGCTGACCAGATCGCCGTCGAGGGATCGGATCGTAAGGTCAGGGACCTGGCTTCCGACAAGGGAGCTGGGTTGTTGCTGCGATGCATGTAGAAGACCCCACCCCAAGGAAGCGAGGAGCGTGCCAGCCGCAAGGCCGCCGGCGACCCAAGCCGCGAGCGCTCTACGAGTCATTAGTGGTTGGACCAGAGTGATTGGATAGGGCACAGGTGGGATTGCACTCTTACTATCTGGCCCTAGTAAGAATACCGGTCGATCGCGCTATGATCGCGCGTGATGACTCGACGGGACGATCAGCTGACACGTGCGCTGTCACTGCTGGGTCCGCTCGAAGGCCGGTTGATGAAGCTGATATGGGACGGAAGCGTCCGCGAGCCCTTCATCGTCCGCGACGTCCTTGCGCTGACCCCGGAGCTCGCCTACACGACGGTCATGACCACCCTGAACCGCCTGGCCGACAAAGGACTTCTGAGCGTGACGAAAGTCGGCTCTCACCAGCCTCACAAATACCGGGCCAGCGGCGGGGTTAAGGAGTTCCTGACCGATTCAGGTCGCGCCGAGGTCGACCGCCTTGTCGAGCGCTACGGAGACGCCGCGCTGGCCGCCTTCGCCGCTCGCCTCGATCGGCTGTCGCCGGCCACACGCGAAGCCCTGAAGAGGCTGCGCTCGCGGTGACCGGGCGCCGCCTGGTCTTGCTTGGCGTGTTGGCCGCTGTGCCGGTCGCTTGCCTGAGCACGCTCGCAGGCTGTCGTATGTCCGGGCCGTGCGGTTGGATCCCGACCCAGGGTGCTTTTTGGTGGTCCACCGCCTATGTGCCGCCGCTGCTGGTCATTCTGACTTCAGCTGTGGCCTGGACTTTCAGGCTCGGTTTCGTGGCGTCGAAGACAACGCGAGAGTTGGCTAGGTTGCCGCGCGTTTCTGGCCCGCCAAATCTGGTCCGAATGGCTAAAGCAATGGGCCTTGAGCGCATTGAATGTGTCGGAGGTAGATCCCCGGTTGCGTTCTGTGCAGGCTTTGCGCGGCCAACCGTCTTCATCAGCGAAGCGGCGATTATCGGACTTTCCGACTCCGAGCTGCTGGCAGTGCTTCACCATGAGGCAGACCACGCGCGCCGGCACGAGCCGCTACGGCGAGCGGCTCGGACAGCCGCTGCAGACGTCCTTACCTTCCTTCCCATCGTCGGCTGGTGGTCAGAACGCCAGATCGCGCGCTCAGAGCTGAGCGCTGATGCGGCCGCCGAGCGGATGGCCGGTCGATCCGCGCTTGCCGGGGCTCTGCTTGTGATGACGGCTCCGGCGATTCCAATGGCCGCCTTTGTAGGTCACGCCGAGCTGCGTGCGCGCCGGCTGCTTGGGATCAGGATCGACGAGGCGGGGCCACCGCGAGCGATGTGGGCCGCAACCTTTGTCTACTCATGGCTCGCACTCAGCCTGGCTGCGTGTCTGTTCGAGGTGATGGTCGCACTTAGACCGTAAGGAACGGATCAAGCGCGAGCGAGCCCGTAGCCCGCTCGCTCGAACGCTCGCCGGATCTCCTCTTCGCTGACCTTCTTCTCGTCGTAGTCGATCTCTGCGCGCTGTTTGTGAAGGCTGACCTTGAGACTCCGAATGCCTGCCAACTCGTCCTCAAGCCCTTCCAATGTCATCACGCACGCCGAACAGTGCATGCCCTTGACGCTGAACACCTGCTTTGCCATGTCCTCCTCCTCAGGCGAACTCGAAGTAACCGCTGTACATGCCCATCGAGCACGTGTATCGCAGATTCCCGTTAGCGGCGCTAGCCGGAATGTTGATCGTGATCTGGCCAGTTTCGGGGAGGCTCCGCTGGAACCCGATCGAGGGGATCACGAAGCCTCTTGTGCACCCGGTGGTACCACTCGTAACAACAGTCAGGCTCACCGGCTTGCCGGTCGGAGCTTTGATCAGGTTCGGCGAGTAGCCGCCGTTGGAAGCCTGGATCGTGATCGCACCGTTCGCATCCGGCTGCGCGGCGGCGACATCTTGATAGTTGCCGCTGGCCTGGGCGATCGACACTGCAGCGGAGTTGAGCAGGTTGGAAACCGAGTACGGCGAGCCCATGAGGTTCAATCCGCCCTCTATCGAGACGAGGCCGAGGACCAAGACGACGGCACCTGCGACTCGAAGGAAGCGCGTGTGCAGAACCTCTCCCAACCGCGTGGCCACATAGGCGAGGCCGAAGAAGACCGGAGTGGTGCCGAGGATGAAGGCAAACATGATCGCTGCTCCGAGAAGCGGCGACCCGGTTCCGACGGCGAGGACCATCATCGCCTGGGTTACTCCGCAGGGGATGAATATGGTGAGTGCTCCGAGAAACAAAGGCGTAGCGAGCGTGCTGGCATTGTTCTTCGCATAGCGGCGGACGAAACGCGTGATGAAGCGCGGAGGTTCGATCACAAAGTAGCGAAAGATCGGATGCAGGTTGAACAGTCTCGCCGCCGTGCCGAGCATGAATATGCCAATGCCAATCTGAAGGGCCGCCCGGCTGTAGGGGCTCAGCTGGAGGACCGAACCGAGCCAGCCCAAGAGGACACCCAGGATGGTGTAAGCGACAAGCTTGGCGCCCAGGAAGAGAGCAATCGGGGCTGCCGCATTTCGCTTTGGTTTCTCGGGCTTCGCCAGAGTTGCCAGTGCCACGCGTTCGCTGCGCCGTTGCTCCTTGGTCAACTTGCGGTTCGAGCGCTTCTTGCGTTGCGCGACCACATGCCTGACGGCGAGCTGAGCCGTGACGTCGGTCTCGGCTTGGCGGGCCACAGATGTCGCCAGGAGGCCGGCCTGGACGGCCAGACAGCTCAGCCCTCCGGTGGTTACGCCGGTGATGAAAGCGAGGCCCAAAAAGTTGGTGGAGGCGTCGAAGCTCACCTCGGTGACAGCCCGGTGACCGGGTCGATCGCAGGGCCCATAGCGAGGAGTCTACTACCGGAGGATAGGAACTGGGATGCTCTTGCGAAGTCCTGCTACTATGGGGCGATAGTTAAGACTGGAGGTTGCCCGTGGACCATATTCTGCCGTACCTGTTCTTCCTTGCCTGTCCGATCTCAATGGGCTTGATGATGTGGATGATGATGCGCAAGGATCACAACTCCGCCTCAGCGCCCAAGAGTGATCCGCGCGTCGCCGAGCTTGAAAGCCAGGTCGGCGAGCTAAGGATGGCGCTCCACCAGCGGCAAGGCGTTGAAACGGTGGCATCGGTGCCTCCGACCGCAAGTGCGACCGGGAGTGACTGAGGGCGACTCCCGCGGGCACGCCGGTGGAAGGGAAACCTTCCTCCGGACTGTCTTCATGTGCTTCGACTGGCGCGTCCTGGCCGGGTTCGGGGTCCTGGATCTGGGTCTGCTGGCAACCTCGCCCCAGCTCGCCTAGACGCGCTGCCGGTGGAACTGGTTTTGCTGTACCCGATCACGGCAGCGAAGATGGTCCTGCGTATGAACGCTGAGCGTCGGGCGCGAGCCACTGCGAGCGAGGAGGACGCTCCGACGGCGATGGTGCGGCCCGCTCCGTAGCGACGTGCCGTCGTGTTCGATGTTTGGTTCTTAGCTCGGGCGCCGGTGTGATTCTGGTGGTGGACTACGACGCTCCTTCTTGCGCTTCCAATCGAATGGATACCCATTGAGCTTCTCCGACGGAGCAGCGGCCAAGGCCGAGTGCGGTTAAGGCGGCACGCACCTGTCGGACCAGCCACCACCGATCACTACCGTGAGGTAGTAGATTGCGCTCCGCATGATGGGGGGAGGCTGACAGGCATGCCCGGCGAGAGCGTTGTCCGTTGAGCACCGAGACCGATCGGGTCCGCCGAATCTGGGAGAAACTCGCTCCCAAGTACGACACCGACATCACTTTCTTCGAGCGGGTCCTCTTCGCGGGTGGTCGCGAATGGGTTTGCTCCCAGGCCGACGTGAACGTGCTGGAGATCGCGATCGGAACCGGCCGCAACCTGCCGTTTTATCCGCCCGGGGTGCAGTTGACCGGCGTCGACTTCAGTCCCGCCATGCTGAGGATCGCCAAGCGCTGCGCCACCGACTTAGGAATCGACGTCGATTTGCGTCTGGGTGACGCCCAGGCATTGGCATTCGAGGATGCGAGCTTCGACACCGTTGTCATCACGCTGGCACTGTGTTCGATCCCCGACGACCGTAAGGCGGTAGCTGAAGCCTGGCGAGTACTACGTCCCGGCGGCCGCATGCTTCTGCTAGAGCATGTCCGCAGCGCATTGCTCCCAGTTCGCGTAGTGCAGCACCTGGTGAACTTCTTCACAGTGAAACTCGTCGGCGATCATATGGTCAGAGAACCGCTTGAGCCTCTTCGCGCGCAGCGCTTTGAGATCGATCATCTCAAACGCTCGAAGCTGGGCATCGTCGAACGCGTGGTTGCTCACAAGCCGCCGGCCGGAATCCGGAGAAGTTCATCGGCGGCCGGCGCCGAGGCGAGCCCGGGCGCGACTGGCCAGCACGTGCGAACCAACCCGTAAGGCACTAGCGATTTGACACTCGGTGCTACCTTCAGAACATGACAGTGCAGATTCGCTCAGCGAGAACTCTCCTCCAACGAGCCCGACTGGCTCAGTGGACGACGGTTGGCTGGATGGTCATAGAGGGTGTCGTCGCCATCGGAGCCGGGATCGCCGCACGTTCGGTTGCGCTAACCGCCTTCGGGGTGGACAGCGGCGTCGAGCTGTTCTCTTCGGTTGTGGTCCTGCGCCGGCTTCGGCAGCGAACAGAAAGTGAGGAACGGGGTTCAATGACTGTGGGAGAACGAAGCTCGACCAAACTCGTAGGCTTTGCGCTGTACGGCTTGATCGCCTACATCGTGCTCTCGGCCGGTGTGGCCCTGGCGTTCCGCTTCGAGCCTGCGGCCTCACCGCTCGGAATCGGACTCACGATCGCGTCCCTCCTGATCATGACCGCCCTCTGGCGTTGGCGGCTTGCACTCGCTGATCGCCTTGGAAGTCCCGCCCTTCGGGGAGACGCGGCCTGCTCGATGGTCTGTCTGTACATGGCGGGCGTCGCCCTCGTCGGCCTACTGCTGAACCAGTTCTTCGGACTCTGGTGGGCCGATCCATTAGCCGGCCTGGCCTTGATTTGGTGGATCCGGGGCGAAGCCAAAGAAGCGGTGGAGGCGAGCAAGGCAGCGAGCGGCTGAGGTAGGTCCGGCGCACGAACCTACAATCCCCGGAATGCCCGCCCTGCTCGGCCACGTCATACCCTTCGCACTGATCCCGGCCGGCGTCGCTCTGGTTGGTGGGGCATCGCTGCGGTCAAATCCCCGTCGCCACGGCTGCGGACCATCATCCAGCACTTCGCCGCGGGCATCGTCGCGGCGGCAGCAGCAGTTGAGCTCCTTCCGGACGCCATTTCCAAGCACAGCCCCATCGCCCTGGCGATCGGCTTCGCCGCCGGGACAGCGGCAATGCTGGGCATCGCCAAGGTGATGGAGCGCGCCATCGTGAGGCGGATTCAAGTAATCCTCGAGAAGATCGTCGGCCGCGAGATCGCATCCCTCGCGCCCAGAGGCTCTACGCCTGCGGTGCCGCTAGTGGTGATCACCCGTTACCTGGTGAATTCAATGCTGGGACTGCTCACCTGGTGGTTGGACGAAGGGAGCCGATACTCGCCGGCGGAGGTCGATCGGATGTTTCGCGTGCTGATTACGCCCGGCATCGCGGCCGCGCTTCGACCAGACCGGGAATAATCCATCGCGGGGTACCCCAGTAGGGTATTGTTGGCGGCTGAGGGTGATGCTGGCTTTATGTCGGTCGAGGAGCAACCGAAAATGCAGCTAAAGGTAGCGGCAAAATCTGACACCACCGTAGAGGCCGGCTATGACTGCCCGTGTGGATGCACTCCAGCTGTCATGTTCTCGAAAGGGTCTGACTCCGTTGAGGAGGGTTGCTGCTGCGGTAACCACTTTGTGGTCGGTCCAGATGCTTCGAGCAGGATCCAGCTCAAAGATGGGTTTCACGCCGAATCCCAATCGTTTATGGCTCCTTGGGGCGACTCGGTGGAGGCGACTTGGGCGATTGGTCCGAGCAAGCATTAGCGAACTTCACGAAAAGGTTGTCGGTCGCGAGTCCTGCTGGCCGTCCAGGCGGGAAGTGTGAATTGACCAGAGCACTGCAAAGCTCAAAACCGTCGGTCCTGCTAGCGATCTTCGACTAGCTTCTAACCAACACCCTCTGCTGCCGCTGAGCGTTAGTCGGTGAAAAAGAAAGATCCCGGCGAGCCGCTCTCACCGGGATCGTTAGAGCCGTATGGAACTCAGTAGGTCGCGATTGGCGTGCCGATCGGAGCCTTCGAAGGTGCGCGATGGAACCCGCCGGTAGCCAGATATCCGAAGCGGCCGAGGGCTGCTGTGAGCCGGCGATCGACTCCGAGGAACAGCCCTGCCGAGCTCAGGAACAGGCCGGCGAACACGAGCGGGTAGATGATCGCGGCCCCGATGTCTGTTGAGCCAGCACCGTAGGGTCCGCCGAATCCTTCCGCGGTCGTCCAGATGGCGACTGAGAGCAATACGCCGACCACAAACGTCAGGTTCGTGAACGCGCCCACGATCAAGGCGATCGCGATGGCAGTCTCGGCTACGGCGGTTGCGTAGGCGAAGAGCGTCGGGTCGATGCCCACGGTGTTTGTCCAGAAGACGATCCAGTGGTGGAGGAGCAACGGCTGGCCATCCTGGGCGCCACTGAGATAGCTGGAGAACCCGCTGATGAAACTCGGCTGCCACTTGAACCAGGCATCTACACCCCAAACGATGCCAAACAGGATCCGAAGGAGCCCGATGCCGTTAAGGCGCCACTGCGCAAACCCGCCTGGCTCATTCACTTTTGTTGTCCCACTGGTTGTCGCCATCTCATTGATCTCCTTAAATGCAATCCGCTGTCGATGACCTAGGTGTAGACCCAGACGGGATACCCCCATAGGGTCTAATGGCCCGGCATCGAAAGGACGCGTGGCACTGGGTGTCCGGAGAGACGGCTCCTACGCTGGTGACACAACCAAAAGGAGGTTGATTGAAATGATGTGGGGATACTTCGACGGCGGGAACTGGCTCTGGATGGCGGGCATGATGGTCCTCTTCTGGGGCGGAATCATCGTTTTGGCGGCCTTTGCGTTTCGGGCCTTCACCGGGAGCAAGGGCGATGACCAGGCCCTGGACGTTCTCCGGCGGCGACTCGCCGGCGGCGAGATCACTCAGGACGAATTCGAGAAGACGCGCAAGGCGCTACAGGGTTAGCTCGGCATGCGCTCACGAGCTCTGCTGATAATCGGAATCGGGGCCATCGCGGCGTCGTTGCTGCTCGCCGTGAGCGGCATCGGCGCCGGTCGCATGGGCGCCTGGTCGATGGGTCCCTCCGGCGGAATGATGGGGCGTGCTTTCAGCGGTGGCAGTAGCGACATCGGGCTCGATCGGGCGGTCACGATTGCCCAGGGGGTGGCGGCGTCATATCCGTCCGGTGGCCTCGCCGCGGACGAGGTGATCGCATTCAGCGGCAACTACTACGCCTCGATCCGCGAGACGGCCACCGGAATCGGAGCATTCGAGATCCTGATCGACCGCTCGAGCGGAAACGTGATCAGGGAACCAGGGCCGGACATGATGTGGAACGCCAAGTATTCGATGATGGGCGGGGGCATGATGGGCGGCTTTGGCGTGAGCGGTTCAAGGCCAATGACCGTAGGCACGCAGCAGGCACAGGACGTCGCACAGCGCTGGCTAGACACGAATCAGGCCGGCACGAGCGCAAAGGCGCCTGATTCCTTCTACGGCTTCTACACCGTCGACTTCGAAAGGGCCAGCCGGTTGGTCGGAATGCTCTCTGTCAACGGTTACAACGGGCAGGTCTATTTTCACAGCTGGCACGGCAGCTTCATCGAGTTGAGAGAGCTCGGCGCGGGGAGCGCTCCATGAAACAAACCGGTACCCCTACGGGGTATCCTAAGAAGATGCCAGGCTACAAGTCACACAAGCAACAGGTCAAGACCCGTCTCAACCGGATCGAGGGCCAGATTCGCGGCGTCCAGAAGATGGTGGACGAGGACCGCTACTGCATTGACGTGCTCACGCAGGTGGGTGCTGTTAAGGCGGCCCTGGACGCAGTCGCCCTGGTGCTGCTGCAGGATCACACCGAACACTGTGTCGTTGAGGCGATCCAGGCTGGCGACGGCTCCCAGAAGGTTCGCGAACTCAACGAGGCAGTTGAACGTCTTGTCAAGGGGCGCTAGAGAGTGGCGACCCAAACCACGCGGATGACCGGAGCGCTCAGGGCAAGTCGGCTATGAACCCGGCAGACATCGCAGTCGTCGCGGGTGGACTGGCGCTGACCGGCCTAATGGGTTGGTTCTTCTTCGGCCCAAAGAAGGCGCATTCGGCGACGCAGGTCGGGAACGTGCAGGAAGTCAAGGTAACCGTGAAAGGTGGCTACTCACCCGACCTGGTGCGAGTTCGTCAGGGCGTTCCCTTGCGGATCATCTTCGATCGCCAAGAAAGTGGCGAGTGCACATCCCGCGTGGTCTTTCCGGACTTCGCGCTGAACAGTTCTCTCTCCGCATACGGGCAGACGACAATCGAGCTCCTGCCGGACCGGGCAGGTGAGTTCGGCTTCGCCTGCGGGATGAACATGATCCACGGCAAGCTGATCGTGGAGCCACAGGCCAATGGTCACGGCGTTGCCGCTCCGGTTGCTCGGGAGAACGATCCGCCCCGCCCCGATCCTGACCGCGCGAAGGGGCCGGACCAGCTAACCGAAGACCACGAAATGGCCGAGCGCAGGGCCGAGATAAGTGATCTCACGCGCCGAGTGGTGGTGGGCGGTGTACTGACAGCTCCGGTGTTGTTCGCAGTCATGGCCGGAAACTTCCTTCAGGTCGGGATTCTGGGCAACCACTGGCTCCAGCTGGCCCTGATTACGCCGGTGATGTTCTATTCGGGCTGGCCCATCCACCGCACCGGCTGGCTCGGCCTTCTCCACCGACAGGCTGAGATGAATTCGCTGATCACGCTGGGCAGCTCAGCGGCGTTCGGCTACAGCCTGATGGTGACGGTGGCTCCTGCCATCCTGCCCGCCGGACTCCGTGAGGTCTACTTCGAGGCAGTCGGCGTGATCATCACTCTGATCCTGCTGGGCAGGCTCTTCGAGGCCCGCGCCAAGGCCGGCACCGGGGCAGCGATTCGAAAGCTGATCGGGCTCCAGGCGCGCACGGCTCGCGTCGTGCGCAATGGCGCTGAGGCCGACATCCCGGTTGAGGACGTGGTCGCCGGCGATGTTGTAATCGTCCGTCCCGGCGAGAAGATACCGGTCGACGGTGAGGTCGTCGACGGCGAGTCGGCAGTCGACGAATCGATGGTCACCGGCGAGCCGATCCCAGCCACCAAGCGGGCCGGCGACACCGTGATTGGCGCCACCATCAACCGGACCGGCTCGTTCCGTTTTCGAGCCACCAGAGTCGGCCGGGACACAATGCTGGCCCAGATCATCAAGCTGGTCCAGCAAGCGCAGGGCTCGAAGGCACCCATCCAGCGCCTGGCGGACTTGGTCTCCAGCTACTTCGTACCGGCTGTGATCGGAATCGCGATCTGGACTTTCGTGGCCTGGTTCCTGTTCGGGCCCCAACCCGCGTTCACCTCAGCGATGGTGGCCGCGGTCGCGGTGCTCATCATTGCCTGCCCGTGCGCGCTGGGGCTGGCGACTCCCCTCTCAGTGATGGTCAGTACCGGCAAGGGAGCTGAGCAGGGCATCCTGATCCGCTCGGCGGAGGCGCTCGAGACTGCACACAAGCTGGACACCATCGTCCTGGACAAGACGGGCACGATCACCCGCGGCCAACCCGCGCTTACCGACGTCCTTCCAGAGCCCGACATTAAAGAGGACGAGCTGTTGCGGCTCGCGGCCTCGGCTGAGCGGCTGTCCGAGCACCCGCTGGCGGCAGCTGTCGTAGCCGGAGCCAGATCTCGTGAAATCGTCCTCAGCGAACCCGCCGGATTCGAATCGATAACCGGCCGGGGCGTCCGGGCCACTGTCGACGGCCACCCGATCCTGATCGGAAACCCCGCTCTCCTCCGTGATGCCGGCCTGGAGGTCGCCACTTTGGAGGCCGCGGCCGATCGCCTCTCGGCCGATGGTAGGACCCCGCTGCTTGTCGCCGTCGACGGCAAGCCGGCGGGCGTTATCGCTGTCGCCGACACGCTCAAGGAAGAGTCGGTGGCCGCGGTCGGCAGTCTGCGCGCGCTAGGCCTCGAGGTCGTGATGATCACTGGCGATAACCGGCGCACCGCAGCCGCGATCGCCCGGCAGGTGGGTATCGGGCGCGTGCTCGCGGAGGTCCTGCCCGACCGCAAAGCGTCGGAGGTGCGGCGACTGCAGTCCGAGGGTAGGCGGGTCGCGATGGTCGGCGATGGTATCAACGACGCGCCGGCGTTGGCTCAGGCCGACGTCGGCCTGGCGATCGGGACAGGCACAGACGTAGCTATCGAGTCGTCGGACATTACCTTGATTTCTGGAGCGCTCACGGGTGTGGTCACCGCGATCCAGCTAAGCCGCGCCACCATGCGCAACATCCGGCAAAATCTCGTTTTCGCCTTCGCTTATAACGTGATCGGCATCCCGATCGCAGCCGGCGTCTTATACCCGTTCCTGGGTCTACGCCTCAGCCCCATGATCGCGGCAGCCGCCATGGCAATGAGCTCGCTGTCTGTGGTATCCAACGCGAACCGCCTTCACGGCTTCAGATCGAAGCCGGTGCAATCAGCCGCCATCCGAGGCTTAGTGGCTGAGCCTAAGGTCGAGGTCGGTGCGGTTGACGCACGGCCTACACAGAAACGTGCCCCAACGGGCCAAGGAGACGATATGAGCGAGAAAACCAGTGTGATTGATCCCGTATGCGGAATGACGGTCGATTCTGCCACCGCCGAGTACCGGTCATTCAACAACGGCACGGCATACTACTTCTGCTCCGCCGGTTGCAAAGAGAAGTTCGACAAGGATCCCGCGAAATTCGCCGGCGCCGCCGCCAAGGGCGGGCACGAGGGCCATTAACCGGTTACGCGCGCGCACCCATTCCCACCATCGGTCGCCGGGCTTGGCGCGTTGATGGCTGCGCAGTGACAACGGGATACGCCCAGGGGGGCGCGACGTGACGATCGCCGCGTGGCTCTTCGGCGCAGGAGGCGTCCTGCTCGTCGGCATTGGAGCGTTCTTCATCTTCGTCCGCCCACCGTTGCTTCCTGAGGATCTGCGCTTTCTCGGAAGGTCGGGAGGCGAGATCGACCAGTTTGTGCCGCAACTGCGAAGGTGGTTGAGGCGCGTCTTCATTGTCCTGGGCGGCCACGCCTTCACGGTCGGGGGGCTGACCATCTTCGTCGCGGCGACGGCCGTCCGCGAGGGCGACATAGCGGCCGTTGTAGCCCTCGCGCTCGCCGGTGCCACATCGATCGGTCTGATGGCCGTCGTGAACTTCGCCATCCGCTCCGACTTCCGATGGGCATTGCTCGCTGCCTCTGGGTTATGGGTAGCTGCGACCGCTGCTGCTGTCTGGTTCTGATCGCAGTACAGGGGGATGGATTAGCCATGCCGGTCAGCGATAACGCTCAATCGGAGCACGGGCTTCACGCGGGTGACAAGGTGGGCGGCACTACCGCTGTCCTTCACACCGGCGGGCTCCAATTCGCGAGCGAGAAGGCGGTTCTCGAGAAAGCCCTAGGGGCCAGGCCGGGCGTGCTCTCTGTAGAGGCCAATCCGGTAGCCCAAACGGCGACAGTTCGGTATGACCCGCGTCAGACCAACGTGGCCGAACTCAGGAAGTGGGTCGAGGAATGTGGATACCACTGCGGCGGGAAGTCGGTGCCGGACCATATCTGTTCCCCTATGGAGGAGGCGCGTAACGACGAACAAGCCCGGCTGACTGGAACCAGCGCGGTGAGCGACACGGCAGGAGCGCCTGGTGCCAATGCCGGGCACGCAGGCCACGAAATGCCTGGGATGGGTCACCCTGCCGTCGCGAAGCCTGAAGAGCCAACGCAAGCCGCTCACCAGGAAATGGTCATGGCGCCATCGGAGGCGATGGGGCATGGGGGCCAAGCAGGGATGTCGATGGCCTCAATGGTCCGCGACATGCGCAATCGCTTTCTGGTCGCGGTGCTCCTCTCGATCCCGATCCTGCTGTGGTCCCAGATCGGCCGCAAGGTCCTCGGCTTCGAGGTGCCCGCACCGCTTTGGCTGCGGGACGACATCTTCCAACTGATCCTCAGCCTCCCGGTGATCTTCTACTCGGCGTGGATCTTCTTTGACGGCGCGGTGCGCGCGCTTCGCCACAAGACCCTCGACATGATGGTGCTGGTCGCGGTGGGCATAGGCGCCGGCTGGCTCTACTCCCTGACAGTGACTATTCGTGGCGGCGGCGACGTCTTCTACGAAGCCTCGACCGTCCTTGCCTCATTTGTGCTGCTTGGCCATTGGTTCGAGATGCGAGCTCGGGGGGGAGCCAATGACGCCATTCGAACGCTGCTCAACCTCGCGCCGGCGCGCGCCACCGTAATCCGGAACGGCGAGCCGGTTGAGGTTCCCACGGCAGAGGTGGTTGTCGGCGATCTTCTGCTCATTCGGCCAGGCTCTAAGGTCCCTGTTGACGCAGTTGTCGAAGAAGGCGAGTCCGACGTCGACGAGTCGATGGTGACCGGGGAGAGCATGCCGGTCTCCAAGAATCCGGGCTCGGAGCTGATCGGAGCCTCGATCAACAAGAACGGCTCGCTGCGCGCTCGGGCTCAGCGTGTTGGCTCCGACACTGCGCTGGCACAGATCGTGAAGCTGGTCCAGGAGGCGCAGAATTCGAAAGCGCCCGGGCAGCAGCTGGCTGATCGCGCCGCCTTCTGGCTGGTGCTTGTGGCCCTGATTGGAGGTGGCGGCACTTTCGGCGTCTGGCTCGCTACTGGTGCCTCGGTTCAGACGGCAATCCTCTTCGCGATCACGGTGGTGGTCATCACCTGCCCCGATGCGCTCGGGCTGGCGACGCCGACCGCGATCATGGTCGGAACAGGCCTGGGGGCGACACGCGGCATCCTCTTCAAGAATGCCCTCGCTCTTGAGACCTCCGCTCGCATCCAGGCCGTGGTGATGGACAAGACCGGGACCCTGACCAAGGGCGAACCGGAGGTTGTCGAAGTGGTCACTGGCTCTCTGCCTGAGGCAGAACTGCTGCGGCTGGCGGGGGCGTTGGAACGGGAGTCCGAGCACCCGATAGCGGAGGCCATTGTCAAGCGCGCCCAGGCGGACGGGATTCCAGCAGTGGCGGCGAGCGATTTCACCAACATTCCAGGGCATGGCGCGACGGCTCTGGTCGACGGGCACAGGCTCGCAGTTGGAAACCAGCGCTTGATGGAGCGCGAGAAGATCGCGCTGGGACCGCTCGACGAGGCGCTCAAGCGAATGTCGATTGAAGGCCGAACGGTCGTGATCGTCGGCGTGGACGGCCAGGCCGCCGGCCTGGTCGCGGTTGCCGATGCGCCGAGGCCAACCAGCCGTCAGGCAGTGACGGCACTCCGAGCGGCGGGTATCGAGGTCGTCATGCTCACCGGTGACAAC
>Ga0073928_10004682_pt1 | contig 19963 bp, 15 predicted proteins | sample PaiPotPPA55metaG_FD_76969 | JGI IMG/M metagenome (GOLD analysis project Ga0073928, IMG submission 76969) | Iron sulfur acid spring bacterial and archeal communities from Banff, Canada, to study Microbial Dark Matter (Phase II) - Paint Pots PPA... ...
GGTGGCTTCGATCCGTACCATCAACACCTCGGAAGTGGTTTACTCCAGCACCTACAACGTGCCGAACGTTTTCTCCGCCGACCTCAAATCGCTTGGCGATGGTGGCACTGCTGCCAACTGCGGGCCAACAAAGGTTCCCAACTCGGCCAACGCTTGCCTGATTGACCCCGCGCTGGAGGTTGCAATTGCTGCAACAACCCCAAAGTCGGGCTACTACTTCACGTATGCTCAAGGTACCGGCACTTATACGATCAACGGCGACCCCTCAGCTTTGAATTCGACGGGCGTGCGTTCTTTCTTCTCGGACCAAACCGTCGTGATCCGCGCTCACAGCGGAGCCGCGGCGGCTGCAACCGATTCTCCGATTTAGTCCTTGCCGGCTCGCGGGAAGTTTCTATCGCCCGCCGGTCGGACAGCACGATGCAAAGGGCACGGAACCTCGGTTCCGTGCTCTTTTTTCGTAAGCGCTTCTTTCCGCCGCATTTTCGAATCGCTGTCTCGATTCTTCACCGGTACTCACCCTCCGGTTTGTCCAGCCTGCTAAACTAGCAACATGGCCCCGGTTCTTTTCGCTCTTGCGTTGCTTCTGTTTCCTCCCACAGGCAGGAAGGAAGCTGGGGAGCTCGCTTCGCGCATGGAAGCCCGATACCGCGCCGCCAAGACATTACAGGCGACCTTTCTCGAGCGGTACTCCGAGAATGGCGGCGTCCTTCGCACCGAAGCGGGAACGGCATATTTCGGCCGGCCGGGCAAAATGCGCTGGGAGTATGAGCGCCCTGAAAAGGATCTCTTCTTAGTGGACGGGAAAACGGCCTGGTTTTACGTGCCCGCGGATCACACCGTGACGCGGGTACCGGCGAAGCAAAGCGAGGATCTGCGCACTCCGCTCGCGCTGCTGGCCGGCGAGATGAAGATTTCCCGCATCTGCGCCCGCGTGGAGCTTGCCGAAGGCGAGAGTCCGTTGCGCGAAGGTGACGCCGTATTGCGCTGCAGAGTGCGAGGCGGGAAGAAAAGCCCGGCAGGCGCGGACCAACCTGGCAGCGCTCTCGGCGCCAACGGAACCGACGCCATCTTTTTTGAGGTCGCGCGCGACAGCGGGGAACTGGTGCGACTGATTATGCGTCAAGCAGGCGGCGTGCAGGTCGAGTTTCGTTTCGAAAATTGGCGCTTTGATCCCCCCATCCCAGAAACGATGTTTCGATTCGAACCGCCGGCTGGCGTAGCGATTGTAAACGGCGAGTTAGCAAACGGAAAAACTCAGGGAAATTGACAGCGTACGCGGCCTGGCCGCGCCAGTGCCCTTCAAATAACAGCCAACCCCGGCCAGCTTCCCTGCATATCAGGTAGATGAGGTAAACTGGGTTCTTATGGGAGAGTTTGTTTGCCGTGTGGCAGACGCCAACGGCCGCATATTTTCGCACATAGAAGCTGCGAGTTCCGTGGCGGAAGCGCGCCAAAAGCTCGCCGACCGCGGCCTATACGTGTATGCGGTCGATCAGCGCAATCGGCTCCTGTCCGGAATGCTCAAGCGGCCCGAGCGCTCCGTCAGCGGTAATGACTTCCTCATTCTCAACCAACAGTTCAATACGCTGATTAAAGCCGGCCTCCCCATTTTGCGCGCCCTAGACCTGCTAGCTGACCGCGCGTCTTCCCCCAAGCTCCGTCCGGTAATCTCCCAGATTCGCGACCGTGTCCGCGAGGGTAAATCGCTTTCCGAAGCGATTACGGAAGCCGGCGTCTTCTCCAAGGTGTATTCGACGGCAATTCTCGCGGGCGAAAAGAGCGGAAACCTTTCAGGCGTCCTGGAATATTACATCGCCTACCAAAAGGTGACCAGCGGAGTCCGCAAAAAAATTCTCGCCACACTGGTGTATCCAGCGCTCTTGATTGTAATGGCCACGGTGATTGTGTCCTACTTGGTCACGGCGGTGATCCCCAAGTTCGCAACACTGTACAAAGATCTTAATGTCCCGTTGCCTGGCCCCACCCGATTCCTCATCGCTCTGACCGTTGACTATCGGTATGTATTTCTCGGTTCCATCGCAATACTCGTGCTCTTCGCGTTTGGCGTGTATTTCTGGTCGCGCACCGATGAAGGTGGCATGGTATTTGACCGCCTGAAGTTTCGCCTCCCGGTTATCGGCAGCACCATGCTGAAATTTCAAATGGCGCAGTTTTCCCGCACCCTCGCAACGCTATTGACGGGTGGAACTCCGTTAGTGTCCGGCTTGCAAACGGCTTCTGACGCGATTTCCAGCAGGTTGGTGCGCGGAGCGGTTACGGAAGCGACGCAAATGGTTCGCGAAGGGGAATCTTTGCATCACGCATTGGCGTCTAAGCAGGTGGTGCCGGTACTTGCGCTGGACATGATTGAAGTCGGTGAATCCAGCGGCGCGTTGGCCCCGATGCTGACCAGCGTCGCGGAGTTCTACGAAGATGAAGTGGCTTTGCGGCTCAGTGCGCTGGTCTCGTTTATCGAGCCTGCGATTTTGGTGTTCATGGGCGCTCTCGTAGCGTTCATTCTAATTTCTCTCTACCTGCCGATTTTCTCGTTCTCCGCAAGCGGAACGGCAAGCTAAGGATTCATGGCAACCACAGAACATTCCAATGTGATAGCGGGCGTCACCTCCGCCGCCGATGAGCAGCAAGAGCGAGAGGTGGCGCGTAAGCTGGCCGAACGCTACCGCTACGCATTTATTGACTTGCGCGAGCAGCGCATTGATCCCGAACTAATTCGCACCATTCCCGCGGACTTGATGTTCCGTTACAACTTCGTGCCTCTGGAGTGCCACGGCAACGTGCTGTCGATCGCCACAGCCGATCCCGGCCAGGTGCAGATGAGCGACGAACTGCCGCTGCTGCTCCGCAAGAAGCTCTCCATCAAAGTCGCCACGCCGCGTCAGATCGCAGACTTGCTGAAACGCACCGAGCAATCGCAGCGCGTTCTCGAGCAAGCCACCGAAGCGTTCACCTTGCAGGTAGCCAAGGAAGAAGAGGAAGGCGAAGAAACAATCTCCGGCGAAAGCCTGACGCGTGACACTACCGTCAGCCCGGTCGTCCGCCTGGTGGAAACCATCATCTTCACCGCGCTCGAACGGCGCGCCAGCGACATTCACATCGAAGCGCGCGACACGGAAGTCGCCGTTAAGTACCGTATTGACGGCGTGCTGCAGCACGCCATGCAGCCCATCGCCAAGGAATGGCATTCCACCGTCCTTTCACGCATCAAGGTGCTCAGCGATCTCGATATCGCAGAGCGCCGCGTCCCGCAGGACGGACGTTTCCGCGTGAAATACAAGGGCCGCTTCATCGACTTGCGCGTCTCCATCATGCCCGCAAGCCACGGCGAAGACGCGGTTCTGCGCGTTTTAGACAAAGAAACGCTTTCCGAGAAATTTCAAAGCCTCACCTTGGACGTCGTCGGCTTTTCTTCCGAAGAAACGCGCCGCTTTCGACGTTATATTCGCGAGCCCTACGGCATGGTGCTCGTCACCGGACCCACCGGCTCCGGCAAGACGACCACGCTTTATGCCGCGGTGAACGAGATCAAGACGGATGAAGATAAGATCGTCACCATCGAAGATCCCGTTGAGTATCAGCTTCGCGGCATCACGCAAATTCCTGTTAACGAGAAAAAGGGCCTGACCTTCGCCCGCGGCTTGCGTTCCATCTTGCGTCACGACCCGGACAAGATCATGGTCGGCGAAATTCGCGACCAGGAAACCGCGCAAATCGCCATTCAATCCGCGCTCACCGGTCACCTGGTTTTCACCACCGTCCACGCCAACAACGTGACCGACGTCATCGGTCGATTTATCAACATGGGTGTTGAACCCTATAATTTTGTGTCCGCCCTGAACTGCATTATGGCGCAGCGCTTGGTCCGCATAGTTTGCCCCAACTGCAAACGACCGAAAAAGTATTCTCCCCAGGAACTGGCCGAAGCCGGCCTCGATGCGGCGATATGGTCGGACGTCACGCTGGTCGAAGGCGCCGGATGCCTGGAATGCTCCGGCACCGGCTTCCACGGGCGCACCGCAATCTGTGAGCTGCTGGACCTGACCGATCGCATACGCGAAATGATTGTGGATCGCCGGCCCACATCGGAAATCAAACGCATCGCGCGCGAGGAAGGCATGATTACCCTGCGCGAGAGCGGCCTCGCAAAAATTCGCGACGGTATCACCACCCTGAAAGAAATAAACAAGGTGACTTTCGTTGAGTAGCATTTCCACATTGCGCCCGGACACCCGCGAAACCGGTCTCCTCAGCCGGCTCACCCGCTGGCTTGATGCCATGCCGCATCCGCACTTCGCCATCGAGTTTTCGCCGGACCGCATAGCTGCTGCGCGCTGGAAAGGCAGCTCCGTGGACGAATTCACTGTGGAGACGCTGCCACCCGCTGCGCTCGTCCCCTCCGCGGTCGAGGCCAATATAATTAACGCAAGCGCCTTGAAGACCGCGATGGCTAATATCGTCAGCCGGTTGCGCGCCAAGGACCAGGAAGTGGCGCTAATCCTGCCTGATCCTGTCATTCGCGTGTTCGTGCAGCATTTTGACGAGTTCCCGCGCTCGCCCCAGGAAGGCATACCCATGCTCCGCTGGAAGCTCAAGAAGAGTATTCCATTCGAAGCGGACGAGACGGTGATTTCCTACATGCGCCAACCCGCGCGCGAAGACGGCGTGGACATAGTGACGGCGCTGGGCCGTCTTCGCATCATCCGCGAATATGAGGCCTTGGCCGAAGGCGCGAGCCTTTATCCTGGTGTAATTCTGAGTTCGTCTCTAGCCGCGATTTCGCTGCTCGGGGACGAAAAAGCCACGCTGCTGGCCCGTGTCTCCGGTGTCGCGCTGACCACCGCGATCGTGCGTGGAGACGTGCTCTGCGGCTACCGCTGCACCGAGCTTCCCGTCCATAGCGGCGACATTACTCCCCAGATGCTGCTGGAAGAGATTTATCCCGTGGCCGCCTATTATCAGGACACCTGGGGCGAGGGCATTGGTTCCGTGCGGGTGGCGGGTCTGGGTGCAAGGCTTCCGGATTTTGTTCCGCCGCTGGAATCCGAGTTTCACTGCAAGGTAAGCTCTTTATTGCACGCAGCGGTTTCCGATGGCCGGATACCGCACGAGGCGCGGGCGCTGGCCGAACGCGAAGCCGATGGTTTGGTCGGCTGGATGATGCACCGCAACTAAAACTAAAGCCTACAAGCACGGTGGGGAATCCAGGGAAACTAAAGCATGAAGGTTCGTTTAAACGTAGCTACAAATCCGTTGCAGACGCACCGCAAGTTTTTGGCGGCGTCGGGCCTCCTTGGTGCGATTGCCGGAATCGTATGTCTTGCGCTCGGTTGGCACGTTTATTCCGTGCGCAAGTCCAATGAAGCGACACGCGCGCGAGCGGCGGCCGTGCGCCAGGAAATGGTCGGGCTGATGGGGAAGCGCGACGAATTGGAGACCTTTTTCAAGGAAGAGCGAAACGCCAGGCTCAATCAACGCTCCACGTTCCTCAACTCCTTGATAGACGAGGAAAGTCTTAATTGGACCCAGATGTTTATGGACTTGGAGAAGATCATGCCTACCGGCGTGCGCCTGATGAACATCGAGCCTGCGCACGACAAAGGGCAAGTGTTGGTGAAGTTTCAGATTGGCGCCATCAGCGATGAAGCAAAGCTCAAGTTCCTACGGGCGCTGGAAAGTTCTCCGGCCTTCAAAGAGGTGCGCGTAGAACACGACGTTAAGTCTGAACCGCAAGAGGGCACCGGTGACCTGGACCACCTGCATGTTCAACTCACTGCGGTTTACGTGAGGAGCTGATGCGCCGCGATTTCAAAATTAAGAAGCGCGTGATCGTGCTCCTGCTCCTGCTGCTGGTCGCCGCGGACGTCGCTCTCGGCGTCTACAGTTGGAATTTGGCGTCGGCGCAAACCGCCCAGCAGGAGTTGCTGCTGCTCACGCGAAATCGCGACCTCCTGAAAAAAGACATTCAGCGTGCCCAGGAAATCCGCAGTCGCATTCCTGCCATTCAGAAGGATTGCGACGCATTCGAGCAGTCGCTGTTCGCTCAGAGCAGCGGATATTCGACAGTTAGCGCCGACCTAAGCTCAATTGCCGGCAAGTCCGGTCTGCGATTAGACGGCAATGCTTTCAAACCCAAGAGCCTGCCGGGCACCGGCCTGACCGAACTTGGCATCGATGCCCAAGTGACAGGCGATTATCGCGGGGTGGTCCGATTCCTGAACGGATTGCAACGCTCTGACAACTATTACGCGGTGGAGGGCCTTTCAGCGCGCCCTGGCGGCCAGGCACGAGGCCCCAAAGGAGCTTTGCAAGTGACGTTGCACATTAAAACCTACTTCCGGGCAGCGTGATGAAACAAAGGACCAAAATCGCCTTGTTGGCCGTGCTGATGCTTATCGGCGCGGGAATTTTCTATCTCGACAGCAAAGGCACGTCGTTTAGCAGTAAGGATTCCGTATTCACAGCTAAATCGTATCCCCCGCTTCCCATCGAAAATCCCGAGCTGCAGCGCTGGAAGCTGGAAACGAGCCGCCGCACGGAATACAAAAGCAGCGGCCGCGATTTGTTCAGCGAGGTTCTGCCACCTCCGCCCGTCCAAAAAGTCGAGCGGGCGCCTGGTCCTGTGCCACAGGCTCCGGTGGAACCTCCTCCTCCCACCCTGCCGGCCAATATGAAGTACTTTGGCTATGGCACCGTGCCGAACGGCACGTCGAAGCGCGCATTCCTCAGCGACGGAGAAGAGGTCTACATCGTCGGCGAAGGAGACACGCTGCTGGGAAGATTCCGCATCCTAAGGATTGGCAACGCCAGCCTCGAATTCGAGGAGTTGGGCTCCGGCAGGCGTAACTCCGCCTCGCTGGATGAACAGGCCGCTCCGCCGGCATGAGCCCCACATGAGTATCGTTATGAAAAATCACTCCAGAAAAATCGCCACAAAATCGCAGAGTGGATTTGCGCTCTTGATGGTTCTGTTCTTGACCACACTCGTGCTCTTAGGTGCTATGGCCGCTGCTCCCTATGTCCGCACGGAGGCGCAGCGCGAAAAAGAACAAGAAATGATCTGGCGCGGCAAGCAGTATGTCCGCGGGGTCAAGCTGTATTACCGCAAGATGGGCCGGTTCCCGACGTCGGTCGACGATTTGACGAAACCGAAACTGGGTTCGCTGCGATTCATGCGTCAAGCCTACAAAGATCCGATGAACAAGGCGGACGGCACCTGGAGATTCATTTATGTTGGACCGGCCGGCCAGCTCATCGGCAGCTTGAAGCCGCAGCAAACGTTCCAAATGCCTGGGGTTGGCGCTGGCCAGTTCGGCACGCCTGCAGGTGCACCTGCGCAGCAAACTACGAGTTTTGGCGCTTCGGGATTTGGGCAATCACCGCCAGCCCAGACGGGACCCCAGCAAGGCCAGCAGGGCGCTGCCAATCAAGCAGGGACGGCGAATCCCGGACAGCCCGGGACGCCGTCGGCAACTGGCACTGCGCCCGGAACGGACGATGCCGCCAATGCAAATCCCTCTGGTTTGCTTTCCGATAGCCCTGTGCTAGGTGGACAAATAATTGGAGTGGGAAGCAAGATCAACAAGCGCTCGGTCATCATCTACGAAAAAGCCAAGAACTACCGCCTGTTTGAATTCGTCTGGAACCCGTCCAAAGACATGGCCAACGCGTTGAACCAGCAAATTGGCGCGCCCAACCAGAATCCGCAAGGAACCGCTCCTCAAGGTCAGACTGGATTTGGTTCCGGACAGCAGCAGAACAACCAGCAAAATAATCAGCAGAATGCGCCGGGGAACCCTCCGGCGAGCCCTCCCGAAATGCCCCTGCCTACGCCGCCTCCGCAACCATAATCATTTTTTGATCATTTTTTGGAATGCGGCGCGGCAACGGCGAAAGCTCAGAACTGCGTGGACGTCGTTGCGGCTGCCTGCGGTGTAGCGCCAGCCGTCGCAGTGCCGCGCGGCGCTGTTTTCGCCGGCGAACTACTCGACTTGCGCTGATTGTAGGTTTTCTTCACGCGCCGGACGTAAGAAATGGTTTCCGCGAATGGTGGCACGCGTTGACCGTAGCGCTGGACGCGGTCTGGGCCGGCATTATAGGCGGCCAGCGCCAGGGCCAGGTCATTCTTGTACAGCACTAGAAGATCGCTCAGGTAATGCGTGCCCGCGTCTATATTTTCCTGCGGATCGAAAATATTTTTTACCCCTAGGTGGTTTGCGGTCGCGGGAAGAAGCTGCATCAGTCCGCGCGCATTGCGGCGTGAAATCGCTTTGGGATCGAAATTTGATTCCGCGGCGATGACGCTGGTGATCAGGTCGGCGTCGACGCTATAACGCTTGGCCGCCGCGCTAATCAAATTGCCAAAGGGCTCTTGGGAAACCTCGACATGCGGTACGGGCGTGAAAACATCCTCTGGCTCGATCGCCACAACTTGGTCGGCAGGCACATCCACCGTGCCGCCTTTCATCTGTAAATGGTATTTATCGCCGAGGATCTGGTAGCCGGTTACAGTCAGCCGTTGGCCGCTGCGCAGCACGATATATTCAGCGCGCGAAGCAGGCGCGGTGAATGTCACAAACAACGCGCTCAAGGCCAAGTGCTTCAGCCGCACGGTGCTACCTCCCGCAGCGCAAACAGCTCGATCGCTGCGGCTACACCATTATGGTCGTTAGACGCGGTTTCATGCCAGCCAAAATTTCTTAGCTCCGGGACGCAGTTGCCCATCACTACCGGAACTCCCGCGAAGGAAAGCATTTCCAGATCATTGTGGTTGTCGCCTACAGCCATTATTTCTTCGCGAGCCAAGCCGCGCAGCGTTGCCCATTCCGCCAGCGCAGCTCCTTTCGAACACTGTGGATGAATTACATCGATCATGGAGAAATCGCGGCTCTCGTATACGGTAGATGCCACTTTGAAGCCTTCCGCTGCTTCGGCGGCGCGTAGCACGGCTTCCACTTCGCGCATGCTGTCTACTTTGCCCGATAGCATTACTTGCAGTGGATCTTCCGTTAGACAGCTTTCAAGTGGGACGGCTTGCCCAATAAATTCTTTATTACGCGCGTAGTACGCAGAGCGAATCGGGTCGTCGGTCGCAAAAACTTCAAGAATTACCTGGTTCTCGCGCGGCCGGTCAAAAATTACGCCGGTACTGTCGCGCCACGGTCGGGTGATTTCGAGAACGCGCGCGGCCGTTTCGCGCGGCAGGAGATGCCGCAGGTGAGTCTCCCCGTCCTGCGTTCGAATGATGGCACCATTGCTGACGATCATCGTGAGCGGCGCGCCAATCTGAAGGGCAATTGTCATGGCGAAGTCATAGCGCCGGCCAGTAACTAGCGCGACTTCGATTCCGCGCCGCGTGGCTTCCGCGATGGCGACGCGATTTGCTTCCGGCAGGGTCCAGCGGCTGTCCAGTAGCGTGCCGTCAATGTCGAGCGCAATGAGCTTCACTGCCATACCTCAATTGTACCGTGGATTAGATGTGTTTTCGGGCGCTCGCGTTCTATGCGCAGCCCTTCGAACTGTAGCCCTTCGAAGTGCGGCCATTCCATATGTGGCTCTTCGAAACGTCGAATTCGCCTGTGCTAGACTTTTCCATTCATGACTACAGCGACCAATGTAATGGAGCTGGAATGCTCCGAATGCCGCAAAAAATACGACGCCGAACTGGAGCAGCATCTATGCACATGCGGCCGGCCACTGCTGGTTCGCTACGACCTGAAGCAAGCCGCAGCAACACTAACGCTCGAGAATTTGTCAAAGCGCGTTCGAACGTTGTGGCGTTATCGCGAAGTGCTGCCGCCCGGCGAACCCGTAACTCTAGGCGAAGGCATGACTCCGCTGGTGCATACGGCGCGACTCGGCGCATCCATGGGATTGCGCCGCCTTTATGTAAAAGACGAGGGATTGAATCCGACAGGTTCATTCAAGGCACGTGGCATGACGGCGGCGGTGACGCGCGCAAAACAACTCGGAGCTAAGATTCTTGCCGCGCCGACTGCGGGGAATGCCGGCGGGGCTTTGGCGGCTTATGCGGCGGCGGCGGGGATTCCGGCGGTGATTGTTATGCCGGCGGATACTCCTAGCGCTAATGTGATGGAGTGCCAGGCATTCGGCGCAACCGTGGTGAAGCTGAATGGGCTTATCTCTGACTGCGGGAAATATGTGGCGGAGCGCAAGGACCGGGAAGGGTGGTACGACGTTTCGACATTGAAGGAGCCGTATCGCGTCGAAGGCAAAAAGACGATGGGCTACGAATTGTGGGAGCAGTTCGAAGGGACATTGCCGGATGTGATTTTGTATCCGACTGGCGGTGGGGTTGGGCTCATCGGCATGTGCAAGGCCTTCGATGAAATGCAGGAGATGGGATGGATCGGTGCGGAGCGGTCGCGCATGGTCGCGGTGCAGGCGGAGGGATGCGCTCCAATCGTGAAAGCGTGGGACGCGCATCGTGATGCCGCGGAATTTTTTGCGAATGCGGCGACGATTGCTTCCGGATTGCGTGTGCCGGGTCCGCTGGGCGATTTGATGATGCTGCGCATGCTAAAGCAAACTAATGGGACTGCGCTGACCGTGAGCGATGCGGAAATGCTGCACGCTGGCAGGGAACTGGCGTCTCTTGAGGGTATCTTCGCCGCGCCGGAGGGCGCTGCGACTGTGATTGCGGCGCGCAAGCTTGCGGCGTCCGGCTGGATTAAGCCGGAGGAAACTGTGGTGCTCTTCAACACCGGGACTGGATACAAATATAGCGAGGCGTGGCAACGCGCCCTGCAGGCTTGAGCAGCGCGCTGGTGGCTTGGAACTGAGCTAGTCTGACTGGGCTGAAGCCCAGCCGCTACATTAGTTGGACTGGCTGGCCGCCTGACGCCGGACGCTACACGGGCCCTTACACGGGAATGACGATGGAAACACGGCGACTTTATTACGACGATTCTTATCAGCGCGACTTTAGCGCGCAGGTGTTGAGCTGTGAGCCGGAAGCGCACGGCGCTACGCCGGCTTGGCGCGTTGTATTGGATTGCACGGCGCTTTATCCGACATCCGGTGGGCAGCCGCACGATGTGGGCAAACTTGGCGACGCCAATGTGCTTGATGTGCGCGATGATGGCGAGGATGTTGTCCACGTTGTCGATCGGGAATTGCCGGTCGGCTCGGTGAAAGGCTGCGTGGATTGGGGGCGGCGATTTGATCATATGCAGGAGCACACTGGGCAGCATTTGCTTTCCGCTATGTTTCAGGAGCGCTATGGGCGGCCGACTGTTTCGTTTCACCTCGGAAATGATTTTTGCACCATTGATTTGCGGGGGCCGGAGCCGACGGAGGAAATTCTTGAGGGGGCGGAGCGTGCGGCTAATCAAGTGATTTCGGAGAATCGGCCGATTAATGTGCGGTATGGCACTGCGAAGCAGTTTGCGGAAATGGGCGTGCGTAAGGAAGTGCAGCGCGCGGGAATTTTGCGGGCGATTGAAATTGAAGGTGCGGATTTGCAGCCGTGCGGCGGCACGCACGTGAAGAGTACGGCGCAGATAGGAATTATCCTGGTGCGAGATTGCACGAAAATGCGGCAGGACTGGCGCGTGGAATTTGTGTGCGGCCTGCGTGCTGCCCGCGTCTCGCGCCGCGATTTTGAGCTTTTGCATCGCGCCGCGCAGGAATTGGGCTGCGCGCCGGAAGATGTGCCTGCTTCGGTGCAGCGTGCTATTGGCGAGCGCGATTTGCACTTCAAGAATATGCGCGGGCTGCTGCAGCGAGTTGCGGAAGCGGATGCCGCGGCGGCGTTGCAGTCGGCGAAAGTGGAAGGAAACGGGGTTCGCGTGATCGCTCGGGTGTTCGGAGAAGGGAACCAACCAGAATATTTGAACGGCTTCGCCACCGAGATCGCTAAATCCGAGAAGACCGTCGCGCTGCTGGGACTGTCCGCAGAAGGCAATCTGCTTTTTGCGCAGCATGCCGCAGCGGGGAAAGACATGAACGCGCTGCTGAAGCAAGTGTTTGCGCAATTCGCGGGGACAGGCGGCGGCACTCGCGATTTTGCGCGCGGGAAATTGAATGATGCGACGCAGGCTGAGAAGGCCGTGGCTTTCGCCAAGCAATTGCTGGCGTCCGGCTCGTAGGGGATTGCACTTTCGTTTGGGCGTGGTCGTTTGGCGAAATGCGGACAGCCAGAATTGGCTGTCCCACACTTGTTTTTTGCGCACGCTCGAAAGTGATATTGTTCCTCGCCAGAATGGCGAGGAATGAATGAATAGCAAAATGAGTCGACGTGACGCATTGAAGTTGGGGACGAATGCCGCGGTATCCGCGGCTATTACGCCGCTGCTTTCCGGCAAATCGGTCGAAGAAACTGCAACTCCAGCAAAGACGCCTGAGTCCTCGCCGGATATTTGTTTTATGCGGGCTGTGGATATGGCCAAGTTGATCCGGGAGAAGAAGCTTTCGGCGCGCGAGGTGATGCAGGCGCACCTCAAGCAGATCAGCCGCGTAAATTCCAAGGTCAATGCGATCGTGACGCTGGTTGCGGAAGAGCAGTTGATGGCGCAGGCGGCTGCGGCCGATGAATCGTTGGCGCACGGGAAAGTGCTTGGGCCGCTGCACGGGATGCCGGTGGGCGTGAAGGATTTGCATGAGACGGCGGGCATTCGTACCACGTATGGGTCGCCGCTGCATCGCGATTTGGTGCCCGATTTTGATTGCCGCGTGGTGCAACGGGAGAAAGCGGCGGGGGGAATTGTAATCGGCAAGACGAATGTGCCGGAGTTTGGGTTGGGCTCGCAGACGTTCAATCGGGTGTTTGGTCCGACGCGCAATCCTTACGATGTGACCAAGACTTGCGGAGGCAGCACCGGTGGCGGCGCAGTAGCGCTCGCGTGCGGCATGGTGCCCTTGGCGGACGGCAGCGACATGGGCGGCTCGCTGCGCAACCCGCCGAATTTTTGCAACGTGGTGGGCATTCGGACGTCACCTGGGCGGGTGCCTAATGTTCCCTCAAATCTGGGATGGTTCACGCTTTCGGTTCCCGGCCCGGTCGCGCGGAATGTTACGGACTGCGCGTTCTTTCTTAGCGTTCTTGGCGGCTTTGATCACCATTCGCCGATTTCCATCGATCAATCCGGGGAGCAATTTGCGCGGCCGCTGGAGCGGAGTTTTAAGGGTGTGCGCGTGGCGATGTTCAAGGATTTGGGGCTGCCGTGGGATCCGGAGGTGAAGAGCGCGGTTAAGGCGCAGGGGAAAGTGTTTGAGTCGCTCGGATGCGTTGTGGAGGAAGCGGAGCCGGATTTTACGGATGCGAATGAATGCTTTGTGGCGTGGCGGCACTGGTCGACGGAACTGGCGTTTGGCGATTTGCTGGCGACACAGGGCGATCAGTTGAACGAGTACATTCACTGGCATGTGGAAGAGGGGCGGAAGCTGACTGGTCCTTATCTGGCGCGGGTGGAAGCGAAGCGCACGGCGCTGTTTCAGCGGCTTTGCGGATTCAAGAATGAGTTCGATTATTTTGTGTTGCCGGTGAACCAGGTACTGCCGTTCGACGTGAACGTGCATTACCCCACGGAAATTGCAGGGACGAAGATGGAGAATTACATCGCGTGGATGAAATCGGCTTACTACATTTCGGCGGCGGGGAATCCGGCGATGTCGGTGCCATGCGCGTTTTCACAGAGTGGATTGCCGATCGGGATTCAGATTGTTGGGCGGCACCATGATGACTGGGGCGTGCTGCAGTTGGGCTACGCCTTTGAGCAGGCTACGAATGTGTCTAAGCGCTGTCCTGGCGTCACTTGAGGTTTTTTGGGCCGCTCTCAGATGGACAAGTTAGACAAGTTTTCCCGTACCTACACCTGTCGTCGAGCAAATTCGCCGGGACAAACGGGGCGTCACTCCAAGTCTTAACCCCGTTCATATAAATAGTACGTTAAATCCAGAACGTGCTATTGACAGAAAGATGACGTCTCATGTAGAACTTGCCCATTCGTTTTTCCGTAGGGGGCGTTCGTCCCGCGCCTTAAAGCCCCTCTACTGAGGGGCCATGTCTTGGGAACCAAGTTTAGGCGTCCGTTTGTAAACGGGTCTTCCTGTCTGAATCACGATCCCGTTTTCTTCACTCAGACTCAGCATTTCTGTCTTCCAGTTTCATCGCTAGGTCACTTCCATTTGGAAAGTCGGAGGGTGCCATGAAGAGGTCCGTTGCAATACTGCTCGTTTTGGTCGTTTTGCAATGTGGTTTGGCAGGGGCTGCGCTCGCCCAGTCAAATAACAGTTGTACCACCTCATTCGTTATTTCGTTCTCGGGATTGATCCCAAAGGGTTGGAACTGCGTTGGCTGGGGTTACTTTGTATTTCTTACGGTTTGCACTGTTCCGAACACGAAATGTGCTCCTGCGGCGGCACCGAGCGAGACCTGCCCCACGTGCCCACACGGGGGTGCTCCGATTAGCCTTGCCACCGGGAACACCTACATTGAGGAAACTGATTTAAGAATACCCGGACTCTCAAATGGATTATCCCTAAACAGGACATGGAACAGCCAGTGGCCATCGAGTCAAATGGCGTCTCAGGTCGGTCTGTTCGGACCAAACTGGCGTTCCACATACGAGGAGCGAGTCTTCCTGGGCAGCGACGGCTACATGAGGTACGCCCGCGGCGATGGCAGCTTCTGGTCGTTTGGAGGGGGAGGACCTGGATGGCAAACCGCTGCACCGGCAAACGCAGGTGCAACACTGGTGCAGGGCCTCAACTCCTGGACGCTCACACTGAAAAATGGAGAGCAAAGACTCTTTGACCTCAACAGCGGGTCCCTGACTACGATCATCGACCGCAACGGTAACACCACCCAGCTTTCATACGACGGAATAAACCGATTGGTTACAGTGACCGACCCGGCCTCACGACACCTCACCTTCACTTACCCAACCAGTTCCAGCTCCCTGGTAACAGGCGTTAGCTCCGATGTTGGACTCTCTTTAACTTACAGCTATGATGCCCAAAACCGTTTGAGCAAAGTTACGAATCCCGATCAGACCACTGTCACATTTCAGTACGACTCCAATTCGAGGATCACTGCCGTTCTCGATACAAACGGCAAAGTTCTTGAATCCCACACCTACGATAGCAGCCAGCGAGGATTGACTTCATCGCGGGCTGGAGGCGTCGAAGCCGTCACAATTTCGTATCAGTAGTCTTCACATCTTCAATGAGGGGCTCATATTTCTCGGTCGGAGTGTTGGAGGCATTCGTGCGGATACGTGGACTGTATGTGGCTATTGGTTTCTTCGTTGCTCTGATGTGTGCAGACCGGACGCTCGCCCAGAGTCCCACTATCTCGAGCGTCTCGCCAAGCTCGGGGGCGGTTGGTACATCGGTCACCATCGCAGGTTCGAATTTTGGTGACACTCAGGGAAGCAGCACAATCACTTTGAACGGCACGAGTGCGGTGGTTACAAGTTGGTCGAAGACAAACATTGTGGCAGTCGTGCCGACCAATGGCGCGTCTGGGCTGTTCAGTGTCACGGTAAATGGGAATTCAGCGAATATATCGTTCACGGTCACACCTCTTCCGGCTGGTTGGACTGACGGCGATATAGGCTCGGTTGGTCTGGCTGGAAGCGCGAGTTACGCCAACGGGACGTTCACGGTCAAAGGGGCCGGGCAATACATTTGGGACATTGCCGACAGTTTCAATTTTGCGTATCAGCCCTTGTCAGGTGACGGTACTATCGTGGCACGAGTGGTCAGCGTTCAAGGTAGCAGCACCACGCAGGCAGGGGTAATGATTAGGGAAACGTTAAACTCAGGATCAACAGATGCCTTTCCGGCTTACCAGTCTGGTCAATCTTATCCGGTCAAATTCTTTTATCGCACATCGACTGGAGGCAGCACCTCTGCGCCAGCTATCTCCGCTACTCTGCCTTATTGGGTGAAGGCGGTTCGAAGTGGAAGCACGTTCAGCGGTTATGGGTCATCCGATGGCGTGAATTGGGTGCAAATTGGGTCGAGCCAAACAATCAGCATGGCATCGAATGTGTATATCGGCTTGGCAGTCACTAGTGACAGCACATCCAGCTTGGCCACAGCTACATTCGACAGCGTGTCGATCAGCTCAAGTTCTGTTCCGGCTCCCCTCATCACAAGTCTCTCCGCCAGTACAGTTCCGATTGGGTTGCAAACGGAAGTCAGAGGGTCGAATTTTGGCAATTCCCAAGGTAGCGGTGTTGTGACGTTGAACGGGATTCCGATGCCTGTCAATTACTGGAGTACGTCTTCCATCGTGGTCACGATACCGACAGGCGCCACTTCTGGTTCTGTGCAGGTATTCATTGGACCGACCATGAACAGCAGCAATTCCGTCCATTTGAATACCTCCTCACAATCACTGCCGACCGAGTGGTTGGATCAAGATGTCGGAAACTTCAGTTCGATTGGCAGCGCAAGTTTTTCGAACGGAACTTTCACTGTCAGCGGAAGTGGCATCCTGTATAACACAAACTACGCCGACGGCTTTCATTTTGCATATCAAACTCTTTCCGGTGACGGCTCAATTGTGGCGCGGATCAAAAGCCTGTCAAATGCAGATGGTTACACAACTGTTGGCGTAATGATTCGTGAAACCCTCACAGCGGGCTCAACCTTTGCAGCCACACTTGTGGATCGCGGCCCAAATCTTTACATGGGCTACCGCACGACTGCGGGAGCAATGGTCAGTATGACTGGCACGTCCGCTGTAATATCTTTTCCTTATTGGGTGAAGTTGGTACGAAGCGGGAGCACCTTCAGCTGTTATATGTCTCCCGACGGGGTGAACTGGACCGTGGTTAGCTCCGGCACTCAGATTAGCATGGCGCAGAACGTGTATGTCGGATTGGCAGTAAGCAGCGGTAATCAATCCACTCTCGCTACCGCTACTTTTGACAACGTTTCGATTTATACGAGCAGTGATCCAAATCCTGTTATTACGAATCTCTCTGCAACGACAGGACCAATCGGCAGTCAAGTCACAATCACTGGCTCGAATTTTGGTAATTCACAGGGCAGCAGCGTTGTGACGCTGAATGGGTCGCCACTCACGATTAACTTTTGGACTACTTCATCCATTGTCGCGACTATCCCTACCGGCGCGACTTCGGGCCCATTGATCGTTTCAGTTCTCCCCGACGCCAATGACAGCAACCCTGTCTACTTCACTGTGACAACCCAACCGTTGCCTGTCGGATGGCTCGATACTGACATCACAGACGCCGTAATCGGGGGCAGTGCAACCTACACCAACGGAACGTTCACGGTAAATGGAATTGGTGGGCTCTATGGAGGCGGGACGAGCGGCACGTTTCATTTGGCCTATCAACCCATGTCTGGCGATGGCTCGGTGGTTGCGCGTGTCTTGAGTGTACAAGGTGGCGGCGGCAATAAGTCTGCGGGGGTGATCATTCAAGAGACGCTGACGCCTACAACAACTTTCGCAAGCACGATGTCAGACGGGGCTCCGAACGCCTTCCTTCTCTATCGTACAAGTGTCGGAACAAACCCCAATACAGCGTTTGCAAGTGGTTGGGTAACCTTCCCATATTGGATCAAAGTCGTGCGCGTCGGAAATACTTTCAGTGGCTACAGCTCTACAGATGGCGCGAATTGGACTCAGGTCGGCACGAATCAAACCATTAGCATGGCGCAAAACGTGTACGTTGGACTCGCGGTCGATAGCGGCTCTTGGACTAGCGCGACGACAGGCAAGTTCGACAACGTTTCAATCACGGTCGGCACGACACCGTATATCAGCGGCTTGTCACCGAGCGTGGGAGGAGTCGGGACATCGGTCACCATCGCAGGTTCGAATTTTGGTGCTACCCAGGGAAGCAGCACAATCACTTTTAATGGCGTAGCGGCAACGGTCACGAGCTGGACTAAATCGCAAATCGTGGCAGTGGTGCCTGCAGCGGTGCCTTCGGGACCAGGCCCGGTTAGCGTAACGGTGAACTCAATAGCCAGCGTGCCCGTGGCTACATTCACTGCGATCGAGCCGGTGATCACAAGCATAGCTCCTCCAGCTGCTCCCATTGGAGGCACTGTTAGATTGATCGGTTCAGGCTTTGGCTTGAGTTCGAGCGGCAGCCAAGTGTTGTTCAACGGGATCGCAGCAACTGTCACCGCCTGGATCGATTCCAGCATTACTGTCACCGTGCCAGCTAACACCACAAGCGGCTCGGTATCGGTGAACGAAGCAGGATTTTCCAGCAATACGGCGTCATTTACAGTTATCGAAGGTCTTTCGGTCGGTGGTCTATCCCCTGCGATAGGCCCCGTCGGAACAAGGGTGACCATCACCGGCACTGGCTTTGGCCAAACGCAGAGCAACAGCGTGGCCAGCTTCTGGGGCGCAGTCGCCAACATCGTCAGTTGGACCGACACGTCAATCGTCACGACCGTACCTGCCGGAACCTCGACTGGTAATGTGACGGTCACAGTGGCCGGGAATACGGCGCAAGGCCCTCCGTTCCTCGTGACATCTGGTCTGACCTTAACCGACTCGCTTGGCCACACCACGACCTACAACGCGCAGATCGTCGCCGGTGTATGGCAGGTCACCGATTCGCAAGGTTCAGGATGCTCAAGCTGCACGCAGCGCGGGACCATCCACAAAACGTATGACGGCCAAGGAAATGTTTTGACGCAAACCGACGAACTTAGCCGGACCACAACATACACTTACGATTCCAATGGAAACGTGTTGTCGATTTCGAAGCCAGATGGCAACGGCAATACTCCGACGACTTCTTATACCTACAATAGCTTCGGTGAAGTTCTGACCGCGACTGATCCGCTTGGGAACGTCACCACAAATACGTACGACACCCACGGGAATCTCCTCACGGTTACTACGCCGAAGCCGAACAGCAGCACGAACGCCAGCGTCACGCAATTCACATACAACGCGTTGGGACAAATGACGCAGATCACCGATCCGCTGAGCCACAATACGATACTGACTTACACGTTGGCAGGACTGATTAACACAATTAAGGACGCGCAGAACAACGTCACGACTTACGGATACGACACTCACGGCAATCGCACTTCGGTGACGGACGCTTTGAACCATCAGACCACGTTCGCCTATGACACCGGCGACCGGCTAAAAACCATCACGTATCCTGATACGACGACGACCACCTTCGCTTATGACTCGCGTGGGCGGCGAACTTCGGTCACAGATCAAAACGGAAAGATTACGACCTACGCCTACGATGACGCTGACCGGCTACTCACGGTCACCGACGCAGCCACCAACGTTACGACCTACGGCTACGACACGGAAAACAATCTGACCAGCATCAAGGATGCGAACAACAACACAACATCGTTCACCTACGATGCTTTTGGCCGCGTCAAGCAGACCAATTTCCCATCCGGCTATATCGAAACCTACAGTTACGACGCTGTAGGGAATCTTACTGGCAAGACGGACCGCAAAAACCAGCTCATTGGTTATGCTTACGACGGTCTAAACCGCCTGACGCAGAAATCCTATCCTGACACCACCACGGTTAATTACACGTACGACCTCGACAGCCGTTTGACGCAGGTCACCGATCCCACGGGGACTTATCAATTTACATTCGACAACATGGGACGGCTGACTGCGGCCACCACCAGCTATACATTTTTAACGGCGCGGAATTTCACAACCGGCTATTCATACGACGCCGGGTCGAATCGCACCGGATTCACCGATCCTGAGAGCGGCTCGACGACGTACGCCTACGACACGCTGAACCGGCTACAAACGCTGACGCCGCCTTCAGCTTTCAGCGGTACCGGCTCATTCGGCTTCGGCTATGACGCGCTGAGCCGCCGCACGCAGATGACCCGGCCAAACAATGTGGCGACCAACTATGCCTACGACAATCTGTCGCGGCTGCAAAGCGTCCTGCACCAACTGGCCGGAAGTACTATCGAC
>Ga0073928_10004683_pt1 | contig 19961 bp, 20 predicted proteins | sample PaiPotPPA55metaG_FD_76969 | JGI IMG/M metagenome (GOLD analysis project Ga0073928, IMG submission 76969) | Iron sulfur acid spring bacterial and archeal communities from Banff, Canada, to study Microbial Dark Matter (Phase II) - Paint Pots PPA... ...
ACGATGAGGCGGATTCGTGCCGCGCTGCCTGCGGTGTTCCACGCGCTCGTCTTCCTGGGAGTGATCGCCGCCACGTGGCCAGCCTTCGCCCAGGACATCGCGACGTTCGAGCGCGATTTCGACCAAAATATTCAACGCGCGCCCTTCGCCTGGATACTCGTCAAGGACGATGCGGGCGCGCGGCAGCAGCTTCTGGACGCCACCAAAGCGACTTATGGGAAGAGCGGCTGGCCCGGTGCCAACGGCGCCATGCTTGATTGGATGGAGAATAGGCTGCCCAAGGTGACCGCGTTGGCGCTGCGCGCGGACGCTGCTCATGTCGTCGCCTATGGCGCCACTATGCCGCCTTTGCTGCGCGCGCTGCAAGACAAGCCCGCTCAATGCAAGGCACTTCTGAGGGATGGCAACTGGCCACCCTATCCCATTGCCCTGAGAGAACTCACGAACGCTGCGCTCGCTCTCGCCGAGGCCCATCGTGCGGCGCGCACAAGCGCGGCCACGCCTTGGGACGCCGTGCAAGCAGAGTCGGAAGCAGAGCCGCTGCTGGCCACGCTCTCAGCTGGGCCAGTTCCGATTCCGTCCGCGGAATTACGCGCGCTGCGCGAGCCGACGCTGGCTCCTGATGACGTGTTTTGCGCCGCGGTAATCAAGCTCTATGAGAATGCACTCGCCTTGCCGGAAGCGCAGGCGGCGCAGGCCGTAGCCGTCATCATGTCTGCCGTCGAGAACGGGCGGTGGGCGGATGCACGCGACGCCAGTTACGGCGGCGTTAAAACGAACCCGCTCAATTTTCGGATTGAATTCGATATTGCCCAGCATGCCAATCCTCGTCTTCTGGTGTCGATTGGCCCCATGGCTGCGCTGGGTGTTGGTGCGTTGCTGCTCCTCGCATCGCCGCTCCGGCGAACGCGTTGGCGGAGAGCGATCATTTGCGGGTCAGGCTGTGCGCTTGTCATCGCTACAGGGGACGTCATCTGGACTTGCGTGGACTACACCACCCTGCTCAACGCTTCGCAGACCGACCGCTATCGGAGCGTCTATGGCGTCGTGCGCAACTATCATCAGCTGGCCGACGGCGATGTCAGCTTCCAAGTCGGCAGGGAGTGGTTCCAATTGTCCGACCGTTTCCCCACAGGCGGTTACAATTATGCGGTATGGCATGACGAGCTGATCCACGACGGGAACTACGTGGGGATCGCCTACGTTGCCCGCGACTACCAGGATCCGCTCAGCTTTTTCGTCCGGCACTATTCTGGCAACACGATCGTCCGCTGGGCCGATGCCGAGAACATGTTCGGCCCGGCATTTGACGAGCCCATCTTGGGACCGGGTCATGCCAAAGGCGCCGTCATCTGGAACGACGGCTCGGGCGCGCGCAGCAGAACCGTCGAGATCACCGAGTATGAGCCGCCTGCGCTTGCATCGAGCTTCCGCGCCGCCGGTTGGGACGTATTCCGGCTCGACCGGACGATCGACGACCTCGCGGCGCGGCGAGCGGCTGAACTGATTGCCGACACGGCGCGGCATCTCCGGCATCAGGGCTACGCAAAAGTCGTGCTCATGGGCCAATCGGCCGGTGCTTGGCTATCGATTCTTGCTGCGGAGAGTAAGGACGTCCACGCGGTCATCGCGAACGCGCCGGCGTTCCATGGCAATGGAAGATACAAGGGCTTGAATGCGACGGCGCTGTATGACGTGCTCGCGCATCTTGGACGCGGGCGGCTCATGCTGTCGTTCTTCCGCGAAGACGAATGGGATCCCGGTGGCCGAGCGGTTCGAGCCGAGGGCATCCTGGCCAGCGCACGTCTCGAGCATCTTGTTGTCGCCGAGCCGAAGGAATTCGCAGGCCATTTTGCTGGCTACTCGGGATTGTTCGCTCGCCGCTTCGCCGACTGCGCGCTCGCCATCGCCGGAGATGGCCCCGCCCCAACCGTCGACCGCTGCGAAGATAAGGCCTGGGGCAGCGCACCCGGCAAGGACCTGTCGCTTCCCCGCGAGCTATCACGGCGTCCAGGAACCGCAATCGATCGCTATATTGGCAGGTGGTACGGGTACTTTAGCAACGGCCGCGAGTTCATGTTCGCCTTGGTAGCGGCTCAGGATCACACGGTAAAAGCCGCCTATATCGTTGGCCCGCCCGTCGGATACGCGTGGAAGCCACGCCCCATCCTGCGCCAGGGCAGCCTGCATGAGCCAGGATTTCTCTCGTTCGATGACAACCGTGGCCCCGTGCTCAATATTGCCGCACAACCGGATGACACGCTGGAGGCCAAATGGGTGCGGAAGGACGGCACGACGTCGACATCGGCGGTCCTGCATCGTCTCGGAGGTGCCAAGAGCGCGCCGGCAGGTCACCTGGACGTACGCGCGACAAACTGATCGTCTCCCGTGCTGCAGATCGGTGCCGGTCCGAAGCAAGGGAAATTGCTCATCAGACGGTCTTGCCGCTCACCCGCCAGTACGCGCCCTAAAGCGCCCGCGCGCGGGCCAGGAAGGCGGCGATCTTCTCGGGATCCTTGATTCCCGGCTCGCGCTCGACGCCGGAGGACACATCGAGCGCGCTCGCATGCGTGATGCGCACGGCCTCGCCGAGATTATCGGCGGTAAGCCCGCCTGACAGCATCCAGGGCAGCGGCCAGCGCCGCCTGCCCAGCAGCTCCCAGTCGAAAATCAAGCCGTTGCCGCCGGGCAGTACCGCATCCTTGGGCGGCTTGGCGTCGAACAGCAGCCGGTCGGCGACGCCGAAATAGCGCTGCGCCGCGGCCAGGTCCGCTGCCGCCGCCACCGGGATCGCCTTCATCACCGGCTTGCCGAAGCGGCGCTTCACCGCGGCGACGCGCTCCGGGCTTTCGTCGCCGTGGAATTGCAGCAGGTCGAGCGGCGCGCCGGCCAGCGCCGCCGCGACCGTGTCGTCGTCGGCATCGACGAACAGGCCGACCTTGGTGACGCCGCTGGGGGTCAGCGCGCTGAGCGCGCCCGCCAGCGCCGGCGCCACGTTGCGCGGGCTCGGCGGATAGAAGACGAATCCGACGAAGCGCGCGCCGTGGCGCGCCGCGGCGGCGACACCCTCGGCGGTGGAAAGGCCGCAGATCTTGACCGCGATGCTCATCGCAACTCGGCGGCGATGGCGCGCGCGGCGGCGGCGGGGTCGGCGGCTTCGGTGATCGGCCGGCCGATCACGAGATAGTCGGCGCCGGCGTCGAGTGCGGCGCGCGGGCCCATGACGCGCTTCTGATCCGCCGCCGCGGCGCCGCTCGGGCGAATGCCCGGCACCACCAGCAGGAACGATGGCCCGCATGCCGTGCGCAGCGCGGCGACCTCGTGCGGCGAGCAGACGACGCCGTCGAGGCCGCTGTCGCGCGCGAGGAGCGCGAGGCGCTGCGCCTGCTCGCTTGTCGTGCCGCGCTGCCCGGTCGCGGCAAGATCGCCGTCATCCAGGCTGGTCAGCACGGTGACGCCGATCAGCTTCATGCGGCGGCCTTGCCCCGCCACACTTGCCGCCGCCGCCGCTGCGCGCATCATCGCCGCGCCGCCGGCGCAGTGGATGGTGAGCAGCAGCGGCTCCAGCGCCGCGGCGGAGCGCACCGCTCCCGCCACGGTATTGGGTATGTCGTGCAGCTTGAGATCCAGGAACAGCGGCATGGCGCCGGCAATCTGACGCAGAGCGGCCGGGCCGTTGGCGACGAAGAATTCGAGGCCGAGCTTGATGCCGCCGACGGCGCCGCTCACCGCCGCGGCCAGCGCGCGGGCGCGGCCGGTGTCGGGCGTGTCGATGGCGCAGAGGATGGGGTTGCGGGTCATGCTCGACGCCTCAGAGCGTCGAATGCGCGCTGGAATGCGCGACATTGTCGAGCGCCAGCCGCGCCGCGGCGAGATCCGCGATGGCCGTGCCGACTGATTTGAACAGCGTGATCTGGTCATGATAGCGCCGGCCGGCGCGGCTGCCGCGCGCCAGGTCGAAGAGATCGCCGGCGATGTCGTCCTCGCGCAGCGCGCCCGATTTGAGCGGCTGGACGATGTCGCCGGCCTCGGCGATCGCGCCGGCGCGCGTGTCGACGAAGACGCGCGCGCGGCGGATGCAATCATCGTCCGCTTCGCGCATGTCCGGCCGGAAGCCGCCGACGAGATCGACATGCGCGCCGAGCGGCAGCCAGTGCCCCTGGATGAGCGGCACCGTGCTGGGCGTGGCGCAGCACACGATATGCGCGCCGCGCACGGCGTCGGCGAGATTCGTGGTGGCCGCGACCCTGCGGTCGGGCCGCGTGAGCCGATAGGCGAGGCGCCGCGCCTTGTCGTGGTCGCGGCCCCACACCAGCACGTTGACGATGGGCCGCACGCTCGCATGCGCCTCGATGAGGTGCGATGCCAGCGCACCGGTGCCGACCATGAGCAGGCGCTCGCAATCGGGCCGCGCCAGGTAGCTCGCGGCGAGCGCCGACGCCGCGGCGGTGCGCCGGGCCGTGAGCGCCGGTGCATCCATCTGCACGAGCGGCTCGCCGGTCTTGCCATCGAACAGCAGGTACGCGCCCATCAGCGAGGGCTTCTGCAACGCGGCATTATCAGGGAAGATGGTCAGCACCTTCACGCCGATGTGGCGCCCGGCTTGCCAGGCCGGCATCAGCAGCAGCGACGCGTCGTCGCCGCCGGGCACCGGGATGCTGTGATGGTGCCGCGCCGGCGTCTCGCCGCCCGCGCGGAACATCTGCCGCAGGGCTTCGATGAGTGACGGGAAGTCGAGGGCGGCAACGACCTCCGAATAGCCGAGACTGCGCATGGCGGCGGCAGTATCCCGGCGCCGCCCGCTAAGTCAATCGCGCGCGCCGATAGTCACGGGGACGCGTGCGGCCTCGCTCTTCGGCAGCTTCGCCTGCGTGGCGCCGAGCTCGCGCTCCAGCGCCTCGATGCGCCGCGCGCTGCGGCGCGCCTCGCGCCGCCAGCGCCGGCCGTTGATCCACGCCACCAGCTCGCCGACCAGGAAGCCGGCGAACAGCGCCATCAGCACGATGAGATAGAGCGGCGCCTCCAGGGTCGCCGGGAGCGGCCAGAGGGAGAGGATGACGCCTTCGCGGTTCGACACCGCGAAGGTGACGAGAATGATCGCCAGCGGTAGGGTCACCAGCCAGTGGACGAGCTTCACGAGATCACCAGAGCAAAAGGCGGCGCCGCCACGCCGGGAGCCGGTCACATCCCGTCATTGAGCCGCTCGCGCAGCTGCTTGCCGGTCTTGAAGAAAGGAATGTGCTTCTCCTCGACCTGCACGCTGTCGCCGGTGCGCGGGTTGCGCCCGAGACGCGCATCGCGCCGCTTCACCGAAAAGGCGCCGAAGCCGCGCAGCTCGACGCGGTCGCCGCGCGACAGCGCCGCGGCGATCTCATCGAAAATGGCGGTCACGATACGCTCGACGTCGCGCTGATAGAGATGCGGGTTGCGGTCGGCCAGGCGCTGGATGAGCTCGGACTTGGTCATGACCACGCTCTCGTCGGGGCTTGGCAGCGGAACACGAAGCCTGCCAAACCATTGAGCCAGCGTCAAGAAATGACGGCGTGAAAGGCGCAGACAAGTATTCCGCAAAGGAGACGGGGCGGCGCTGCGCCCGCCTGTCTCCCCGCCAGCATACGCGAGAATGCTATTCCTCTTCCTTTTCTTCCTTTTCCGGCCCGGTGCGGCGGCCCAAGGCCGCGCCGAGGATGTCGCCCAGGCTGGCCCCGGAATCCGAGGAGCCGTACTCGGCCATGGCCTTCTTCTCCTCCTCGAACTCGCGCGCCTTGATCGACAGGCTGACCTTGCGCGTGGCGCGATCGAGCGCGGTGATCTTGGCGTCGACCTTCTCGCCCACGGCAAAGCGATCCGGGCGCTGCTCGGCGCGGTCGCGCGACAGCTCGGCCTTGCGGATGAAGCCGGGCAGCCCGTCGCCCAGCGCCACTTCGATGCCGCCATCGCTGACGGCAGTGACCGTGGTGGTGACGACGTCGCCTTTCTTGACGCCGGCCAGCGTCGACTCGAAGGGATCGGTCGCGAGCTGCTTGATGCCGAGGCTGATGCGCTCCTTCTCGACATCGACGTCGAGCACGCGCACCTTGACCGTGTCGCCCTTCTTGTAGTCGTTGATGGCCTCTTCCCCGGGCCGGTTCCAGTCGAGATCGGAGAGATGCACCATGCCGTCGATGTCGCCGGGGAGCCCGACGAACAAGCCGAACTCGGTGATGTTCTTGACCTCGCCCTCGAGCTCGGTGCTCACCGGGTATTTCTCGACGAAAGCCTCCCACGGGTTCGCCATGGTCTGCTTGAGGCCGAGGCTGATGCGCCGCTTCTGCGGATCGACATCGAGCACCATGACTTCCACTTCCTGCGAGGTGGAGACGATCTTGCCGGGATGCACGTTCTTCTTGGTCCAGCTCATCTCGGAGACGTGGACGAGGCCTTCGACGCCGGGCTCCAGCTCGACGAAGGCGCCGTAATCCGTGATATTGGTGACGCGGCCCTTGTAGCGGGCGCCCGACGGGTATTTGAGCTCGACGCCTTCCCACGGATCGGCCTCGAGCTGCTTCATGCCGAGCGAGATGCGTTGCGTCTCCGGATTGAAGCGGATGACCTGCACCTTGACGGTCTGGCCGATATGCAGCGCCTCCGAGGGATGGTTGATGCGCCGCCAGGCGATGTCGGTGACGTGCAGCAGCCCGTCGACGCCGCCGAGATCGACGAAGGCGCCGTAATCGGTGATGTTCTTGACGACGCCCTGGAGGATCTGACCCTCCTTGAGGCTCGCCACCAGCTCGGAGCGCGCCTCGGCGCGGCTCTCCTCGAGCACGGCGCGGCGGGAGACGACGATGTTGCCGCGCGAGCGATCCATTTTGAGGATCTGGAAGGGCTGCGGCGAGCCCAGCAGCGGGGTGATGTCGCGCACCGGACGGATGTCGACCTGGCTGCCCGGCAGGAAGGCGACGGCGCCGTTCAGATCGACGGTGAAGCCGCCCTTGACGCGGCCAAAGATGACACCGGTCACGCGGTCATTCGCCTGGAAGCTCTTCTCGAGCTGCGTCCAGGCCTCCTCGCGCCGCGCCTTCTCGCGCGACAGCTGGGCCTCGCCGTTCTTGTCTTCCATCCGCTCGAGATAGACCTCGACGGTGTCGCCGGCCTTGATCTCGGCCGGGCGGCCAGGGGCGGCGAATTCCTTGAGTGCGACGCGGCCCTCGGATTTGAGGCCGACATCGATGAGCACCTGATCGTTCTCGACCGCGAGCACGATGCCCTTGATGACGGTGCCCTCGAGCCCCGAGGCGGTGCCGAGCGACTGGTCGAGCAATGCGGCGAAGCTCTCCTTGCCTGCCGCGGATTTGGTTTGCGTAGCGACGGCCATCCGTTCTCCAACTTGTCCCCTTGATCAGCCGTCGCGCCGCCGGGGAAAAGCGGAACGCGGCAAGCCGCCGGCAAACGCGGGTGCGGCGGTGTGAACCCGATGTCCTGCGGGCGTCGAGAAAGCGCTGCGATCACCCGTTGCGGGGCGGCTTGCCAGCGAGCTTCCGGCCGATGAAGTCGAGCGCCGCGGCGAGCGCGGCGTCGGCATCGAGCGCGGTCGTGTCGAGGACGAAAGCATCGTCGGCCGGCACCAAAGGCGCCGCCCGACGCTGACCGTCGCGCGCGTCACGATCCTTCATGTCCTGCAGGACATGCTCGTATATAGCGTTACCGTCGCTTTCCCGCAACTCCTTGAAGCGGCGACGGGCCCGGGCCTCCAAGGTGGCGGTGATGAAGAGCTTGGCCTCGGCGTCGGGGCAGATCACCGTGCCGATATCGCGCCCATCGAGCACGGCGCCGGCCGCGCCGGGCGGTCGTCGGGCGAAATCGCGCTGGAAGGCGAGCAAGGCCTGGCGCACGGCGGGGATCGCCGCCACCACCGAGGCGGCGCGCGCCACCGCCTCCTCGCGCAAGCGGGGGTTATCGAGGTCGGCGGCGCTGACGCGTTCGGCCGCCGCGCGGGCCACCGCCGGGTCGGCCGGGTCGCCGCCGCCGGCGATCGCGTGGAGCGCCGCGGCGCGGTAGAGCTTGCCGGTGTCGAGATGCGCCAGTTTGAAATGATCGGCCAGGCGGCGGGCGAGCGTGCCCTTGCCGGAAGCGGCCGGCCCGTCGATGGCGATGATCATGGCGCTATGGGCGCAATCTTCGCGCCGAGCCCGTTCATCAGCGCGACGAAGCCGGGAAAGCTCGTGCCGATCGTCTCGCTGTCGTCGATCCTCGTCGGTTGGCGCGCGGCCATGCCCAGCACCAGGAAGGCCATGGCGATGCGGTGGTCGAGCCGCGTCGCGATGGCAGCGCCTCCGGCGGGCGGCGCATCCGCGCCCTCGATGGCGAGCGTATCGCCGCTGACGGCGAGCTTGACCCCGCACGCCGCCAGCCCTTGCGCGATGGCGCCGAGCCGGTCGCTCTCCTTGACGCGCAGCTCGGCGAGGCCGTGCATCACCGTGCGGCCGCGCGCAAACGCAGCCGCCACGGCGAGGATCGGATATTCGTCGATCATGCGCGGCGCACGCTCGGCGGGGACCTCGACGCCGCTCAGTCGCGTCGCGCGCACGGCGATGTCGGCGATCGGCTCGCCGCCCTCGACGCGCTCATTGGTGAAGGCGAGATCCGCGCCCATGTCGCGCAGCGTGTCGAACAGACCGGTGCGCAGCGGGTTGACGCCGACGCCTTCGATCACCACTTGCGACCCCGGCATGAGCAGCGCCGCAATCATCGGAAATGCCGCAGAGGACGGATCGCCCGGCACGGTGAGATCGGCGGCGCGCAGCTCGGGCTGGCCTTGCAGCGTGATGCGCCGAGCCTCGCCTGCCTCGGGCGCCACCGCCACCGCGGCGCCGAAATGGCGCAGCATGCGCTCGCTGTGGTCGCGCGTCGCCAGCGGTTCGATCACCGTGGTCATGCCGGGCGCGCCGAGCCCGGCCAGCAGCACGGCCGATTTGACCTGCGCCGACGGCACGGGGAGACGATATTCGATGGGCAAGGGCGCCGCGGCGCCGATCACCGCCAGCGGCAGGCGCCCGCCCTCGCGCGCGACGATGCGCGCGCCCATGCGCGACAGCGGCTCGGCGACGCGCGCCATCGGCCGTCGCCGCAGCGAGGCGTCGCCGGTGAAGAAGGCGGTGATGTCATGCGCCGCGACGAGGCCCATGAGGAGCCGCGCAGCGGTGCCGGAATTGCCGAGATCGAGCATCTCCTCGGGCTCGGCGAGGCCGCCGATGCCGACGCCGTCGATGCTCCAGGCGCCGTCGCCGCCACGCGCGAGCGTCGCGCCGAGCGCGCTCATCGCCGCGGCGGTGCGCAGCACGTCGTCGCCCTCGAGCAAGCCGCGGATATGCGAGCGCCCGATCGCGAGCGAGCCGAGGATCAGGGCACGGTGCGACATCGACTTGTCGCCCGGCACGCGGACACGGCCGTTGAGCGCTCCGGCGGTTCCCGAGGTGAGTGGCGTCACGGCTGCCTGTCGCTGCAAAGGTGGCTGTCTCTACCACAACGCGGGCGCGGCACAAATGGGCTGGAGCCGCTGATCCGGCACTTGATGATTTAGCTTTTGACAGTGGGGCGCGATCGTGGCTATTGGCCGCCTCACGGCCGAGGGTACCGATCGATCTCGGGAACGGAGGCTACCGTGGCGAAGCCGGAATGGGGAATGAAGCGCGTGTGCCCAAGTTGTGGGGCGCGCTACTACGACATGCATCACGATCCCGTCATGTGCCCGAAATGTGGCGCGGCCTACGATCCCGAAACGGTGGTGAAATCGCGCCGCGCGCGTCCGGTGCCCGTCCCGGAAGAGCCGATCGAGCCGATGGCCGACGAGGAGATCGAGGCCGACGTCGCCACCGAGGAAGTCGAGGGCGAAGAGGCCGGCGAGGCCGCGCCTGCCGAGGGCGGCGAGGATCAGGAAGAGGAAGAAGAGGAGGAAGTCATCGAAGACGCCTCGGAACTCGGCGAGGACGAGGACGACATGGCCGAAGTGATCGAGAACGTCGAGGACGAAGAAGAGCGTTGAGGCGCGGCCGCGCCGGGCGCCGGATTTTCCGCTTGCCTCGGCGGCGCCCCGGTCGCTAACTTCCCGCTCCCGCAGGATTGCCTTGGCGTTAACGGCAGGCGGTCCGGCGACCTTGTGGGGTCATAGCTCAGTTGGGAGAGCGCCGCAATGGCATTGCGGAGGTCGGCGGTTCGAACCCGCCTGGCTCCACCATCTCACCGAGGGGCCCGGCCAGCGATGGCCGGGCCCCTCGCGCCTTGGCCCGGGCGTTTTGCCGGCTGATTCCACGGCTGACCGGGTTGCCGCAGACGTCTTGATGGCGCGACGGCGGGTGCTTACATAGCTGGTGGCGGTTCCGTATCGGGATCGCCGCACGCCGATGGGCGCCGGATGGCCGGGCCCCAAGGCTGGACTCGCTCGCCGGAGGAGGTCCGATGTCGCGTCTCTCCCTCTTCAACTCGCCGCTTCTGCTTGGTTTCGATCAATTCGAGCGCGCGTTCGATCGCGTCAGCAAGGCGGCGAGCGACGGCTATCCACCCTACAATGTCGAGCAGACCGGCGAAAATTCGTTGCGCATCACGCTCGCCGTTGCCGGCTTCGCGATGGACGATCTCAACGTCCAGATCGAGGACAGCCAGCTCGTCGTGCGCGGCAAGCAGACCGACGACAAGGACCGCGTCTATCTCCATCGCGGCATCGCCGCGCGCCAGTTCCAGCGCTCCTTCGTACTCGCCGACGGCATCGAGGTGGCGGGTGCCTCGCTCGACAATGGGCTGCTGAACATCGATCTGGTGCGCCGCGTCGTCGAGGGGAAAGTACGCAGCGTCGAGATCAAGGCGGCGAAGCCGGGCCGCCAGACCATCGAGCACGGGGCGGATAAATAGCCCGCTCGGAGACGTTGTCGGATCAACCAGGGAATGAGGTCAGACGGCGCGGCCGGCTGCGCGGAGGACGCGACGCGGCGGCGCCGGTGAAAGGAAGGACCATGAACCAGATCGACCACAAGCTGCGGCAGATCTCGGCTCAGGAATTCGCACTCCTGGGCATGCAGGACGTGGCTTATGTGCGGCGCGTCACCGTCAATGACGAGGCCGGCTTTGCCATCCACGCGGCCGACGGCACGCCGGTGGCCGTCCTGCCCGACCGCGACGTCGCTTTCGCCACCGTGCGCCAGCATGACCTGGAGCCGCTGAGCGTCCACTGAGCGACGGTTGCGGGCGCCGTTTTGCCAAGGGGCGGATCGCCGAGATCCGCCCCTTGCGTTGTCACGCGGGGTCGACGCCAACCGTCCTTTACCGCCCCAACAGCTGGTTTCCGTTCGTGGAACGTCCCTTGGACGACTCGGCAGGTACCACAACATCTTGATATTTCATCGCGAAGGAGCGTCGTGCGAGCCCTTGCGACACATCATGTTGGGGGCATTCTCGGAACGTCCCGGGCCCGAATCGGGGTCCGGCACAAGATCTAGACTCGCGATTGGCTAGACTAGGCGGCGTGGCTGGCGGTGCGGTCGCTGAGCAGCGCGTAAAGGGCGTCGCTCCGGTCGGTGCCGCGCAGCTTGTCGCAAATCGCCCTGTCCCGCAGCAGCCGCGAGATGCGGGCGAGCGCCTTCAGATGATCGGCCCCGGCGCTGGCCGGGGTCAGCAGCATGAAGATGAGGTCGACCGGCTGGTTGTCGATGGCTTCGAAGTCGATCGGCTTCTCGAGCCGGGCGAAGAGGCCATAGAGCCGCGGCAATTCCGGCAGCCGGCCATGCGGCAGCGCCGTGCCGTTGCCGATGCCGGTCGTATTGAGGCGCTCGCGCTCCAGCAGGACCTCGAAGATGGCCCGCTCGTGGCGCCCGGTCAGCGCCGCGGCGCGCTTGGCAAGCTCTTGCAGCGCTTGGCGCTTATTGGCCGCCCGCAGATTGGCGATGACGCTCGCCGGCGTCACCAGATCGGTGATTTCCATCAGGAACCCTTGTTGGCGGCGCGTCGGGTCTGCGCGGAGAGATCGGGGTCGACCCAGCCGACATTGCCGTCGCGCCGACGATAGACCAGGCTGAGATTGCCATGTGCACTGTTACGGAACATTAACGCCGGCAGGTCGGCGAGATCGAGACGCATGACCGCCTCGCTGACGCTGAGTTGGGGGATGCTGGTGCGCATCTCGGCGATGACCAGCGGCTGGTCGTCATTGCCGACCGGAGGCTTGGCCTCCTCATCCAGGACGGGCGCCAGCACATAGTCGATGGCGGCCTCCGCGTCGCTGGCGTCCCTGGCCGGCTTGTGATGATTGCGCAGTCGCCGCTTGTAGCGCCGCAGCTGTTTGTCCAGCCGCTCGACCGCGCTGTCGAAGGCGATATAGGCATCGCTCGATTCGCCATGACACTGCACCAGCAGCCCGCGCCCTGCATGCACCGATATGTCCGACAGGATCAGATGCCGCTCGCGGCAGAACACGACATGCGCTTCGATCGCCCTGTCGAAATACCGCTCGACGATTGCCGTGGTCGTCGCCGCGACATGCCCGCGAAGGGAATCCCCGATATCGATCTGCTTGCCCGTGACCAAAACCTGCATTGGCGCTATCGGGTCGGCACGGCGCGGGTTCGGCCGATGGACAGCACCGGGAACCTCCTTCCGAGCGGCGGCCTCTTATGAACCGCGCGGTCCCCGCAAGTCAAGGGGCCACCCCGACCGTGCGCTCTTGTCACAACGGCAGCGCGCGGTCACGGCGGCGCCGCACCGAAGAGGGAATGCGCAGGGCCTCACGGTATTTGGCCACCGTCCGGCGCGCGATATCGATGCCCTCGGCGAGCAGGATCTCGACGACGCGGTCATCCGACAGCACCTCGTCGGCCTCGGCCTCGATCAGCGCCTTGATGCGGAAGCGCACGGCCTCGGCCGACAGCGCCGCGCCGCCGCCGGCGGCGGCGATCGCCGCGGTGAAGAAGTATTTGAGCTCGTAGATGCCGCGCGGGGTCGCCATGTACTTGCCCGAGGTGACGCGGCTCACCGTGCTCTCGTGCATGCCGATCGCCTCGGCGATGTCGCGCAGCACCAGCGGCCGCAGGTGGCGGACGCCGTGGCGGAAGAACCCCTCCTGCTGCCGCACGATTTCGGTGGCGACCTTGAGGATGGTGGTGGCGCGCTGGTGGAGCGCCTTGGCAAGCCAGTTGGCCTGCTGGTAGCGGTCGACGAGATAGTCGCGCTCGGCCTTGCTGTGCGCCGCGCCGCTGATCTCGGCATAATAGCGGTTATTGACGAGCACGCGCGGCAACGTGTCGTTGTTGAGCTCGACCGCCCAGCCGGCGCCCTGCAGCCGTATCAGCACATCGGGGACGATCGACTGAATGCTGGTCGTATCGAAGGCGAGCCCCGGCTTGGGATTGAGCGCCCGCAGCTCGGCGACCATCTCGGCGAGGTCCTCGGCATCGACGCCGCACAGGCGCATCAACGCCGCGGCGTCGCGCCCGGCGAGCAGCGGCAGGTTGGCGAGCAACGCCTGCATCGCCGGATCGAAGCGGTCGCGGTCCTTGAGCTGCAGGGTGAGGCACTCGGCGAGATCGCGCGCGAACACGCCGGGCGGATCGAAGCGCTGCAGCTTGGCGAGCGTCGCCTCGACCAGCGCCACGTCGCAGTCGAGGCGCCCGGCGACATCGGCGAGATCGCCCCGCAGGTATCCGCCATCGTCGGTCATGTCGATGAGATGCGTGCCGATGATGCGCTCGACCGGCTCGGCGATGTCGACCGACAGCTGCGCCAGGAGATGCTCGCGCAAGGTGAGCGGTCGGCTCAGCGTCTGGTCGAGGCCGGGCAGGTCGCCGCCGCCGGGCGCGGCCGCCCCGGGCGTGCGCCACGCCGCCGGATCGCCGGCGAGGTCGAGATTGCCCTCGCCCTCCGCGCCGGCGGTTTCGCGCCAGCGGTCGACATCCTCCTCGTCGGTTGCCGACGCGGCCTGGTTCTCGCTCGCGGGTGTCTCCGCCGCGCCGTCCGCGGGCGCATCGTCGCGCTCGAGCAGCGGGTTCTGCTCGAGCTCGGTCTCGATGAAGGCGGACAGCTCCAAATTGGAGAGCTGCAGCAGCTTGATCGCCTGCTGCAGCTGCGGCGTCATGACGAGCGCCTGGGTCTGCCTGAGGTCGAGCCTTTGCGTGAGCGCCATGGCGACGCTTATAGCCCGAAGCCGGTCATAAATGCAATTATCGGGCCAAGTCGTTGACGGACCGTAAAGCCGGCCCGCGCGGCGGCGAGAACCCGCTGCATTTCAACGATGATTTGCGATTGCCGCGGCGCAGCGCGGGCCGGTCAGAGGCTGAACTTCTCGCCGAGATAGACGCGGCGCACATCGACGTCGGAGACGATCTCCGACGGCGTGCCTTCCATGAGCACGCGCCCCTCATGCAGGATGTAGGCGCGATCGACGATATCGAGCGTCTCGCGCACGTTGTGGTCGGTGATCAGCACGCCGATGCCGCGATCCTTGAGATGGGAGACGAGATCGCGGATGTCGTTCACGGCGATCGGGTCGATGCCGGCGAGCGGCTCGTCGAGCAGGATGAAATGCGGCTGCGTCGCGAGCGCGCGCGCGATCTCGACGCGCCGCCGCTCGCCGCCGGAGAGCGCCAGCGCCGGCGCGCGGCGCAGGTGGGTGATGGAGAATTCCGCGAGCAGCTCGTCGATGATCCCCTCGCGGATTTCGGCTTCCGGCTCGGCCACTTCGAGCACGGCGCGGATGTTCTGCTCGACGGTGAGGCCGCGGAAGATCGACGCCTCCTGCGGCAAGTAGCCGATGCCGAGGCGGGCGCGGCGGTACATCGGCAAGTCCGTGATGTCTTGGCCGTCGAGGCTGATCGTGCCGACATCGGGCGCGATGAGGCCGGTGATGATGTAGAAGCAGGTCGTCTTGCCGGCGCCGTTGGGACCGAGCAGCCCCACCGCTTCGCCGCGCTGCACGCCGACATTGACGTCGCGCAGCACCGGGCGCTTGCGGAAGCTCTTGCCGACATTGGCGGCGACGAGGCCGCGATTGTCGGCGACGAGTCGCGGTCCGCCGCGCAGCGGCTCCCCTGCTTCCGGCGTCACCGCGTCACCGCGTCACCGCTGTCATTGTGCGGGCGCGGCGGGCTTTTGCCGCGGCACCAGCAGCCCCTGCACCCGCCCGGGCTTTCCTTCGGTGAGCTGGGCGCTCGGCGGCGCGCTCAAGAGATGACTGACATTGTTGTTGAGATCGACCACCGCATACTGTCCCCTCAGCTCGTTGTCGGCCCGGGTGAGCGTCACGCGGCCGGTGATCGTGGCGATGCCGGTGTCGACATTATACACGCCGGCATCGCCGCGAGCGATCTGATCTTGCGACGACACCAACACATTGCCCTGCGCGTCGACGCGGCTGATATGCGAGGCCTCGTTGGGCGTCCGCACGACCGCGGCGGTGAGCACGTCGCCGCGCAGGCGCTTCCCCTCCTGGATCGCCACCGCGTCGCCGCGCGCCACGGCGAGCTGCTTGTCGTCGTACCATTCGAGGCTGTCGCGCGCCGTCAGCGTGTCGCGCGGCGTCTCGAGCCGGAGGTTCTTGCCGGTCACCACCAGCAAAGTCCGGTCCACGTCATAGACGGCGTGATCGCCATAGACCGTCTGCGTCTCGGTGGCGATGCGCACATTGCCGGTCGCCTCGAGGCGATAGATCTCGGTGGAATTGCCGCCGATGGGGTCACCGGTGCCGGCCGGCGCCTGGTGCTCCGGCGCCGCAGCGCTGGTGCCCGCGCCGGAAGGGACCACCGGCCGGTAATATGCCACCAAGATGTCGCCGAAGACCGTCGCCTGGCCGCGCGTCGCCTTGGCATGGCCGCGCGCGATGTAGACGCGGTTGCTCTGCTGCCACTCGATGCCCTGGTCGGCCTCGATGGTGATCGGCTTGTTGCTGTCCTGGCTGGTGAGGCCGAGCCCGAAATTCTGCGCCGGGGCCGGCAGGGGAGCGAGGACGAGGCCGGCGGCCAGGGCGAGAAGGGGTGCGGCGCGGCCGACGATCCTCACTACGGCGCCTTCTTCTCGTGCGGCACCAGCTCGAGATGCGACTGGCCGGTGAAGATGATCACGTCGCCGCGGTCGAGGATGCGGAAGCCTTGCCCGCTGGCATGGCCGAAGGGGCCCTCGCCCTCGATCGGCTCGTGTCCTTCCGCCGTGCCGTTGGCCATCTCGACATGCGCGCTGCCGGTGCGGAACTCGTTGCCCTTGTCCTGCACCAGGTGGACGTCGCCGAACAGGTCGAGGAGCTGCGCCTGGGGCTGATAGACGCCGGTGCGCGCGGTGATCTCGATGGCGCTGCCGCTGGTCGTGATCATGTCGCCCTTGGGCTGCTCGAGCGCGACGATGTCGTTGGCGTTGGGGTTCTGCCGCGCCACAGTGGCGGTGATGATGAAGGGCCGGTGCTGGCGGTCGATGCCGCTGTAGCGCGCCTGCACCATGCGCACATCCTGCGCCTCGCGCAAGTCAAGCCGCGGCAGCGCAAAATGTACGCGCTCGAGCGCATCCTGAAGCTGCGGCCATGCCGCGACGAGAAGCAGCAGCACGAGCGCGATGGCCGGCAATATTCGCTTCGCCAGACCGACGAAGCGGCTGTAGCCGGGGCTGAAGACGGGCCGCGGCCGCGGGCGCCCCTCGTTGCCGGCCGAGGCGGATGCGATGCTGTCCGGCGGCATCGTCACGCGATGCCCGCGCGGAGGCAGTCATGGATATGCAGGATGCCGAGCGGCCGGCGCCGCTCATCGACGGCAAAGAGGCTGGTGATCGCCGCCGCGTTCATCAGACCCAGCGCCTCGGCGGCAAGCGCCTGCGGCCGGATCGTCTTGGGGCGCCCGCTCATCACCTTGTCGACCGGCAAGCGCAGCAGGTCGTCGCCCATATGGCGGCGCAAATCGCCATCGGTGACGATGCCGACGAGCTGGCCGGCATCGTCGGTGACGCCGGCGCAGCCGAAGCTCTTCGTGGTCATCACCAGGATGGCCTCTGCCATCGCCGTGTGCCGATGGACAAGCGGGACGGCGTCGCCCTCATGCATGATGTCGACGACGCGCAGCAGCTTCTGGCCGAGCTGGCCGCCGGGATGCAACACCTGGAAATCGCCGGCCGAAAAGCCCTTGCGCTCGAGCAGCGCCACGGCCAGCGCATCGCCCAGCGCGATCATCATCGTCGTCGAGGTGGTCGGCGCCAGCCCCATCGGGCAGGCCTCGGCCGTGGCCGGCAGCAGCAGCGTGACGTCGGCGGCCTCGGCCAGCGTGCTGCCGTCGCGGCGGGTCATGGCCAGGAGGGGAATGCGGAAACGCCGCGTGTAGGCGACGATATCGGCCAGCTCGGCGGTGTCGCCGGAATTCGACAGCGCCAGCACGGCGTCGCCGTCGGCGATCATGCCGAGATCGCCATGGCTTGCCTCGGCGGGATGGACGAACTGCGCGGGCGTGCCGGTCGAGGAGAAGGTGGAGGCGATCTTGCGCGCGATGTGGCCGCTCTTGCCCATGCCGGTGACCGCGACGCGGCCGCGCACCTGCGACAAGCGGTCGACCGCGGCGCTGAAGCTGCCGCCGAGATCGGCGACGAGCGCCTCGAGGCCGGCGATCTCCGTGCGCAGCACGCGGCGCGCGGCCTCGATGTCCGGAGCGCTAGTCATGATGAGCGGGTCAAAGGCCAGTCGCGATCCTCCGGCGGCATCGGCTCACCGACCGCGGCGAACGCCGCGGCGGCCGCGGAAATGCGGCGGCGCCGCATAGATATGCGCGCAAATATGACAAGGCATCCCTAAAAGTCAATGAAACGGCCGAAACCAGCGCGTCAGTGCGCGAATATGTCCTCGACGCCCCAGCCGCCGAGATCGAGCAGCGCCCGGGTCGGCAGGAAATCGAAGCAAGCCTGGGCGAGAACCTGGCGCCCCTCGCGCGCCAGCATGGCGTCGAGCTTCGCCTTGAGCGCGTGGAGGTGGAGCACGTCCGACGCGGCGTAGCGCAGCTGCTCGTCGGTGAGCTCGGCGGCGCCCCAATCCGAGGATTGCTGCTGCTTCGAGAGCTCGATGCCGAGCAGGTCGCGGCACAGATCCTTGAGCCCGTGGCGGTCGGTGAAGGTGCGGGTCAGCCGCGACGCGATCTTCGTGCAGTAGATGGGCCGCGGCAGCACGCCGAGGTAATGCTGCAGCACGGCAACGTCGAAGCGCGCGAAATGAAAGATCTTCAGGATGCCGGCGTCGGTCAGCAGCGCCTTGAGGCGCGGCGCGTCGAAGGATCCCGCCGTGAACTGCACCAGATGAGACACCCCGTCCCCCGCGGAGAGCTGCGCCAGGCACAGCCGGTCGCGGTGCGGGTCGAGCCCCATGGTTTCGGTGTCGATGGCGACGCTGGCGCCGAGATCGAGGCCGGCCGGTAGATCTCCGCGATGAAGGTGGATGCTCAATGCCTACCTGGGGGCCATCACCCGCTGACGCCGTCGGGCCGCGACGCTCGGAACGATCTGGTGCCCAGGAGAAGACTCGAACTTCCACGACCTTTCGGCCACAGGTACCTGAAACCTGCGCGTCTACCAATTCCGCCACCTGGGCAGGCCGGCCTTTGCTTAGGGAAGGGGGGCCGGGATGTCAATCTTTTCACCAGGAAGGTGCGGGAAAAACCTCGGGCGCCGGCCCTCGCCTCGTGCGATAGCGTGATGTATAGAGGCGGCGCACAGGCTGCGCCGGCGTCGGCGCCACGGGAGAAGACGGATCATGCGGTTGGGGCGCGCGACGATCCTCGGCGGCTCGGGCTTCATCGGCCGCTACATCGTCCAGCGGCTGGCGGCCAAGGGGACGGTCGTGGCGGTGGTGAGCCGCCATGCCAGCGATGCCGGGTTCCTGCGCCCGCAGGGCGATGTCGGCCAGATCGCGCTCATCGATGCCGGCCTCGGTGACGAGGCGCGGCTGGCGGCGGCGGTTGCCGGCGCCGATGCCGTGATCAGCAGCGTCGGCATTCTCTACGAGCGCGGCCGCCAGACCTTCGAGGCCGTCCACATCCAGGGCCCGGCGCGGCTGGCGCGGCTGGCCCAAGCGGCGGGCGTCAGGCGCCTCGTCCACATCTCCGCGCTGGGCGCCGACATCCATTCGCCCTCGGCCTATGCCCGCTCCAAGGCCGAGGGCGAGGCCGCCGTGCGCGCCGAGTTTCCGGGCGCCGCGATCCTGCGGCCGTCGATCGTGTTCGGCCCGGAAGACAGCTTCTTCAACCGCTTCGCGGCGCTCGCCCTCTATTTGCCGGCGCTGCCGCTCATCGGCGGCGGCACGACCCGCTTCCAGCCGGTCTATGTCGGCGACGTCGCCGATGCCGCGCTGGCCGCCCTCGATCGGCATGAGGCGCCGGGCCGCATCTACCAGCTCGGCGGGCCGCGCATCTATACCTTCAGGGAGCTGATGGAGCTGATGCTGCGCGAGATCCGCCGGCGGCGGGTGCTCGTCAGCATTCCCTTCGCGCTCGCCCGCTTCGAGGCCTTCTTCCTCGAGCGCCTGCCGGGCCCGCCGCTCCTCACCCGCGACCAGGTGCGGCTGCTCGAGCGCGACAGCGTCGTGCAGCCCGGCGCGCCCACCTTGGCCGACCTCGGCATCACCCCGACCGCGGTCGAGCTGGTGTTGCCGACCTACCTCGAAGCCTATCGCCGCGGTGGCCGCTACGCCGGCACCCGCACGATCCTCGCCGGCCCTTCGGAAAGCTGAGCGCGGCGCGCCAGCGGCGCCGCGGCAAAACAGCCCCTTCAGCCTCCCGGCCTTCAGCCTTCCCGTTGCGCAGCAACGGGAAGGCTGCCGGGAAGGCCAGTCCGCACAAACTAATCCCGGCCTGACGAAGGCAGAAGGATGGCGGCGTCCTGCTGCTGCGCGATGTCGAGCGGCGGCTTGAGCTGGCCGAGCGGCTTGCCGGTTGCATGGCGGATCGGCGCGATCCCTCGCGCATCGAGCACGAGATGGTCGAGATGCT
>Ga0073928_10004684_pt1 | contig 19961 bp, 17 predicted proteins | sample PaiPotPPA55metaG_FD_76969 | JGI IMG/M metagenome (GOLD analysis project Ga0073928, IMG submission 76969) | Iron sulfur acid spring bacterial and archeal communities from Banff, Canada, to study Microbial Dark Matter (Phase II) - Paint Pots PPA... ...
CGTTCGCGAACTTTGCAAACACCGGGAGATTCTTGTTTGCGGCGTTCGCGCCAAACATCGGCATCATGCGGAATCCAAGGCGCTGGCTGTTTTGGATCAGCGCATGAAATCCGTCGTCGCCTCCGAGCAGCGGCTCCGGCTTGAAAATCGGATAGTTCCAATAGTAGCGGCCGTCCCACGCCGGTAGGAATACCAGCACTCGATTCGCCGGAATCTGCGTCGCCACCCACTCGAGCGTTCGCTGCGTCTTCGCGAAATCGTTGAAGATATAGCCGCTCCAATGCATCCCGTGAACCGTGATCACAAGCTCGACATCGCGGAACCAGGCGGGCACGTCTTCGCGCTTCTCCCAATCCGGAATGTGAAACGCTTTCTCGATGTGCTCGAAATGCGGACGCGCCGCTTCCTCGTAGCTGTGCGCACTCCCGGCGCGCCAAGTGGGAGTCTCGATCCTGTTGCTCTTCTTCCAGCCTTCCTGCTCATAGACGAGTTCGACGCGATAGCCGGTGTCGCCCGGCTGCAAGTAGAAGCGCGTGTCTTGCACGCGATCGTTCAGCGCGGAAAGAAAAAAGAAATCCTGCTCGGCTTTTTTGATCACCACCAGCGGGGTCGTCATCCCGCCGAATAGATACGGATGGGAAACCGAAATCTCGTTGTCCTTGGGATCGAAAAACTCGTGGCAAGACGACGAAACCTGCCCTCGCGGAACGCCTCGGACGATCGTCGCGAGAGATTTGATCGGTTGGTCCATTTCCGCGGAAGTCTGGCACTCGATATAGGTCCGGTTCTTGCGCAGCACGATGACCACCGTGCCGGGAACCTTCCGCTGACCTCCGGCCCAAACGAGCTGCGAGCAACGAAGCGTCAGCCCTTCGGCGTTGGACTCCGCCACCATGCTGTCGCGATCGAGACCGTAGGTGTTCTCGAATGTGTAAAGGCGCGCCGAAAAAAGCATGCCGGCGAAATGGACCGATGGCTCCGGAAAATCGAAACTGAACTTGAAGAAGCTCTGGCCGCGCGGCGGAACGTAGACGTCACTCGACGAAGTAAGCGGCACGATCGAGCCATCCGTTTCCGCCCCTGCGGAAGCGGACGGCCCGTTTCCCCCGAGCGTCAATTTATCAATGCCGCCCTTGACGAAGCACGTTGCCCCTGCGCTCAAGCTCGTTTTGAGCAGGTCCCTTCGGGAAATCCCATCGCTCATATGTCCTCCCTGCGTTGCTTCATATACGGCCACAATGCCGGTCTCGTTTGAGGAACCCAGAAATTGTTCTTTCCAAAATCGGGGGCACTCTTATATACAGTAAACGTTTTCTGCGCTCGCGGGGCGGCTGCGAAAGAGGAAGCAGGCTGGGTGACCCGAAACGAACCAGCGAAGAGGGGCTAGAATTTGGCATTTTGCGGAGCAGGCACAATGTGTATAATGTATGCAAAGGTCGGCGTCAATTCGTTCTTTGCCGCCCGATTTGCACAGCGAGGGCGATCGCTAGCGTAGTTCTTCCTTGCGCTGACGCCTTCGCCGCTTGACGGCGCGGTTGTAGCCGGGTTTGCGGTGTCTGAAGAGGAAGGGTTACTAGTTCCATGTCCGGCGATATCGAGCGGATCCGCGTTGTAGATTCTCACACGGGCGGAGAGCCCACGAGGATCATTGTCGGCGGCGGCCCCAAGTTCCCACCCGGGTCGATGGCCGAGCGTCTGGAATGGTTCCGCGGCGAATTCGACTCCCTGCGGAAGGCTCTCGCCACAGAGCCGCGCGGCTCGGACGTGATCGTGGGTGCGATTCTCTGCGACTCGTCGGACGCCTCATGCGCCACGGGCGTGATCTTCTTCAACAATGTCGGCTACCTGGGAATGTGCGTCCACGGGACAATCGGCCTGATGGTGACCCTCGGTTATCTGGGGAAAATCAAACCCGGCCAACATCGCATTGAAACGCCGGTGGGAGTAGTCACCGCTACGCTGCACGACACCTCCGAAGTCACGGTTGTGAATGTTCCCTCGTACCGCACGGCGCACAATGTAACCGTTGACGTTTCGGGGCATGGGCCTGTTCATGGCGACGTTGCCTGGGCCGGAAACTGGTTTTTCCTTGCGAAGGAAAACCCTCTCGAACTTTCGCTCTCGAACGTTGATGCTCTGACGGAGTTTGCTTGGGCAATTCGCGAGGCGCTCGAAAAGAAAGGAATCACCGGCGCCGACGGCCAGGTGGTGGACCACATCGAATTGTACGGGCCGTCGAAAATTCCCGGAGTGCATAGTAAGAATTTCGTTCTCTGCCCCGGCAAAGCATACGACCGCTCGCCTTGCGGAACGGGCACAAGCGCAAAGCTGGCGTGTCTTTATGAGGATGGCAAACTGAAGCCCGGCGAGGTGTGGCGGCAGGAAAGCATCGTCGGCAGCGTTTTTGAAGGGCAAGTACGAGTGGACAATGGCCACGTGCTTCCCATCATGAAAGGGTCCGCTTTCATCACGTCTGACGCGAACGTCGTGCTCGACCCGCGAGATCCCTTCCGATTCGGAATTTCGGGATGAGCATCACGGCGGACGTCGTGGTTGTCGGCGCGGGAATCGTTGGCGCCGCCTGCGCCTTCGAACTTGCCAAAGAGGGCTTGCGAGTTTCCGTCGTCGATAGTGGCTTCATCGGTGGTGGCGCCACCGCGGCCGGAATGGGCCACATCGTCGTGATGGACGATTCGGAAGCTCAGTTCGCGCTGACACGCTACTCGCAGATGCTCTGGGATGATCTCGAGCAGGAAGCTCCGCCGAACGTCGAATTCGACCGGTGCGGCACGATCTGGGTGGCGGCCGACGATGAGGAAATGGCGGAGGTTCGCCGCAAATTCTCTTACTACGGCGAACGCGGCGTGCAAACGGAAATTCTCGACGCCCAGGCGTTGCGAGAAGCAGAACCGAACCTGCGGAAGCCCCTCGCCGGAGGATTGCTGGTTGGCGGCGATTCCGTTCTCTACCCTCCGTGTGCGGCCGCCTTCCTGCTGGAAAAGGCGCGCGGGTTCGGCACAAGACTTCATCTCGACCATCGCGTTGATGCCCTTGCGAAAGGAACCGTTTCTGTTTCCGATGGAACATCCCTCTCGGCCAATTACATCGTCAACGCGACTGGGCAGAATGCGCCGAAACTGACGCCCGGAATCAACATCAAGCCTCGCAAAGGCCATCTCGTGATCACCGATCGCTATCCCGGCTTGATTAAGCACCAACTCGTCGAGCTCGGGTATCTAAAGAGTGCCCATACGGTGACGTCCGATTCCGTGGCCTTCAACGTCCAGCCGCGCAGAACGGGCCAAATCCTTATCGGCTCGTCACGCCAATACGACATCGGGAGCCGCGAGGTGGATTCCAAAATTCTGGCGCGTATGTTGCACCGGGCATTCGAATATGTTCCGCGGCTGGCTTCGACATCCAGCATCCGCACCTGGACAGGATTCCGAGCGGCGACGCCGGACAAGCTTCCGCTGATCGGTCCGTGGCGCGACGACCCGAGCATCATTCTCGCTGCCGGACACGAGGGCCTGGGCATTACAACTTCGCTGGCGACCGGCCGCCTCGTCGCGGATCGAATCCTTGGCCGCAAACCGGCGATACCCGTCGAGCCATATTCGCCGTCGCGGCAAATGTCGGGTGCGCATGTCTGAAAGCGTCACAGTTCGCGTGAACGGAAAGTCTGTCGTAGTGCCCGTGGGAGCGACGGCCGCCGTTGCAATCCTCACGTCCGGCGCCGTGTCGCGAACGTCGGTGAGCGGAGAACCGCGAACGCCTTTTTGTGGCATGGGCACGTGTTTCGAGTGCCGTTCGCAAATCAATGGAGAGCCGTACCTGCGCACTTGCCAGATATTGTGTGAACCCGGAATGGAAATACAGACCAATGGATACCTTGACGCCCGGCCATTTTGACGTCGTCGTCATCGGCGCGGGACCTGCCGGCATAGCCGCAGGCGTCGCGGCGTCGGATTCGGGTGCAAGTGTCGCGCTGATCGACGACAATCCTTCGGCTGGAGGACAAATTTGGCGTGGCGAAGCCGGCCAGACGCACGACTCTGCAGCCGCAACTTGGTTTGAGCGCCTAGGCAAGTCCGCCGTCAAAGTGATTCGCGGCGCGCGGGTCTTTCATATCGACGGCCCGATCGACAGCCGTATGGGTGGCGGAGCGCTCGCGGCCGAAACCGCCCAGGGCATCCTCAGCGTCTCGTACGGCAAATTGATACTTGCCACGGGCGCTCGCGAGCGAGTCTTGCCGTTTCCGGGTTGGACGTTGCCGAACGTGTTCGGCGCAGGCGGCCTTCAGGCTTTGATGAAGACTGGCCTCGCCGTCGCGGGAAAGCGCATCGTGATCGCTGGGACGGGGCCGCTGCTCTTCGCCGTCGCCTCATACGCTCGCAAGTGCGGCGCGAACGTGGCGGCCATCTGCGAACAGACGACCCTGAAGAAAATGGCCCGGTTTGCGGCAGCGACGGCGCTTGTCCCCGGTAAGATCCCGGAAGCGTTGGGGTTTCTGTGGGATTTGCGCGCGATCCCACATTTGAAGAATTGCTGGCCGGTGGCGGCGATTGGGAAGGACCGGATCGAGAGAGTTCGCCTCGTTCACAACGGCCGAACTCGCGAGGTCGAATGCGACTATCTGGCGTGCGGATTTCATCTCGTCCCGAATTTGGAGCTCGCGAATTTCATTGGCTGCGAAATCGAGAACGGGTTCGTGCAAGTGGATGAATTCCAGCGAACGTCAGCCGACAGCGTGTACTGCGCGGGTGAACCCACAGGGATTGGCGGCCTCGAAATGGCTCTGGTGGAAGGACAGATCGCGGGATACTCCGCGGCGCGCAACGAAACGTCAGCTCGGAAGCTATTGGGGCAACGGGCGCGCTACGCCCGATTTGCGCGGGAGATGGACGCCGCTTTTCATTTGCGATCCGAGCTGAAGTCCCTCGCTGAGCCGGACACATTCGTGTGCCGGTGCGAGGACGTGCCCTTCGGCCGCGTGCGCCAATTCGATTCGTGGCGCGCCGCCAAATTGCACACGCGTTGCGGCATGGGTCCGTGCCAGGGCCGTGTCTGCGGCTCGGCAGCGGAATTTCTTTTCGGCTGGAAGGTCGACTCGGTGCGCCCGCCGGTGTTTCCGGTACCGTGCGCCAGTCTCGCCGCAATTTCGTCGGACAGCGCGCGTCGACGGGCAAGTTGAACGAACGGAGGATCACGATGAAGTGGAAAGGCGTCATTCCGGCTATCACCACCTTCTTCAACGGGAAGGATGAGATCGATCACGGATTCGTGGCCGATCACTGCCGCTGGCTCATCGAGAACGGTTGTGCGGGGGTCGTGGCCCTCGGGTCGCTCGGCGAGGGCGCGACGTTGTCATTCGACGAAAAGCTGGCGATCCTTCGGACGTGCGTGAACGCTCTGCACGGACGGGCTTCCGTCACCGCATCCATATCCTCGCTCACCACTTCGGAGGCCGTTGCCTTGGCCAAAGCCGCGGACGAGATTGGTTGCGACGCGCTGATGATTCTCCCGCCCTACGTTTATAACGGCGACTGGCGCGAGATGAAGACGCATGTCGCCGCCGTGCTGAAGGCCACGGATCTTTCCTGCATGCTCTACAACAACCCGATCTCGTACGGCACGGATTTCCTTCCGGAGCAAATCGCGGAGCTCGCGAGCGAGTACAACAATTTGCAGGCTGTGAAGGAATCGACCGCGGACGCGCGCCGCGTAAGCTCCATTCGCGCCCTGATTGGCGAGCGCCTCGCGATTTTTATGGGAGTCGACGATGCGATTCTGGAAGGAATCGGCGTGGGCGCTACGGGCTGGATCGCGGGACTGGCAAACGCCTTGCCGCGCGAGTCCGTCGATTTGTTCGACTACGGAATCGAGGGAAAATCGGCTCAGGCGTTCGACCTTTACCGCTGGTTCCTTCCGCTGCTCCGCCTCGACACGGTTCCAAAGTTCGTCCAGCTCATCAAATTGGTGCAGGAAGAATTGGGCGTAGGAAGCGGCCGAGTGCGCCCGCCGAAGCTTGAAATCAAAGGCGAAGAACTCGAGGCGACGCGAAAGCTGATACACCACGCAATGCGTCATCGCCCGAAATCGGCGAGCACGGAGATGAGACAGGCTACGAGGTAGGAGCGTTGAATATGGCAGCGACGGAAAAATCACTGATCGGCTTTGGCGAGGGCGCGAAGGGTACCAGCACGTTTCGTGCGTTCAATCCGGCTACAGGCGAACCCCTCGAACCCGAATTTCAGGCCGCGACTCCGGAAGAGGTGGATCTGGCGGCGAGACTCGCCGCCGAAGCATTCGTTACGTACCGCGAATTGCCTGGCGCGAAGCGAGCGGAGTTCCTCAACAGGATCGCGGCAAATATCGAAGCGATCGCGGAACCGCTCGTCGAGCGCGCAAATTTGGAGACGGCGCTTCCCAAGCCGCGCCTCCAATCGGAAACCGCGCGAACCTGCAATCAACTGCGCCTGTTCGCGAAAGTGATCGAAGAAGGTTCATGGGTTCAGGCCCGCATCGATCGTCCCGATCCAAACCGCAAGCCTTTGCCGAAGCCGGGAATTCGTTCACTGCTGAGGCCTCTCGGTCCCGTGGTCGTGTTTTCCGCGAGTAATTTCCCTCTGGCTTTTTCCGTGGCCGGGGGCGACACGGCTTCGGCATTCGCAGCCGGGAATCCCGTGATCGTGAAGGCGCATTCGGCGCACCCCGGAACGAGCCAGCTCGTTGGCGAAGCGGTGCGAAAAAGCGTGCGAGCGTGTGGTTTGCCGGAGGGAGTTTTCTCGCTCATCTTTGGCGCAGGCACTTCGGTGGGCGCAGCACTCGTGCAACATCCGCTTATCAAGGCGGGAGGGTTCACCGGTTCGACCGGCGCCGGACGATCGCTCATGAACCTCGCCACCAGCCGTCCTGAGCCGATTCCCTTTTACGGCGAGCTCGGCAGCACAAATCCAGTGTTCATCCTCCCCGGCGCCATGAAGGCGCGGGCGACGAACATCGCCTCCGATCTTTACAGCTCCTTCACGCTGGGCGCGGGACAGTTCTGCACGAAGCCGGGCCTGATTTTCTTCTCCGAAGGGCAGCCCTCGGACAATTTTGTCGGCGAACTCAAAGGCAAAGTCGCGCAGGCTCCCGGATTTTCTCTGCTGACGAAAGGGATCAGCACCGATTACGACCGCGAAGCGCGCAATCGCAAGGACCTGAGAGATGTCGACGTGGTGGCCGAAGGCGCTCCGCGCTCCGATAATCCCTACTCGGCAGGCGCCGCGCTCTATCAGACCGACATTTCGTCCTTCAACGCGAATCACGCCCTCTCCGACGAACACTTCGGGCCGTCCACTCTCCTGATTCGCTACTCGAGCAAACAACAGATTCTAGACGCGGCCCGCAATCTCGAAGGACATCTCACGGCCACCATCCACGGCACCGAAGAAGATTTGCGCGAATTTGCGGAGCTGATCTCGATTCTCGAAAACAAGGTCGGACGAATCATCTTCAACGGATTTCCGACGGGCGTCGAGGTGTCCCACGCGATGGTCCACGGCGGGCCTTACCCCGCGAGCACCGATGGCCGCACTACCTCCGTTGGCACGCAGGCAATCTTCAGGTTCGCGCGGCCGGTTTGCTTTCAGGATTTTCCCGACGCCGCTCTTCCCCGCGAGCTTCAGGACAAGAACCCGCTCGGCATCTGGCGGATGGTCGAAGGAGAATTGACACAGAAGGCGTTGTGATAGATTATCCGGTGCCGAGGCTGCCCACTCTGACCCGCGAAATCAGCGCGGTGACATCGCATGTCGGAATCGGGCGGGTTGAAACCGTTCGTTTCTAACCAAGGTTGCGAACTGAATCGTGAGCGCGGAGTCGCATAAGAGCCACCAAGTCACGCGGTCCATCGGCGTGGCCAAGCCATCCATTTCCAAGAAATCGGCGCCGATTCCTCGCCAATCGCTGGCGGCGGCCGTCGTCGAGAGAATTCGCGAGAAAATTCTCCGCGGCGAATTGCACGAAGGTGAGCAGTTGCGCCAGGACGCGATTGCCGCCGAATTCCAGATCAGCCGCATTCCTGTTCGCGAAGCCCTGAGCCATCTGGCAGCCGAAGGGCTGATCACAATTGTGGCGAATCGCGGCGCCGTGGTTTCGGCGCTCTCGCCCGCGGAAATTGCGGAGCTTTTCGAAACGCGGGCCGTCCTGGAAACCTACATGCTTCGCAAGGCCATTCCCAACTTCACCGAAGAGGATTTCCGTCGCGCGGAAGACGTCTTGCGGCAGTTCGAACACTCGCTCGAAAAAGATTCGGAGACCAAATCTTGGGGTGAATGGAACTGGCAGTTCCACTCAACGCTGTATGCGCCCGCTGAACGCCCCGTGATGCTCGGATTCCTGAAGACCGTCAACCACAACTGCGATCGCTACACGCGCCTGCACCTGGTTTTCACGCGCAACTTGCACCTCGCCGGCGAAGCACACAGAAAGCTTCTAGCCGCCTGCCGCACGCGCGACCCCGAAATCGCCGCCGACGCGTTGTGGAATCACATCATGGACGCGGGACAATACCTCAAGGAATTCATCCAGCGTCACCGCGAACAACATTCCTAGACCGCAAGCGTCCTCGCCGTAGGGGCGGCTCGTGAGCCGCCCGGTTTTTTTTGGTGGCGCCGGCGTCTCGCCGGTTTTTTTTCGGGAACTACTTCCCCGGCGTGAACAGTTCCAGCTTCACGTGCCAGGTAGTGGATTCCCCGGGCTTCAGTGACAACATTCCGGTGTCCCGGTTTCCCCAGATTTTCTTGTTGTAAGGATCGGCGAGGTTGTATTGCGGTTCCACTGCGACGAAATTCTTGTCGGGCGGCGCGTAAACTTGAATTGCCTTGATATGCGGCGAAAGCGGCGTGATTCGCAAGCCATAATTCGCGGCCGGGTCCGTCACTTCGATCGGCAACGCGTCGCCATTGGCGCCATGCTTCAAATCCAGGAAGCAATCATCCATGAATAGGTCGCCCAGCGCTGCGCCTCCAGGCGCGGTGAAATCGTAGGGCGTGCCCTTCACGGGGACGACCTTACCCGTCGGGAACACGTCGTCATAATTCGTCACCAGCGCTCGCATGTCGCCGGGAAGGTGCAGCCGCGCCTGCTTCCGGTTGCCGCTCGGAAAATCGAAATATGGATGGTAGGTGATCGCCATCGGGTCGTCTTCCTTCCCGACGTTCTTGGCGGTGACGTAGAGGTCCACCGCGTCGTTCTTCAGCACGATGCGAATGTTCACGTCCGTGTCCGACATCCAGAAGCCGCCAAAATTCCCGCCGTGCAGGACGCCCGAAACGGTGGACTCCGTGGCGCCGTTCTGCATTTTCACGTCTTCGAACTTCGCCGTGAGGATCAGCCCGTGCATCGCGTGAACTTCCGCGCCCGGATTCTTCCCCTTCCAGTTTGCGGGAAGCTTCCAATCCTTGCCGGCAATCGTTGTCTCGAGGGTCTTGCCGTCGGCGGAGAGAGTTCCCCGGATTCGATTCGGGTACGGCAGCAGAAATACCGCGCCGATCTTGAAGCTATTGTTCCCGAAGGCGTCGTTGTCGGTTTCGAGAAACTTCTTCGCTTCGGGCAGAGGCATCGTCGTAATCACCTGGATTTCGCCCTTTCCCGGCAGGAAAGCCTTCAGTTGGAGCAAATTCATCCCGATCCCCGGCAGGACGACAGCCTCGAGGAACTGCGGCTTGCTTTGATCCGCGGCACGCGGCCTTGTCAGGGTCACCACAGGCTTTCCTCCAATGTCGATTGTTTGGGAATTTCCAGCTTGTTCGGCGGCGCTGCTGGCCATTCGCGCGTTATCTCCGTCGAGCGCACCCGCGCGCCTGCTGCCAGGGCGGCGCCCCATCGAAGTTCCCACAGCTATCACGCCCAACGCGAGAACACAGAATAGCGATATCGCTGGTTTCTTCATAGTGCTCCTGTTCTTAGCCTAGAAAACGTTTTCTAGCAAGTCGCAACTGCAAACATTGCAGAAACTGATCGTCGCCGTCGAAAGAGCGCCTAGCGTCTCACAGACTCGCGGCCCGCGTCGTCTACTTTATATTCGAGATGGTGTTCTTCACAGTATCGTGTTTCGTCTTCAGGATGTTGCTGACCGCCGTGAACTGCCGGCTGTCATTTTGCATTTGCTCCTGAAGTTGCAAGTACTGCAAGTTGAAGCTCATTTGAGCTTCCTGCATTTGCTGGGTTGCTTGCATCAGGCCTTGCGAGCCGCTCCCGTTGCTCTGCGCGCCACTCAACCCACTGTTTTTCCCGTTGTTCTGCCCGGCGATCTTCCCTACCGCGCCTGCTTTCTTTGCGAGCTCCGAAGAGAGCGAGGAAAGCTTTTCGAAGAGCTGCACTGTATTTTCGTGGATTTTTTCGAGTTGAGCGAGATTGTCCTCAGAATCGTTGAGCGCCTTCAGCGCCTTGTCTTTCGCCGAAGAGTTACTTTCGGTCCGCGCAGCCCTGTTGGATATCGCGGCATCGCTCGGAATCCCCCGCAGAAAGGACCCGCTCCCAGTGAGCAACACCATAGCTGCCACCGCATGGAGCTTTCTCATCGAATGTTCCCTCCGACGGCGAGATTTCTCAAGCCCTAACAACCGGCATCGTAAGCGTTTCGTTTTGCGAGAGTCAAGTTTGCAAGCCATGCGAGGAATGCGTGGCGTCTCGAAGAGTAATCAACTAAAATTTTAGGGCCTCAGTCGATCTACTCCGGGGTAGTGCAATTGGTAGCACGCCAGCCTTTGGAGCTGGTTATCCTGGTTCGAGTCCAGGCCCCGGAGCCATTCCTCCCCGACCGAATCGTCGCTCGCGCAAACTCAGTTCGGCGCCGGCCCAAAACGACTCAGCAGCACGGGCCGGATGATGGATGTCCATATCGCGTAGCCTCGCGCGTTCATATGCAGGCCGCCCCAGCGGAATAGTTCCGGACGCGGTTTGCCGTTCGAGTCGAGCATCCCAGCCGAAACGTCGATGAACTGCACGCGGTCTTGCGTGCGGCAGAAGTCCGCTATCATCCGGTTGGTTTCCCGCATTTTCGGCCAGCCGGCCGCTCGCAACGTCGTTGGCTTGATCGAAACGTAGTAGATCCAAGTGTCCGGCAATGCGGAGTGAATGATTTCGACGAAACGCTTGAAATCGCCAAACACCGTCTCCGGCGATTTCGACCACGGCCACGAAAGATCGTTATCTCCCGCATAGAGGACCACCGCGCGCGGACGATACGGGAGAACGATTCGCGAAGCGTAGTAATCCACCTGCGCGATTGTAGAACCGCCAAAGCCCCGGTTGATCACGTCGAGAGGCTGCATGTCGTCGGCCAGCGTGTGCCAAAACCGAATGCTCGAGCTGCCGGTGAAAACGATCACGCCCTGCTTCGGCGGATTCGCGCGATCGGCCCGCTCATAGCCGGAAATCTGGAATGCCCAGAACCACGGCTTCCTCACCGACCACAATGCGATCGCGGTCGCCACCAGAGTGACAACCAGGAGCGGCACGAGTCTTTTTGCCAAGCGCACGATCGGCTGCTCCGCGAGAATTCAGTGGGGATTTCGACAATACTGCTACTTGGCCGCGCGAGGATCCGTTGGCGCTAAGCCGCCGTAAATGGTAGTCGTCGCGTGGACTTGATTTTCTTGATGACTTGAGGTCCCTGCAGCTTCTGATATTCGGAAGTTCGACGAAGCAACATCTCAAACTCGCTTTCCGAATCGACTTTCTTCACCAGTGAAAGCTTCGGTTTGGCGGACATCACCCCTCCCAATTCCCCACCCTGGAACGTGCCCCCACAGAGCCCCTATTGACGCGGAGACTAGTCCCACGAAAACACCATGTCAAGTCAATTTCCCATTATGGAGTTTTCTCTGTTAGGCGGCTCGCGAACGCGGGGGAATTTTCCGTTTGCTCTCGTCGCTCCATCGGAACTAGTCTAAGCGGCGCTATGGACTCGCAATTCCTGGTTCTCGGCATCATCTGGTACATCGTTTTCCTTTTCTCCACGACGTGCCACGAAGGGGCCCACGCGCTCGTCGCGAAACTCGGTGGCGATCCCACGGCGTTCCACGGCGGACAAGTAAGCCTCAATCCGATTCCGCACATTCGCCGGTCGCCCTTCGGCATGGTAGTTGTTCCCATACTTTCGTACTTGTATGGTCACTGGATGATCGGGTGGGCCAACGCTCCGTACGATCCCGATTGGCAGCGGCGATTTCCCCGGCGGGCCGCATGGATGGCCCTTGCCGGACCCGCTGCGAATTTTTCCCTCGTATTGATCGCGGCCGTTGCGATTCACATCGGAATTGCTTTCCACTATTTCCAGGCGCCCGAGTCGGCAAACTTCACCCACGTCACGGAAGCGGCGGTCCCCGGATTCGCTGGTTTTGCCGCAACCTTCCTCAGCGTTCTGTTCGTCCTCAATCTTGTTCTGGGAACGTTCAACCTTCTGCCGGTGCCTCCGCTCGATGGCAACACGGGGATCACCCTTTTGATGAGCGAAGGGACGGCCCTCCGTTTTCTCGATTGGACCCACAACCAGGGTTTCGGAATGATCGGCCTGGTACTCGCCTGGGTGGTCTACGGCAAGCTATTCGATTACATTTTCCGCATTTCGCTGGCTGCTCTGTATCCCGGCTCAAGCTGGGGCTGATTGAGGCCGCGATTTTCGCGAGTTTGCGGCGCGGAAAAAGTGGTTCAAAGCCGCACAATGGTCATAGCAAGGAACAACTGCCGGGCAAGCTCCTCACGAACTCGGTGTTCCAAGTCCTTCCTTTTGAGCCGTTCGCAAGCATCCGTCTTTGGCATCTCTTCTGCAATCTCCGCCAGATGGAGGCCAGGTAAATGGATTCCGGCGCCGATCAGTTAGACAGCTACCGCGTCGAGGTGTCTGGCTGGGATGCTTCTGAAAGCTTCTTCGTCGAAAAAACCGTGTTGAATTGGGGACGCGACGAAAAAAAAGAAATTTACCTCCGTTCCGTTCTTCGCGAGGCCTCCGTCGTGTTTGTACGGCTGCTTCAGCCCCTCACGAGCGCAAATAACCTTCCCGTCGCGTACCAGGCGCAACGCGTCGGCCCGCGTGACACTGAAGGCCGCTCAAGAGTTCATTTAGCTCACCTGCGCCCTCGCCCGCCCTACAAGCAAACTCCTGAGAAATCCTTGGAATCGGTCGAAGTAGCCTGACCTCCCAAGATACCCGTCACACGGAAATCGAGGCCTGTATCGGTTGCGAGCAGAAGACGCGTGCCGTGCGCTTTTTGCGGTGCCAGTTCGAAACCGCGGGTGCCGTCTTGGAACGGGGAACGTCGCCAATTCGAGGTATTTCAGAGCAATCCCGCCTGAAACGGCTCCTTCACGCGCTGTCGCCGGTCCTCTGACAACGCAGTGATAAAGATTCCAGAGCACTTATCTCCATCGCGACGCTCGACGCGTCGCCCTCACCGCATCCTGATACCCTCCGCCTATTCTGGCACCCACCTTGCTTGAGAATGCACCAAGATGGCTACGATGACCCAAAAAGTGATGGTCAGCGCGACGCGCAAGAACCTGTCTATATGCGTCCTCGACGACGACGCTAATCACGTTGACCTCACCGTCGCCCGATTGGAAAAGGGTGGCTTTCTTGCGGTGGGAACCACGAATCCGCAGGAGGCTCTACAAAAAATTCGGTTAGGCACTTGCCGCGTTGTTCTGGCTGATTTCAAGATGGCGGGAATGGACGGGCTCGCATTTCTGGAGAAAACCCTCCAGTTCGATCCGGGAATGTACGTGATTCTGATGACTGGCTACTACTCGGTTGATTCCGCGATCGACGCGATCAAGCGCGGCGCCTACGACTACATTTGCAAACCGATTGACCTCCCCAGGCTCGAGCGCACCCTCGACGAGCTCGCCGAACTCTTCTCGCAGCGCAGCGAAATTCGGGGCCTCGAAGAAAAACTCTTCCAGAACCTGCACTTTCACGGAATTGTCGGCAAGAGTCCCGCGATGCTCGAGGTCTTCGAGCTGGCGAAAAAAGTCGCGCGCCACTATACCAACGTCCTGATTACGGGTCCCACGGGCTGCGGCAAGGAACTCGTCGCACGCGCCCTCCACCAGCTAAGTCCCGTCGTGCAGGAGCGCTTTGCCGTTTGCAACTGCTCGGCTTTGGTCGACACTCTTCTCGAAAGTCAGTTATTCGGCCACGTCCGCGGCTCTTTTACGGGCGCCACCGATACGCGCCCGGGCCTCTTCGAGTACGCGAACAACGGGACCGTCTTCCTCGACGAAATTGGGGATACATCGCTGGCGATGCAGGCAAAGCTCCTGCGCGTGATCCAAAACCGCGAAATCCAGCGCGTCGGCTCGCCCGAGGTAAAGAAAATCGAGGTCCGATTGATCGCTGCAACCAATCGCGACCTGCGCGCCGAAGTTCTCGCCGGCAGGTTCCGGGAGGATCTCTTCTATCGCCTGAGCAGCATCGAAATCCATGTTCCCGGTCTCTCCGAACGCCCTGAGGATATTCCAGTTCTCGTCCAGCATTTCCTAAAAAAATACGGCCAGACGTATGGAAAGTCCTTCCAGGGCCTTTCGCGCCGCGCTCAAATCGTCCTCCTGCAACACGACTGGCCAGGGAACGTTCGCGAGCTCGAGAACGTGATTTCCAGCGCCGCAATCACCGCGAACGCGGACTTCATCGACGTCAGCGACCTGCCCACGCACCTGCAGAAGCCCCATCGCCGTATTACCAACCTCGAGGAAAACTGGCGCCCGCTGCCTCTCGACGAAGTTCGCCGTATCCATATTCAGCGCGTCCTCGAAATGTGCAACGGGAACCGCGTCCGCGCCGCCCAGGTCCTTGGCATCGGCCGCACCAGCCTTTACCGGTTCCTCAAACGCACCAATAAGCCAGCGGCCGCGGCGGCGAAGGGCGCCGCCTAGGCGCTCACTTCGCGGCGCCGTTTCGCCCGCGCACACAGTTTCACGGCGCAACAGTCCCGTCCCATATTTCTCCCGCAAGCCCCTTGTTTCGACTCGGGCCGACGCACGCAACTGGCCCTGTGGATGCTCCTATTCTCCCGATGTCGCCACCGGACTCAGAGGGCCACAAGGCGCCACCTCTTCGGCTTGCCGCCGGCGAAATCCGCCGCTGCGAGCCTCGCTATCCCTATCACTTGTCAATCGAGGTTTCAGGCTTCGATCTCGCCGGGAGGTTCTTCACCGAGGGGACATCCACGGTTGATGCCAGCTTTTGCGGCTGCAAATTTCATCTCCGCACGCCGGTTGAAAAAGGGGGCGTCGTCGTGATTCGCCTGTTGAACGCGCGGAACCAATCCGAGAAAGATCGCGCCACGGTCCTTTTTCAAGTCGCGCACGTAACTCAGCTAAGTCGAGGCTGGGCGATAGGCGTCTGGAAACTCCAGTCCAGCAACGTTTGGTCTGCAGAGTTTGCAGACGTTGCAAAGCCCTCAAATGTGGGTTCGTGATTCGCTAGCAATAGCCCAAGGACGCGTGCCTCCGCCGAGCCGGCCACGCGTTGGTCCTCGCGATAGAAAGCTGGCTACTGAATCAGTGCCCGCCTGACGTGTACGAGGCGTTGTGCACCAGCGATCCAGGCAGCGAAACCGTCGAGTCAAGCCGCACGATCATTCCCGTCTGCGCGGGGAGCTCCACTTCCTTGCCCTTTCTCGCAACCACGTAAGCGCCGCCGCCTACGAGCCCGATCACGGTACCGCGAACCACGTGGCTGAAAATCAGCCCCACCACGGATCCGCCGCTCCCGCCGATTGCAACATCCTCGACATCGCTCTTGATGTCGCGCTTTTCCTCCACCACAACCCCTTCCACCGTCTTCACGTCTTTCCGCCGTTTCCCGGCTTCGGTGGATCCGGTATAAATCCCAAGGATGCTCATCCGCGCGGGAAAAATCCGGCTTTCCACCTCGACGGAACTGAAATTCAAATTCATCGAGGCCCCGCCGCGGAACATGGCGAAGAATTTCGGGCGGTCTACGCTGCGAATCGTGCCGTGAATCTTGGCTCCGGCGGGCAGCACCAGCTGGTTGCCGGCGAAAACGGGCTCGGCCACTACTGCCGTGAACGGATCGCCGTCGTGCGCCACACTCGTGCTGATCCCGCTCAGAAGTGTGAGCCGGATTTGCGTCCCGGGAATAACGTCCGTGGTTTGCGCGTGAACCACCGGCGCGAGCAAGAGTACCGCTGATGCCAGGCAACGAATTACGAACGAACGCTTCATGAGTTTTCTCCCTGCCCCGAGGCCGCGACGTGCGGCGGAAGGGGCCTGCCCTGAACCATAGGACTGGTCCGAAGGGTTTCTTTGGTGTTTGTTTTTATTGAATGCCGGATTGAAGCTGCGGAAAGTCCCGCGCGACCTCCGGGCGTCCCCGTTTCGTGGGGCTTGCCGCTGGCGCGCGGTCAGGTGCGGAGGATGCACCCGGACGTTAAGATACTCTTTTCTTCGAGTCCGTTGCAGGCAATTTCAACTCTTCTTTCCTAACAAGAACCCCGCTCGAGCCTCTGCGTAGATTACAAGGAATGAAGAAACACGTCGCTTCCGCCCCCGAAGCCGGAGATCCCGGGTATCCAAACGGTCATTACTCACTAAGCATTCGCTCTAGGCGCCCGAGGCCACTACTCTTCGCTTGATGCTACGCTCTGAATATGCAAAGCAGGATCAACCTCTTGCGGGCGGGCGGCCTCACGCTTTTGCCCGTCGCGCTGATTTTTCCAGTTTTGGCGCTGGCTCGGTTTGGCCCTATGGGACCTGCGACGGCCTGGCCCGTGGTCATCTACGCTCCCGTTGCGATGTGGATCGAGACGCGCGCCATCAGGATGCTACTGAACACGTGGAGCGACACCCGCGAGCGTCTGCTCCTCGCAATCCTGCCACTGGGCCTCGTTTCCGTGTTCGTCTACCTCGTCCACGGCGCCGTGTTCATCCTCGGCCTTCCGGGTCTCTTAAAGCATCTCCTCTAGCAACGGAACAAACTCATCAAAGCGGTTTTGCGTCAGCCCCGAAATCAATTCTTGGGAGTGGCTTGCGAGCTGAGAAAATCAGGGGGTTAGCTCCTGCAGCCGCCACTTTCGATCGACGTAGGAGATTTATAGATCGCGGGATGAAGAGCGTCTATTGAACCGCTTTGCCAGTCTGCCCGGTGCCGCTCGCCGTCTGCCTTTGGGTGACGGCGTCGCAAGCAAGCTTCACCGTGGCGTCCTCGGAACGCAGTGCCTGCGAAAGAAGCGTTTCTCCACTTCTCGCTATCACCGTAACTTTGTTGACCTTCACCAGGCCTCCGAAACCCGTGAACCCCTTCTTCCCAGTTCCCTTGTCAAACAGAATCGCGTAATCCGCCTTCGATTTTTCCTGTACCACGATCACGGCTGGGCAATCGGACGTGAAATCCTGGTAGATATCAACCATGTCCGGATTGTAACCAGCGTATCCATTTCCTCCGAAGGCCGTGCTCGGCTGGCCGAAGCCTCCTATCTCCGCCCACGACTCGCTGTCACTTATATAGACGCGCGACTTGGTTGCGCCCTTCTCGTCTGCCGCCGCACTCGGCTCAGCAAGCGGCTTGGCCTGCTGGCCTTGCGCTTGATTTGAATTGGCGTTCGCGCCGCCGGAGGCAGACGGCGCGGAAGCCGATTCCTTCACGGGAGAATCCGCGGCAATCTCGTACCGCGTCACGTATCCGATCTTTCCGCTCGCGGTTCGAACCTTCACGGTGTAGCCCTGCAAATCGGAGAGCACGGTCACACTCTCGTTGCAAGCCGCGATCGCCACCAATCGCAGAGGAAGGGCCTGTTCTGCGTCGGACGTTATGGACACATTCGGTTCCTCGTGGCACTTGATCTTCGCGGGCGTGCCGCCGGAGTCCGATGATGGCTGCGCCTTCTGCTGCGCCCGTGCAGGTCCGCTCGCGCACGTCGCGCCAAGGATCAACAAACAAGCCAGCTTCCCCCCCATATTGCCCTCCACAGTCTCTTCATTCAAGTTTAGCCGCTCGCCGTCGCCGCGGCCCCGGCAGACGAAGCACTGTGCCGAACGTGCCAACTGCACGCACATTTCGAATGGGCAAGCTGGACCGGCATCGCAAAATTCTGCCGCTCGCAAATCACCAATCAACACTCACCGCCCGGTGTGCTAGACTCGCGAAGCGGTCACGCACGACGAAACTTTTTCGCCGCGCGACTGCTGATCGGTGGAACTTCGGGCTCTGTGCAACGATTCCCCGTGAACCCCGCCAGGCCCGGAAGGGAGCAACGGTAACGGGTCAGCTTCGTGTGCCGCGGAGTACCCGAAGTTCCTCTCATCTCGGGTCGAGCGTGAAGCAGAAGAACTTGAGAACGGAGAGTGAGTATGCTGGCGTGATGTCGAATCACGCGTCGCCGCTCACTATTCGCCAATCAAGAGTCACGATTCGCCCATCACGAGTCCCGGCCTTTCATGACCTATAAAGTCATCGCGCGAAAATACCGCCCGCAAACCTTCAAGGAAATCGTCGGGCAGGAGCACGTCACCAGAACCCTGGCGAACGCCATCCAGTCGAACCGCGTCGCCCACGCGTACATCTTCTCGGGCGTGCGCGGCGTCGGCAAGACAACTACTGCGCGCATCCTCGCCAAAGCCTTGAATTGCGTGAAGGGCCCCACCGCCGAACCGGACGGCACGTGCGATTCCTGCCGCGAAATTTCCGCAGGAACTTCGCTCGACGTTCTTGAAATCGACGCAGCCTCGAACCGCGGCATCGACCAGATTCGCGAGCTTCGCGAAATGGTGCGCTACGCGCCCGCCACAAGCCGCTACAAAATTGTGATCCTCGACGAAGCGCATCAATTGACCGACGAAGCCTCGAACGCCCTGCTCAAGACTCTCGAAGAGCCGCCCGAACGCGTGATTTTCATTCTCGCGACGACCCGCTCCGAGGATCTCGTCGAAACAATCAAGTCGCGCGCGCAACTCTTTCAATTCCGCTCCCTCACCTTCAAGGAAATCGCCAGCGAAATCGAGCGCATTACCAAGGCCGAAAACCTGAAGATTGATTCCGGAGCCGTGGCCGTTCTCGCGCGCGCTGCGGAAGGCAGCTTGCGCGATGGGCTCTCGCTTCTCGAGCAGGCCATCGCCTACTCCGGCGACGACATCACCGATGCGCAAGTCCGCGAACTCCTCGGCGTGGTCGCGGAGAGCGTGCTCGACGAACTCGTCGAAGCGATCGAGGCTCAATCCGCCGAGCACGCCCTCGGCCTTGTCCATCGCCTCATCGGCGACGGACAGAACCTCCGCCACTTCTGCCGCGAGGCGATTCGGCATTTTCGCAATTTGCTGGTCGCCCGCGTCTGCGGCGCCGATTCCGATTTGGTGGCGGCTCCGCCCGACGAGCGGCCCCGTCTCGCCGAACAAGCCGCAAAATTCGGCGAGGAAGATCTCACCCGGTTTTTCAATATTCTGCTTGCCGCGGAGGACGAGCTGCGCCGCAATCCTGATCCGCGCCTGCATCTTGAATTGGCGCTGCTGAAGCTCGTCAACGCGCAACGCCTGGCGCCTCTCGAAACGGTTCTCGCGGACCTGCATGGTGGCGGACGCGCTTCTGCTCCGCGTCCGGCTCCTGATCCTCCCGGAACTCCGCCGCGCATCATGTCGGCGGCTGCAGGTTCCGATGCCAGGTCCAGTCCTGCGCCATACGGAGCCGCGACATCTGCGGCTGGTGCAGCACCGGCACGATCGAATCCAGTTTCGTCTCCAACGCCGGCTCAGGATTCCGCTCCGCCATCCCGCACCGCGACGCCCGAATCGAATCTCGCACCCGCGCGAACGGCAACGCCGGCCCCGATTCCCGCATCTCCTCCTCGAATCGTTGCGCGAGCTGCGGAAGATCCGGCCAACGGGCTGGCGTCCGCGCAAGTGGAAGCCATCAAGAGCGCATTGCAAGGGCAGAAATTTTTGTGGTCGATGGTCGA